>Ga0315339_1000353_pt1 | contig 62389 bp, 69 predicted proteins | sample ASW17metaG_FD_204514 | JGI IMG/M metagenome (GOLD analysis project Ga0315339, IMG submission 204514) | Ammonia-oxidizing marine archaeal communities from Pacific Ocean, United States - ASW #17 | ecosystem: Environmental > Aquatic > Marine > Oceanic | place: USA: California | collected 2016-12-05 | reverse complement strand
CCATCAGTAGCACCGCAACGAACGCCGCTACCACCGTGCCCGATCTCCCATTCTTCATGACTTGTCTCCGATTCCGAGGACCTGCCCTACTGCCCGATATGCTCCGGCACCGGCATGACTACGTACGAATTATATGTATTCGTGTTAACCGTCGTTAGCATCAACGTCGTATCCCCCTGCGTCCGTACGATTCGCTTGGGAAGCATGATGTCGGCCCTGTAGTCGTCCCAGTTCTGGTCGCTAACCGACAGGCTCCTACTCGCCCAACGACCAAAAGTGTGATAAATCCACTCAAACCATGAGCGACACCGACGTGCAGTCTCAGACAGTTACCAACGAGGCCAAAGTCGGAACCAGTAGACTATCGGCAGTTACCAACAGCCTTAGTTTTAGCTCTTCACGCCACGGCTGGAAAAACATGACAGATTACCGACCTCAATGTCTTCCGACCTGACCCCAACCGAGGTCCCAACGCCGGTCAAAACCGAGGCAGAGCTCCGGTTCGACGAATCACGGCGAAAGGTAGGCATCGTCGCCGGCCCGCTGATGTTCCTACTGGTGCTGGCCTGGCCCTTCACGTCGCTGTCGCCGGAGGCACACCGATTGGCTGCCGTGATGGCGCTGGTGATCGTCTTCTGGATCACCGAAGCGCTGCCGTTGGCCGTAACCTCGTTACTGGGACCGTCGTTGGCGATCGTCCTCCAAGTGGCGCCGGCCAGCTTAACCTTCCGACCGTTCGCAAGCACCACGATCTTTCTCTTCATAGGCAGTTTTATCCTAGCGAGAGCACTCTTCGTCCATCGAGTCAACGAGCGGGTGGTGTTCGGGGTCCTGTCTCTGAAGATCGTCGGAGCGCGGCCAACCCGCATCTTGATCGCCTACGGCCTACTAGCCGCCTTCCTCTCCGCCTGGATGAGCAACACGGCCACGGCGGCCATGCTGGTTCCGATCGGGTTGTCCCTGATCCGGTTTATGGAATCGGAAGCAAACATTCCGAAGAAATACGGAACCGCGCTCATGCTCATGACGACCTACTGCTGTTCGCGCGGCGGTATGCTGACGCCAGTTGGAACCCCGCCCAATCTGATCGCGGTCGGTATGATCAGCGAACAACTCGATATGCGGATCACATTCGTCCAGTGGATGCTGTTCTCGCTACCGATTGTGCTCGTGCTCATGGCCATCGTGTTCGTGTACCTCAACTGGGTGGGCAATGCCGGGCTCGAGGAAATTCCGGGAACCGACAGGATCATTGCGGAGCGAAAGGCGGCTCTGGGCCCGTGGCGACGGGGCGAGATCAACGCCGTGATCGCGTTCGGCGTCACGGTTGTGTTGTGGATTGGCCCTGGCCTGCTGGCGCTTGTCCTAGGACGCGAACATCCAGTAACAGCGGCAGTGCTCGCAAGCGTGCCCGAAGCAGTAGCAGCGATGGCGGGGGTCATCCTCCTGTTCCTGCTGCCAAACAGCAAGACTGAGCGCAGCACGATCACCTGGCGGCAAGCCGCCCAAATCGACTGGGGCACGCTCCTGCTGTTTGGCGGTGGCCTGGCGCTGGGGGCACTGGCGGCATCGACCGGCCTGGCGCAAGCAGTCGGAGAAGGCATTACCGGACTCGTGCCAACCAGTGACCTTACGGCGCTGACGTTCGCCGCGGCATTCTTCACCGTGGTCCTGTCGGAAACGATGTCGAACACGGCCGCGACCAACATCTCAATACCCATCGTGATGTCGATCGCGATGGCATCCGGCGTCGATCCGATCGTCCCGGCGGTGGCGTCAGCGCTGTCAGCGTCGGTGGCCGACGCGCTGCCCGTCTCGACACCTCCGAACGCAATTGTCTACGCCTCCGGCCGCGTGACCATCACCGACATGATTCGATACGGAGTGCTCATGGATCTAATCGCCGTGACACTGGTACCGTGGCTAGCGTTGCTGATCATTCCTATTTTTCTCGGCTAGCCTGGACCAAGAAGACCCATCGGCTTCGAATAGAAACGCAGCCTCAGCCTGGCGGCGTGAGGAGTGCCGACAGCGTCCTCGTATCAACGCTCGTCTCAAGCGTTTTCAGGTAATCGAGCGCCCGTTTTGCCGCCGCTGATGACACACACCGGCCGGCACAATCCAGGAACTTCGCGTCTCGCTCTTCCGTGGGGGCCGGACGACTCGGATAACCCCGGGCGCCGCTCACAGCGCGTTCCAACGTTCGGCCGTCTGACAACGTGACCCGAATCCAAGCCTGGGTCAGCGGCGGCGAGGCTCCGATAAGCGCTTTATCGACCCGCATGGTCACGCGCGACATGAGCTCCTGCACCACGGGATCCTGTATACCCGACAACTCGAACATGTCCATGCCAACGCGACCGTGCGCCAGTGCCGCTGCCGCGCAAAAGTGAAGACTGAACTTCGCCTCCAACCCCGAGGTCGGTCGGTCGTGAATCAGCACGGTGGGCGTAACCGCGTCCACGCCGATATCCACCGCTGCGACATCATCCGGCGCGAGATCGTGTTCGCGCCGTAAGTCAATTAAAGTATCGATCGTCGGATGTGTCCCAGCACAAGAGGGATAAAGCTTGACAGTGATCCCGCCTTCAATGATTTCCCACCGTCGGCCGAGCTCCGCAAGCAACACGTCAAGATCGCGCGCCTCACTGATCATTGCAATCAGCAACCCCTGCGGACCGTCGATGGCACGCTTCGAAGCCGTCAGTCCTTCTCGTGCCAGAAGCGCTGCTAGTACGCCGTTGCGAGCAGCCAGCCCCGCGTGAAGCGGTTTGACCATGGTCCCAAAGTTCTCCTTCAGTCCTGACGCTTCCGACGCGGCGATCGCCAACGCGTGCGATGTAGCCTCTGACCCGAGTCCCATGACACGAGCCGCAGTGGCGGCCGATCCAATCGTGCCTATGGTTGATGTGCAGTGCCAACCGTGCTCGTAATGCGAAGGATTCATCGCCCGGCCAAGCGCCGCCTCGACTTCGAAACCGACGACGTACCCCTCCAGCACACCGCGCCCCCCTGCACCCATCGACTCCGCGGTGGCAATGCTGGAAGCTACAAGGGATGCGCTTGGATGGGCAAGCGAGGTCCAACACATGTCGTCGAAATCGAGCGCATGCGCAGCGGCCCCATTGACCAGCGCAGCCCAGGTCGCCGACGTGGTATGCGGCGTGCCAAGAAGGCTCGACGGACCTTCGGCAACTTCCATCAACGCCGTTCGTCGTACGATTGACGACACGGGCTCCGACACCCCGGCGAGCATGACACCGACCGTGTCCTGTATAGCGTCGCACGCCGCCACGCGTGCCGCGTCAGGGATCGTGGCACTGACCACGAACTCGGCAAGTCGCTCACACGCGGTCAGCGCTGCTACTGAAGCGGCATACTCGTCTACGGCGGCAGACAGAGCCACCCCTTCGCGACGAGCTGGCTTCACGCCGGCTTCACCGTTTCTTGAGGACGCACTCGGACGAGCTCCGGCGCATGACCACGCTTGTACACCATGAACGTACGTTTGTACGTGATGACTTCCAGGCCATCCTGATTGAAACCAACACTTCGAATCGTGACGATGCCGACCGTAGACCGGGATTTCGACTCGCGCTTCGACAGCACCTCACTTTGGGAGTAAATCGTGTCACCCTCGAACACGGGATTGGGCAGCTTGACCTCATCCCATCCAAGATTCGCCATGACGTTCTGCGATACATCCACGACCGACTGGCCAGTGACCAATGCAAGCGTAAACGTCGAGTTCACCAGTGGCTTTCCGAGCTCCGTCTTCGCGGAGTACACGTGATCGACGTGTACTGGGTTGCTGTTCTGCGTCAGCAAACTGAACCACAGATTGTCAGCCGTACACACGGTTCTGCCATTCGGGTGACGGTACACATCCCCTACCTCAAAGTCTTCATAGAACCGACCAGTCCACCCTTTTTTCACCGCCATCACACTCCCTCGTAATCTTTATGGTCAGGAACAGTCACACAATCCCATTCTCTCGCCACCGGGCGATCGTATCCGACGCGTATCCGAGTTCGTCCAGGATCGTGTCGGTCTGCTGACCCAGGCCTGGCACCGCGTCCATCCTGGCTGACACCCCCGTCATCGTCACCGGTGGAATCATTGCCGGCACCTGACCCACCGGAGACCCAACCTCGCCCCATCGGCCACGTGCCTTGAGCTGGGAATGATCCGCAAACTGCTGCACAGAGTTGAGACGCGCATACGCAATTGCCGCTTTCTCAAGCGAGGCGATGATAGCGTCGGACGACAGCTTCTCGAACACGACCGTGATCTCCCGGTACAAGGCATCCAGATTAGCTACCCGCTTAGCGTTCGAAGCGAAGCGAACGTCGGACGCCAGTGCCGGCTTATCCAGCACCACCTCACAGAAGACCGTCCATTCGCGCTCACTCTGCACGCCCAAAAATACAATGTTTCCGTCGGCACTCGCGAACGGTCCGTATGGCGCGATCGCCGCGTGCCGCGCTCCGCTTCGTGAAAAAGAACGCGTCCCATCGCTCGTGTAATACATGGGGTACCCCATCCACTCCCCGAGGGCCTCAAGCATGGACACCTCGATCGCGGTACCGGCGCCGGTCCGTTCGCGCATGAACAACGCTGTGAGAACACCGGAGTACGCGTACATGCCCGCCGCAATATCTGCCACTGAGATAGGCACCTTCACACTCTCCAACTCCGTGCCCGTAATCGACAACAGCCCAGACTCCGCCTGAACGAGTAGGTCATAGGCCTTCCGGTCCCGATACGGACCTGTCGATCCGTATCCCGATACATCACAAACGATCAAACGTGGATGCTCGGTACGGAGTGGCACTGCGCCGAGGCCAAGACGATCAGCCGCTCCGGGTGCCAGGTTCTGGGCAAATACATCGACCTTGGCCATTAGACGGAGGAGGACCTCCCGTGCTTCGGGCTGCTTGAGGTCCAGCGTCAGCGACTCCTTGGACCGATTGAGCCACACGAAGTTGCTGGATAGCCCCTTCACGGCGCTGTCGTATCCCCGCGCGAAGTCACCGACACCTGGGCGCTCGATCTTGATCACCCGCGCTCCAAGATCGGCCAACTGGCGAGTCGCGAACGGTACGGCGACAGCCTGCTCAATAGCCACAACCGTCACGCCGTCCAACGGACGCATTAGAACGACCTCGGCAACCCGAGCACGTGTTCCCCCACATAGGAAAGAATCAAGTTCGTCGAGATCGGCGCTACCTGGTACAAGCGCGTTTCACGAAACTTGCGCTCGATGTCATAGTCCTCGGCGAAGCCGAAGCCGCCGTGCGTCTGTACCGCGACATTGGCAGCTTCCCACGAGGCATCCGCCGCCAACAACTTTGCCATGTTGGCCTCTGCGCCACAGGGGCAACCACTATCGAACATCTCAGCCGCCCTCATGCGCATCAAATCCGCGCTTTCGACGTTCACGTGAGCGCGAGCAAGCGGGAACTGGATCCCCTGGTTCTGACCGATTGGCCTGCTAAAGACCACCCGCTCCTTGGCGTAGTGACAAGAACGTTGGACGAACCACCGTCCATCGCCCACGCATTCAGCCGCAATCAGAATACGCTCAGCGTTCAGACTGTCGATGAGATACCGGAAGCCGCGGCCCTCTTCACCCACCAGATTCTCGGCAGGCACCTCGAGGTTGTCGAAAAAAACCTCCGTCGTGGCGTGATTCATCATGGTTCTGAGCGGCCGAATCGCAACGCCCTTACCAACCGTATTCCTGAGGTCAACGAGAAAGACTGAGAGACCGTCGGTCTTCTTTTCGATGCGATCCAACGGCGTCGTACGAGCAATAAGCAACATCAAATCCGAGTGCTCAGCCCGAGAAATCCAGAGCTTCTGACCGTTGATGATGTAGTTATCTCCATGGCGAACGGCAGTCGTCTGAAGACGCGTTGTATCAGTGCCCGTAGTGGGCTCGGTGACCGCGAATGCCTGAAGCCGAAGCTCACCACTAGCGATCTTGGGCAGGTAGCGTGCCTTCTGTTCGTCAGAACCGTGCCGGAGCACGGTCCCCATTATGTACATCTGTGCGTGACACGCGCCGGCATTCCCCCCGGAACGATTGATCTCCTCAAGAATGATCGAAGCTTCCATCACGCCCAACCCCGAACCGCCGAATTCTTCTGGAATCAGTGCGGCCAGAAATCCAGCATCGGTTAGGACCTTGACGAACGCTTCCGGGTAGTCGCGATCGGCGTCGAGCTGACGCCAGTAGCTATCCGGAAAATCAGCGCAAATTTCTCTGACTGCCGTCCGCAAGTCATTGTGTAAATCAGCACTGTCATTCCCCACGAATTTCTCCTTCGCGCGCGCTATTGATGGTAATGGGCAGAGGAAGGCGACGTCGCCACATCTCCTGTGCTGTACTACAACCTCAGGGTATCGCTCATCGGGACCGATGTCTCCTCACCTTGCTCTCTGGATCGTAATGGGGTGGGCAGCGATGACCCCAAGGCCCCTGCAGTAGCCGCATTGCGACGGCGCCAACTGACGCGGCTCCAACCAGCGCGGTGACCAGCCATCAGTGCACGGCAACCACCAACGGCATAGTGGCCACTACGACCAGCAGTCAGGAGGCCACCATGCGGGTACGATGCAACGTTAATTACGTTCTTGACCGCGAGGAATGCGCCCGATTCGCGTCGCGAGGTGATACCTGGTCAGAACATTTTCAGTTGACCCACTGGCCACAAACCCAGTCGGCGTGACTTTGCCGACTGCGTCACCGGGAAGAAAAGCACTGAGTGCCTACCGGAAGGTCAGCGCGGCACAGGGAGTCAAGCAGAGACGCCAGCTCACCGCGTAAAGCATGAAACGTAACCCCGACAGTACTAGAATCGCTACCAGCCCCCAGTCGATCCACGGCATAACGCCTGCGATTTCAGCAAAGCCTGCACACCGGACGATGTAGAGGAAGAACGCCACGCCGCCTAACGTGCACACCGCTGTCAGCACGCGCCGACTGCTCACATTTGGCGGCGGACTTCCACCTGTTGCAGAGTCTCTTCGAGCAATCCTTCGTGATCTGCCTTCGATATCTGACGACGCAGGATTTTCGAGGCAATCTCAACGGACAAATTGACCGTATCTTTTCGGATTTGCTGAACAGCGCGAGCTGTCTCAAGCTTAATCTGCGCTTCAGCGTTCTTTACGATCGTCGCAGCTTCCGCCTGAGATTTCTGCTTCAGCTCTTCGCGGAGCACTTCAGCGTCAGAGCGACTCTTCGAGACGATCGCCTCCGCCTCGACGCGTGCCTGCTGCATCATCTGCGAGGATTCGCGGTTCAAGCGATCCAATTCCTGTCGAGCCTGCGCCGCGTCCTCAAGCGACTTCGCGATCGCTGCCTGTCGGCCTTCCAACGCCTGCAGCAACGGTCGCCACGCAAACCGCGCGAGCAGTGCCACAAGGACGAGGAACGTCAGGATGGTCCAGATGAACAGTCCCGGATCGGACTGAACCAGAGGGTTATCCATGACCCTACTTCAACAACACAATCAGCAGGCAGAACACCAGCGCCAAAATCGCAACACCTTCAAGTAAGAAGAGTGGCAGGTTCACCGCGCCGATGATCTGCGGCGCCGCGCTCGGCTGACGGGCAAGGCCCTCACCCAGTCCGGCCGCTAATTTACCGATACCCAGCCCAGCACCGAGCACGGCTAGACCCATGCCAATTCCGGCACCCAAATACGCAAACGCAAAACCATCCATCAGTCGTGTCCTCCGTAAGTAACGAAGCTACGCTTCGCTGCTAGTTGGCGCGCCCGCGCAAGCGACCGCGCCGAAGCCGAACTTGTACGACATTCCTACCGGAGTGGGAAATGCAAGCACGGCTAGTGGTGCGAGTGAATAGCCATGCCAATAAACACGGCCGACAACAGTGTGAATACATACGCCTGAACCAGAATCACGATCAGCTCAAGTGCCGAAATCCCCACGGCGAGTGGGATCGAAAAGAGCGCCCCGATCCCAATCCCAACCGCCGGGCCGGCCATGTCGCTGAAAATGAACACGAACGACAAAATCGTCAGGATCGCAATATGGCCTCCTGTCATGTTCGCCGCGAGTCGCATTGTCAACGCAAACGGTCGCACGAACATTCCGAGTATCTCGATTGGGATCAACATGATCGAGAGCGCAACCGACCCTGGCGGCGCCAAGTTTTTCCAATGCTGCACGAAGCCGTGAGCCTTCGAGCCGGCCACAATAATTGCACCAAAAGTCACTGTCGCCAGCGCAGCGGTCACATTGAAATTGGCGGTGATCGTGGAACCACCATGCAACAGGCCGTAGAAAAAAGATTCCTCGCTCGAATGCAGCACCCAATGATCGACCAGGCTCAAAACCTCGAAGATCGGAATCATGCCGATCGTATTCGCACAGAGGATGAAAGCGAACAACGTCAGGATCAACGGCGTCCAGGTGTGCGTCCACTTGTCACCCACGCTGGGCTGCACGACCGAGTCGCGAAGGTACTCGACCATCGACTCAAGAGCGTTCATGAAGCCGGATGGCACCAATCGCTCTTGCTTTAGATACCGCCGGATGGTCGTCGTGATGACCAAAAACACCAACGCGGCCACAACCCACAACATAAACACGTGCTTGGTCACCGAGAAGTCGATGCCCGCAACGGTGGGCAGATGGATAAGGGGGTGATCCAGTCCGGTATTCGCGACGTGCTCAATGATCACCTCGCCGGCGTTGAATCCCTCGGCGACGGATTCAGCGACCCCCTCGTGAACCTGCGCTAAGTTCTGCATCCTGAATCTGTTTCCCTATCGCCGCCTATCGCGCCGCAGGCATGTGTTCCGAGAAAAGCCGCTGAAGACAAAACGCCTCGAAGAAGTGTAATGCAATGAAATACGTCGTGAAGCTGACCACAAACGGTAGCGGTCTGAGCGACAGCACCGCTAGCATTACCGCTACGTACGCCACGAAAAACACCGCCTTGCCACCGAACGCGACCACCATGAGCGGCGTGAGCCGCTCTGGATATATTGGGTACGTGCGCACCACCAACACCCACGTCGTAACCGATCCCAGCAGCGGAGCAAGCATGCCAAAGAAAATCTCGACGTTGCTCTCAATGCTTGGCAAGACGGACACCGCCGAGCAGGTCACGACTGCTGCAACCAGCATCCACCACGCAGGCTTCATGGTCGCCACAGCGTCCTCGCCAACTCATAAAAGCCGACGATGAGCCCGAGAATCAGCCCCCCGAACAAACACCACGGAGCCGTTTCGAGCCACTTGTCGAGCGCGTACCCAATACCCCCGAGCAGAAGGATCGCGCCGATCAATGTGTAGCTGACTGCAGCCGAAGGCCCCGATTTCATGATGCTCGATTGCAGGGCCTTCAAGCTGCCAGCGGACACGAACTCGCCGCGACCAATCGATCGACGGCTCCCCCTGGACCCAACCAAACGGTTAATTCTAGCAGAGGCACATTGACAGTAGCAACGCGCCGGGGACTATACTCGCCTTTTTAGGGTTACCTGGTCTTTTTGGGGACTCTTGGGGGACTATGCGCGAACGGTTTCCGGGCCGATTCATCATGCTCGCCGCATTGGTGGCCACGACAGTGCTTGTGGCCTGGCCGGTTCCGGACGTACTGGCACAAGCGAGCGACCGGGCGATCTTCGTGAGTGCCGTAGATTCGCAAGGCGAGCCCGTCAACGGTCTCAACGTAAACGACTTCATCATCACCGAAGACGGTCGCAACCGCGAGGTGCTACGCGTCTCGCGCGCGATCGAGCCCATGGACATTGCACTGCTGGCCGACAACAGCGCTGAAGCGACGGACCTCGTGGGGCCACTGCGCGATGCGCTGCGGGATTTCGTTGGAAGAATGGCTGGCGACAACCGAGTCGCCTTGATGACGCTGGCCGATCGCCCCACGATTCTCGTCGACTACACAACAAGTCTGATACGTCTGGAGGAAGGCATAGGGCGTCTTTTTTCGATGAGTGGGAGCGGCATGACGCTCCTGGACACGCTCGTCGAGGTCTCGAATGGCCTGCGGCAGCGTGAGACCACGCGTGCGGTCATTGTGCCCATCATCACCGGGGGGGTTGAATTCAGTAACCGCCGCGGCCTGGATGTCATTGACGCCATCCAGCAGTCAGGCGCCGCCCTCCAGGCATTCGTGCTGGGCTACCCGAATTTCGGCGGCGGCACCATGTCTGGTCGCGAGCGCTCCGTCGTACTCGATGCGGGCACCCGCGCGACAGGTGGACAGCACATCACGCTGCTGACCGAGAGTGCCGTCAAGCCGGCTCTTCAGAAACTCGCCCGGCAACTGTCATCGCAATACAAGGTGGTGTACAGCCGACCTGAGTCACTAATTCCACCTGAGACTACCGAAGTCACATCTCGCCAGCCTGACATAACCACGCGCGGCACGTCCGCGCGGGGACAGGCGGGAGACTAAGGTGTTCCGGCTACTTCTTGTCGCAACCTTCGTCTTGACAGGGGCGACGACCGCTTTAGCGCAACCACAGAGCTCCCAGGGGCCCTCGTTTCGGACAACAATTGATATCGTCTCGATTAACGTAACCGTCACCACCAACAACAACCGATACCTGACGAATCTCAGGCAGCCAGACTTTTCAGTCTTCGAAGACGGAGTCAAGCAAGACATCCTTTACTTCACCCGGCTCCCTCAGCCAATCGCAATGTCGCTGCTGCTTGATAGCAGCGCAAGCATGGAAGACAAGCTGCCGACGCTTCAGGAAGCTGCCACCAATTTTGTCCGCAGGCTTCGACCCGACGACCTGGCACAGGTTATTGACTTTGACAGCCGCGTGCAGATCAGACAGGCATTCACGTCCACCCAGAGCGAACTCGAAGCCGCGATCCGACAAGGCACGTCCGGCGGATCCACGTCGTTGCACAACGCGATCTATATTTCGCTGAAGGAGCTGGGGAAAATTCGTGCACGCAACGAGGAGGACGTGCGTCGACAGGCCCTCATTGTCTTTTCAGACGGCGAGGACACGTCCAGTCTCGTGTCGTTCGAGGAGGTACTCGATCTGGCAAAGCGTTCCGAAACATCGATTTACACAATCGGGCTAGGAGACAGAGGCTCAAGAACGCGCGGTTTTCGCGAAGCTGAGTTCATCATGCGCCAGCTCGCACAGGAAACGGGCGGACGGGCGTTTTTTCCGGATCGCATCGGGGATTTGGACGGGGTCTACGCGGAGATTGCTGACGAGCTAGCCAGCCAATACACCCTCGGATATACCTCGAAAAATCCGCGCACCGATGGTGCCTTCCGACGCATCGTCGTGCAAATTGCAAGAGAAGGGGCAACACCGAGAACCAAGCGGGGCTATTACGCCCCGGGGCGGTGAATATTCTCCCGCTGCTCTTGTACGCGGCCGCGGGGCTCGCCTACGCCATCCACTTTGCCCGACGCCACCCGCAGGCTGGTCGAGCCGCAACTGCCCTCCTGATCTTCGCAACCCTCGTCCATACCTTTGTCATCGGTATGCAGACCATGGAGGTGGGACACGTACCGTACGCGAACCCGTCCCGCGCCGTTTCGACGTTCGTCTGGCTGCTGGCTCTCTCGTATCTGTACCTTGAGATCACGGCGGACGAGCGCGCTATGGGCGTGTTCGTCATGCCTATTCTGATTGGCCTGCAAGCCATTCCTGCCGCATCCCCTGGCGTCGAAAACATGGATCCCGTACTCGACAGTCCGTGGTTCTGGGTACACGTCTCGTCGCTACTGTTTGCATACGCCAGTTTCGCACTGGCTGGCGCGCTTGGGCTGACATACGTGGTGCAGTTCAACGCGATCAAGAAGAAACGCCTGGGCTACTTTTACGCCCGCCTTCCCTCACTACAGACGCTAGATATCATGAACTGGCGAGCGGTCGCCGTCGGCTGGATTTTCCTGACGCTCGGCGTCGCCGTCGGGGCCTTGTGGACAGCTCAAGCGCTGCTCATCACCCCGAATGATCCGAACTTGCAGGCCATGTCGCTGGACGATCCAAAAGTCCTCGTGGCCGTGATTACGTGGGGCGTCTATTCGTTCGCCGTATTCGCTCGACAAACGCTGGGGTGGACCGGGCCACGTTCAGCTTGGCTGTCAGCGCTCGGGTTCGCGATCGTACTGTTGAACTTCCTACCTATCAACTACTTCATCACGACGAGCCACACGTTCTAGACGGGATCTGGCCAGTGCATCTGTTTCTGCTTGGCGTGAGTCACCAGACGGCTCCAATCGATCTCCGGGAAAGGCTCGACTTTTCCAGCCGTGACGTCGGGGCCGCCGTCGAATCACTGGCCGCGCGATCGTCGGCTTCCGAATCGGTCGTGCTGTCGACATGTAACCGCTCTGAGATCTACGTAGCCAGTAGCAACCCGCTGCGCTCACGCGATGAACTGGTGACATTCCTCGGTGACTATCATCAGCTCCCCAAAGACGCATTCCTGCCCCACCTCTTCTCGCACCACAACGATAACGCAGCGCGACACCTGTTTCGCGTGGCCGCAGGGCTCGACTCCCTGGTTGTCGGCGAGCCCCAAATACTCGGCCAGGTGAAGATTGCGTTCCAGACAGCGTCAGAACGACACTGCACGGGCCCACTACTAAACAAAGCATTCCACTGGGCATTCGGAGTGGGTAAACGGGTCCGCAGTGAGACGGCGCTCGGCGAGGGAGCCGTGTCGATCAGCTTTGCTGCCGTCTCACTGGCACGCAAGATCTTTGGCCGCCTCGATGGCAGGCGTGTGCTCGTCGTCGGCGCGGGTGAAATCAGCGCACTCACGGCACAGCACCTCCGAAGCCAGGGCGTTGCCGAAATTGTTATCACAAGCAGGACCGCCGCGCATGCCGACGCTCTGGCCGCCGACGTGGGGGGGAGCACGGTCGCGTGGAGTGAGATGAGACAGGCGATGGCACAAGCTAACATCGTCGTCACAGCTACCGGTTCACAGCGACCGATCATTTTCCGTGAGGACGTGGAGGCCGTCAAGGGACGTAGGCGCGCGGAACCGTTGTTCATCATCGATGTGGCTGTTCCACGCGACGTCGACCCGGCCGTGACCGAAATCGAACAGGTGTTCCTATACAACGTCGACGACCTCCGAGGTATCGTTGAAGAGAACCTCGCCCGCCGAAGCGCGGAAATCGCCCAAGCAGAGGAAATCATCGCCCACGAATTGACTAGGTTTACCGCCTGGCAGCGATCACGCCGAACCATTCCCACAATCGTCGCATTGCGACAACGCTTCGAAAACATCCGGCAGGCTGAGTTGAAACGACTAGAGGGTCGACTGACCGGTCTGCCCGAAGAGGCACGAACTCGGGTTGACGAGGTCACGCGACTCATCGTCGAAAAACTGCTCCTTGAACCGACCGAACAACTCAAAGCGTTGTCGGATGAAGACACCCAGGCTGCGTACACTGAGGCCGTCAACCGATTGTTCAGACTCGGCGACAACGGTCCTACGGCCCCGGCCACCTCACAGGGTAACGCGTCCGGCGACGCGCAGAAAAACGCCGCCGATCGTCGGCGGAGCAATTAGCGCGTGCCGACTCTGAAACTCGGCACACGTGGCAGTCAGCTAGCACTGTTCCAGGCGCACGCGGTGGCTGGGTTGCTACGTTCGCGCGCAGCAATCGACTGCGACATCACAGTGATCAAAACGTCGGGTGACCGACTGACTGAGGCGCCGCTGTCGGAAATCGGCGGCAAGCGCCTGTTTGTCAAGGAAATCGAAGATGCGCTCCTGGCTGGCACGATCGACCTCGCGGTGCACAGCAGCAAGGACATGCCGACCATCCCGCCCCACGGCCTCACGGTGGGCGCAGTACTGGCCCGCGAAGATGCGCGAGACGCGATTGTCCTTCCAATTGGCGGTGAACTTCCGAAAAGTTCAGGACTAGAGGATGTCGTGCGACATCTTGGCCACGCGCCTCGGATCGGCACAAGTAGCGTGAGACGTATCGCGCAACTGACGCGCCTCTTCCCAGCGGCACAGTTTGCTCCTATTCGCGGCAACCTTGGAACGCGCCTCCAAAAGCTCGACAGCGGCGCATTTGATGCGATCGTGCTCGCCGCCGCCGGATTAATCCGGTTGGGGTACGAATCCAGGCTGTCCACCGCCCTGCCGGTGAAGGCGTGCGTCCCCGCCCCCGGGCAGGGCATCATCGCGATCGAGATCAGAAATGACGACGCAATGACTAGCGCTGCCGTGTCCAAGATCACGGATCCGCTCGCCGCCATGGCCCTAACCGCCGAGCGTGTTGTCGCCACACGACTCGGTGGCGGATGCCAAATGCCCATCGGCGCCTATGCAGTCGTGTCCAACGGGGAACTCGCGCTGACAACCATCGTGCTTTCACTGGACGGGACGCGAATGGCACGAGCCGACGACCATGGATCGGCCGCCGAGGCGATCCTAATTGGCACCAGAACCGTTGACAAGCTGCTGAAGCAAGGCGCCGCGGACATCCTGGCCGAGATCGGTGAAGCACGGCCAACGTTTGACTCCCGGCCGCTGTTCGGTCGGCGCGTACTCGTCACTCGACCACGAGAACAGGCGGTCGAACTCGTCGGCCGACTCACGCTTTTGGGTGCCGACACGATCGAAGCACCCCTCATCCGTATCGAACCGCCAGAGGATCCTGGCCCCTTACAGGAAGCTGCCGCCGCACCTGATGCGTTCGATTGGATCGTCTTTGCTAGTGCGAACGCAGTCGATGCCTTTATGAAGTTGCGACTCGAAAGCGACGGCCATGTGCGGACCATGAAGGGTCCGCGCCTCTGTGCAATAGGGCCTGGCACCGCCGAGCGGCTAACCAGATACGGCGTCGAGATCGATGTGCTACCAGACGAGTTCCGATCGGAAGCGCTCGTTGCAGCAATTGCGACTGCTGGACCAATCAGCGGCTCTCGTGTTCTGCTACCCCGCGCTAACATCGGCCGGGATGTGGTGGCCGATCAACTGCGTAATGCTGGCTCAGTGGTGACCGAAGTGGTGGCATATCGCACGATCCTCAACGATACGCTACGTCCGGGTAAATCAGATGTTCACAGGTTACTCCTCGAAGGCCACATTGACGTCGTCACTTTCGCTAGCCCGTCCGCTGCTCGTAGTTTCGTCGCAATATACGGTGCCGAAGCCGCAGCAGACCTTCTTAAGCAAACCGTGGTCGCTGTAATTGGGCCGACTACAGCAGAAACGACACGACAACTCGGTCTACCTGTCACCATTCAACCGGCAACCTACACGATCGCCGCGCTAGCTGATGCCATCGCGGAGCACTTCGCTCGCGAGAAATAGCTCCGACAATATGGCAAGATCGTGCCCATGGCTGTGACACCCAAATCCCGACTCACCCTGACCAGACGCCCGCGCCGACTTCGGCGCACCGATGTCATCCGCAGTCTCGTGCGCGAAACGCATCTAACGCCAGACTGTTTTATCTACCCATTATTCGTATGCGAGGGTCGTAAACAGCGACGTGCCGTTGGCTCGATGCCAGGTGTCTTCCAGCTCTCCGCAGACGAAGCGGTGAAAGAGGCGGCAGCCGCACACGCAGACGGTGTCCCTGCGGTGCTGCTTTTTGGGCTACCAGACGACAAGGATGCCATCGGTTCGACGGCGTGGGATCCGACCGCGGCCGTCCAGTCGGCAGCGCGCGAAATGAAGCAGCGCCTTCCAAACCTCGTCGTGATCACGGACGTGTGTCTGTGCGAGTACACTTCGCACGGACATTGCGGCATCCTCGATGGAAAGGAAATCGTGAACGACGTGACCGTGTCCCACCTCGTTCAAGTGGCGCTGTCCCATGCGGTTGCAGGCGCCGACTTCGTTGCACCGTCAGACATGATGGACGGCCGCGTGGCGGCGATCCGCCACGCCCTCGACGAGCAAGGGTTCGAGCATGTGGGCATCATGTCGTATGCGGCCAAGTATTGCTCCGCCTTTTACGGTCCCTTCAGGGATGCGGCCGACTCGACTCCCCAGTTCGGCGACCGACGCAGCCACCAGATGGACCCGGCCAATATCGAGGAAGCACTCCGCGAAGTGGAGGCCGACCTGGCTGAAGGCGCTGACATCGTCATCATCAAACCCGCGATGGCTTATCTCGATGTCATCGCAAAGGTGAAGATGCAATTCAACCAACCAACCGCCGCCTATCATGTGAGTGGTGAATATTCGATGCTGAAGGCCGCGGCGGCCAACGGCTGGATCGACGAGCCACGCGCAATGATGGAAACGCTCACCGGGATCCGTCGTGCTGGTGCGGACATGATCATCACGTACTACGCGCGTGATGCGGCCCGTGCGTTACGCTCCGAAGCTTCGTAGCGCTCTGAGCACACCGACCGCCGAACACGACTAAACTATTTCACTGTCAGACTAAAAGAGCATCCATCAACGTACCGAATGAAAAAGCCGATCCGCAGTCACCAGCTTTTTTCGCGCGCTCGACAGATCCTACCGGGCGGTGTGAACAGCCCTGTCCGCGCGTTCCAGGCCGTCGGCTCCTCTCCGCTTTTCGTGCGGCGCGCTACGGGCGCCAGGATCGAAGACGTCGATGGCAATCGCTTTATCGATTATGTGATGTCGTGGGGCCCACTCCTGCACGGACACGCTCCCACCGGTCTCGTCAAGGCCATCTCGGCCGCGGCGCGGCGCGGCATGAGCTTCGGCGCACCCTCCGCCCTTGAGCATGAACTTGGAGAACGAGTACAAGCGTCTATCCCATCCATGGAGCGCGTACGGTTCGTCAGCTCTGGAACCGAAGCAGCAATGAGTGCCGTGCGCGTCGCGCGCGCGTATACGCGCCGAGACAAGATCGTCAAATTCGCCGGCTGCTATCACGGTCATGCCGACGGATTCCTCGTGAAAGCAGGATCCGGTGCCACGACGCTTGGAGTGCCAACCAGCCCGGGCGTGGCAAAAACGGTAGCAGCCGACACACTACTGGCGCGGTACAACGACCTTCCGTCTGTCGCAGCATTATGCAAAACCCACAAGAACAAGATCGCCGCCGTTATCGTAGAGCCGATCGCTGGCAATATGGGCGTCACGCCGCCGACGGATGGCTTTCTCCAGGGACTGCGAATGCTAACTGCGCGCCACGGCATTGTGCTCATCTTCGACGAAGTGATCTCGGGGTTCCGCGTGTCATCCGGCGGCGCACAGTCTATTCTGGACGTCACGCCAGATCTCACGTGCCTGGGAAAAATTATTGGGGGTGGCTTACCCGTCGGCGCGTATGGCGGACGTGCCGACATCATGGAACTGATCGCGCCAGCCGGTCCTGTGTACCAAGCGGGTACGCTCTCCGGAAATCCGCTCGCGATGACCGCCGGTCTCTGGTCGCTGAAACGTTTGACGCCAAGCCTGTACAAAAACCTGGCGCGACGAGGCGCGATGCTGGCAGCAGGACTGGCCGAGTCCGCGCGCAGCGCCGCTGTCCCACTGCAGATCAACGCATTTGGGTCAATGCTGACCCCATTTTTCACCTCGGTGCCCGTGCGTAACTACGAGTCCGCGTTAACTGCCAACACGGCAGCCTACGCAACGTTTTTTAGAGGGATGCTGAAACGAGGAGTTTATCCGCCGCCGTCACAATTCGAGGCGTGGTTTTTGTCGGCAGCTCACACGGACCGCCACGTCGAACAGACAATCATCGCAGCGCGCGCTGCGATGAAAGAAGTCGCACGAACGATTTAATCCACGAAAATCCAACGATGTGGCTGACACGGTTCGCCCCGGCCCCAACCGGCTATCTGCATCTGGGTCATGTAGTCAACGCTCTCCACGTGTGGAACGAAGCTCGCGCGCACGGCGGACGCGTACTGCTACGCATCGAAGACCACGACAGGGAGCGGTGCCGATCCGATTACGAGATAGCCATCCTCGACGATCTCGACTGGTTGGGATTCGTGCCCGATTTCTATCCGACTGACGTCTTTCGCTCGGGACCGTGCGAATCGAGGCAAAGTGACCGCGGCAGGACCTACGCTGCCATGGCGAAGCGGCTTCGTTCCCAGGGGCTACTTTACGCCTGCAGGTGTTCCAGAAAGACCCTCCACCGCGCGAGCGTCAAGGCTGAAAGCCAGACATCCGACACGGTGACATTCGGCAGCAGCACCGAGATCCCCTACGCTGGTACATGTCGGAATCTTGGACTGCCATTTGAAGGGGAGTTCGGATGGCGAGTCAGGCTGCCCGCAACGCCCGTCACATTCGAAGACCGCTGGTGCAGTCGTCGGACCCACGTGCCAGCCGACCAGTCCGGCGACCTACTTATTCGCGACCGCCGCGGGAACTGGACCTACCAGTTTGTCGCCACCGTCGATGACTACGTGCAGGGCATCACTGACGTGATCCGTGGTACGGACCTGCTTCCCTCGACGGGTCGACAGATCACGCTCGGCCGACTGCTCGGGCGAATCGTACCGGCGGCTTTCGCCCACCACGCGCTCCTCATGAAGTCACCAACTCAGAAACTCAGCAAATCTGACCGCGACACCGGTGTACGCGACCTTCGCGCACGCGGCTGGACACGAGAACAAGTACTCGCGGCGGCTACCACGTAAGTCAATCCTTGGCTCCAGGTATTGATGAGGACATTGGGCGTGCGCGTTGCCGACCAGAAATAGAAAAGGGCGCTACGTGGCACCCTTTTGTGTCCCGATATCACACGGTTACCTGACTGGTACGCCGGCCCTCGCGTCTTCGATGTACTTGATCGTACCGGCCTCGGCTGTGTCTAACCACCGCCGCCACTGTGCGTTGTCGACAAACGGATGGGGATCTCCAGTCTTGCGCTCAGCCAGCATCGCCGCCGGCTCGAAAACGGTGCCGCCGCTGTCGTACGGATAGGTGCGAAGGTAGCTGTGCACATGGATCGGAGCCTCGATGTCTCCGAATTCGGCCTTGATACGACGTAGGCTACTAAGGAACTGCGTACCACCCTCAACCCCGTTCCGCTGTCCGGGTCCACCAAAAATGAATGCCGAGTACGGCGTGCCGTCGTCGTAGACCGTGAACTCGAACGACGGGGAGCCCGGCGTATGCCCGGGAAGCTTGTACACGCTCAGCGAGGTCGTACCCAACGTGACCGTGTCGCCCTCTTGCAAAACCATATCCCGCTTCACCGGGATGCCGAGGGGCCGACCGGGGCGAGCTGGAGACAGGTAGGCCTCCTCGATCAGCATCCAGTCCTCTTCAAGCGTGGCGACACGAGCATCAGATAGCGCTTGAATTTTTCCGGCCCCACCGAAGTGATCGAGATGCCCCTGCGTGATTAAGATGTACTTGATGTCCGCGGGATCGAAACCCGCCTGCTCGACGCTATCGATCACGTGATCGACATACGGTTCTTGTGCGGTGTCGATCAGAATCAATCCATCACTAGTCGAGATAAGCCACACGGATACCGAACCGGGCCCGACGTAGTACAGGTTGTCGAAGATCTTGATCGGTGGAACCTTCTGGTATTCCAGGTTTCCTGACTGACTGCCGCGGTAACTCTCGCTGAGTCCTTCTCCAGGCGCCGGGCCAGCGGTCTGTCCACTGACGTTAGTCAGCAATAAGACAGCAATCAGCACGCCACTGACAACAACTAGCGCTAAACGTACCATCATGTGCATGTTCCCTCCTCTTCAGCAGCCAGACGGCGTAAGCGCGGCCAACACCTGGCAGGCACGAAACATCGCTGCCCCTTTGAAACAGGATCTAATTACGCCAAGGCATTAGATCCTCGATCCAGCTTATGCGTGTCAGATCGTTATAGATAACCGTTACCATGAGTGTCATCAGTAGGACAAACCCGGCTAGGAGCATCTTTTCCTTCACAGCCATGCTGAAATCACGGCGCGCGACTCCCTCGAGCGCTATGATTAGGATGTGCCCTCCGTCCAGCACGGGAATTGGCAACAGATTGAGCAGCCCCAGGTTTAGGCTAATCGACGCCATTAATGAAAAGAGCGCGATCCAGCCGGCTTCGGCTGACTCCCCGGACAACTGGGCGATCGCCACGGGACCCATGAGCTGGCGCGGCGACGTCTCTCCCACGAACAAACCACCAAGCGTCTGAAAGATCAAACCGCTGAACTCGATGTTGCGCTCGACGCTCAGTACCACCGCCTCGAATGGACCTGGCGTAAACGATCGCGTGGGTTCACTGACGTAGATCCCGAGCATGCCACGGTCCCCACGCTGTTCCGGTGTCGCCATGACGATCTGCTGGCGACTTTCTCGCTGAATTGTAATTTCGATTTCTCGGTCGCCATTCGCCGATATCATTTCGACGAGCTGGGTGCGCGTGACCATGCGTTCGCCGTTCACCGCCAGGACGACGTCGCCAGCCAGCAACCCCGCGCGCTCCGCTGGTTCACCTGCGATGACTGACGCCACGATCGGATTGATATCCGGCATCACGCCAATGGTGCCGATCTCGTAGCGCGTTTCAGGCACCGGCCGTACCGTGACTGATCGTGTCTGACCCGCGCGCCGAAGCGTCAACGTAACATCGCGATCCGGGCGAATGCCCACAGCAATGAACAGATCTTCCCAGGTATCCACCGCGTTGTCCGCCACATCTAGAATCAGATCACCGCGCTGGATGCCAGCCTGCTCCGCAGGCGATCCAGACTCGACGGCACCGACCAACGGAGGTTGATCCTGGTATACGGGTACTTCCGCACCTTGTGCGAGCACCACCGCCATCACGACAACCGCAAGCAAAATGTTCATGACCGGTCCCATAATGAGAATCTGAAACCGCTCCCATTTGGTCTTCGACATGAACTCGTCAGGGCTTCCCTTACGCGGGTCATCCGGGCTCTCTCCAGCCATCTTCACGTAACCGCCAAGGGGGATCACGCTCACGCAATACTCGGTGTCGCCGCGTTGGAACTTCAGAATCTTCGGGCCAAAGCCCAACGAGAACGTCAGGACACGAACGCCAAGACGGCGTGCGGCAAGGAAATGTCCGAGCTCGTGCACAAAGACGAGCACACCTAGAACAAAAAGAAATGAAAGTAACGTAGTCACCTGCGAAAATATCCCTTCAACAAGGCCTCAGGCCGTAAATTCTAACTCTCTGGCCACGTCCAACGCGTGTTCTCGCGCCCATCGATCCGCGCGCCGAACGGCTTGCAGTGTCGAGACCGGTTTCGTTGTGTGTGCCTCCATCGTCTTCGCTATAACGTCCGGAATCATCATAAAACCGAGCTTCCTGTCCAGGAAGGCATCGACGGCAATCTCATTGGCCGCGTTCAGCACCACCGGGAGTGTCTCCCCAACGCGCAAAGCACGATAGGCCAACTCCAAGCACGGGAAGCGATCGAATGACGGCGGCAGAAAATCAAGGCGCCCTGCTGCCGCCAGATCTAGCGTGGGCAACGAGCCATCCCATCGATCTGGATACGAGCAGGCGTACTGAATCGGCAACCGCATGTCGGTGATGCCAAGTTGTGCAATCACGGATCCGTCGATCAATTCGACCAACGAGTGCACGATCGATTGAGGGTGCACAACCACGTCGATTTGATCAGCAGAAACATCAAACAACCAGTGAGCCTCGATAACCTCGAGTCCCTTGTTCATCATGGTCGAAGAGTCGATCGTGATCTTCCGACCCATTTGCCAAGTCGGATGCTGGAGAGCCGCCTCCGGATCGACACCATCAAGTTCATCCGACGCATAGTCTCGAAATGGACCACCTGATGCTGTGAGTACAAGACGGCGTACTTCCGAGCGCGGACGCAGGTGCAGACACTGGTGAATGGCGTTGTGCTCGCTGTCGACCGGCAAGATAGTCACACCGCGTCGACGGGCAGCCTCGATCACCAGCTTGCCGGCCATCACGAGAACTTCCTTATTGGCAAGCGCGATCGTCTTACCGGCTTCGATCGCCGCGAGCACCGCTTCGAGCCCGGCAGTCCCCGCCGAGGCGCAGATAACAATGTCTGCTGAGGGGTGCGTGGCGACGGCCACGAGACCGTCCGTACCGGCACCCACCACCGTTGGCACGCCCGCGCCTGCTCCACACGCCGATCGAAGCCGACTGACACCCTCGCTGGAGGCCATGGCGACCGTATCCGGGGCGTACTTCGCCACCTGCTCTGCCAGCAGAGGGGCATTGTCACCCGCCGAAAGAGAAACAACCTTCAGGCGTGTTGGATGCGCATCGACGACAGCAAGGGTGCTTCGACCAATCGATCCGGTCGACCCGAGGATTGCAACATGTTTCATGTCAGCTAAGCAGATACACGTAGTAAACAGGTACGGCAAAGAGCAGCCCGTCGATGCGATCCAGGACCCCGCCGTGGCCAGGAATCAACGCCGAACTGTCCTTGACACCCGCCGCGCGCTTCAATCGTGACTCGAACAAGTCGCCGCATATCCCAAGCACCACGACGGCTACACCAAGCAGCGCCAACAAGGCCGCCCCCGACCCTGGAAACACGTAGGATCCCGCCGCAACCATGAAGAATGTCCCGGTCACAAGTCCCCCGATCGCTCCTTCAATCGTCTTATTTGGGCTGATTTTAGGCGCGAGTGGCCATCGACCGAATCTCCGCCCGGAGTAGTATTGCGCTGAGTCACTCACAATCACACTTGCGACCAATAGCAAGGTGGCCATACGGCCACCCGCCATCTGCACAGCGGCCAGCATCCCCAACGGCATACCCAGATACAACGGAGCCAACAAACGGGCCCGCACGCGTGCGACGGCAAACCGGCGCCACGCCACCTCAAACACAGCCCATCCGACGCCAAGTAACAATAGCGAAAGCACGCCCACGGCGCCTAACCGTGCCTGACCACTTGGATCCGCAAACAACCAGCACACCAGCACGACCAGAGTCAGAACAGGGACGGCCTCCAGGCCACTACGCTGAAAATCAACGATGCCGAGATACTCGTACGCGGCCAGGGCGGCGACAAGACAAGCGATTACGCGCAACCCTGAAAACGGCAAAAAGAGAATGGCAACGAGCACAGCCGCTGCCAGGGCGACCCCGCTCAACAGCCGCGTCATTGGGCACCGATGACCGCTGGCGTGGAAGTGATGCCGCCGTACCGCCGCTCCCGCTTCTGATAGGCAAGCACGCCCTCAAGCAGGTGGTGACAACGAAAATCAGGCCAGAAAGTCTCAGTTACATAGATTTCAGCATACGCAATTTGCCAGAGCAGATAGTTGCTCACACGCATCTCGCCACCGGTCCTGATGAGTAGGTCCGGGTCTGGCTGGCCGCCGGTATAGAGAAACCCGGCAAAGCGCTCCTCGTCCAATTGCTCAGGTGGAATACCCGCCGTGATCGCCCGCTTTGCCGCGTCGACGATTTCGGCCCTGCCGCCGTAGTTGAGCGCGACGTTGAAAAGCATCCCCTTGTTGCCGGCCGTTCCCTCGATAGCGGCTCGCAATTCGTCCTGGATATCACTTGAGAGTTCTTCGATCCGCCCGATCACCTGGAAGCGGATGTCGTTGGTGAGCAGGGTTTGTAATTCGGAGCGGAGATATCGCTTGAGCAGGTGCATGAGCACACCGACTTCCGACGCCGGACGTTTCCAGTTTTCGAGAGAGAAGGCGTACAAAGTCAGTACGCCAAGGCCAAGACGGGCGGCTGTCTCCACAGTATCGCGCACCGCATCAATACCAGCACGATGGCCCTCAACCCTAGGGAGGTGGCGCCTAGCCGCCCAGCGGCCATTGCCGTCCATGATGATCGCGATATGCGCCGGGAGCCGCTCGAAATCTATCTGCCGCACCAGCACCTCATCGGGATGCCCGGCCGGAATCCACTTCAGGAACCGCTCACGCGACACGTTCCATCTCCCTCTCTGCCAAGGAGTTAATCATAGACTACCCGGACCAGGAAGAGCCCCTGAGGTGGCGCCGTGACACCGGCGTGCGAGCGGTTGCCGCCGGCCAGCAACGCCGCGATCGACGACTCCCGACGGCGTCCGCGGCCGACCTCCACCAACGTGCCAACGATAGCCCGAACCATATGCCGCAGAAAGCCGTCCCCACTGACCTCATACACCAGGAGCGGAGCCGGCGAATCCCGCCAGCCCTCGACGGCTCGCTCGCCGATCTCCGACTCGATGATCGTGCGAATCGTGCCCTTCGTGTCGCTACCGGTACTTTGGAACGCCGCGAAGTCGTGCGTGCCGACCAGCGCGTGTGCCGCGGCCCGCATCGCATCGACATCGAGCGTTTCTGGCACGTGCCAGACATAATCCTGCTCGAATGGACTGGCTACCGCCGATGTCTGCAAATGGTAGCGATAGGTCTTGGAGCGCGCGCTGAACCGGGCGTGAAAGTCTGCCGCGACTTCCTGGATATCGAGCACCCTGACATTCGGCGGAAGACATGCGTTAAGGCCTCGTGCCACCGAGTCGACCGGCTGCACCGATGCCATCCGTGCGCTGGCAACCTGGCCAAGTGCGTGAACGCCCGCATCGGTCCGGCCAGCGCCATTCACCGCGACCGGCACTCCTTCAAAACGCGCGAGCGCGTCTTCCAGCAACCCCTGAATGGAAACACCTGCGGCCTGGCGCTGCCAGCCGACGAAACGTGTACCGTCGTAGCTGATGGTGAGCTTGAGCGTACGCGTCGGCGTATCGCTCAGGCTCGAGACCCGGGTTTCACGACGGGCTGCCCTATCTGGCATAAGGGGCATGCCTCAGGCTCGTGCGTGGGAAGAGATATGTCAGCCAGCGAATAAAACGGCACTGCGAGCTGCTGCTGACTGCCGCTCCGATCGACGATAGCAGCCGCGCCAACAACCTCCGCGCCAGCAGCGCGGGCAACCTCAATCGTCTCCCGCGATGACCCACCGGTCGTCACCACGTCCTCGACCACCAGCACCTTCTCGCCTGGCGCAAACGTGAAGCCGCGCCTCAGCCTCAGACCACCGTCCTTACGCTCGGCAAACATCGCACGGATGCCGAGCGCACGAGCAACCTCATGGCCAATAACGATACCCCCAAGCGCGGGTGACAACACGACCTGCGCACCAAGGCCACGAACCTGTTCGGCAATCCCGACACCGCACAACTCCGCTTCGCGCGGATGCTGGAGCACAAGCGCGCACTGCAGGAAACCAGCGCTGTGGAGTCCGGATGTCAGCCGGAAGTGCCCCTCAAGCAAGGCTCCCGCTCGCCGAAATCTGTCGAGAATGGACGAAGAATCTTTGGACTTCATAAGAAGCGCCTACTATACATAGGGAGTCTAACAGTCCTGGAGGGCAGTGTCCTGTAATCACAAGAGGTACATATGAAGTCAGTTCGAATCGGCTGCTTGATAACACTAGTGTGCAGCATGATCGTTCCCGCCTCGGCACAGGCGCCGGCATCCAACGTGCGTCTCCTCACCGTTGAGGACGCTGTGCGAATGGCGCTTGAGAACAATCTCGGGATCCGTGTTGCCCGCGTCGAGCCGCAGTTGCAAGACCTGAACGTAGCTCTGGCACGCGCGTCGTGGTCGCCGACCTTCACGAGCATGCTGCAAAGCGCGAGCACGGACTCCCCCAGCAACAGCTTTCTCTCCGGTGCGCTGGGCACCAAAACGCGTGACGCTCGCATTAACAGTAATGTCGGGCTTGCTCAGACGCTGCCATGGGGCGGCAGCTACAACATCGGCTGGGACAGCGTGCGCTCGACCACCACGAACCTCTTCTCCAACTTTTCACCGCAGTTACGCTCTTCGCTGGCGCTCAGCTATCGGCAGCCGCTGTTGCGCGGATTCAGCATCGACTCTGTGCGCCAGCAGGTCCTCGTTTCAGAGAAGAACCGGGAGATCGCGAACGTCTCCTTGCAGGAAACCATCGCGTCGACTTCACGAGCGGTCCGCCATGCGTATTGGGACTTGGCTTTCGCAATCGCGTCGCTAGACGTGCATCGCCAGTCGCTCGATCTTGCTACGGAATCACTGCGTAACACTCGTGCCCGGATCGAGATTGGCACGGCAGCCCCCATTGACTCCATCGAGGCGGAGGCGGAGGTGGCGTTGCGCGAAGAAGCCGTGGTCCTCGGAGAGGCACAAGTGGCCACTGCCGAAGACGCGCTGCGTGCGCTCGTCTACGACCCGGCGGCCGACGACTTCTGGACGTTCCGAATTGAGCTGGCTAACCTGCCGCCGTTCGTACTGACTACCATTGACATTGAGACGGCCATGCGTAACGCGCTTGACCAACGAAGCGATCTGCAACAGTCACGCAAGGCCCTTGAAACCCAGGCCGTGCATATGCGATATTTTCGAAATCAGACGTTGCCAGATGTCACCGCAAGCTTCGACTACGGGTTGACGGGCCTCGGCGGCACAGAGTTCGTACGCGGTCAGGGCTTCCCAGGACCGATTATCGGCAAGACTCAGCGAAGCTTCGTGAACGTAGTCGGTAATTTGTTCGGCAATGAATTTCCGAGCTGGACGGTATCGCTGGACGTGAGCTATCCAATCGGCACGAATCCCCAGGGAGTGGAACTGGCAAAAACTCGTCTGCAATACAGCCAGCAGCAGGCGCAGCTGCGAAACGCTGAGCTGGAGGTGGAGGCGCAAGTGCGAGAAGCAGGACGTCAGGCACTCACAAACCAACAGCGCGTAGCAACGACCGCCGTCGCCCGTCAGCTCTCCGAGCGACGCCTCGAAGCCGAGGACCGCAAACTGGCGGCTGGTACCTCCACGAGCTTCTTCGTGTTCCAGGCACAGCGGGACCTCGCACAAGCGCGAAACAACGAGCTACAGGCCATCATCGACTACCATCGTTCGATCGTGGACTTCGTCACAGTCCAGGAGGTGCCGCTCAGGTAAGATCCCACTGTGCCAAAAGTTTCGGTAACCATCATCACGCTTGACGAAGCCGAACACATCGGCGCCGCGATCGACAGCGCGACTTGGGCTGACGAAATCGTGGTCGTTGATAGCGGCAGCACAGACAACACCGTCGATATCGCATTCGCCAAAGGCGCAACGGTTCTTATCCGAGCGTGGTCCGGCTATGTTGATCAAAAGAACTTCGCTGCTGAACGTGCGTCGAACGATTGGATTTTCTCACTCGACGCAGACGAGCGCATTCCCCCGGCGCTGACCACTGAAGTACAAGCGCTGGTGTCGAGGGAGCCTTCAAAACGGGGCTACCGCGTTCCCCGCGTCTCGTTTCACTTGGGACGATGGATCCGCACCACCGACTTCTACCCTGACTTTCAGACCCGGCTCTACGACCGGAGGGCCGCTCGTTGGAGAGGCAAATATGTGCATGAATCGGTGTCGGTCGATGGCGCGGTCGGCCAACTTCGCCACGATCTTGAGCACTACTCGTACCGGGACCTCCGCGATCAACTTGACCGTATCAATCACTACACGTCTTTGGCAGCACGCCAGATGCAGGAGGCCGGCCGCCGCGCTGGCCCCCTTGACCTGCTGGTCCATCCACCCGCCGCGTTCTTGCGCAACTACGTACTACGGCGTGGCATTTTGGATGGCTCCGTAGGACTCACAGTCTCACTAGTCAATGCCTACTCAGTGTTTCTGAAATTTGCGAAACTCTGGGAGCTTCAACAAGAGGCCGAAAAGAAGGATCTGGATTAGGCTAAGCCCGATCGAAGTACTGCGCGTCGGTGACTTTTTCGAACCACTCGGTTGCAGCGTCGACGTTCAGTGCCAGGTGGGTCATCGGCGCGTCGACCGTCGCACCGTGCCAGTGACGCTCACCCGCCTCGATCCGGATGACACCACCGGCAGCGACTTCTTGGACCGGCGCTCCGTCCTTCTGGATCCGACATCGCCCGTCAATGACGAGCAACAGTTGTATTCCGCTATGTTCATGCCAAGCCGTCCGGGCCGACGGCTGAAACGCAACTCGGTACATGCGCATCTCCGGCCGATCAGCGACATCTATGCGCGCCATAGTGGCATCACCGGAAAAGCGCGCAGGATCGGCGGGCTTAGGTTGATGATCTCGTGAATGAAAGAGTTTCACATTCTCAGTCTTTCTCAATCTTTCGGGTTCGTGGCAAAGACAGTCAGCTCGGTGATGAATCCTCGATCATCCATCTCGAGCGCCGACCGGACAGCGTGTGCAATGTCAATGGCTTGCAATTTCGTCGGGTTTTCTTTGTCCTGCTGGAGTCCAGCTATCAGGTGAAAGTTTGTAACCACTTCGCTGGGATTTACGAGAACGACGCGAACGTTGTACTGCCGCAACTCGGTGCGCCAACACTCCGTCATACCACGCAGCGCAAACTTGCTACCGTAATAGGCGCTACCCTTCTGACCGCCCCGAACTGCAGCCGTTGAACCGATGTTGATGATATTGCCGCTCTTCCGCTCGATAAAGTGTCGCGCTGCCTCCCGCGCCATCAGCATGGCGCCGGTCACATTCGTCGCGAATACCTGTTCAAAGCTGGCCAGGTCCGTCTCAACGAGCGACCTGATAACACCGAAGCCGGCATTGTTCACCAAAATGTCGAGGTGGTCGAATACCTGAAACAGTTGTTCATAGCTCCGGAGAACGTCTGCCTCCTTGGCTACGTCCGCATGAATCGGGTAGGCACCAGTCGCCCTAGCAGCCTCAACCAACCGCTTTTCGTTCCGTCCAGTGATCGCGATCTTTGCGCCGGCCTCGGTCAAAGCTTTTGCAACAGCGAGACCGATCCCATTCGATCCCCCTGTCACCAACGCTGTTGCGCCTCTCAGATTCATCACTCAGCCCACGGGGTGGTCAGTCTGTTGACGGCGGTAGCTATCGTTGGCGCCACGCCGAGATATTGTCCAGCGTCGCCAGAGGGGTGATCATGCCAAGATCGAAAGGGATAGGGTCGACTCCAGCCGCAATCTTCCTCGGCCATGCCGGATCGGCCAACGCCCCCTTCGCAATGGCAACGAAATCGCCTTCGTCGTTCGCGAGTATCCGTTCGGCCTCTGCGGGATCCTGTAGCTTGCCGTTGGCAATTTGGGTGAGACCCGAGTAACGCTTTCCCAGCCCTGCCAGACTTTTGTCGGTACCAAACACCGGGGCGCATCCGAGATGTGCACTAACATCGATGAAAATATTACCGATTTCCCCAAGCTTGCCAAAAACGAACCTCGCATCATCATCGCCACCAGGCCAGACATAAGCAAGGTCGTTGACCTTGGTCTGGGATATCCGCACGCCCACCGGCACCACTGGGTCAATGGCAGCACGCACCGCGGTCATCACGTCGATGTGAAAGCGAACCCGGTTTTCGATCACGCCACCATAGTCGTCTGCCCGCTGGTTGGTATAGGCAGTGAGGAACTGGTCCATCAGATAACCGTTGGCGCCGTGCACCTCGATACCGTCGAATCCGACTCCGATGGCGCGACGGGCTGCCGCAACATACGCCTCAACAACCTCGTCCATCTCGTCACGCCTGATCTCACGCGGCATCTGGTATGGCCCGGAGCCGTTGTAGCGTTCGGCCTGTGCACCCAGTGGAGTGACCGCCGACGGCGCGATCGACCCCTTAAGCCAATGATTGCCCTGGCTCAACGCACCGGCGTGAAAAATCTGCATGAAGATGGGCGTGCCCTCGCGATGGACCGCCTCTACCACTGGTCGCCAACTGTCCTGCTGCGCACCGTTCGCGATGCCGGGCTGATGGACGTAACCCTGACTATACTTCTCGTCGATATAGGTCGCTTCGGTCATAACGAGACCCCAGCCACCTCGTGCGTACCCTGCGTAGTACTCAACCATCGCATCGGTTGCACGTCCATCGTCACTGGCACTCGTGCGCGTCATCGGTGACACGATGGTTCGATTGGCAAGAGTGACGGTGCCGATTTCGCCAGACGAAAAAAGGGTTGGGCAAGCGTCGAACCCCGGTCCACTTAATATCATGTCGATCCCCGATAGTGCCGTTAGCTCTAGCCTAGAACGCCGCGTGCAGTCCGGCCACCGAACGTTCGGCGGTGCTCTTCCTGCGCGCGCGGATTTCGTTGACTATCTCAAGCGCCGTCTTGGAACTCGCCGAGAGCGCGGCATCACTGCGCGTCAATGCCGTCACGCGATTTCCCCACCGCATTAAGTGCGCGCAGAAGGTCAATCCCGCACCAAATGCCGGCATCAGCACCAGCGCGCCGGGTTGCACACGACCCGTTTCGACTGCCTCGGTTAGTGCCACTGGGACAGTGGCGGCGCTCATATTACCGTAGCTCTGTAGGGTGAGCATCACCTTCTCCATAGGGATACCGGCACGCGCGACCACCGATTCAATAATCCGCAGGTTCGCCTGGTGAGGCACCACCAGATCGATCTGATCGGCCGTCACGCCACACCGCTCCATCACTGCCGCGCTGGCCTGACTCATCCCCCTTACAGCTCTCCGAAAGATTTCCTGCCCGTCGAAGTCCCACAGTGTGTCGCCGAACACCACGTCGCGATTGGCATAGACGCAGCCGATACCACGCACGCGCAGGCTGGAACGCCCATCTGTATCGCATCCGAGCTGCTCGCCCAGCAACCCTTCGTTTCCGTCGGTGGGCTCAAGCACCACTGCGGCACAGCCGTCGCCAAACAGCACCGCGACGTTACGGTTGCTCCAGTCCATATAGGGCGAGATCAGCTCCACGCCGATCACCACCGCGCGCCGCACGACTCCTGTGCGAATCATCGCACTCGCCGTGGACAAACTGTAGAGGAAGCTGGTGCAGGCCGTATTGATGTCCATCGCCGCAGCGCGGGTGGCGCCCAGGGCTTCCTGCACGCCCGAGGCAGAATTCGGCACCTGCTCGCCATTAGTACAGCTGCCGTAGAGAACGAGATCGATGTCGACGGGTTTGAGCCCTGCGCACGCGATGGCGCGACGCGCAGCAATTGTCGCCAACTCGACCGCCGGCACGTGTGAAATACGACGCTCCTTCATGCCCGTGCGGCTGGTTATCCACGCATCGTCGGTCTCCAGGAAAGTTGCGAGATCAGCATTGGTCAGCACGGCCGGTGGCATACAGGTGCCCCAACCCGTGACGGCAGCGTTAGTCATGGAATATGTCAGAGATCACGGCGGACAGATTGAAGTCACCGCACAAAGGATGGCAAGACATCCTCTACGGCTGGGGCTTAAGGCTGCTCCTGTGCCTCTGCTTCATCAGCAGCGCGAGCAGCGCTAAGCGAGTTCATCAGACCATGATTGCCTTCGTGGCAGGCGTATTCGTAAATCAGCCCTGGCTCCCGGTTCCAGGGCAACGCTACGGTCCATGAACTCGTCCACGTAGCGGGATCGGTGATGGTGAAGCGATAGTCGATCATGTCGGCACCAGCGCGCGTGAATCGCTCGACGAGCACCATATCCTTGGTGGCCTCGAGGAACAACGAGCCCCTCGCCTGGTCGGTGAAATTGGTCGTCTCCACCACCAGCGTGTCTCCCTCCCAGTGACCCCTAGAGTCGCCTAACCACTGACGCACCGCACCTGGAAGATGGGGCCGTCCATCGAGCGGGATGAGACGGATATCGTGCATCTGCTCCTGGTAGATGGCAACAAGGCCCGGGGTCTGTACGATCTCGTAGTTGTTGTTGTACCCGGTCGAGAGCCGCGGCAATCCAGACCGGATAATGCAGCGAACGTAGGCACTGAAGTCTTCCCAGGAATCAGCCCTCCCTAGATCTTCCCGCAGATCCGCTTCCCGCAGATCCACCTTTCTGGCTGCGCCGGCCGGAGTGAGCTCGGGAACTTTTCCATCTGCAGGATTGATCACAAGAGAAGTCCGACGGTCCGCAACGATCCGCTCACCCCGATCGTACCAAATGGTGTTGTAGGCAGCGGTCACATCTCGCAACGTCCCTGGTGTGTAGTCGCTATCCGCTGTGCGGATGTCAGTGTTATTCCCATCCCGCAGCCGCGCCTCCCACTCCAGCGCCTCCGCCTCCGTCAGGGTTGGCTTGCCTTCGAATTCTGCAGGCCGCTCGAGCGGCGTGAGTGTCCGGTTTGTCCAGGTGCCCTGTAGGTCGGGATCGCCCCACGGTGTCGTGAACACCTGACCTTCCACAGGCACGGCCGCGAGGAGACACACGACACCTACGGTGAGAAAGCCGGTCAAATCAAGGTAGCGCCAACGCATCACATCCTCCGGTCCTTAAGTACGGGGTTGCTCAGTTGGGACGGGAACCGGCCATTAGTAACTTAGTGCCATCGGGTAACGTCAAATCCCGGCCGTTGGCCTTTCGGCTCCCGTCACGCGACTCGTATCCATCCACGTTGATCACCGTACCGATCTTCACCGAATCGCGCGTGAAACCGCGCCGAAAGAGGCTGTTGGGCGTCCCGCCCTCGATGGCCCACGACTCGACAGACCCGTCGGGCTGGGTGACGTCGATGTGGATCCATGCGTGGGGATTGATCCATTCCACCTTCGTGACCGTGCCTTGCAATTGAATGGGCTTATTGATGTCGAACTCACCGGCAAACGAATGGTGTGCGGACGCGGGCGCAGGCGCGGCAACGAGTCCACACACAGCAATGACCATAGCCAACTTCGAATACATCGGTTCCCTCCCTATTAGTTCTCCACCTGCCGTCGAAGATGACCATATACCAACTCCTCTGCGAACGGTATGCACTTGAACTCTAGTAGTTGTGCGTTCTCGTCGAGACGCCGATACAGCGGCATTCGTATTGTCCACGGCCGCGTAAACACCGTCGGATCCTCGATAGTCGCTTCATACTGAATGATGTTGGGGCCGGTCGGCGTATAACGTTCGACCACGTGCAGGGCAGCGCTATGGAAATTACCAGCTCTGTCGAACCAGGTTTGGTCCACGAAACTCGTGACATCGACGACGAGCGTGTCACCCTCCCAGCGGCCATGCGACCAACCCATCCAAGTATCGACAGGACTCTCTCCGACGTCCTCCATGTGAATAAGCCTAGTGGCAGACGCGAAGGGATACGCGATGACGATCTTGCCCGTGCCCTGAATAATTTGGAACGGAAAAGGCATATAGGTAGCGCGAGGAACACCGGGCATGTAGCACTTCGCCGCGGGATCGGCCGTCCAGCGATTCGCGAAGTTCTCCTGCTTCTGCTCTAATGCTGAGGCATTGTACGGAATCTCGTTGCCGACAACGACCCCGAGGCCTGCCGGCTCGGAGAAAAGTGCGCCGAACTGGGAGGGGCCGGGTCTCGCCTCGTGGGCCTCAAGATCCCAATTGGCCTCATTGACTGCCTGCCAAATGCCGCTCAGGTTCGGCCTGCCCTGAATACGTTCCGCCGTGGGCGAGGGCGCCTGGCCCGCCAGTTCCATCCCCAGCGCAACAACCAAAACCACCGCAGCAATCGAAATCACGGCGGCTGCCCCACCTCCGACTAACTTGCTTCGTAGCATCACGCTAATTGGGATGCATGAGGACCGTTTTTGTCAAGCCTCATGTTGCACAGAGCGCCTACCGCGATCAAGCACCGTGCCCTCCCTCGAGCTAACACACACATGGGGGATCTGCTACTCCAGCTCAGACAACTAAATGGTTCGGACCAGATCGCAGGCAAGAGCATTGGCCGGAGAATCTCTTCGATGTACGCTCTTTGCATCACAAGACGTGAATCTGAACACTGTGTAGGCTTGGCGATAACACGATCACCACAAGGTTGGGCAAAACACGGTGACGCGGACGTGAGCTGGAGGAATAGATGATTGTGCTTCGAACACCCAAGCCGACGCCTCGTTGGCTCTTATCTGCCGCTCTGGCAGTGATATTGGTAACTTCGATGACGGCACTGCCTACTGGGCAGACACCGAACACCCCCCGGTGGGTCACGGCATGGGGTTCCGCTCATCGGGCACTCGGTGAGGACCTGGTGACCAACGCCACCGTTCGCATGATCAGCCGGGTAACGATCCCAGGGAATGCTGTGCGGGTACGCCTTTCCAACGTATACGGAACCGAGCCCCTGACGGTCGGCCGTGCGTCGGTCGGACTTCGCGCTCGTGGTGGTGCGCTCATCGTGGACTCGGCTCATCCGCTCACATTTAACGGTTCAGAGCGAGTAGTGATTCCTCCTGGCGGCACCGTCACGAGCGATTCCGCACCGTTGCAAGTACTCGCGCAGCAGGACGTGGCAGTCAGTCTTTATGTGCCCGAAGACAACGTGCGACCAAGCCAGCACACAGGCGCACTGGTCACGTCGTACCGGACACCCGATGGGGTCGGCGACCTCACGTCGGACGAAACGGCGACCGATTTCGTTATTACGACCACTGCGATGTGGTGGCTGAAATCCATCGATGTCCAGTCAACCGCGTCACCTGGTGCGATTGTAGCTTTCGGTGATTCGATCACTGACGGTTCGTGCTCGACTCTAGACGCCCACAATCGTTGGGAGGATCTGTTGTCGGTCCGTCTCGGCCTCGCCTACGAAGCAACCAGTCAAGACCGCGCGTCCACCGCGGGACTCAAGGCCGTCGTCAACGAGGGAATCGGCGGTAATACGATCACGAGGAAAGACTTAATGCCACCGCCTGACAGCACGCCTGGGCTGGAACGGCTAAACCGCGACGTCCTATCGCATCACAGCGTCCGGGACGTGGTGTTATTCATGGGAACCAACGACATACGCAGAGGAGTGACTGCTGCCAATTTGATCTCGGGCATGATCGCGATCGCAGAGCGGATCAAGGCACAAGGCATCAGGGTCATCGGAGCGACGATCATTCCACGCCACAACAGGGCGGCCGTTGGCAACAACACGGGTTGGAATCCAGAGAAGACCAGTATCCGCAATGAGGTCAACTCCTGGATCCGCACAACAGCACCTTTCGACGCGGTGATTGACTTCTCGCAGGTTGTCCGCGATCCCGGCGATCCTGATCGGCTCTTTCCACCTTTCGATTGCGGAGACGGCATCCACCCAAGCGTGTTGGGCTATTACGAAATGGGCAAAGCCGTTGATCTAAGCCTCTTCACCGCACCCCAGTAGCGCTCGACACACAGTCCACTTACACTCCCTGCATGTCAACGACCAGGACACACCTGCTGCGCTTCGCGCTCCCCATCGCTCTGGTAGGACTTCTATACGGCGCACTGAGCGGGCATTCACGTTTCACTAACGATCGTGGCGGCACTGACTTCAATGTCTTCGATCTCGCGGGACAAACCATCCTCGACGGGAATGCCTCCGAGTTGTATACGGTGCATACAGAACGAGGCCCAGGATTTACGTATATCTATCTACCGCTGTTTGCCGTACTGATGGCGCCCTTGTCGTTTTTCCGTATAGAGATCACATCAATCATCTGGAACCTTCTCTCCCTGTTGATGATTTTTCACAGCGTAATGATTCTCTACACTGGATATTTTCCACGCGCACTTGACAACCGCGCGCTGAAGCGCACGTATCCCGTCTACCTAATCGCTGCCTCCGTCGCATTCCTATCCGAAAATCTCTTACTCGGGCAGGTACATATTCTTCTCCTGTACCTGCTTGTTCTGGCTTGGAAGTACGAGCGAGCGCGAATGGAATGGACAACCGGATCGCTACTCGGCGTGGCGACGGCACTAAAACTACTTCCAGGAGTGTTTCTTCTCTATTTTCTTCTCACACGGCAGTATCGTTCGCTCGTATCGATGCTTGTCACGACACTGGTCTGCGTATCTGTCTTGCCCGCCATCGTCATCGGATTTGAGACCAACGGACAACTCGTACGTGAGTTCTACGAGATGCAAATCAAACCCCTAGCATCCAAAGACACAGCCGACAACAGTATCTACGCCAGAACCGCACAGCGGAAGACGTTGCACGACCAAGACTTCGGCGCATTGCTCATGCGGCACTTTGCCGTAGACCACTACTTCGTGGAGGAAATGAATGCGGAGAGCTTCCGATTCCTGAATTTGGTGTCATTGAACACGTCCAGGGTCAGGCAACTGATGCTCCCCATGTTTGCAACCCTTGCGATCTTCACAGCAATCGTCTACACACGTCGCAGGAAATTAATTGAGTCAGACGCGGACGCGCATGACTTGTTTTTTGCGCTGTTCGTCCTGCTCTCTCTCCTTCTTTCACCAAAAATAAGGCTTGCGTACCTCACCGTCCTAATGATCCCCTACGGGCTTCTGATACGGAACCTGCTGGAACACAACGACGAACGCACAGTGTCGTTGTCGAGAAACACTCTAGCGCTCTCGATCGGAAGTGTTGTGTTGTTTAGTTTTCCACTATTCCGAGCACTAACCATCCTGTACTACGGACTCGGATTCCTGTTCTTTGGATTGGTCAGATTACTCGTCGCCAAAAATGATAATAGCCGCTCGCCAGTGGGCAGACCCCCCTAGGCCGGTGTTTGTTTCTTACCGTTGCAGCATCAGCTCAACTCCGGCGTTCCCCTCAACGCACGCGTCTTCCCACTGTTCGTAGCCAGGCTCGACTGGCGTGAACGGGCGGGTGCTAATCGTCCATGGCCTGGCGAAGACGGACGGGTCGTCTAGCGTCGCCTCGTACGCAAGTGTCTCCTCATCGATAATCGTCCAGCGCTCGGTCACTCGAAGAGCGTCGCTGTGAAAGCTCCCAACGATGTCGAACCACGTCCTACCATCGTTGCCAGTCACATCCACCACCAACGTGTTGCCGTCCCAGCGTCCACGCGACTCCCCCATCCATAGCTTGACGTTGTCGGCTAGGAGCGGCCGATCGTCCAAGGGAATAATGCGATACGCGTGTTGAAACTCGTGAATCATCACGACGTATCCAGGGGGCTGGATGATGCGCATCGTATTTCCTCCCTGATAATTGATGCGCGGTACACCCTCCAGGAAGCAACCGCGCGCAACCGGGTCGATGTAGTCGATCGACGGCGGGTCCATGTGATTATCGGAAATGTCTTGCCGCTTCGCTGCGGCCCACGGCTGGTACGGAATCTTGCCATCCGGCGGATCGATGACAAGCCCCCGATCGTCGGTATCCAGTCCAGTGATGTTGAGGTGTTGCTGGCGATCCGGATTGTCCCCCTCAACGCTGTACGTTCGTGCTCGCTCAGGGTTTCGCCAAACGCCCTCGATGTCTGGCTGACCGTCCGCTCGTCGCGGTGCATCCCAGGCACTCGCGGCGACCGCTGGCGCCTGGCCTACCATAGGCGCCGGCAGTAAAAACACAAGTGCCACCGTCGCCATGACGAAACCAATGAAACGAAAGATCACTATTAACCCCCTGGCCGACAAACAGCCGCGATGGAAGCACGCAGCCATCTCTACGGGACAGCCCAGAACCGATCGTCGAACGCATAACATTCATATTCCATCAACCGAAAATTCTCTTCCTTGTGACGGTAGAGGAGCATGCTCATCGTCCACGGTCTCGTAAATACCTCCGGGTCCTCCACCGTAACTTCGTAGTTAATCGTGCTGGGGTCGATGAGCGTGTAGCGTTCGACCAGATGCAGGGCGTTGCTATGAAAATTTCCAGCCTGGTCGAACCAAGTTCGATCATTGAAATGGGTGACGTCGACGACCAGCGTGTCCCCTTCCCAATGCCCCCGCGAGTCCCCCATCCACCAGTCGATATGACCCTCAGGATGCGGACTCCCATCCATGAAAATGTGGCGAACGGCATGGACATATTCGTGGAGGACTACCGTGTAGGTCTGGGTCTGGACGATCTGGAGCGGAAAGGGCATGTACATGATTCGCGGCACACCCGGCAAATAGCAGTTGGCATTCGGATCCACCGTCTCACGATTCTCGTAATTCTCCTGCTTTTTCGCCGCCGCCCACGGCTGGTAGGGGATCTCATTCCCCTCAACGACACCTTGCCCGGCTGGAACGCCCGGTCCCGCCGCGTGGTCCTGAATATCCCACGACGCCGTATTAAGAACCTGCCAATACCCCGACAGGTCAGGCTTGCCGTCGGTTGCACGTGGCAAAGCAGAAGTCTGAGCTGCAACCGTGGCGACGCCATCAGCGATCATTGCCGGCACGAACGCGAAGAACGCCGTGACAGCCACTGTCGTCAGTGTCTGACTACTGACCAAATTGCTCACGCATTCCTCCCTTTACCACCACCTTCCCACAATGCGGCCGATACTAGCACACGGCTCCGGCACGACTGACGGCCGGATCAATATGGCAGGATGGCTCGCACGGGACTCGACACCGACGGTGTCGTGGGGACACCTCGCACTATAGCTCGCCAGGCGATTCAACTCTTTCCCTTCAATCTTCGTGCTCTGATCTTCGGACGACAGACGCCACGCATAGGACATTGCGAGTCTTTCTTGGCATTACTGAACCCACAGGCGCCCATCATGCCCACATGGCAAAGCGCGAAGTCGTAGCGCACCGGATCGACCGGATCGATGGCGCGCAACGATGCGGTGATCTCGGCGGCCATTTTCCAGCCAGGACTGCGGTACCGCGTCAGCCGGAGACACTGCCCCAGCCGTACGATGTGGGTATCAAGCGGCACGACGAGCCGTGAGGGTGACACCGCTGTCCACACACCGAGATCGATGACATCCTTCCTTACCATCCACCGCAGAAACAAATTGAGCCGCTTGCAGGCACTTCCGGCCGAAGGCCGCGGGAAAAAGTTGCTGACGCCAGGTCGTTGCGGGACACGGCCATATGCGCCACGAACATCCATAGCCAGCGCTCTGGCTGAAAAGGACTCAAGGCCGGCTTCGATATCCGGCGCACCGTGGACGTCACCCGAAAGAAAGAAGCGCTCGATCGACCCCGACTCTCGAATCATGCGCTGCAAAATGAGCATCAGTGCGGCAATGTCCCGACCACCGATCCATCGGTGCACGAGCGGCGCAAGCCGCCGCACGTCCCTTGCCGGATCGAAGGCCCGCACAAATGCCGCGGGCCGAGGACCCATGACGGCCAGGAGGGATTCTATCGAGCGCAGCACGCTAGCAACCCGCCCGAAGGCCAGGCCCGCCGCGCAGAACCCGACGACCTCCTGATCCTCAGGCGCCAAATAGCGCCGAACCGTGTGCACGGGATCGCTGGCCGAATGGACATGATCAAAAGTGCAATAGAGCCGCTCGAATAGATCACGCAACTCAGCACCGCGGCGCGGCGACACGTTACCTACGCCTTTGCCAGCTGGTTCACCGCTCACTCGTCTATCCCCTGCGCTCCGATGTTCCGGTAAAGCCGCTCGCCTTTTCGTTCCAGTCCAAGACCGACCATTTTATGCGGACGCAGCAGCGCTCGATGGCGATGCGCGCCAGGCGCCAAAGTAGTGCTCGGTCGACGTTGCGGTCACGCCACTCCGAGCGCACGGACAATTTTTCAAGGCATGAGCCAGGACAAACGAAAAAAGTCAAGTGATTGTGGAACGACAGAACAAAGCCTATGGTTCCGTCTCCAATATTGGCAATGATTGCTTCCGTGCAGAGCGTCAGGCCAAACAACGAGTCGCAAAACTAACTTCGGTGGCCTCTTCGTCGGCGAATTGCTCATACTCAACGAGGCCCCTGATGCGCTACAGGATCACCGGAACGTCCTGCACTTCCGCCGTCTCAATCCGTAACGTCACCCGACATCACTAAAACGCCGCGACAGGAGTGCCCGCCAGGCACAAGGGACAATCATCGGCAGGATAGTTATCCGGCGCCTTGTACTCAGCCAGCGCCACGTTCGGCACGTTGGCATCTGAGAGCGTCTCCATACGATCGTAGATCTCTGCAGTCGCAAGCACTTTTCCGCCGGCCTTGCGCACCAACTCGACACAACGAGCCTGGGTCTGGCCAGTGTTGCGAACGTCATCAACAACCAGAGTATTTTTGCCGACCATCTGCCGCTCATAAAAACGCGTCAACACGTATCCATGATCGGCGTCAAGCGTGAACGGAGCAAACAATGTGGGGGAGTGACTGATCGCCCGCCGGCTATCCAATAGCCCCGCCATCGTATGTGCGAGCAAGGCCCCGCCAGTGACAGGGCCGGTCACCACCTCGGTGGACTCAACGATCGACATGGGCAACACGTCGAGCAGATCCTGGGCAAAGCGCCAAATCGTCGAAGGGTAGCGAAAGAGCTGATGAGGATTAAGATACAGCGAACCGTGAAAGCCATTGCCAAAATCGAAATGTCCGTTGAGCATCAGCACTTCATATTGCTGCAGATCTCTGAGCGCTTTCTCTCGTATCTCGTCCCGGCGATTCATACAGAAAGCCCAGCGTCAGCATTAACGTAGACCAACCGTCCCCCGACGAACGTTGCCGCCACGCCACCCCGTAGTTGCCATCCATTGAACGGCGTGTTCTTCGAGCGTGAACGCAGTTGATCGGCCTCAATTCTCACACTGAGCTCAGGCGCAAGCACCGTAACATCTGCCGGAGCACCCACGGAAAGTGATCCACCGGACACTCCAAGGATGCGAGCGGGATTAACTGACAACAGTTCTATCAAGCGCGGTAACCGGATGACGCCCGCATGCACGAGCCGATCCAGCGACAGCGACACAGCTGTCTCCAGGCCAACAATGCCGAACGGCGCCTTATCGAACTCCACGTTCTTCTCGTCATAGTGGTGCGGCGCATGGTCAGTCGCAATTGCGTCAACGCTCCCATCGGCGATACCGGAAAGCATCGCGTCCCTATCCTCGGCCTCCCGCAACGGAGGATTCATCTTCGTGTTGGTGTCGTAGGACATCGGGGACGCCAACATTTCATCGGTCAGCGTGAAGTGATGCGGTGCAACCTCACAGGTCACGCGAATACCGGCTTCCTTGCCCCTCCGCACCGCCCGCAGCGACGCGCGCGCGCTCATGTGCGCAACGTGGAAAGCTGAACCGGTTAGTTCCGACAGCAGCACACCACGCTCGACACCAAGAGCTTCGCACGCACCCGGAATCCCACGCAGGCCCAATGCCGCCGCATGGTAACCCTCGTGCGCAACGCCATCACCTTTGAGCGAATCGTCCTCGCAATGCTCGATGACCGGCATGCCGAACATCCCGGCGTACTCCATGGCACGACGCAGTAACAACGCTGTCGCGACCGGATGCCCATCGTCCGTGATAGCGACACACCCGGCTTCTTTCAACTCCGCAATGTCTGCCAGCAACTCACCCTTAGAGGCCCGCGACACAGCTCCAATGGGATACACCCTAGCCAAATTCGCCGCAACTGCTTTCGTCAGGATCAGCGACGTGACGTTTGCGTTGTCGTTGACTGGAATCGTATTCGGCATGCAAGCCACGGCCGTGAACCCGCCCGCCACCGCCGAAGCCACGCCGGTAGCTACCGTCTCCTTATGTTCTTGCCCTGGCTCGCGAAGGTGGACGTGCATGTCGATCAACCCTGGACAAACGACAACACCTTGCGGTATGTCCACCACGGTCGAACCATCTACGGGAAGATCCCTGCCAACTGCAGCGATACGATCACCATCGAGTAATAAGTCCTGTACCCCGTCGATCCCATTCACGGGATCAACGACGCGGCCGCCCCTAAGCAGCCGTTTCATGTGCCGGTCCTCCCGCCAGTAGATACAACACCGCCATCCGAATAGCGACGCCGTTGGCAACTTGCTCAAGAATGACTGAGTAAGGACCGTCGGCTACCTCTGATGCGATCTCGACACCGCGGTTTATCGGCCCGGGATGCATGATCATGACGTCCGGTTTCGCCAGGCGGAGCCGTGCCTCGGTCATGCCGAACACGTTGAAATACTCGCGCAGCGACGGAAAGAGCGTGCCCTGCATGCGCTCAAGTTGAATCCGCAGGAGCATGATGACGTCCGCGTCAGCGACAGCGTCGTCGATCGAGCTCGTCGCACGCACACCGAACCGAGTTATCTCGGTAGGCATCAGCGTCGGCGGCCCGCACACCCAGACCTCCGCCCCCATCCTGGTCAGCAGATGAACATTGGACCGTAAAACACGACTGTGTAACAGATCGCCGACTATCGTCACCTTTAGGTCAGCTAGGCGTTTCTTCTGCTCTCTAATCGTGAACGCATCTAGCAGCGCCTGCGTCGGATGCTCATGCATGCCGTCACCAGCGTTGATAATCCCAGCGTGACAGAGCCGCGACAACAGGTGGCAGGCACCAGAGGACGCATGTCGGAGGACGATCATATCCGGGCGCATCGCCTCCAAATTCAGCGCGGTGTCAGCAAGCGTTTCGCCCTTCGTCGCACTGGACGAAGTACTGGCGATGTTCAGCGTGTCGGCACTAAGCCGCTTCTCGGCGATCTCGAATGACGTGCGCGTCCTCGTGCTCGGTTCGAAAAACAGATTCACGATCGTTTTCCCACGCAGCGCGGGGACCTTTTTAACATCCCGCGATCCGATCTCCTGCATTGCCTCGGCCGTGTCGAGAATGAGAGAAATCTCGTCCGTCGTCAGATCCGCAATGCCGAGCAAATCTTTGTTGCGCAACACCGTAATACCCGGCGCCCCCCCAAGCTGCGCGACGATCGGCCCGCTCACGCTGCATCTCCTTCCCGCAGAATGACCTCGTCGCGGTCGTCACTTTCCCGCAGACATACTTGGACGCTCCCCTTGGCGGAGGTGGGTAGATTTTTTCCGACGTAATCGGCCTTAATCGGCAGCTCCCGATGGCCGCGATCCACCAGCACAACCAGCTGAATAGCAAGGGGTCGACCAAAATCGATCAGCGCGTCAAGCGCGGCTCGCGTCGTGCGACCGGTATACAGGACGTCGTCGACGAGAAGAATCTTGCGATCGTCGATGGAGAACGGAATCTCTGTTCGCCGCACGAGCGGTTGCGGCCCAACAACCTGGCGCATCAAGTCGTCCCGATACAGGGTAATGTCGAGCGCCCCGTTGGGAACGTCCTGGCCAGTAATTTCCTTGAGAATCCGCGCCAATCGTACCGAGAGATGCACGCCGCGAGTGCGCACGCCGACCAGGGCGAGATCTTCCACGCCTCTGTTGCGTTCGACGATTTCGTGGGAAATACGGGTGAGGGTTCGGGCAATCCGATCCTCATCCATGATGACTGACATATGACACCTCTTTGCAACCTCTCGGGACCGCGTTTAAAGAGTTGGTCGAGTATAGCACTTGCCAGCTTGCTGCGAAGCCTGGCTCCCAGGCTGGCTGGTATACTTTAACCAATGCCCGTCGACGTTGAGGCACGGGTTATCGCCAACACGCGCCTCTCTCACGATTACAACGTCATCTCCCTCGCCGCCCCCGACATTGCGTCCGTCAGCGCGCCCGGCCAATTCGTGATGGTTAAAGTGGGCCACGGCTCAGCGCCGCTGCTGCGGCGACCGTTCTCCGTATTTGAGGTCCTGCACACCGACGGGCACATCACTGCGCTGACGTTACTCAGCAAGCGCGTCGGAGCCACAACAAACATGCTGTTTGAGGCTGTAGAGGGGGACGTCGTGTCCTGCCTCGGGCCCCTCGGCCGCCCATTCGAACTCGTCGATCCACCCGCCGAGGCCTGGATGGTCGCCGGAGGCGTGGGACTCGCACCCTTCGCCACACTTACCGAGGCGCTACGTAACCGCGGGGTCTCGGTTACGCTCTTTTATGGCGCCCGCAGTGATCGTGAGCTTTTCTACCTCGACTGGTTTCAAGCGCGAGGCGTGCGGGTCGTGCTAGCAACCGACGACGGCACTGCCGGCGATAAGGGACGTGTCACCATCCCACTGGAACGCGAACTACTGGCCTTGGCTAGAGCCTCTGAGCCTAACGTCATGGTCTATGCCTGCGGTCCCGAGCCAATGCTCGAAGCAGTTGCCAATATGGCGACACAGTACAGCCAGCCGTCCCAGGTCTCGGTTGAGCGTGTGATGGGGTGCGGTCTTGGTGGCTGTTACAGCTGTGTAATTCCAATGCGGGACGACCACGGAGAGAATCGCTACGTCAGGTCGTGCATCGGCGGCCCCGTCTTCTCGGGGACCGATGTTGCGTGGGACTCAAAGTGACAGACCTCTCCGTCCAAATCGGATCCCTCAAGCTCGCGAATCCCGTGGTCGCGGCCAGTGGATGTTTCGGATACGGCGTAGAGTACTCCGACGTTATCGATCTGTCGCTGCTAGGGGGCGTGGCAGTTAAAGGTCTGTTTCTTGCTGAACGCCAGGGTCATTCGCCTGAGCGAATTGTGGAAACTCCGGCCGGCATGCTCAATGCCATCGGGCTCCAGGGCATTGGCGTACACCGATTCATCAAGGAACAACTGCCCGAGCTCCGCCGACATCGTGCGGTCGTCATCGTCAATATCTGTGGAAGCACGCTCGACGAATATGTCGAACTCGCCCGCATCCTATCGGATGTGGAAGGTGTGGCTGCCCTGGAACTCAACATTTCTTGTCCAAACATCAAGGAGGGCGGCATCACGTTCGGCTCTAGCCTAGACGGCACATACGATGTGGTCAGCTCAGTCAAGAAGGTGACCCGGTTGCCAGTAATTCCGAAGTTAACGCCTAACGTCACCGACGTCGCCTCGTTCGCACGCGCTTCGGAGGAGGCAGGCGCGGACGCAGTGTCGTTGGTCAATACGTTCCTAGCCATGGCGATCGACGTGGAGACCCGACGTCCCAGCCTTTCGAACATCGTCGGCGGACTGAGTGGACCGGCAATTCGACCGATCGCTATACGTATGGTTTACGAGTGCCGCCGTGCCGTGAAGATTCCGGTCATCGGAATGGGCGGTATCGCGTCGGCTCGCGACGCGCTGGAGTTCATAATCGCCGGAGCCACGGCTGTACAAGTCGGAACAGCGAACTTCGCTGACCCGTTCATCTGGACCGAGCTACTGGACGGCATCCATGAATATCTTGAGCGGCACGAGATACCGCGCGTCAGCGAACTGACCGGCACGATTGATACCAGTGCCCAGGAAAAGGAGTGGATGAGTTCCTGAAAACGCGAGGGGCGAACCTTCAAGGTCCGCCCCTCTGTCTGCCACTCACTGTGGCCTAACTCGTGTCTACTTGGCGCTGAAGACGAAATGACCCCGCCGGTTTCGCTGCCAGCACGCCTCGTCTTCCTCAATGCACTGAGGATTTTCCTCGCCCCGCGTCACGGCCAGCATCCGGTCAGCCGCCACCCCTAGCGTGGCGAGATAGTCTCTGATCGCTGCGGCCCGGCGGTCGCCAAGCGCCAGATTATATTCGTTGGTACCACGCGAATCTGCGTGACCCTCGACCGTCACACGAGTTGACGTCCAGCGCTCTAAGTACTCTGCATTCGCCTGGAGTACCGGCTGCGCGTCCTCCCGGATCGTCGATTGGTCATAGTCAAAAAACGCATCCCCAAGGGGCATATCCGCGTTCAGCTCCGCTAGTGTCTTCGCTTCGAAGATCTGTTCCTCCGTCGGCGGCGGCGGCGGCGGCTCCGGCGCTGGCGGCGGTGGTGGTGGCGGTGGCGGTGGCGGTGTCGCAGCCGGCGGCGGCGGCGCCGGTGGCGGCGGCGCCGGCGGCGGCGTTCTCCTTGAGCAACTCGCCATCACGACAATCATCAGTAGGGCAACTGTTGTCAGCAGCACCGAGCGGCGCAATTTCATCAGCGGATTCTCCTGAAAATTCTAGTATTCTAAATTGGGAAGAGCTTACGTCCGGATGTGGCCCATGTCAATCTGGGCCTTGCCGCACGGCCTGGTTGGCGCGGGCAGCGCCCACTCCTTGCTACAACCAGACTCAGGTACGACTTTCATGCGGGTCGAAGCAAAACACCCTCGTTCAAGCTGCCCATCCTATACCCTTGCGGGTCAATCGTCACGTGTTGATAGCCAATTTCTCTGAGCTTACGTGCGATATGGTCGCGCATTTCTGGCTCCAGCGCTCGGGCCAGCTCGTCACGGCCAATTTCCAGCCTCGCAAGGGTGTCATGGTGGCGGACGCGGCACACCCGGAAGCCCAGCATTCTCAGAGCGGTCTCGGCACGCTCGATCATGCGGAGTTTCTCAGCCGTCACCTCCGAATGGTACGGAATCCGTGACGAAAGACAGGCAGAGGCCGGCTCGTCCCATGTGGGCAATCCAGCCAGACGTGACAATTGACGAATATCGGACTTCGTCAGATCGGACTCATCGAGGGGGCTACGCACCCCAAACTCTCCCGCGGCTTTCCGCCCAGGCCGATAGTCGCTGCGGTCGTCAGCATTGCTACCGTCAAAAATTGACGTGATTCCGCGAGCGGCAGCAAAGCTAAACAACACACCGTAGAGTTCGTTCTTACAGTGGTAGCAGCGATTGACCGGGTTGGCGCGATACTCCGGATGCTCCAATTCGGCGGTACAAACGAACTCGTGATGCAGGCCACATTCGCGCGCGACGCGAAGGGCGAGCTGGCGATGGTGATCAGGATAGCTGGGGCTCTCGGCGGTAATGCACAAGGCGGCCGGACCGAGTGCCTGGGTTGCAGCCCACGCGAGATATGCGCTGTCTACCCCGCCACTGAAAGCCACAATGACCGAATCAAACGATGCGAGCAGATCGTGCAACCGCTGCTGACGAGCAGCCAGGACGGCTTCTGGAGTCTCAATGTTCACTCGTCCTCGGTATCGTCATTTGCACCGTCGTAGTCCGTTTCATCTTGCTCATCGTCCTCATCAGCAGCAAAGTCGAACTCGTCGGCACCCAACAGGACGAGGGGTTTTCCACACTCAGGACAACTTAGAGTTTCGCCCTCTTCCAGATCGACCGTGTCGATATCGTCGAATTCACAGTCGGGGCAAGTCGCCATTCTGGCTCCATGCTGCGTTTCGACCGCGCTCCAGTATTGGGAAATTACCGCATCCGCGCACGGTCCAAAACCTTTGGCAAAGTTCGAATTATAGCGTGTAACGCCTGCGCCGCCTCCCTGAGTACCGGCATAAAACCACAGGACTCAGCTATCGCCCGACACCGTCTGTACCAGATCAAAATCAGACAAACAGAATCATATATCTCGTGTTCTCGTGTTCAACATAAGACTAACCGGCACCGCCGGGTGACCCACTTGCCAGGGCCGTCCACGCTTCGCCTCTCAGCAACAGCATTTAAGGGCGGAGCATGGCGAACAGCTTTCCAGACACCAGTCCCTGCCCACGGCCTAACGCGCGTCGGTGGCGGTATAACTATCCCGCAAGTCGCAGAAAACCAGGTGTTGATGGCCAGCTGGGCATCGGATAGCATTCGTGGCTGGGCGACACCATAAACACGACTCAGTCTGGCAGTTATGAAGAGGAGCACCGCGTGATAGAGGTTCAACGCCTCACCAAACGTTACGGGACGACGACGGCCGTTGATGATGTGACCTTTCGGGTGGAACCCGGGGAGGTTCTGGGTTTTCTCGGTCCAAACGGTGCCGGTAAAACGACGACGATGCGCGTGCTAACCGGGTACATGCCGGCCTCGGAGGGACGGGCAATCGTCGCTGGGTACGACGTGTCTGAACAGCCCGTTGAGGCCAAACGTCGCACGGGCTATCTCCCAGAAACACCTCCGCTGTATCCCGAAATGACGGTACGCGACTATCTGAACTTCGTAGCCCGCATCAAAGGCGTACCACGCGCAGAACGTCAGACGCGAGTCAACACGGCAATGGACCGTATCCGGGTCATGGACATGGCAGACCGGCATTGCGCAAAGCTCTCGAAGGGCTACAAGCAACGGGTCGGGCTCGCCCAAGCGCTACTCCACAACCCCGAAGTGCTAATTCTCGATGAGCCGACGGCCGGACTCGACCCGAAGCAAATCATCGAGACGCGCAAGCTGATTACGGAGCTTGGTGGTGATCACACGATTATTCTGAGCACGCACATTCTTCCGGAAGTCAGCCAGACCTGCCAACGTATCGTCATTATCAACAATGGGCGCGTGGTGGCCGTCGATACACCGGAGAACCTGATGTCGCGACTGGGCGGGTCCGAAACCATGTACATCCAGATCGACGCGCATGGCGCCGATGTCAAGGCCACGCTCGAAGCCGTTCCGGGTATCACGCAGGTAGCAGCAGCCGACATTCGTGGCAGTCTCGGTAGCTTTGAGGTCAGCAGCGAGACGGGACACGACGTGCGACGGGAGCTTGCCGCAACCGTCGTCGGACACGGCTGGGGACTGCTGGAACTTCGCCCACTGCGGATGAGCCTTGAGGAAATTTTTCTGCACCTCACCACAGAAGACTCGGCCGCACAGGACGAACCTGATCCAGCAGCTCAGCCAGAGGAGGCTTCGGATGACTAACGTCATGGCGATCGCGCACAAGGAAATTAAGAACTACTTCGCGTCGCCGGTTGCGTATGTGGTGATCGGATTCTCGGCAATTCTTTTCGGTTGGTTTTTCATCAACCTCCTTTTTTACTTCGACCGGGCATCGATGCAGGCCGGAGGAGGCTTCGGTGGCCCACAAACGGTGAACGTCAACGAAATGCTAATTGCACCGCTGTTCATGAACGTCAGCGTGATCCTGCTGTTCACACTTCCCTTAATTACCATGCGAACGTACGCTGAGGAGAAACGATCTGGAACAATCGAGCTGCTTTTGACGTCACCCCTGACAGACGCGCAGATCGTGTTTGGCAAATTCCTGGGCACCCTGGTGCTTTATGGCTCCATGCTGGCCATCACGTTAGTACACATGGGATTGCTTTTTGCATTCGGGGACCCCGAATGGCGCCCCATAGCCGCTGGGTATCTTGGATTGCTACTGATGGGAGGCTGTTTCCTCTCGCTCGGCCTCTTTATCTCGAGTCTGACTAGTAACCAGATCGTCGCAGGCATGGTGACGTTCGCGGTTTTTCTGCTGTTCTGGGTCATCAACTGGATCGCATCATTTACTGGTCCGACCATGCAGATCGTTCTGAACTACCTGTCGATCACCGAACATCTCAATGACTTCGCCAGGGGCGTGATCGACACGAGCCATCTGGTGTACTACGTATCCTTCATTGCGTTCAGTCTGTTCCTGACCGTTCGATCGGTCGACAGCGAACGCTGGCGCGGATAAAACACTATGCTGCATCGCATCCTCAGTTTTCTCGGGTGGGTTGGAACGGCGCTGGTCTTTGGCGCTGTTGCCATTCGCCTCATGAGACCTGATTTCGATCAGTACGCCACGTGGAGTGCGTGGGCTGGCCTCACCCTCGTTGCCGCATACACACTGGGACAGTGGCGGGAGGTGGTCGATTACTTCAAGCATCGCCAGGCGCGCTACGGCGCCATCGCCACCATTGGCGTGCTCGTCGCTTTGGCGATCGTCGTAGCCATCAACTACCTCGGGGTTCGGCAGAACAAGCGTTGGGACCTGACGGCCAACCAGCAGAACAGCCTCTCGGCACAAACCGTGCGTATCCTGGAGAGCCTGGAGTCTCCCGTAACGTTCACGGTGTTCGATCGCCAGACCGAAATGGATCGGTTCCGCAATCGCCTCAACGAGTATGCCTATCACTCAAGCCAGATCTCAGTCGAATACATCGACCCTGATACCAGGCCAATTGTCGCGCGCGAGTTTGACATTCAGACATACGGTACCGTAGTCGTGGATTACATGGGACGCCGCGAACGCGTCACCACCGACGCTGAGCAGGAGCTGACCAACGCACTGATCAAAGCGATGTCCTCAATGGAGCGAAAGGTGTACATGCTCCAGGGTCACGGCGAAAAAAGGCCTGACGACGTGGAGCGAGATGGCTATAGCGCTGTGAGTGAGTCCCTACGGAGGGACAACTATATCGTCGAGCCGCTCGTGCTCGCCCAGATGAACGATGTCCCGGATGATGCCACCGTCGTGTTAATTGCTGGCCCGACGACTGACGTGCTCTCCGCCGAAGCCGATGCACTCCGACGTTATCTGGATCGCGCGGGAAAATTGATGGTAATGCTTGACCCGCAGGTCGGCCCAAACGCGGGCCTGCTACCCAACCTTGAGTCCCTCGTCAGGGAATGGGGTATCAACCCCGGCAATAACGTCGTTGTCGACGTCAGTGGAGCCACCAATGAGCCGAGCATTGCGGTCGCGGCGACCTATCCGGTGCACGCCATTACCGAACGCTTCGCGACGCTGACGATCTATCCACTGGCACGCGCAGTGGAGCCGATTGAAGGCGGCACCAACGGACACGTGGCGCAAGCGATTGTCGAAACGAGTCCTCAGAGCTGGGCCGAAACGGACCTGGCCTCGTTAACAAGCGACGCCGGCGTCACAATGGACGACGCCAATGGAGACCGACCGGGCCCGATTCCACTTGGCGCAGCCGTCTCGGCCCAAGTCGAGTCTTCTCCAGACGACCAAGATGCAGCGACGGCGGACGATGCACCAACTCCTGAAACGCGGGTTGTTGTATTCGGCGATTCAGACTTCGCCAGCAACGCGTACGGGGGTATGCCTGGCAACCTCAACCTCTTTGCCAATGCTGTCAGCTGGCTCGCACAGCAGGAAAACCTGATCGCTATTCGTCCAACCGAACCAGAAGACCGCCGGGTGACAATGACGCCACGCCAGCAAACGCTGGCCATGGCGATCTCCGTCTTCTTTCTCCCCTCACTGGTCTTCGGGATAGGAATTTTTGTCTGGTGGAGACGACGCTAGATGGGCGGGCTCCGATCGACGATTGTCCTGCTGATCGTACTCGCTGGCCTCGGCGGCTACATTTACTTCGTAGATGCGAATAGAGATCCGGCGGCGCTCGACGCCAAGCCGAGGGCCTTTGTTGACGTGTCAGCGGACGCGATCGAGGAGCTGCAGTTCCTCAGCGATGGCGGCGAGACGTCGCACGTGCGCCGCGTCGACGAGAACTGGCAACTCGTAGAACCAAACACTGCTGACGCTGATACTGGGGTTGTCAGCACCGTCACCAGCAACTTGGCATCGCTCGAAATCCAACGAGTAATCGATGAGCAACCGACCGACCTCTCGCAGTACGGCCTCGACCCCGCACGTATCGACGTCGCGTTCCGTCAGGAAGGCGAACAGAATTTCGTGCGCCTGCTGGTTGGTGAGCGAACGCCAACAGGCGGTGACCTGTTCGCGCGCCGACCAGACGAGACACGAGTGTTCCTGATCTCATCCTTCCTTGATTCGATTTTCAACAAGACGGCATTCGATCTGCGTGACAAGGCTATCCTGAAGTTCGAGCGAGATACGGCAGACGACCTCGAACTCATGGGCAGTTCGACGCACCTCCAATTTAACAAGGAGGGCACGGCCTGGCGCATCGTCGAACCGATCGTCGCTCGGGCAGACTACGCCGCGGTGGAAGCTCTAATTACAAGTTTGTCCTCGACGCAAATGCAACGCGTCGTCGCCTCAGACACGAGCGACCTGCGTGAGTACGGCCTCGATCGTCCGATCATGACGGCGACCGTGGCAGGCGGCAGCTCGAGCGCAAGCCTGCTCATCGGCAACCCTGACGCCGGGGGGCGGTTTGCGATGAACGTCGGCCGATCGGAGGTCTTCTCGGTTGACGAGAGCCTCTTTGCAGATCTCTCCAAGGGTGTATCTGAATATCGTCGCAAGGACATTTTCGACGCCAGATCGTTCACCGCGACTCGAATTGAGACACGCCGCGCTGACGAGACGCTTACGTTTGAAAGAACCAGTACTGACAGTGACTCGATCTGGCGAGACGCCTTGGGTCAAGATGTCGATATCACGGTGATCGACGATCTGTTAGCGAAACTCTCCCGTCTGCGGGCGGAAACCTTCGAGGAGCCCGCTGGCGCGACGCCAGAGATGCCAATACTCACCGTGACTATTCGTTACGACGATGACAAAACGGAAACAGTGACGTTCGTCCAGTCTGCGATTGACATCTTCGCGGCTCGGTCTGATGAGCCAGGATCTGCAAAGATTGACGCGACGTTGTTTGACGAGGCTTCCATGGCGGTAGACGCGTTACAATGACATGACCTCTCGGTCATGCCTTCTCGCTCTGGCTGTACTGATCATCGACATAGCCAGCTGCGCAAGGGCTCCGGTTGCCCTCGTACCTCCCCACTTCGATCCAATCCAACAGCTCACGCAAGACATCGTGTCCGCTACCGAATCGCCTGGCGTGCTCCGAGCGAGCTGGGGAATCGTGGTGCACTCTCTCGATCGTGATGAACGTATCTTTGAACTGAACCCCAGCACTTTACTCGTCCCGGCATCGGTGGCAAAACTTGTGAGTCTGGCGGGAGCAGTTGATGCCGTCGGATGGAACTTTAGATTCGAAACCATCGTGCGCGCAGCTGGACCTATCGTCGACGGCACACTCAACGGCGATCTAATCATCGTGGGCTCAGGTGATCCCACTATAGGAGGTCGCGCCGGGCAGGCGTTGTCGGTCTTGGTGGACGCCGTTGAGGCGCAGGGGGTGCACCACATCGACGGACGAATCATCGGCAATGATGACGCCGGCGAGGAACCACGCCCACAGCTCGCCTGGGCGTGGGATGACCTCGGTTACACGTCCGGCTCACTCTTTGGAGCCCTCAATCTCGAAGAGAACCGTATGACAGTGACGGTAAACCCGGCCCTGTCGTTGAGCGAAAGACCAACACTTAGTGTCGCTCCGTCTGACTCCTCTCGTCCGCTCAGGAACAGAACCACCACCGGCACCGCGGACTCCTCATTTCTGGTCTGGCCAGAGCAGCGTCCTGGCGAACCGTTTCTCACGATCGCAGGCTCGGTGCCAGTGGGTGCACCACCGGCCCAGCTTTCAGTGTCAACCGGCAACCCGACGTTCTGGTTCGCCAGCAAGCTGCGACACGCCCTCCTCGAACGCGGTATTGAGATCACCGGCCAGGCGATCGATATCGACGACGTCGCCAACCGCCCAGAGTGGCTGACCTCGACCGTCTTGTATGCGCATCGTTCCCCGACCCTCGCCGAGATCACACAGCCGCTCCTCAAGGACAGCATGAATCTCTACGGTGAGGCGGTGCTGAAACTCAACGCCGACCGGGGCGTTTTTCCGACCAACGACGCAGCCTTGGATGGCCTGCGAACTCGCCTGACGGCCTGGGGCATCCAGCCTGACGCCTGGCAGATCATCGATGGCTCCGGACTATCGCGACGCAACGCGATCGCCACCGAGACACTGCTTTCCGTGTTGCAGCGGATGTACGACCCGACGTGGATGTCACCGTGGATGACAGGTATGCCGGTCGCCGGACGAGACGGCACGCTGGCGGGAAGAATGCAGGACACACCGGCCGAAAACAATCTGCGCGCCAAGACAGGCACGATGTCGAACATCCGATCGCTGGCGGGGTACGTCCGTACGCTGGACGGTGAGACACTAGCGTTCGCGCTCATCGCCGATAGCTTCGAGGGCTCTGGTCGTGAAGCCGCTCAGGTAATCGATCGTATTGCGGTGCGATTAGCCAACTTCACCCGTGTGCGTGACTGACCTCGAACACCTTAGCGCGCGTCTTCGGCCGGACCCTCGTTTATCGGCCTAACGCCGGATCAGACAAGCCTTTCTGCGCGAAACCAGCCGCCCTCAGGACGCAACTGTCACAGTGACCGCAGGGGCGTCCCTCGGTATCGGGGTCGTAGCAGCTGTGTGTCAGACCGTAATCAAGCCCGAGTGTGAGTCCCCTCTCAATGATCTCAACCTTGGTCAAATACTGGAGCGGAGCGTGAATGTGAATCTTGGTGCCGCCGACCCCTCCAGCCGTCCCAATTGCCGCGAGCTGCTCAAAAGCCGCAATAAACTCGGGGCGACAATCGGGATAACCGGAATAGTCCAGCACATTCACGCCAATGAAGATATGGTGCACCCTAAGCGCCTCGGCCCAAGCAAGCGCTAGGGCTAAAAATACCGTATTGCGCGCCGGCACATAGGTTGAAGGAATGCATCCACTATCGAGCAAGCGGTCTTTCGGTACAGGCTCGTGGGTAGTCAGGGACGAGCCGCCAAATAGCGAGAGGTCGGCATCGAATTCGACATGTCGTTCCACGCCAAGAGCCTCGGCTACTGCACGGGCCGCCACAATTTCCTGCGCGTGGCGCTGCCCGTAACGTATCGTCAGTGCGAAGAGGCGATAGCCGTCTTCGCGAGCCATCGCCGCAGCCGTATAAGAATCCAATCCACCACTTAGCAGTACAACTGCGCCTGGCATCTGTAAATTCGATCGACCACCTGCTAATGGACCGTCGCTCACCGCGCTCCGATCATGCGTCGTACAGCAAGCGTCACGCGCAGGTCATCACACACCACGCGTACGGGCATCCCAAATGTACTTGTGAAGCTGGACCTGAACACGTGCGTCCAATCGATCCGCCAGCACCCACTCAGAGAGACGTCGTAGGTCCATCACGTCGTGCACTGGTGACAAATGAACTGCGGCGATACGCGCGCGCAGATCGTATCGGCTGATCACGTTGCGCGCATATTCATAATCCTCGCGATTCTTCACGACAAACTTCGCTTCGTCATGGGACCGAAGACGCTCAAGATTACTCCACTCCGTGCGGTGAGCCTCTCCGCTACCGGGACACTTCACGTCAAGAATCGTGACAACGGGTGTGGGCACGTCGACTGTACTGCGATGCCCCCCGGTCTCAAGCAGTACGGTTCGACCCCGATCCAGCAACGACTGCATGAGAGGGTACACCTCGCCTTGCAGCAACGGTTCACCACCCGTCACCTCGACCAGTGGACAATCTAGACGATTTACCTCGGCGAGCACCTCATCCAACGACTGTTTGCGCCCCTCGTGAAACGCGTACTCTGAGTCGCACCACGAGCAACGAAGATCACAGGCTGACAGACGCACGAACACGCACGGTCGGCCGGCAAACGTCGACTCGCCCTGAATGGAATAGAAGATCTCGTTGATGGTAAGCAAATGCCTATGTCCGCGAGCACAGGGCGTTATCGCGCGTGGTGGTCACGGCCGCACAGTCACTCTCCTGATGACATCGTTGACGGCCAGCGTCCTCGTAACATCCATCCCGGAAATCACTTGACCGAACACGGTGAATTCAGAATCCAACGCCGGTTGCGGGCCAAATGAGATATACATTTGGCTATCCGCTCTGGTTGGATCGCCGGGATGGGCAAGGGCAACGGAACCGAGCCTGTGCTTGTGTGCGGGATTCACCTCGGACACGCCAATCGGGTTACCACTTCCCCCTGAACCCCACGTGGCGCGACGTGTCATGTCGCGTGTTTGAGGATCGCCAAATTGCACGACAAATCCTGGTTCCACGCGATGGATGCGCAGCCCATTGTAGAATCGTCTGTTGACCAGCGCCACAATGTGTTCGACGGATTGCGGCGCCTCGTCTGGATAAGTCTCGATCTCGATCGTGCCCTTAGCGGTTTCGATGACAAGAATGGGCGGCCCGCTGCTTTCTGTCAAAACGGGATCCGCCGAGTCCGCGGCCACCGCTGGTTCGTCATCTGGCACCGCGGCCACGGCTGTGCCATCAGCGAGTTCGGAGACCAACGTCTTCTCTGCCGGCGCCTCCGGGGGACTGGGCGAACACGCGACTACCGTGATCGCCAGCACAGCGAAGAAGACACGTCGAATCACACTCGCAGCCATATCGTTTCTCGAACTCCTTCGCCTCATGCTGTCCTCCGTTGAACTCGCTTTGATGGAGTCGTCTGGGACTTACCCGCCCTCCGTCTCTCCTGAACCCCAATTTTTGGGCATTCCCCTCGAATGGCGCAATCCCCACATCGCGGATGTACTGGCCGGCACACATTCTGCCCCCAAGTGACGAGATACAAATTGATGTAGGGCCACCACCGCCGGTCAGTGGCACGGTACAGCGCCTGTTCTGTCTCGTCTGGAAGCACGGTTGTGACCCAACCAAGCCGGTTGGAAATCCGGTGAACATGCGTATCCACACAGATGTTCTGGAGGCTACGAAAACCAAGAATCATCACGAGATTCGCCGTCTTCCGGCCGACACCAGGCAACATAACGAGATCACTCATCGTGGACGGCACTTTTCCTGCCCAGCGGGCCACAAGCATCTCGCAGCACGCTTTCACATATCGAGCCTTGTGACGATAAAAGCTTACCGGATAGATCAGCTGCTCGATATCCTTCACCGGCAACGCGGCCATCGTCCTTGGCGTCCGGGCCACCTTGAAGAGCCGCTTCGAGGCCGCGTGTGTCGTCGCATCTTGAGTACGTGCCGACAGTGCGGTCGCGATGAGAATCTGAAACGGATCCTCCGCCTGTTCGTTGGAAATTTTCTCGACGGCCGGAAGCTCAAGTCCAGCAATCGCTTGGGACAGTGCCCGCATGACACGTTCCACCTTACTGGGCGCCGGCTTTCGAGGTGACAACTTGTGATGCACTCGTTTCATCTATTGCGCCGTGTAAGACCGATCAGGGGATCGGCGTCAACGGTGAATCGCCACCAAGTACGGCGATGACGTTACTCGCCGCCAGGTCCGCCATTGCTGTGCGCGTATCCGTCGTGGCGCTGCCGAGATGTGGAGCCAGCACAACATTCTCAAGCGTGAGCAATTCAGCATGTACCTCTGGCTCGCGCTCGTAGACATCAAGAGCCGCGCCTGCAATCAGCCGGCCGCGCAGCGCCCAGGCCAGCGCAGCCTCGTCCACCACAGGTCCTCTAGTCGTGTTGACGAGATAGGCTGACCGCTTCATACGTGCAAGCTCCGCCTGCCCAATCAGGTGGTGTGTGTCTGGCGTCAGTGGAACATGCAGTGAAACGATGTCCGATGTCGCAAGGAGTCGATCCAAGGGCATACCGTCTCCGGACCGGGATGTGTGCGCGATGGTCATCCCGAAAGCCGACGCTCGCGTGGCGACAGCCTCCCCAATCCGTCCGAATCCAACGATACCAAGCTGTCGGCCGCAAAGCTGCATGCCAAGCAGCTGATCAAACGCCCATCCCCGCCACCCGGACCGGCGAATCAAGCGCTCGCCCTCGCCCAGACGCCGAGTTACCGCCAAGATCAGCGCCAGCGTGAAATCAGCCGTTGCGTCGGTTAGCACATCCGGCGTATTCGAAACGACAATTCCATGTTCGCGCGCTGCGGCCACGTCGACGTTGTTGTAGCCCACCGCGGCATTGGCAATGATGCGCAGGGATGTGCCAGCCTCGATCACAGACCGGTCAACAACATCGGTGACCATCGATAGCAACGCCTGCTTACCAGAAATCCGCGCGACGAGCTCATCATGCGTCGGAACGCCATGGCCATCAGCTCGATCCACGTCGAATGCCGCTTCAAGACGCTGCATGACCGAAAAGGGCAAGGCACGAGTGACCAGAACCGGAGCCTTCACCGTTTGACGACCAACACGTCTAATGTCCGTACGAGAAACAATAGCAACAGTGATCGTGCAACACGGCTGACTCGATCAGGCAGGAGCCATCCGCGTTGTCACCGGAGAGGAGATCACGCCTTCCATGGCTTGGGTGAACCGGTTCGACCGCCACCTGCCGGAACTGGCACGAATACTCGGCTGATAGCCCCTCGTTTTCCAGCGACTGCCAGGCGCACAAGCAAACGAAGCTCCTGCTCATTCACGCTTGCACGTCCACTGTATCCACAATGCCCACAACGGCTGCATCCACTGGCGCCAACTTCCGGCCAAGCGCCTCCCCAGCTGCACGACCTTCCATCACAATCAGTACCTTCTCGTGCACGCCGGCTCCGATCCCGTCGACAGCCAACAGTGCCGGTCCACGCGGCCTCTCGTCGAGCGTCAACGGCTGCACCAGCAGCAGCTTGGCGCCATCGATTACGGGGTGTTTCTGTGTCGCCACCACCGTTCCAACCACTCGGGCGATCTGCATCAGGCGAGATCCCAGTGATCCACGATGCCGACCACTCCAGCATCAGTAGGAACCCACCTCGGATAGAACGCCAAGCTCGCTTCCTTACCGCGCACGAAAAACACGATTTCTCCGACGCCAGCACCCACGGTGTCAACCGCGACGAGTGTCCGGCCGAACGCCGAGCCGTCAGCCCCCAGCGGCTGCAGTGCCAGCAACTTCAATCCCGATAGGTTTGCGTCTTTTAGTGTAGCGACAACATCGCCGACAACCCTGGCGAGTTGCACCCGCTCAGACCCCTACCGGGAGATCTACCGCATCCACGATGCCGACAACGGCCGCGTCGATTGGACAGTCCTTCAGACCAGCCGCCATCCTGGCAGAGCTCCCGCTGACGATCAGCACACTTTCGCCGACACCCGCGTCAACGGTGTCCACGGCGACAAGATAGACGCCCTCTGATGACTTGAGCTGCGGGTCCGTGGAGCGCGCCACGAGCAACTTGTGACCAACAAGCCTCTGGTCTTTCCGGGTGGCAACAACCGTCCCGACGATGCGGGCGAGAATCATCGGAGCAGATACCTGCTACGACTTACCGGGGCCAGCCTTACCGATGGGTAGGGCTTCCTCGAGGTTCGCGTGCGGACGCGGGATCACATGCACCGACACAAGCTCACCCACACGGCGGGCTGACGCTGCGCCCGCGTCGGTCGCCGCCTTGACAGCCGCAACGTCGCCCCGAACGATAGCGGTCACGTAGCCGGCACCGATTTTTTCCCAACCGACCAGGTTGACGTTCGCCGCCTTGACCATGGCGTCAGCCGCCTCGATCATGGCAACCAACCCCTTAGTTTCGACCATTCCCAACGCCTCTCCCATTCAGTGCCTCCGGATCTCAGTGACTGATGCGTGCTCCGCTACCGTGCACGACGCTCTAATCTTTCAGCGTCCTGACAGCATCCTCTATGAGCACTGTCAGTTGGGCGTATGTTAGCCGAATTTCTCCCTCACCGCTCACCTTCCGGGATGCGACGGAAACGGCTGGCACTAGTCGACGGATCGACGATTCCGGAGACTCTAACTCCTGACACATCGCCTGATCGCCATCGACGTCTGGCGGGTCGGCACAAAGGGGTGCTGGTGCGGGTATACCGTAGAAACCGCGAAGCCCCTGCAGCCGTGCTACTTCTTCTCGCGAAATCAGGTGCTCGCCGCCAAGCTGTCTCGCAACCAAGCTTATTCTCGCAAAGTGCTCGATGGTCTCCATCTTATAGTATGCGCTCAGTACCTCATCGCCGCATGTAACCGCGCCGTGGTTGGCAAGCAGCATGCCGTCGTGGGCTTTGATGTACTTTCGCACGGCCTCAGGGAGCTCGCTGGTCGAGGGAGTCCCATAGGCCGCAATCGGTATGCTCCCGAGCGTCGTGACAACCTCGGCAAGCACGGCCCGGGTGAGTGGAATTCCAGCGACGGCGAAACCCGTCGCATACGGCGGGTGTGCATGCACGACAGCGTTAGCATCCGGACGGTTGCGATAGATCTCAAGGTGCATCGGCAACTCGGTCGACGGATCGCGCTCACCAGCCAGCTTATGCCCCTCGTAGTCGACGATCACCATCATGTCCGGCGTCATGAAGCCCTTGCTGACACTCTTCGGCGTAGTGACAAGACGACGGTCGTCGAGGCGAGCGCTGATATTGCCGTCGTTGGACGCGACAAACTCTCTAGCGTAAAGCCGGCGGCCGGCTTCCACAATGTCGGCTCGAAGCTGTTCCTCGGTTTTGGTCATCTTCCATTAATCGCGTCCGGCGAATCCGACAACCCTAGAGTCATCGCCAGAACGCTGGCTCACACTTAGGTTTTACTACCGAACGTGGCTTTACACTTTTCAGAGCAAAAGTAGTGTGTACTTCCGGCCGACGTCAACGACAGCGCCGTGCCCGGCGCCACAAACGTGCCACACACCGGATCCCGAACAAGTTTCGTCGCATCAACCCTACCGCCGTTACCTCCCGGCCGCCTGCTGTCCCCTGCTACCTCGATCACGCCGCGGACGAATCGCAGAAGAGCGCGGACTACCAGGACAAACAGTAACGCAGCGAGAACGAATCGAAGCAACGATCGGCCCCTTAGCCGCCTGGCGAAATGACATCGTGCCCCGCCGCCGAAATGCCTTCAAGCATTTGACTCGCAGCCTGCCCCTCAGGACTGTCCGGGGCAAGCGCAACGACCGCCTGCCACGCAGCCTGGGCACCAGCCAGATCCTCTCGACCGAACGCCAACACAATGCCCTGATTCAGCATCGTCTCGGTATGGCGGGGATCGATCGTCAAGGACACATCGAACTGTTCCAAGGCACGATCAGTCGATCCCGAGTAGTAATAGCTAACACCAAGATCGGTGCTGGCATCTGGATTCGACGGATCGATCCGCAAACTTTCTTCGTACCACGTAATGGCATCGGTGTACTGCTGCGCGTCGAAGTACATGTTCGCTAGTTCCAGCGCAGCACCCGCATTTTCCGGATCGTTCTTGATCACAGTCATCAGCGACTGGACACGAGCCTCATCGAGTGGTGGCGCCTGCGGAGCGGCACTTCCAGCCGCCTCCCCAGCCGGGACAGTCGTGGTCAGAGCCGACGACGTCTGTCCGGCCTGCTGAACACCGATCACCCACCCGAGGATGACGCCAAAACACATGCCAGCCACAGCAAAAACGATGGAGTCTGATCGCATAGGAAAGTCTGTTCCTCCCGTCGATTCTATTTCACCCGCGCCTCAGTCGGAACCGCTCAGTAACGCCCCTGGCTCCCAGCATTCCAGCCTGCCCTGACACATTGGAAAAGACTACTAAAGCCACCGGCACGTCGTCCTACCGAACCGTATCAGGAGCGCAACAGGTCCACATACTCCCGTACGCTCTGCGCTAGACCTACAAACACCGCATGACTCACCAGCGCGTGGCCAATCGACACTTCATCCAGATACGGTAAGCTGCGGAACATCGCCAGGTTGCTGAGGTCAAGGTCATGTCCTGCGTTCACACCGAGACCGAGCGCGTGCGCTAACTCCGCCGCCCTCACATACGCGGCGAACGAACGATGCGCCTCCTCGGGCCCGTGCTCGAAAGCCCTCGCGAACGGCTCAGTGTACAACTCAACCCTATCAGCACCGAGATCCGCCGCCCATCGTAGTGACGCATCATCGGAATCCACGAACACGCTCACACGCACGCCCGCGGCGCGCAGCCCGTCGACAACCTGGCCAAGTCCCTCACGAGGCGTATCAGCCGTCCACCCGGCCTGACTGGTGATCTCGCCGGGGCGCACCGGCACCAAAGTGCATTGGTCGGGCTTTACAGTGTGAACCAGTTCAAGTAGATCAGGCCGCGGATCTCCTTCGATATTGAACTCCACGCTCTTCGCAACGCCAGAGAGACAATTGGCGATGTCGTGCACATCGGCGGCGATGATATGTCTGGAGTCCGCTCGGGGGTGCACAGTGATGCCCGCAGCCCCTGCCGCCACACAGACCGTCACCGCCTCAAGAACGGAGGGAGAATTCCCACCTCTTGAGTTCCGAATTGTCGCGATCTTGTTGACGTTGACGGATAACCGGGCCACATCACACTCCGGATCCTGCTCCCCCGGAAGCAACGACAATCACCTCGCTTCGGATGTTACGTGTCAGCACTCGACGTGCGCCTTGATCGCATCGACGATCTCCTGACCCCATCGATGGATGTCTCCCTGGTCACGGCCTTCCAGCATGACGCGCAGCAACGGCTCGGTGCCAGAGTATCGGACAAGCAGTCGGCCATTGCCCGCCAAGCGGGACTCCACGGATGACATCACATCAGCCACCTGAGGAATAGTCTTCAGCTCGACCTTGCGCCGCACACGGACGTTCATCAGCACCTGCGGATAGGCTGTCAGGTCAGAAGCCAGGTCCGCAAGGTCACGCCCCGTCGCCGCCATCGTCCGCAATACGTTTAGAGATGTGGCAAGGCCGTCTCCTGTAAGAAGATGCTCCGCGAAGATCACGTGGCCGGATTGCTCGCCCCCGAGCGTCAAGCCACGTGCAAGCATCGCTTGCATGACGTGTTTGTCGCCCACGGCACAACGCACCGTTTGGATACCCGCCTCGCGTAGGGCGACCTCCAAGCCAATATTGCTCATCACGGTCGCTACGATAGCGCTGCCTGTCAGGCGATCCTCGGACTTCAGCTGCTTGGCGCACATCAGCATGACGGCATCACCATCAACAACATGCCCATCAGCGCCGACAAATATCGCCCGATCGCCGTCGCCGTCATAGGCGATTCCGACGTCGTAGTCTCCCTCAACAACCGCACGGGCGAGCAGTTCGGGCGCCGTCGAACCACAACCAAGATTGATATTCCGCCCATCGGGCTCGCAACCGATGCATGTCGTATCGAACCCGAGTTTCTCGAACAGACTCGGCGCGACCGTCGTGGTCGCGCCATGAGCGCAGTCAACGGCAATACGAACAGTTCGGTGCCGCTCTTGCGGCTGAACAATACGTAACAGGTGTGAAATGTAATCCGATCGGTAATCGATACGGTCAACCGAGTCCCGTCTAGGGTCAGCCGCTGCAGTTACTCCGGCCTCGACGCCTGCGTCGCCGCGCCGAACGTCATCGAAGCCCCATGACGAATCGGACACAATCGATTCAACGTGCTCCTCAAGTTGTTGTGTGAACTTTTCGCCTGTTCCGGAAAAAATCTTGATGCCGTT
>Ga0315339_1000352_pt1 | contig 62687 bp, 54 predicted proteins | sample ASW17metaG_FD_204514 | JGI IMG/M metagenome (GOLD analysis project Ga0315339, IMG submission 204514) | Ammonia-oxidizing marine archaeal communities from Pacific Ocean, United States - ASW #17 | ecosystem: Environmental > Aquatic > Marine > Oceanic | place: USA: California | collected 2016-12-05 | reverse complement strand
TCTCGACCCCGACGCGTTGCGCTTAAGACTGGAGACGGATCCGATCGAGGTCCGTGAGCTGCTGCGGCGCACCTGTCATCTGCTTGCCGAGCTGTCCGAGCTGGTCGGTGTGGTCTCTGGGCCGGCGATCGCCGACACGGTGTTTCAGCACATTGATTTCGTCGCGCTCGAGGGCAATCGGGTCCTCGCCATGGTCGTTGCCCGGAGCGGGCAGGTGAAGAACCGCGTGGTGGCATTGGACCAGCCGATGAGCCAGGAGCAGCTCGATCGATCAGCGACGTACCTCGTGCGGCGCTTCGCTGGCCGCAGCCTGCGCCAGGTATCGGAGCGTGTGCGCGAACTGGTGCTGCAGGCTGAAGCGAACCTCGATCGATGCGAGTCCCGGGCGATTCGGCTGGGGGCCCGGTCGCTGACGCAGGACCTCGACGAGGCTGAGGTCATGGTAGAGGGCGCCGCAAGCCTCCTCGGAAAGCCGGATTTCGATGACGGCGGTTCCTTGCAGGCGATGATCGAGACGCTCGAAGAACGCCGCGAGCTGCGCGGCGCCATGGAGAGCACCAGCAACCAGGAGGTCCGTATCTTCATCGGATCCGCTCCTCTTCCTGCAACGTTGGGAGCATGCTCTCTGGTGGCAGCGACCTATTGGTCGAGTGGTCATGCTCTGGGCTCGCTTGCAGTGCTGGGCCCGACGCGTCTCGACTACGCCCGTACTATCGCGCTCGTCGAGGCGATGGCGCGGGCTACTTCGGACGTTCTGGGGCGTGTCACGCTCTGACTTCCGCCGCGCTCGGCCGTGCCGTGACTGCGAGGACTACGAATGACTGACAACAGGCGCACTACCTTGGAGGACAAGTGGGCGGCGTCGCTCGATGAGGACGCCGAGGGTAAGGCCGGCGATGACGCTGCATCGGACGGCGACGAGAGCGGCGATCTGAGCAAGGTGACGCAGCTGGACCCGCTCGAGGTGGAGCTGGCCGAGCTCAAGGATCAGCTGTTGCGGCAACAGGCGGAAATGGCCAACTATCGCCGGCGTACACAGCAGGAGGGGAGCGGACGTGCCGAGGCAGGCCGCATCGAAGTGATGCAGCAACTGTTTCCGGTGCTGGATGATTTCGAGCGCGCCATCGACGCGAACGATGAAGCTGACGGCTACCGCGAAGGTGTGGAGCTGATTCTAAAATCTCTCCGCGACCTGCTAGCGAGCTTCGGCGTCAGCCGCCTCGAACCGCACGGCGAGGAGTTCGATCCCAATCTCCATGAGGCGGTCCAGCAGCTGCCCACCGATGAGGTGCCCGCCGGTCGCGTTGCCAGCGTCTATAAGGTCGGATACCGCCTCGGCGAGCGTCTCTTACGTCCCGCGATGGTGGCGGTGGCTCGCCAACCAGCCACCGCTGCTGATCCGGACGCCTGAGAATGGCGACTGACCTTTACGAGGTGCTGGGGGTTCGCCGCGACGCGTCGGCGGAGGAGATAAAGAAGGCCTATCGCCATGCGGCGCTGGCCAACCATCCGGACCGCAATCCAGACAATCCCGAGGCGGAAGAGCGCTTCAAGGAAGCGGCAGAGGCCTATGCAGTGGTGGGCGACGCGGAGAAGCGTGCCCGGTACGATCGCTTCGGCGATGCTGCGTTCAGCGGTAGCTCGCCAGACTTCGGATCCGACGTCTTTGCCGACTTCGGAGACATCCTGGGTGGCCTGTTTGGCTTCAGCGGGAGCTTCGGAGGCGGCGGCAGAGGTGGTCCGTCACGCGGCTCCAGCCTTCAATATCGGCTCCAGATCGACCTTGAACAGGCAGCCTCGGGAGACGAGATCGAGATTCGTGTGCCTCGTCTGTGCGCCTGTGCCCCCTGTGACGGCACCGGGTCGGCATCCGGGCGTGGTCGTAATCCCTGTGTTGCCTGCGGTGGCGTGGGGCAGGTGCAGCAGCGGCACGGCTTCCTAACGATGGCGCGGCCGTGCGGCCGTTGCCGAGGAACCGGTACGATCATCGATGACCCTTGTCCGACGTGTCGCGGTGAGGGCAGGGCGCAGGAAACCACGACGCTCAAGGTAAAGGTGCCGCCTGGTGTCGACACCGGGATGCGGCTCTTGCTCCGGGACGAGGGCGAAAGCGGTCTGAACGGCGGCCCGCCGGGTGACCTCCAGATCCTGATCGAGGTTCGCGATCATGAGCGATTTGCTCGCCGTGACCAGGATCTCTACACACGCGCGCCCGTTAGTTTCGCGCGGCTGGCACTGGGCGGAGAAATTGAGATAGCGACGCTCGGGGAAAAGACAGTGACGTTGGAAGTGCCGGCCGGCACCCAGTCGGGGGAGCTGCTCGAGCTGCGCGGTGAGGGTCTGCCGTCGGTGAACGGCGGCCGGCGTGGTGATCTCCGGGTGGCGGTTCAGGCCGTGACGCCCCGTAAGTTGAGCGAGCGAGAAGAGCAGCTCTTGCGAGATCTAGAGGAGCTGCGCCCTGACCCGCCGGAGCTCGATGGCGAACGCTCCTGGTGGGACAGGCTCCGCGACGCTTTCGCGTAGCGATGAGCGCGGGCTCTCGCGGGCGGTTCAAGGTTGACGGCGGAGTGCTACGCGCCGAACGCGTGAGCATCGACCCGACCGAGGCGCATCACATGCGGGTCATGAGACTTGCCGCCGGTGATCACGTGGTGCTCTTTGATGGGGCCGGTGAGGAGGCGATCGCGCGGCTCGAGCTTGTCGCCTCAGACGGGGGCGCGGCACGTGTGCTAGAGCGATACTCCCCGGCGACCGAGTCTGCGATAGGGATATGGCTGGTCCAGGCGGTCCCTACGAAGCTCGCTCGCATGGATCTCGTCGTGCGACAGTGCACCGAGCTCGGAATGACGCGCCTGCTTCCGGTCATTGCGGCTCGCAGTCAGGTGCCGAGTGGGGGAATCGAGGTTATCAACGAGCGCCGCGAGCGCTGGGTGCGTCTCGCGCAGGCTGCGGCCAAGCAGAGTCGTCGCAGCCTGGTACCTTACATCGGCAAGCCGCTGCCTCTGCGAGATCTTGATTGGAGCTCGCTGCCGGCGCTCCGACTGGTCTGCGATCCAAGCGGTCGGCCGGGCGACCTGGCGCAGAGGTTGCGCGGTCGTACCGCCGCGAGTGTAGCGCTCATGGTGGGACCGGAGGGCGGCTGGAGCGGCGAAGAGCGCGCCCTGGCGGAAGCCTCGAACGCCGCGATCGTCGCCTTCGGACCGCGCGTGTTGCGCGCCGACACCGCCGGTGCGGCAGCGCTCGCAGTGCTTCAACATGCCTGGGGAGATCTCGGCTGAGGGCAGCTGGCTTCTCGTCCGCCAGTTCGCAGCCGCTCGCCTAGCGGGATCCGAACGAGGCGTTACGCAGCACCTTGCGGGCGTCCTTCCCCTCAATGCGGATCACGTCACACATCTGGTGCAGTCGGCTTCGCAGTGCCGGACCAATGCGGTCCTCGAGTGTTGCCGGGCCGTCCGGGGCCGATCGCCGATTGCGTATTGGCGGCTGAGCGGATCTCGCACCGGCCGTGCCCGAGCTCATCGAGTCTGCGGCGCTGGGCGCCCCAGGAGGATCTCCGAAGTTCGTAGTGATGAGCGTCATACGCTTGCGGTTGTATCGGTCGTTGAGAATATGCGTGACGGTGTCGAATACCCACGGACTCGGGCGCCGAGCTCCGAGATCGTCAAGGAGCAGCACGTCTGCCTCGAGGAGTGGGCGCAGCACCTGTAGTTCCGAAGTCTCCGAAACGGGGTTGTATGACTCCTGGATATCACGCAGAAGATCACGATAGTCGACGAACCGTCCGCTGATCGAATAGCGGTCGAGCAAGGTGCTGAGCACGGAAACGGCGAGGTGCGTCTTGCCGACGCCCGGCCGTCCGATGAACACCAGGCCATAGTCGAGACGGAGATACTCTTCGACGTATTTCTCACACTTGAGCTTGGCGCCGCCCATCGAGCTATGCGCCCCTGGGTACTCCGCCTCGAAGTTGCTAAGGCGACAGTGCTCGTAGCGGCGCGGGATGTGCGCTCGCGTCAACTGCCGTTGCTGAAGGGCTTCTGCGCGGCACTCACAGCGACTCACGGACCGGTCACCGGGATCTGTCGAGGAGGTCCACCCAGTGCCGTCGCAGAGGGTGCAATCGGGGAGCTCTGCGGACGCCAAGATTAGCTGTCCTCGGCGGAGGAGCGCGGACGTCGCCGCACCAGAGCGCCACGCTCGATTCGCACCAGCGCCTGCACGAACTCCTTCGACACCCTGTGATCTTCGCTCGAGAACTCATCGCGGACGAAACACATCAGCTCCGCAACCTCGCCCTGCAGTCGTTCCATGCTCTGGCGCATGTTGAGGATGACCTCGACCCCGGCGAGGTTCACGCCGAGGTCACGGGTCAGCGACAGGATGACCTCGAGTCGTCGAAGGTCGGTGTCATCGTATAGTCGAGTGTTGCCGCCAGAGCGCGAGGGCTGCAACAGGCCTTCGCGCTCATACAGTCGTAGCGTCTGCGGATGGATCTCGTAGCGCTCGGCAACCGCGCTGATCATGTAGGTGCCCTTCTTCCGCCTGGCGTCGGCGCTCATCATCAGGGCTTCGCTTCGCGGTTGCGCGGGTTGAAGGGGTGGCGAGCTGCGAGCTGTCGAACCATCTCCTTGGAATCTTCGTCGAGGATTTCGGGGAGATGGACCTCGACGCGCACCAGCATATCCCCTTGTCGCCCGTCGGGCAGCTCTAGGCCGCGACCTCGAAGTCTGAAGACTTGGCCGGTCTGGGTGTTGGGCGGTAGCGGCAAGCTGGCCGGCTCACCCTCGAGCGTTGCCACGTCGATGCGGCCCCCCAGGATGGCCTCGAGTGCCGAGATCGGCTGCTGAGTGTAAAGGTGCGGGCCCTCGCGCCGGAATCCTTGGACCGGCTCAACCCGGCAACGAAGAATCAGATCGCCGCGCTCACCGCCGTTCCGGCCGCAGTGCCCCTGCCCGGCGACGCGCACCTCCTGTCCGTCGGTGATTCCCGGCGGCACGCGAATCAGGATCATCTCGGTAGTGGAATCGATGCCGTGACCGGTACAGCGGCTACACGGGACGCCGCGGAGCAGGCCGCTGGAGTCGCAGTCGGCGCATCCGCAGGTCACCGATAACGCACCCTTTGCGAAGGTCTCCTGGCCGCTACCGCCGCAGTTGTTGCAGGGTCGTGCCCGCTGCAGTTGCACGCGGCCCCGTCCACCGCAGCCGTCACAGCGGGTGTGGCGGCTCACCCTCGCAGTGGTTCGCCGCCCGCGTTCGGCATCCACCAGGGCAACGCGCACATCGACGTAGAGATCGCCCCCAGGCTGCGAGCTAGAACGCCGACGATGGTCTTTCAGATGACGGAACAGGTCGCTGTATGTACCGGTCCCGCTGTCCTCCGGCAGTACGCGCACCGTGAGTTCGGGGGCGGCGGGTACGATCGAGTCCGTCAGCGAGCCTTCGCGGTCGTAGCGGCTACGGCGCTCTGCGTCCGACAGAAGTTTGTAGGCTGATTCGATGCGCTCGAATACTGTGGCTGCGTGCGGATCCCCCGGATTGATGTCCGGATGATAACGGCGACTGAGATGCTTGTAGGCCTCTTCGATCTGCTCAGCATCGGCGCTGGGCGGGACCCCCAAGGTAGCGTAATGATCGCGTGCCAGCATGGCTCTGATGCCGTACGGGGCGCCCCGCTTGGGCGCCCCGTACGGTCCCTGGTTACGAGCTAGAGCTCTCGTCCTCGACAACCTCTGCTTCGATGATCTCGCCGTCGTCATCGCCATCGGAGGAGGTAGCGCTGTCAGCGCCGCTATCTGGAGCGTCGGCCTGGGCGTACATCGTCTGGGCCAGCTGATGCGAAGCATGCTGCAGAGCTTCGGTCGCCTGCTTGAGCTCGTCGGTGCTGGCCTCCTCCTTGTCCAAGGCCTCGCGCGCCGATGTCACCGCGCCCTCGACGTCGGAGATAGCGCCAGCGTCGAGCTGCTCGCGGTTGTCGTTGAGGAGCTTCTCGGTCTGGTACACGAGACTATCGAGCTGGTTGCGAGCCTCGATCTGCTGGCGCCGCGCCTTGTCCTCTTCGGCGTGGGCGTCGGCATCCTTGACGAGCTGCTCGACCTCGGAATCGGACAGTCCACTCGAAGAGGTAACCGTGATCTTCTGTTCCTTGTTGGTACCCAGGTCCTTTGCGGTGACGCTGAGAATGCCGTTGGCGTCGATGTCGAACGTCACTTCGACCTGAGGCACGCCGCGTGGGGCGGCAGGAATTCCCTCGAGATGGAAGCGGCCGAGCGTGCGGTTGGACGCCGCCATCTCGCGCTCACCCTGCAGCACGTGTACCTCTACCGACGGTTGGTTGTCCGCAGCCGTGGTGAACGTCTCGCTCTTGCGCGTCGGGATGGTTGTGTTTCGTGAGATCAACACCGTGGTCACACCGCCGAGCGTCTCGATTCCGAGCGACAGCGGAGTGACGTCGAGCAGCAGCAGGTCGCTGACCTCACCGGCCAGTACGCCGCCTTGGATGGCAGCGCCCAGCGCCACGACTTCGTCAGGGTTGACGCCCTTGTGAGGCGCCTTGCCGAAAACCTGTCGGACCTGGTCTTGGACGGCGGGCATGCGCGTGGAGCCGCCGACGAGCACTACCTCGTCGATCTCCCCGGCCTTGAGGCCGGAGTCCGCCAGGGCCTGCTTGCAGGGTCCGACGGCACGCTCGAGCAGATCCTGAACCAGGCTCTCGAACTTGGCGCGCGTGAGCTTCAGGCTGAGGTGCTTCGGGCCACTCTGATCGGCGGTGATGAACGGTAGGTTGATCTCGGACTCGACGACGCTCGACAGCTCGATCTTCGCCTTCTCGGCGGCCTCCTTAAGACGTTGCAGCGCCATGCGGTCGCCCGACAGATCGATGCCCTGATCCTTGCGGAACTCCTCGATAATCCAGTCCATGATGCGCTGGTCGAAGTTGTCGCCGCCAAGGTGGGTGTCGCCGTTGGTTGCCTTGACCTCGACGACGCCGTCGCCCACTTCCAGGATCGAGACGTCGAACGTTCCGCCACCGAAGTCATAGACGGCGATCTTCTCATCGGCCTTCTTCTCCAGCCCGTAGGCGAGAGCGGCAGCCGTCGGCTCGTTGATGATGCGATCGACTTGTAACCCGGCGATGCGTCCGGCGTCCTTGGTGGCTTGCCGCTGCGCGTCGTTGAAGTAGGCGGGGACCGTAATGACAGCGCGCTCGACCTTCTGACCGAGATAGTCTTCCGCCGCCTGCTTGAGTTTCTGCAGCACCATTGCCGAGATCTCGGGCGGAGAGTAGTGCTTGCCGGCGGCGAGAATGTTGACGTCGTCGCCGTCCGGTTCGACTTGGAAGGGGACCATGGTCAGCTCTTCGCTGATCTCGTCGTGACGGCGTCCCATGAAGCGCTTGATCGAGAAGACCGTGTTCTCCGGGTTGGTGACCGCCTGCCGCTTGGCGACCTGGCCGACGAGACGCTCATCCTTGTCTGTGAAGGCCACAACGGACGGCGTTGTGCGGCCACCCTCAGCGTTCGGAATTACCGTGGGCTCGCCGCCCTCCATGACTGCGACCACCGAATTGGTGGTTCCCAGGTCGATACCTATGATCTTGGACATGTCGTGCTCCTGAATCCGGGCCCCTTCCAGCGGGGTTACGAAGAATGGTCGTTTCCCCGCCGCCAGAGTGGATGGCGATCCGGGGCTTGAGATCGCAGTTTAGTTGGTGCCAAGTATGAAACCTGAGTTTGGATTCGTCAAGTTATTTCTGCCCGCACCTACATCGAGCGATGGGATCTCGGGCGATGAGCTATCTGAAGGCGCCCTTTGATGGTCAACAAGGAGGGTCAGTGACCAGAGTCGCTTTTCAACGCGGTCGGGGGCCGTTCAGGCGACGACGTTAGAGCTTGGCTACTTTGCGTTTCTGCAGATAGGCCATGCGCAGCTGGTACAGCACGTCTTCGAGGGCCTTGCTGGTGTCGTCGGTACGCCCACCCTCGGTGTTCTCCTGCAGCAGTGCCAGGATCTCGACGCGCAGGCGCGCCATATCCAGATCCTCGACCATTTGACCGCTCTGTGGCTCCGGCATTGCCCCGAGGGCGAGTAGGCCGCCGACGTACTGCTCCTCGATGAACTTGAGCAGCGCCTGGTCATCGAGTTGGAGGCGCGGCACGGCGTCCTGTGGAGCGTCGTCGCCTGTGTCTGTGTCTGTGCCCGCGACTTGCTCGATCTCGGACGGCTTGTCGTCGTCAGTGCCGTCTGCTGGCTCGGGCAGGTCGTCGCCAGGGGTGGCAGGGGTGGACACGTCCGCGCCGGGGGGCTCGGTTCTCGGATCGTGTGGCGGCGGCGACGCTGTGTCGCGCAGGTTCCCGTCGCTATCGAATAGTCGACGGTCGGTGACCTTGATCTTCCGTCGCTCCTCGTCGGGGAGGTCAGTTTCGCTCATGGACAGGAGTCTAGCAGGTACCGAGTGTGCTACTTGGCCAGATATGGCGAGCTTGGTAGCGGCGCGGTGCGCGGTCGTCTCCTGTGACCACTAGACTGCCTGCATGGCCGAAATGGACGATCGGTGCGGCACCGATCCGGACGACCGCCAGGTGGGAGAGGCATTTTCCCGCCTCGTCGAAATCATGCGACAGCTGCGTGCCCCCGGCGGGTGTCCCTGGGACCGTGAGCAAAGCTTCCGCACGCTACGGCGCTACACGCTCGAGGAAGCCTATGAGGTCGTGCAGGCGATCGACGACGAAGATCCCCAGATCCTCTCCGCAGAGCTCGGGGATTTATTGCTGCAGATCGTGTTCCTGTCACAGATCGGCGCGGAGGAGGGGAGCTTCACGGTCCTCGATGCCATAGAGGCGATCACTGACAAGCTCGTGCGCCGCCATCCGCACGTGTTCGGCGACGTCCAAGTAGACGATGCCCAGGCAGTGCTGCGCAACTGGGAGGCGATCAAGCGCCAGGAGCGTGGTACCGGATCATTGCTCGACGACGTGCCACGAGCATTGCCGGCGCTGGAGCGCGCTCAGAAACTTGGCAAGCGCGCCGCGCAGATGTCGTTCGACTGGGCGTCGGCCTCGGAGGTCGTTGACAAGGCGCGTGAGGAGCTCGATGAGCTGACCGCTGCGTTGGAACGAGAGGATGAGCGTTGCGTCGAAGAGGAGCTCGGGGACCTGTTGCTGACGCTGGCCAGCCTCGCCCGTCACTTGGGGCACTCCGCCGAAGTCGTGCTCAACGATGCGAGCAGCAAGTTCGAGCGACGGTTTCGACAGGTTGAGGCAGCGGTCGGCGATGAGCGAATCGGCGCGGCTTCCGACGATCTGGAGGCCGAGTGGCGGCGCGTCAAGGCGCGCGAACGCCCCGCCTAGCAGGCCACTAGTGCTGCTTACCACTATTTGTGGGGCGTAGCACTAGCGTCCAGCGATCGCCGCCACCGCCACACCGACGAGGTACAGCACCATCAGCGGGACAGCCACGAGGAACTGGCTCATCCCGTCGGGCGGCGTGAGCATTGCGGCAAAGACGAAGGCCACCAGCACAGCGTAGGGGAACCATCGCAACAGCCCCCGTGCGTTGACCAGGCCGACACGAGCGGCGCTGAACATGATCAGCGGAAGCTGCGCCCCCAGTCCCATCGCCAGCAGAAGACGCACGGTGAAGCGCAAAAAGTCGCGGATCGTGATGGCGTGAGCGAACTCTTTGCCGACGTCGAGCAAGTAACCTACGGCGAAGGGAATCAGCACGAAGTAACCGAAGCTCAGCCCGGCGAGGAACAGGGCGCAGGCGATTAGCACGAAGGCCGCTATGGTGAATGCCGAGCGCAGGCGGATGCGCGGTGCTGCGACCACATACAGCTGAACGGCGAACGCCGGGATCGCCAAGGTCAGGCCGGACGCTACGGACACCGTAAAGTAGAGTACGAACGGTTCGGTCAACCCGGTGAACACCAACCGCGGATCCTGGCCGCGCGCTGTGAGCGCATCGGTCAGCGGGCGCACCAGGAGGTCGAATATCTCGCGTGACCAGTTCCACGAAGCCGAGGTTCCGATCGCCAACACAAGTAACGACCAGACGGTAAGCTTGCGGGCACGATCCACACCCGCCAGGAGCTTGCGCAGGGGGGAGTCGTCTTCGACCTCTGGCTCGGAATCGATTGTGGTTTCGGTGGTCATGGCTCGCCGGGAGTGGATGCGGGACGAATTCTAGCAGCCGTGGTTCAACCACTGCATCCGTCCAGACGCGGAGTGGCCGCGGACCCGTAGCGGAGGTGTGGCGATGGCAAGACTCGAGCCGAAGGCACCGCACCAGGAGCTCGGAGTGGTCGAGGTGATCTGCGGCAGCATGTTCTCCGGCAAGAGCGAGGAGCTGATCCGCCGCCTCCGGCGGGCGCAGATCGCCCAACAGGTCGTGCAGATTTTCAAGCCGCGGATCGACGATCGATTCGACAGTGATCACATCGTGTCGCACAACCAGCAGCGATTGCCCAGCGCCCGCGTCCGTGACTCCGAGGAGCTGTACGCGGAGGTTCGTGCAGACACTCAAGTAGTCGGCATCGACGAGGCACAGTTCTTTGATGAGGGGCTCGTCGGTGTCTGCCAACGCCTTGCCGACGAGGGACATCGCGTGATCGTGGCTGGACTCGACAAGGACTACCGGGGCGAGCCCTTCGAGCCCATGCCAGCGTTGTTGGCGATTGCCGAGTACATCACCAAGACCCTCGCAATCTGTATGCAGTGCGGACGTCCAGCCAACTTCTCACAGCGGTTGATCGCTAGTAAGGAGCGCGTCGTGGTCGGCGCAACGAACGTATACGAGGCACGCTGCCGCCACTGCTTCGATCCGAGCAGCGAAGCCCTCCCTGCGTCAGGCTGCCGTGCATCTGGCTCCAACTCGCCGTAATCAGCCCACCACACTTTCACCACGGCCTGCGAGCCGCCCACACTTTCACCAGGGCCAGCCCGGCTCAGCCGCCGGAGCCGCTTCGCCATCGCTCGCCGCGCACGCGCACCCGCGCTCCGAGCTCGATGGTCAGCGCTCCGTCACGATCCGTGCGGTAGACGGCCGTGCTGAAGCGCCCTCAGGCGCTTCAGCACGTTGGATCGCGGTAGCGACCAGGGGTTTGGCGCCCATCGGAACCAACGCGTGACGCGGGCGCAGTTGGCTCAGTAGTTGGTTCGAAGTGGCGCTGGAGCTACCGTGATGTCCGACCTTCAGTACGGTGCCCACTATCGACGAGAGATCCCAGTGTTTCTCGGCAGTCGCGCCGGCGTCGCCGGTGAGCAGGATGTGCTTGGTACCGCAGGTGGTTGCGAGCACCAGCGAAGCCTCGTTGTTGACCTTTTGGGCGCCGGCTCGCAGTTCCTTGTCGGTCGCCGGGAGGCTATGCCACCGGCAACCGGCGATCGATCGCTCGAGCGCCGTGGGAGCGAGCACGACCGTGTGCTGCTGTCGAGCCAGCTCGAGCAGGCAGACCACGGTCTCGGATTGGGCCAGAGTCGCACCTTGCCATAGCTCAGCGACTCGAAAGGGACGCAGGATCGTCGGTACGCCGCCCGCATGGTCGGCGTGATCGTGGCTGACCGCCACCACGTCGAGGCGGTCGATGCCCAGGCGCCGCAATTCCGGCTCAATAATCCGGTAGCCGGTGTCGTAGTCGATGCCGGGGTAGCCACGGGCGTCAACAAGCACCGCGCCGTCGGCCGACACCAGAAGCAGTGCGTCGCCCTGGCCGACGTCAAGCGCCAGAATGCGGGGGTGTAGGGGCGGCGACGGGGGTTGGATCGCAATACCGATGGCGAGGGTCGTCAGCAGCGCGCCAGCCAGGCGGAGCCGGCCACGGGCGCGCGCCGCCAAGACCATGCCGATGCCGTACACCAGCGCCAACGTGATACTGGTCGAGGCGAAGGTAACCGGGCCCACTCCAATGTAGGCTGGCGCTCGCGAGCACCCCACGACGAAGTCGAGCGCCGCTTCGGCGCCGACCGCTAGGCTCACCGAAGCCGCTGGTAGCGCGCTCACCCCGGCGATCATCGCGCCCACCATGAGCACCAAGGAGGCCGAGATGGCGGGGATGGCAACGACGTTGAGTAGCACTCCGGCGATAGGGAGCACACCTGTCTGAATGGCGATCAGCGGCGCCACGGCGCTGCTCGCCGCCAGGCTGGCGCCAAACATGCGAACGAGGAGCGCCTCGGTACGATGTCGCGCCGAGACGATTGCCGTGGTTGCGACAACGCTCAGGTGGAAGCCGAATTGCTGCAGCGCTCCCGGCTCAGCGGCGCCGACAACTACGATCGCCAGGCCGAGTGCGTCAGTGGGTGCGACCCGACGCCCCATCAGGCGGCCTGCGAATAGACAGGCGCCATCGTTGCGGCGCGCTGGATCGGTGCTCGCGGCTCTACCAACGAGACAAGCAGCAGTCCCGAGCCCCAGCACGCCCGCGGCGAGCGCCCCAGCACGCAGGATCGTCACCAGCGCCATCGCGAACAGGCCCACGTGCAGTCCGGATATGGCTAGGAGGTGGATTAGCCCGCTCCGCGCCATGCCTTGCATCAGGCTCTCGTCGAGGTCGCGTCGTTCGCCGAGCAGCAGGGCGCGCACGAGATCCGGGTGGCGTCGGAAGGTCGCGGCGATTCTGCTGCGGATGAGATCACGCGCCCGACCCGACAAGCTTGCTGCGAACGGCGCTGGTGGAGCCCGCACCCTTACCTGGCCGTAGCTTTTCAGGCGGGAGCGCAGGTCAATGCCGCGCAAGCGCAGTCGATCCGTTGCGCTGCGCGCCGGGTTCGCCGGTGGGCGGTCGGCTGCAGTCGAAGCCAGGCTTCGAGCCGGGTTCCGGAATACCAGTTGGGGCGCGGTGGAGGCTCCGGGAGTTGCAGCTCGACTCGTCCAGCGAATGCCTGCCATCGGTGGCCTAACCACACGCGATCCACCTCGACCGTCAAAGTCGATCCGCGCGCGGTTTTCATCGGCTCTCGAACGACACGCGCCTGGATCTTCCAAGGATCGTCGAGACCGCCGTCATACTCGGCGAGGTCGAGAAGGGAGGCCCGCCGGGAGGCGCTGCTACCGGCGAGCGCTCCGAACATTGCTGTGACGACGATGCCGACAATCGGCCCCCGCAGTCCCTTAATGCGACGAGCGAGAACCCAGAGCAGGAGGCTGGCGAGCACCGAGATGGCGCTCGACCACGGAGCCCCCCCCAGCTGGGCCGACGTGATGGCGTACGCCCACGCGTTGGTGCCGCTGTACGTCGCTACGACGGCGGCGCGAGTCGCAGTCCAGTCGACCAGTGATCACACGGTCCAGGGACTGAAGCGCGGTAATCGGGGAGTTCGCTGGCTGTCCCGGACTTCGGTGGAGTTAAGGAACGCGGCCTCGACCGCACTAGCCCGCCGATCGAGCTCGGTGGCCCCCAGGGCGCTCGCTTCAACCGCGAGCCCGTCTAGGGCGGTTGCGGCGGTACGCAGTGCTTCTTGGAGCTCGGGCACGGCCGCGATTGCCGACCGGCAGGCGTCGGCGGCTGCTTCGAGGTGCTCGACGGCCGGATCTCGGTCGCCGCCCACATCGGCGTCGGGGAGCGTGCCGAGCCGCCGCTGCTCCTGCCATGCGGCCTCGACCTGTTGCTTGCAGTACGACAGTGAGTTCACCTTCGCCCTGGGCGCATCGCCCGCATCGAAGCGGTCGAGAGCACGATTGATGCCGCGCAGCACCGCATCCAAGGAGATGCCGCGGTCGTGCCAGCGCTCTACGATCTGCCAATCGCGTGGCGACAGCAGCAGCGGGCCGCCTCGGCGTATGCCGAAGTGCCGCTCGATCTGGCGGAAGTAGTCGTCCCGCCGCGCCGCGTCGTCGGTTGACTGGTTGCTCATCGTGTCCGTCGCTCACGCAGACTGGAGACGGTCGTCGGGTGGCCGCGAGCTGGCGCGGTTGCCGAACGTTCCGCCAAGGGCGCCGTGAGCGCAAGCCGCGGGCGCGCTTGAAGCTCGCATTGACCTGTTACTATCGATCTCTTGTCCGCTGGGCGAAATCGAATCGCCTGGGGTGACTCTCCGGAGAATGCGGGTCCATGGGGGTCGAAGCGACGGTGGGCGCGTCCGCGATCGCAGCCAATGAGCCAATCGTGGTTTGTGGCGCGCGCGTACACAACCTGCAGAATATCGATGTAGAGATTCCGGCCGGCGCGCTGGTGGTGGTCACGGGGGTGTCCGGCTCCGGCAAGTCGAGCCTCGCCTTCGACACGGTTTACGCGGAAGGCCAACGGCGCTACGTGGAATCTCTCTCGGCGTACGCTCGGCAGTTCCTCGAGCGCATGGAAAGACCGCTGGTCGATGATGTCCGCGGTGTCTGTCCGGCTATCGCCATCCAACAACGGGTACCACCGCGTAATTCTCGCTCCACCGTCGGGACAGTCACTGAGATCCAGGACTACTTGCGGCTGTTGTTCGCCCGTGCCGGGACAACCATTTGCCCAAGTTGCGGTAGCGCCGTGCGTGCCGATGCTCCTGGCGAGGTCGCCGAACGGTTGCTCGACGAGCACTCGGAGTGTCGTGCATTGATCGCCTATCCACTGCTGCTCCCACAAGATGATGCAGCGCGCCTTGGCGTTCTTCAGCACCTCCTCAAGTCGGGGTTCCGGCGTCTGCTGGCCGGCGGGGAGGTGCACGAGCTCGCGCCACGCCAGCTCGCGGACATGGCATCGACGTTGCGGGCAGACGAGGTCGACGTGATCGTCGACCGACTGCGACTACGTCCGGAGTCGCGCGAGCGACTGCTCGACTCGGTAGGGGTCGCCTTTCGGGAAGGTGAAGGCCGAGCGCGTGCTTGGATCGAGCTAGATAACCGGCTGGAGCTGCGTTCGTTCGACGATCGCTATCGTTGCGCGGACTGCGGCCGCGACTTCTTGCGGCCGGAGCCCCGGCTGTTCTCGTTCAACAACTCGTACGGCGCTTGTCCGGAGTGCAAAGGCTTCGGCAGCATCATCGAGATCGACCTCGACAAGGTCATTCCCGACCGCCGCCGGAGTCTTGCAGACGGCGCCATCGAGCCGTGGAATAAGGAGAGCCGGCATCGGATTCGTAGCTCGATGCACAAGTTCGCTACCGAGCGCGCCATTCCGCCCAATGTTGCTTGGGCCGATCTCGAACCGGAGCAGCGTCAGGCCATTCTCGACGGTGGCGATGGCTTCGTCGGGGTGCACGGGTTCTTCGCTGGACTTCGCAAGAAACAGCACAAGCTCCACGTGCGCGTTCTGCTGGCGCGCTATCGTGGCTACGTCGGCTGCCCAGCGTGCCAGGGTACGCGTCTTCGTGCCGATGCTCACGCGGTTCAAATCGATCGTCGCACGATGCCGGATGTGTCCTGCATGAGTGTCGGCGAGCTCGCCGCCTTCTTCGACGATCTGGAGCTACCGGTGCACGCCGCGGTAGTAGTCGATCAGGTCCTACGAGAGATTCGGGCGCGGCTCCGCTACTTGATCGAAGTGGGGCTCGACTACGTCACGCTCGATCGGCTCACCGGCACCCTGTCGGGCGGAGAGGCGCAGCGGATAAGCCTGGCAACTTGCCTGGGATCGATGCTAGTGGGCTCCATGTACGTGCTCGACGAGCCCAGCGTGGGATTGCATCCGCGCGACAACGAGCGCCTGATCTCGATCCTGGAGCGCCTCCGCGACCTCGGGAATACCGTTTTGGTGGTCGAGCACGATCGCCAGATGATCGAGGGCGCTGATCACCTGATCGACATGGGTCCCGGTGCCGGCGTTCTGGGCGGACGCGTAGTGTTCTCGGGTGCGCCGAGCCAGATCCACACGGCAGCGGAGTCTGTTACCTCCGCCTATCTCTCGGGCCGCCGCAGGGTGCCGATGCCGGCGCTGCGGAGGCCACGAGTTCACGAGATACGTGTTGTAGGGGCCAGGCAACACAACCTCAAGAACATCGACGTTTCCTTTCCGCTCGGCGTGCTTTGTTGCGTCACCGGGGTCTCAGGTTCCGGCAAGAGCACGCTCATTCACGACATTCTTCACGCCGGTCTACTTCGGCGCCTCGGGCAGTGGAACGGCGCCGTCGGCGATCATGACGATATCGAAGGGGCCGGATCTATCCGTCAAGCTGTGCTCGTCGACCAGGCACCGATTGGCCGCAGCGCCAGGTCGAACCCGGTGACCTACGTGAAGGCGTTCGACCCCATCCGGAAGCACTTCGCGGCGACGCGCGAGGCTCGTGCTCGCGGATACGGGCCAGGGCATTTCTCGTTCAACGTCGCCGGTGGGCGCTGCGAGGTGTGCGAGGGTGCTGGGCAGATTATCGTCGAGATGCAGTTTCTTCCAGACGTCAGCCTGCCGTGCGAAGAGTGCGGTGGAACACGGTTCAGGCGCGAGACGCTCGATGTGCAAGTGCGCGGTAAGAACATCCACGACGTGCTCGCGTTGACCGTCGGAGAGGCGCGGCGATTCTTCGCCGATCTGCCCAAAGCGGAGTCGCGGTTGAAGGCGCTGGAGGATGTTGGGCTCGGTTATCTGCGCCTCGGACAGCCCTCCAGCACGTTGTCCGGGGGCGAGGCGCAGCGCGTCAAGTTGGCGTCGCATCTGCTCCAGGGCGGCGGCCAGGGGATGCTCTACCTGTTCGATGAGCCCACCACCGGGTTGCACTTCGACGATATCGCCAAGCTCCTGTTCGCGTTGAATCGGCTGATCGATACCGGGGCCTCAGTTATCGTCATCGAGCACAACCTCGACCTCATCAAAGCGGCAGACTGGGTCGTCGATCTCGGCCCCGAAGGCGGTGACGGTGGTGGATACGTTGTCGCGGTGGGTACGCCCGAAGAAGTCGCAGCGTGCAGCGGATCGCATACGGCTCGTTACCTGCGTGACGTTGTCGACGAGGATTAGCGAGCTGTGGTGGAAGTGCCCCGATGACCGAGCCTCCTATCGATCTACGCAGCGACACCGTGACGCAGCCCATGGATGCGATGCGTCGCGCCATGGCTGCGGCCGAGGTAGGCGATGATGTTTTCGGCGAGGATCCCACCGTCTTGCGCTTGCAGGAGGTTGGCGCCGATCTGCTCGGCAAGCCGGCCAGCCTGTTCATGCCCACTGGGATGATGGCCAACCAGGTGGCGGCGCACCTACAGGCGCGGCCAGGCGACGAGGTACTGATCGAGGCGGCAGGACACGGTCACGACTGGGAGCTCGGGGCTACCGCGGTGCTCTCGGGATTGCAACTGCGGGCCATTAAAGGTGATGCGGGAGTGCTGCACCCACACCACGTCGAGCCGCATCTGGCGCCCCGACCGTACTACCAGTCCCGTCCCAGCTTGATCGTCCTCGAAAACACTCACAACATGGCGGGCGGCCGGATATACCCACTCGAGGTGGCTCGCGAAGTCGTCATAATTTGCCGCGAGCAGGGTTTGCGGGTCCATCTCGACGGTGCCCGATTATTCAACGCGGCGGTGGCTACTGGACGGCCGGCGGCAGAGCTTGCCGCCGACTTCGACTCGGTCATGGTGTCGCTGTCGAAGGGACTGTCGGCGCCGGTTGGCTCGCTGCTGGCGGGAGGCGCTGATCTTATTCGCGAGGCGCGTCGGGTGCGCAAGATGTTCGGTGGCGGGATGCGGCAGGTGGGTGTGCTCGCTGCGGCAGCGTTGGTGGCGCTGGAGTCGGGCATCGAGCGACTGGCCGAGGATCACGCTAGCGCTCGCCGATTGGCAGACGGGCTGCTGCAGAGCGGCCGCACATCGTTGACGTTCGATCACGTCGACACCAACATTGTGATCTTCGACGTCGACGGCATACCGGCGCCGGCGTTCTGCGATGCTGCCGCGGAGAGAGGCGTGCTGTGCACGCCGACCGCTGCCGGCGCGGTGAGGCTGGTCACTCACCGGCATATTACGGAGCAGGTTGTCGACGAAGCGCTGGCACGCCTGCTACCGGTGCTGTCCACTTTGACTCAGGACACTAGCTAATCGGCTGGCGGGAAGTCGGCTATCTGGTCCATGTAGCCGCGGAAGTTGCGCAGTGTCTCCCGCAGACTGTCGCCGCCGAACTTCTCTAAGCACGCGTCTGCCAACACCAGCGCGGTCATCGCTTCGCCCACGACCGCGGCAGCGGGGACGGCGCAACTGTCCGTTCTCTGGACCACGGCGTCGACCGCTTCACCGCTCACGATGTCGACCGAGGGCAACGGCTGGCGCAATGTTGATAGCGGCTTCATATAGACCGTGACGCGCAGCTCACCACCGTACGTGATACCTCCCTCGGTGCCGCCGGCGCGATTGGTTGGCCGACCCCAGGGGCGATCTGGCTGGCGGATGATCGCATCATGCGCTCTGCTCCCTGGCTGCGCGGCGCACCAAATGGCCGGGCCGATCTCCACGGCCTTCTGTGCCTGGATGGATAGCAAGGCCTGGCCGAGCCGAGCCTCCAGCCGGCGGTCCCATTGAATGTGACTTCCGAGGCCGGGTGGCAGCCCTGTTCCAATGACCTCGAACGCGCCACCGAGGGTTTCGAGCTCATCGTGGGCGCTATCGATCGCCCTGATCATCGCCGCCTCGACCTCGGGATCAGCACACCGCACGGGCGAGGCGTCGGCGCGCTGCCGAACCGTCTCGACTGGTACTGGTGAGGTGCCAGCGTCGAACGTCGCGTCCCCGATGCGCGTAACGTGGCTGGCGATCTCGATGCCGAGGTGCGACAGAAACTGTTTGCACAACGCGCCGGCGGCCACCCGAACGGCAGTCTCACGGGCGCTGGCGCGCTCGAGTATGTCGCGTAGATCGGCGCGGTCGTACTTCAGCCCGCCGGCCAGGTCGGCATGCCCCGGCCGGGGCCGGGTGATGCGGCGAATATCCACCGCCGACGGTTGGTTTCCGCTCTCCGCCACAGCCTGCGACCCGGAGCTTCCGCCGCCGTCAGGCGTCGAAGAGGCCGCCGCCGGAGCTTCCGCCGCCATTACCTCCTGCCAATTGACCCAGTCTCTATTCTCGATCAGCCAGGCGATCGGGCTGCCGAGCGTCTCACCGAGTCGCACGCCGCCTACGATCTGCGCCGCATCGGCCTCGATCTTCATGCGCTTGCCGCGACCGTGGCCGCCCATCCGGCGGCGCAGGTCAGCGTTGACGGCCTCGATATCCACCGGGATCCCGGCGGGCAGGCCCTCGAGCAGGCCGACCAGCATCGGTCCGTGAGACTCTCCGGCGCTCAAAAAGCGCAGGCAGCGAAGCGACACGATGGACCCCCGGGTTCATGAGCAGGCTGTGCGTACGCCGACGAGTTTACGCCCTGTAGGGGCTCGCCGACGTCCCCGGTTGCGCTGCTCCGGTCCCCGGGGTCCAACAAGAACGCCTGCGCCTGAGATACTTGGCGGCGTAGCCGCTGTCGTGCTTGTCGAATCAAACTGCCACCTGCGTGCCACCGTCATGATCAAGGTACTGGATACAGCCGCCATGCGGGCGTGTGATCGCACTGCGATTGACGACTACGGCATCGCCGGCGAACTGCTGATGGAGAACGCCGGGTTGCAGGTAGTCGAGGCGCTGACGAGACATTTCGACGATCACCCACCGTTGAGTGTGGCGGTACTGTGCGGGCGCGGCAACAACGGCGGCGACGGGCTCGTCGTGGCGCGCCATCTGTACAACCTGGGCTGTGAGGCGGTGGTGTACCTGTTCGCAGCAGCGACGGCGCTTCGCGACGGAGCCGCAACCAACCATCGCATCGCGGTCACCGTGGGCGTGCCGGTGGTCGAGGTACACGACGAAGAGGCGTGGGGGCCGCTGGCCGAAGACCTGTCAGAATTCGACTGTATCGTCGATGCTCTGCTGGGCACCGGGCTCGAAAGTGCCCCTCAGGGCGCCATCGCGGCCGCCATCGAGAGCGTCAACGCACTGGATGTGCCGGTGGTCTCGGTGGATCTGCCCAGTGGCCTGTCGGCGGATTCGGCTGCCATTCAGGGTGCCGTGGTGGAATCGACTTTGACGGTCGCTCTCGCCGCGCCGAAGGTCTGCCATGTCTTGGCGCCGGCGAGCGAGACGTGCGGCGAGGTGGTGGTGGTGGACATCAGCATTCCCGACGCCGTTCTCGATGCGGCTCCGGCCGCACTGTGGCAGCCGACGTTGGAGGACTGTGCGTCCGGGCTGCCGGCCCGCTGGCCCGACAGTCACAAGGGCGACTACGGCCGTGTGCTGGTTATCGGCGGGGCTTCTGGTACCGCCGGCGCCGTGGTACTGGCGGCGCGTGGTGCGCTGCGGGGTGGTGCAGGTCTAGTGCACGTGTTGTGCCCCGAGCCCACGTATCTGCCGATCGCCGGTCAGCTTACCGAGGCGCTGGTGCATTCCGCCCCGGCGGGCAGTAGTGGCGGTCTCGGCCGCGATGCTGTGGCAGCGACGCGCCAGCGCGTCGAGGCAGTCGACGTCGTCGCGATCGGTCCGGGGATGGGCGTCGACCCCGAGACGGTGGCGTTGGTACGGGAACTGGCGGTGGGTTGCGCCCGGCCCATGGTCATTGACGCGGACGGTCTCAACGCGCTTGTCGGCACCCTCGAAGAGCTCAGGGGCGCGGTTGCGCCGCGCCTGCTCACCCCTCATCCCGGTGAGGCGGCGCGTCTCCTCGGAGTTGAGGTCGCGGCTGTACAGTCGGACCGGGTCGGCGCCGCGCGCCAGCTTGCCGAGACAGCAGGGGCCGTGGTGTTGCTCAAGGGGCACCGCTCGCTCACCGTGGAGCCAGGCCAGGCGCCGATTGTCAACCGGACGGGCAATCCGGGGATGGCCACCGGTGGCACGGGAGATGTGCTGACGGGGCTGATTGCTGCGCTGATCGCGCAGGGGTTGCGGCCGGGGCGCGCCGCCTGGACCGGGGCATGCCTGCATGGGCTGGCGGGCGATCTGGTAGCAGAGCGTCTCGGACAGATCGGCTTCCTGGCGACGGATCTCACCGACGAGCTGCCGTACGCGTTCCAGTACGTTGCCGAGGAGCCGGAGCTTTGAGTCGTACGCGCGATTACATCACCCATAGTGCCGAGGAGACCGAGCACGTCGGCGCCCGGCTCGGCCGTCGGCTACGCGGCGGCGAGGTGATCCTGTTGTTCGGGCCGCTCGGCGCCGGCAAGACGCAGCTGGTACGCGGTATTGCCGCCGGGCTGGGGCTTGATCCCGGTCTGGTTTCGAGCCCGTCGTACGCGCTCATCAACGAATACGCCGGAAGGCGAACTCTGTATCACGTCGACCTGTATCGGTTGAGCGCGACTGACCTGCCTGATCTGGGCCTCGAGGATCTCTACGGCCGCGGGTGTGTCGTAGTGATCGAGTGGGCGGAGCGCCTCGAGGAAGCCGGGTGGGATCTGGGCTCCTCGATCATCGTCGAAGTCGACCATCATCCGGATAGCTCCGACGCTCGCATCATCGGCGTCGACGAAGCGGTCTCCGGCGCCTAGCAGGCCGTGGTGAAAGTGTGGTGGGTCTGGCGACAGGGTGTTGCGAAGTGTAGGCAAGGTGCTTACAGGACCCTGTCGCCAGCCCGCCACGCTCAGGCCACTAGTGCTGCGTACCGCTATCTGTGGGGCGCAGCGCTAGCGTGCTCGCCGGCTGCTATAGCGGTAGACGTTGCCCGGTTTCGGCGACGCCGAACCCTGGCGGCAGGTTTCGACGAAGCGGGCTGGCGGCGTCCCAGAGCGGATTCGTGTGGTTCAGATGGATGAATCGAATCTCGGGAAGGTCATCCATATCATGCAACCGTTCCAACGTTTGTGACACTGGCGGGTGTGGGATGTTTCCCTGCGCGCGATGGCCGAGCTCGTCGTAGGACCAGAACGAGCCGTCGATGAGCGCCACCTCGCTAGCGCGGAGTAGATCGTCGAACGGTGTGTCCCATCCGTCCCAGACATCGGCATCGGGAACGTACATCAAGGTTCTTCGGGGCCCGTGTACCCGATAGCCCAACGTATCGGTGTGCTCGGCGCGATGTACGACCTCGAACGGGGTGATCGCCAGCGACGTGGAGATCTGTACTCGCCGGCCAGGGGTGAGCGGCCGCAACTCGATGAAGGAACCGTCAACCAGCGCGTCCCACGGCGCGTTGGCACTGAGGAACTCGCACATGTGCTGGCTGGCAAATACGGGCAACCGGCGCGGTGCGGCGCCTTCCTTGCCGAGATGAACGAGACCGGTGTAGTGGCCGATGTGCGCGTGGGTCAAGAAGATGCCGTGCAGGATCTCGTGCAGGGGTGCCGTGCTGCCGCCGAGCGCCGCTGGTGGCTCGCCCGTGGGCGTCAACAACGCCCCCAACTGAGGCACTATGTCCGGAGTGGCATCGAGCAAGAATCTGCGTCCCGCCACGTGGTCGATCAAACCCACGCAGGCCACCAGCGGTGCGGCGCGCTGCCCCGATCGCACCGCGGTGCAGTTGTCTGAGAAACAGTTGATCTGCGGCACGCCCGCGTCTTGAGCGGTTCCCAGCACGATTGCCTCGGCGCTGGCCCCCTGCTCCTTCCGGGCGAGCGGCATCATCGTTGCTGCGCGCGCGCCGGCATGCCAAGCCCCTGAGGGCCATCCGCAGGCGGCGGCGAGGGCGGCTAACAAGTGTCGGCGCTTCACTCCACCCTGTAGTTTGGGGCTTCTTTGGTGATCTGCACGTCGTGCACGTGTGCTTCTCGGAGCCCTGCGGAGGTGATCCTCAGGAATCGAGCTCGCTCGTGCATATCGGCGATCGTCGGACAGCCCGTATAGCCCATCCCGGCACGTAGGCCGCCCATCAGCTGATGGATCGTATTGGTTACGGAGCCCTTGTAAGGCAGGCGCCCCTCGATGCCTTCGGGAACAAGCTTGGCTTCCTCGACGTCGGGCTGGAAGTAGCGATCGCGGCTTCCGGCGTGCATTGCGCCGACGGATCCCATCCCGCGGTACGCTTTGAACGCGCGCCCTTGATACAGCTCGATCTCGCCGGGAGACTCCTCCGTCCCGGCGAGCACGGAGCCCACCATGACGGCATCAGCGCCAGCGGCGATCGCCTTGGCGATGTCGCCGGAGAACTTGATACCGCCGTCGGCGATGACCGGCACGCCGGTACCTCGCGCCGCCTTGGCGCATTCGGCAATGGCGGTGATCTGCGGCACCCCGGCGCCGGCCACTACCCGGGTCGTGCAGATCGCTGATGGACCCATGCCGACCTTGACGGCGTCGGCACCGGCCGCGATGAGGTCGCGCGTGGCTTCGCCTGTGGCGATGTTGCCAACAATACAGACAGCGTTGGGGCTATTTTTCTTGATCTGCTCGAGGGTGTTGATGACGCTGTCCGTGTGGCCGTGTGCGGTGTCGATCACGATGACATCGGCGCCCGCTTCGAGCAGCACCGCGGCACGCGAGACGGCGTCGGCGCCCACCCCCACGCCGGCGCCCACCCGCAGTCGCCCGGAACCATCTTTGCACGCGCTGGGGTAGTCCTTCTTTTTTTGGATGTCCTTGACGGTGATCAAGCCTCTGAGTAGCCCGGCCTCATCGGTCACTAGGAGCTTCTCGATGCGATGCTGGTGCAGAACCTCCGTTGCTTCGTCGAGTGTCGTCCCTGGCCGCACCGTCACCAGGTTGTCCTTGGTCATGAGCTCTTCGATCGGCCGCTGATGATCGGTCTCGAATCGCACGTCACGGTTCGTCAAGATGCCGAGCACGTGCCCCACCTCGTCGGTCACCGGTACGCCTGAGATCTTGTACTTCGACATCAGGTCGAGCGCATCGCGGATCGGCGCCGCCGGGCCGATGGTGATGGGGTCGACGATCATGCCGCTCTCGGAGCGCTTTACCTTGTCGACCTCGTCGGCCTGCTCGTTGGCAGTCAGGTTGCGATGGATCACGCCGACGCCGCCGTGCTGCGCCATGGCGATGGCCATCGGGGCTTCGGTGACCGTGTCCATTGCAGCCGACAACAAGGGGATACCGAGCTGGATATCACGCGACAGCTGCGTGCTGATGTTGGCTTCCGAGGGCATGAAGCTCGAGCGGGAGGGAATCAGCTGTACATCATCGAAGGTAAGCGCTAGAAGGATGTCTTGTTGGGTCATCCGGAGCCTTTGTCCTTGCCGTGGTCTTGCCGATCGTTAGTAGCCATGGCACTTCTTGTATTTCTTGCCGCTGCCGCAAGGGCAGGGGTCGTTTCTGCCGACCTTATCGCGCTGGTGCACTACCGTCGCCGTCGCCGTCGCTTGGTTTCGCGTGGCCGCCACGGTGACGCGCTCCGCCTGGGCCGCCGCCTCGCGTCGGCGAGCCAGCTGCGCCTCCTGCTCTTGGCGCGTCATCGGCTCCATGCGGTAGGCATAGCGCACGATCTCCGCCTGAATATGGTCGTTCATCGCCTGGAACATATCGAACGACTCGCGTTTGTATTCCACCAGGGGGTTTCGCTGGCCGTAGCCCCGTAGACCGATACCCTCCTTGAGCCGGTCGAGCGCAAAGAGGTGGTCCTTCCACTTGGCATCGAGCACCTGGAGGCAGATCCACTTCTCGAACTCCGGCAGCAGGTCCCCGAGCCGTTCGGCCTTGGCAGCGTAGCGGGCCTTTACCAGATCCTCGAGGTTGCCCTGCACGTCTGCCGTCGTGTCGTTGGTCAGATCGATCGGCAAGTCATCGGGGTCAATGCCGTAGAAGTCGCTGATATGACTCTGCAACTCCTTGAGCGGCCAGTCGAGCGGGTCTTTTTCGGTCGGACAATACTCGCCCACCAGCCATTCGAGGATCTCCTCCGCCGAGTCACGCACGAACTTGCCGGGTGTTTCCGACTCCGACAGAAAGCCACGTCGCTGCTTGTAAATGGCCTGGCGCTGCTTCTCCATCACGTCGTCGTACTCGAGCAGGTGCTTGCGCATCTCGAAGTTGCGTCCCTCGACCTGCTTCTGCGCGCGTCCGATCGCGCGGGTCACCATGCGGTCCTCGATGGGCACTCCTTCTTCCATGCCCAGTCGCTTCATGAGGCCCTGGAGCTTGTCCATGCCGAACACCCGCAGCAGGTCGTCTTCTAGTGACAGGAAGAATTGCGACGAGCCCGCGTCGCCCTGTCGGCCAGTACGCCCGCGCAGCTGGTTGTCGATGCGGCGTGCCTCGTGGCGCTCGGTCCCCAGGACATGCAGTCCGCCGAGTTCAGCGACGCCCTCGCCGAGGACGATGTCGGTGCCACGGCCGGCCATGTTGGTGGCGATGGTGACGACTCGGCCTTGTCCGGCCTGGGCAACGATCTCGGCCTCGCGCTCGTGCTGCTTGGCGTTTAGAACCACATGGTCGATACGGCTCTTCTTGAGTAGCCGCGACAGATGCTCGGAGCTCTCGATCGATGCCGTGCCCACCAGCACTGGGCGCCCTGACTCGTTGAGCACCTCGATCTCTTCGACTACTGCTGTCCACTTCTCGCCGACGGTGCGGAAAATCACATCCGAGTATTCGGTGCGGCATAGAGGCTGGTTCGTGGGTATCTCGGCGACCTCGAGCGCGTAGATCTTGCCGAACTCCGGCGCCTCGGTCATCGCCGTGCCGGTCATGCCGGCGAGCTTGCTGTACATGCGGAAGTAGTTCTGGAAAGTGACCGTCGCCAGCGTCTGGTTCTCGCGCTCGATCTGCACCCCTTCCTTCGCCTCGACCGCCTGGTGCAGGCCGTCGCTCCAGCGTCGTCCGGCCATCATGCGACCGGTGAACTCGTCGACAATGATCACCTGGTTGTCCTTTACCAGGTAGTCCTTGTCCCGCTTGTACAACACATGGGCGCGCAGCCCCTGCTGTACGTGATGCACCAGCGGCATGTTGTTGACGTCGTAAAGATTGTCGATCTTGAGTAAACGCTCGACGTGGTGGACGCCTTCCTCGGTCAATGCTGCGCTGCGCTGCTTCTCATCGAGCTCATAGTCCGTTTCGGCTTCCAGGCTCGGTATGATGCGATCGATCTTGTAGTACAGCTCGGTGGACTGCTCGGCTGGTCCTGAGATGATCAGCGGTGTACGCGCCTCGTCGATGAGAATCGAGTCCACCTCGTCGACGATGGCGTAGTTGTGCTCAGGCTGCACACGGTCGGTGAGACGGAACTTCATGTTGTCGCGCAGGTAGTCGAAGCCGAACTCGTTATTGGTGCCGTAGGTGATGTCGCTGCCGTAGGCCTCCTGGCGCTCGGTATCGGCCATATCGTTCTGAATTGTGCCAACCTGCAGCCCCAGAAACTCGTAAATAGGGCTCATCCAGTCGCGGTCTCGACGCGCCAGATAGTCATTCACGGTGACCACGTGCACACCCTTGCCTTCGAGCGCGTTCAGGTAGGCCGGCAGGGTGGCGACCAGCGTCTTGCCTTCACCGGTGGTCATCTCGGCGATCATGCCGCGGTGCAACACCACGCCGCCGATCAGCTGGACGTCGTAATGGCGCATCTCGGTGGTGCGGCGTGAAGCCTCGCGCACGGCAGCGAACGCCTCTACGAGAAGCTCGTCGACCTCTTCACCATCGGCTAACCGGCTCCTGAACAGGTCCGTCTTGGCGCGCAGGTCGCCGTCCGATAGGGCCTCGTACTCCGGCTCCAGCGCGTTGATCGGCTCGACGTAGCGCTCGCGAATCCTCTTCAGCTCGCGCTCGTTGTGGGTGCCGATGAACTTGGTGAGGATACGGTTCAGCATGGCGCGCAGAAAAAACGGGAGGGGCGCGGAGCGGCTCTCGGGGGCGGGCTGTGCCGAGCCGTGCGCCCGTGACGATCATCGTAGCAGGCCGGTGATGGGCGGTAAAACGGTCGCACCGGCGCTTCTAGTGGTCGGCAACAGAAATCTGTCCCAGCTCTCTCGCGCTCGCCACAATAGGCAACGGATTCCTGACTCAGGATGCTACTGCGTTGCCTCGGTGAGCAGCGGGTAGAACTGCACGAATACGTTGTCGAGCCCACCGTGCTTCGAGGGGCACGTGTTGCAAACTGGGGTGCGCACGCGCTGAGCAACTCCGGAGGCGTCGACGTCGTTGTCTATCGCCGCGGCGTTGGATCGCCTCGGCACGTCACCGGCTAGTCTCTCCGCGGCGATTCTGCAACCGGGATCTGGTCGAAACACGCCGCTGTTGGCCGCGTTTCTCGGCGTCGGTAGTCAGAAGGCCGCTTCACCCGCAATCGGCTGCTGAGTCATCGCCAGGCCCGGATCGAAGAACACAATCGAGGAGCCGTGCCTTGGCCCGGAGTTCCTTGTCTATCCCCCCAACGGATAAGAACATCGTATTTTCATAGGCGTCGAAGAAGGCGGGATACATCGGAGCCAATGAAGCACGCTCATCGCTCGATAACCGCACCGCTGGCAGCAGGTAGCGAGCTGCGTCTGACGAGTCGGGGGTGAGGGTGGCGCGGTAGCCGTCCCACGAGGTCGCGAACGAGATGAAGTCCCGTGCGAGCTGCTCTTGCTGGCGCTCTAGTCCCGCCGCCACGGCGAGTCCGTCCACCCAACCGACCGCGTTGGCTGCCATTGCGGTAGAGGGGAGCGCGCGAACCGCGATCGACTCCGGGCGCAAGCAGGAATCGTCGGCTGCGCAATTGCTGCTGATCTCGGTCAGCGCGAAGTAAGTCATCTCGGAAAAGCCCACGTAGGCTCGCGCTTGTCTACGGGCGAACTGGCGAGCGTAGTGTCCAACGAGGCCATGGTCAGCATCGTTCCGACATGATCCCGCAGGACAAGAATTCAGCACCTCGTTAAGAAGAGCCACGGCTTGCTCATCAAGCGGCGCGGTCTCGAGGTCGAGCAGGATCTCCGGCCGTCCCGCCCCGGTGACAGCGAGCGCCGTGAGGTACCACTCGCCCAGCATGCTGGTGCTCAGGTCTATCAGCAGGTTGTCTCCATCGTTGGTCAACACCTGCAAGAGCGAGTCCCACGTTGCCGCGTCCCTGATCTCATGATCGTCAGCTTTGTAGTAGAGGAAGTTGCCACATAGCCAGTGAGGGATAGCCCAAATCGAGCCATCCACCGTACCTGCTGCGAGGGCACCCTCGACGAAGCGGTCGGTCACAGCGCCAAGCGCTGTGAGCCGCCCGGCGTCGACCATGTCTTTGAGAAGCACGGTATCGATCTCGTAGACGTCGGCTTCGACACGCACCAAACCACCGCTGTAGTACGACTCCGACAGCGGTCTCAGCTCCCCCGATGTCGGGTCGCGGAGGGTGTCGACCAACACGAGATCCACGCCGGCGTGAGAGGCCTCGAAGGCCGCTTCGAGCGCTTCGAACAACCCTGGGCCATCCGGCACGAATGGGTAGAGGGCAACCCGCAGCGTCGTCGGCTGTTTGCATCCGGTAGCGACTAGACATGCGGCGACGCAGAGAACGGCTGCCAGCTGGCGCGCCGCGCGGGCGGACAACTTCTGCATCCGGGTGCTCAAGTGCCGCGCTCCGACGAATGCGAGGCTGAGCCGTGCGAGGTTCTCGAAGCGCGCCAGCGAGCGGCTCGGGCCAGCGCCTTGTCCGCCGGGCCCGAAAGCGCGTATGTTGCTGCCATCAGCAGGAGCACGTTCTCGGGGTCGAGCACGATCAACGCGATGATGCTGGCCAGCAACACGATCACCATGTGCGTTTGGGGGCGGCGGAGGTCAAAGTCCTTGAACGAGCGGTATCGGAGTCTCGACACCATCAGCAAAGAGACTGCCAGCAGACAGGCCAGCAACGCTTGCGCAGTTGGTAACGATTCGATGCGCACCGGCCAGTAGAAGGCCGCGGCGGCCACCACGCCGGCCGCCGCGGGGCAGGGGAGTCCGACAAAGAAACGCGGGTCGCCGCCGCTCTTCGTCCCGAACCGTCCGAGGCGGAGGGACACACAAACCAGGAAGAAGAAGCTGGCCAGCCAGCCGACGCGCCCAAGATCCCAAAGGCCCCAAGACAGCGCTAGTGCGGCGGGTGCCGCCCCGAAGGCGATGACATCGGCGAGCGAATCGTAGACTTCGCCGAAGTCGCTTTGTGAGTTCGTGAGGCGGGCAATCCGGCCGTCGAGTCCGTCGATGACGAAGGCCACCCCGATGGCGATGGCGGCTGCCCCATACTCGCCGTGCAGCGATGCGACCATGCTGTAATAACCCGCAAAGAGGTTGCCGGTGGTGAGCAGCGACGGCAGCAGGAAGACGCCCCGCCGTAGCTGCCTGCGCCTTCGCGCGCTGCGGTTCTCTGACATCGGCATGGTCACTCGGTTCGCCTGGCGATGGTTGTGAGACCGGCGCGCACCGTGTCGCCAACTTGCACAGTGGCTTCGAATCCCGCCGGCAGCTGAATCTCGGCACGAGACCCGAACCGTATGATGGCAATTCGTTGTCCTTGGCGCAATGGTGCCGGGGCCTCGACCCACGGCAGCACACGGCGGGCCACCAGACCGGCGATCAACGACAATCGGACCATGTTGGTGCTCGAGGTTATGTCCATTTCGACGCGGGCATTGTGCCGGGCTCGCGGTGAGAACGCCGCGGCGTAACCGCCACCTTTGGCCTCACACCGGACGAGCTGGCCGGCGATCGGCGAGCGTGCTACATGGACGTTGAGGAGCGACAGGAACACCGCGATCGATACTCCTGCAACGTCACTCTGCACCTCTACCACTCGGCCGTCGGCAGGCGAGAGTACAGCGTTCGGCGCGGCGCAGACGAGACGATCGGGATCGCGAAAAAAGGCCGCTAGCGCCACCGCAACGATGACGCTCGCAGAGGCCAGGTACGGTAGCTGTGTGGCCAACGCGACCGCGGCGATCAGAGCCGGCGGCAGAATGAACGGAAGGCCATCTGAGGCGATGCGCATGTGATCCTGAGAACGATGAGCGGCCGCTCGTTCAGAGCGCGCCTTGGCAGATGATCATGATGACGACCATGGCAACTACGAATCCAGTTTCGGTGACGATCGAGTAGCCGCTCTTCTAGGAAAACATGCCGCCGCCGGCCATCAGTGCGGCGATTGTCGCGGTGACGAGGATGATCGTCATCAGAGCATCGTTGGCTGCTGTGACGCCAACAACCCAGGCGAGCATGAACGTCGCTACGAACTGCGCCATCAGAGCCGCCGCAGGTCGCCCCGCCTCTCCTTTCATCGAAACGCCGGCGCCTTCGGCCCATTTGGTGCCGAACAACTTCGGCGAGTACCACAGTCCGCCGAGTGCGAAGGAAAGAACTGTACCTACAGCCACGGCAAGCCAGTTCACGTTCGCGGTGATTCCACCCATAGTCTCGTCCTCCTCCTCCGCTCGTCGTTCAAGGGGATCTTGAGAGCCGCGCTCCGATCGTCATTATTCCGCGGCGGGCGGCGTATTGGCTACCCGGCACCTACTCGCATGAGGAGATGGAGGTGTGACGAGGACTTGCCCGCGGCAGCGCTGCGAAGGTCAACGGCAGGACTGGCGGCGCGGTGGTCCATATTGAGGCGATGTCTGCAGCGTGGACGATCGCCAGTCTGTTACTGATCGCCAGCGGCTTGTACATGGCGATGCTGGCGAGCCCGGTGGCTATGTCTTCGGCCACTTGCATGGAGGGCATCGCGGTTCCGCTTTCGATGCGCGCCAGATAGGAGGCGGTCTTGCCGATTCGCTCCGCTAGATCGCGTTGGTCCATGCTGGCGGCGCGGCGCGTAGTGGCGATCTGTGGATCCCTGCCAGCGGATGTGCTGACAACGTTACGACTCGGGCGCGATTCTCGACCGGTAGCGCAGTGCCGCTTTGATTCGGATGGCGCGCTCCGTCTGGCCGACGAGGGGTGAAAATTTCTTGCAGCGCTTCGGAATTCCAGTCGGTCGGCGATTGTACTAGTGGTGGGTGGCTTATGGGTGGTTAGTCCGCGCTTAGCGCGGGGACAGCACTCCACATTGCTACTTGTGTAAGCAAGTATGTACTCGCTATACGCCAGCCAACACGAAGATCGCAGGACCAGCGCGTCAACGCCTTCGAGGAGGCCCAAGGGGATGAATGAGAGCACACGTATTTCTATACGCCGCGCGTACCCGCGGATGGACGTTCGGATACCGGTGCGCCTCCAGCAATCCGACGGCGAGGAACCCATCGTGGGAGTGACGCTCAACCTGTCGCGCAGCGGTGCCCTCATTCGACTCGAGCGTCCGGTGACAACGGGGGCACGGCACCTTGTCCAGTTCCTCGAGCCCGAACCGTTCAACATCTTTGGCACTGCCGCTTGTGAGAGCTGTGGAGCGGTGCCGACTCGTCAAGTCGTGTCCGAACAGACTCTCTGGGCTCGAGCGCTGAGGCGCGGAGCTGGAGCGAGTAACTATACTGCGGCCTTCGAGTTCGAGAACCTCCTCGAGGTGCTCGACACGGCCGCCTGATCTCTGCGAGCGGCGTCAACCTGACTGAGCCCTGCGCCGCTATTTGTTCGAAGCCGGAGCGCTTTTCCCAAGTTAGCAGTACCCTTGATGTGCATCGTCCGGAATCCGCGTGAGCGGCCCATGGACGCCGAACACGGTGTGGCAAGGGCCATCGGCAAAGACCGAATGATGGCCGGGTGGGATGATGAGCGTAGGGACTGGCAGGCTCCTGCGACTCGCGAGAGGGGGCGCGACGATGTCGTCTCAGTCGATCGAGGATTACATCAAGGCGATCTTCCAAATCGGCAGCGGTGATTCGCGCGTCCAGACGTCGGCGATCGCGGAGCGTCTCGACGTGCGGCCGGCATCGGTCAGCAACATGATGCGACGTCTGACAAAGCTCGGCCTGGTCGAGCACGAGCCTTACCGCGGCGTGACCCTGACCGAAGAGGGTGATCGCCTCGCCCGACGCATGATCCGGCGCCATCGACTGATCGAGCGCTTCTTGAGCGAGTACCTCGAGTACCGGTGGGATGAGGTTCATGCCGAGGCAGAGAGCGTCGAGCACGCGGTGAGCCAGCGTTTCGTGGAGGCGCTCGATCTACTGCTGCAGAATCCCAGAACCGATCCGCACGGTGCGCCGATTCCGGCCAGCGACGGGTCGATGGTGGAGCCCGGTTACCCACGGCTGTCCGAGCTGGAAGTCGGCGAGATGGCCGTTGTACGCCGAGTGCGCGATAGCGATGCGGAACTGCTACGGCGTCTCGGCGAGCTCGGCGTTCGACCGAACGCGGACCTGGAGATCATCGAGCTCGGGCCGCAGGGCGATCCCGTTACACTGCGGGTGGGCGATCGCATCTGCCACCTGGGGCAGGCGGCCGCCCGCAGCGTATTCGTGGAGCGGTTCCCGGGACAGGCCGCTCAGCGGAGTCGGTGACGAATCGCCACGCTACCTTGTTCCACGAGGACGACGATCACCAGGATCACCAGCGTCAGCGTGGCCACGCGCGTGTACTGGAAAGAGCGGATATAGAGCTGAATGTAGAAGCCGATGCCGCCCGCGCCGACGAGGCCCAGGACCAGCGATTCGCGTAGGTTCAGCTCGAAGCGGAACAAGGTGTCGCGTGCCAGATCGGGCGCTACCTGGGTGAGGACTCCGTAGCGTACTCGCTGGAGCCAGTTGGCGCCGGCGGAGTCGAGCGCTTCGATCGGGCCCGGCCGGGCGCTCTCGAAGGCGTCTGCGTAGAACTTGGCCAGCATTCCAATAGAATGCACGGCGATCGCGAGCACGCCGGGAACGGGTCCCAAGCCGAGCGCCGCAACGAACATCAGTGCGAGCAGCAGCAAGGGAATCCCGCGCATCAGCGCGAGCACCCAGCGTATCGGCTGATGGATCCATGCTGGCGTCAGGTTGGCTGCCGCCAGCAGTGCCGGCGGTATCGACAGAACGACGGCCAGGAACGTCCCGAGCACGGCGATCTGGAGGGTCTCGGCGGTGGATCTCCACGCCACTTCGAGCGCCGATAGATCCGGCGGGGTCATGCGCCCCAAGAACTCGGTCAGTGGCCCGAGGCTGCTGGCGAGACGACCGAGCTCGAAGCCGGTGCCGTGCCACGCCCAGGCGATCGCCACGGCCAAGGCAATCATCCCGGTGGCGCGGCGAAGCGTCGCGGTCAGGCTCTGCTCGGGTGGTGCAGGGACAGGATGGCTGGTTGCTCGGACCTTGGACGTCATCGCCCGCTCTCGGGGGCCGGCAGTGACGTTTCGGATCCGTAGATCGCGGCGATGGCGATGTCGTCCAATGCCTGCGCGTCGCCGTCCCAGACCACTCCGCCTGATCGCAGTCCGATCACTCGACTCGCGAAGCGCTGCGCCAGCGCCGGTAGGTGCAGGCTCATGATGAGGGTAGCGCCGTGTCGTCGAGCGACCTCCACGAGCAACTCGACGATCTCGGCAGCGAGTACCGGATCGAGACTCGACACCGGCTCGTCCGCCAGCACCAGGTCCGGCTGTTGCACGATGACGCGCGCCACACCGACGCGCTGCTGTTGGCCACCGCTCAGCGTGTCCACCCGCCGGGTGGCCTGTTCAAGCAGATCGACCTCGGCAATCGCGCCCATTGCCAAGCGTTGGTCGCTCTCGGGAAATCGGCTGAGGAGCACGCCGAGGCCGCGTTGACGACCGAGCGAACCCCAGAGAACATTGTTGAACACGCTAGCGCGCTCGACGACGTTGAAACCCTGGAATACGAAGCCTATGCGTTGCCGTATTGTCTGATCGCGCTGCTTGTTGCTGTCATCGAGCCCGAAGCGAAAGCGCGAGCCGAGGACCTCGAGCTCACCGCTCTCGGCGCGCACGTAGCCGTTGGCCAGCCGCAGAAGCGTCGTCTTGCCGGCACCGCTGGGCCCGATGAGACAAACGATCTCACCGGCGTCGATCTCCAGCGCTTGCACGTCGAGGACCGGTGGCCTGGACCCGTAGCAAACACGCAGGTCGCGCAGGCGGAGTACCGACTCAGACACAGATGACTCCCTTTAGGACCGCTAGTCGAACGCCCTTGCCAGAGTGCCAGACGCTCCGAGTGTGCTCGCCGGGGAGCGCCGTTACTTTGGCAGATAGCCGTACCTGCGCGCCATGGCTTCCACGCCTTCGAAGGCGCCGTGGTCGACCTCGACGTAGCCGTCAGGGCCGTAGACGTACTGCAGTAGGTGACGGTACTCGGCTTCGTTGAGCTTCAGCATGGCGCGTTTGAACGCCGCTACGACGCCTGGCTCGAGATCGCCCCGCGCGATCACGGCGTGCGACGGAATCAAATCCGATTCGGCGATCGAGGTAACCTCGAGCAACTGCGCTGGCGTCAACAGCAGCTCGGCGAACTGGCTGACGCCGGCGGCATCTACGTAACCGTTTGCTACGGCTTGTATGGCTTGCTGATAGCCACCCGCGAAGTAGACCGAGCTGAAGAACGTCTGCGGGTCATCCCCCGGCTTCAGAAAGCCGGCCTCGGCAAACAGATTGAGCGGGTACAGATAGCCCGACTCCGAGATCGGGTCGGCGAAAGCGATGCTCTTGCCGCGGAGGTCGGCGAGGCTCGTGATGCCGTTGTCGCGCCGTACAAACAGGCGCGCTCGATACATCGGGCTGCCACGATACACCTCCGCGAGCACCACCTGGGCATTGACGTGATGGTGGGCCAGGACGTAGGGCAAGGCACCCATGAACGAGATATCGGCGGTGCCGTTTCGTAGCGCCTCGACCGCCGTAGCGTGGTCGAGCGTTACGTAACCGTCGATCTCCATGCCGATTTCCTCGGACAGGTAGCTGCGGATCACCGAGATATCGTCGAGTAGCTTCTCAGGGTTTTCCTGTGGAATGAACGCCAACGTCAGCTTGTTCTGAGGTATCGCCGTGGCCTGGTTGGCCGGCAGCACTACGCACAACGCCAGCGTGGTCACCAGAATCGCCGTGGCCTTCCTCGATCGTCGGTTCATGTCGTCCTCCTCGGCGTGTCGGGCGAGGTCAACGGAAGTCGGGCTGATAGGCGACTTCGAGCGCCTGGTATTCGGTGAATAGCCGTGCCGCATTGTCCCAGTCGTCGGCGTTGATCGCCGCTCGGATGTCGTCGAGACGGTCGGCGAACTCGAAGACCCGGGGAGCTTGCGACAGATCCTCGAGCGCCGACGCATCGAGCCTCAAGTCGATAGCGACGGTACGAAGCATGAGGTCAGCGTGCTCGGCGTCGCGTGCCGGGATGAGAGTAGATAGCGTCGATGCAAAGGTCGACAGCTCACCCCAGAACAGCTGGAACTGCGTGTTGTCCTCGTCGAACACCTCGTACGGGTCGGTGCCCCGGCCGACCGTCTCGAGATAGGTGGTCAAGTCGGCGCTCTGTGCGTCGTCGAGCTCGAGCGCGAACTGATCGTCGAACCAAGCGACGACCTCGGCCAGCGTCGCCAGCGCCCCGTCGTGGAAGTACGGCGCGGTATGCGTCACGCCGATCAACGTCGGGGTGTCGAAGAACGAGTCTCTGGCATCCGGGCTCGATCGGTCACCGCTGTCGATGTCGTGGCTCTGGCGATCGAGGAAGTTATTGCTCGGTACGTGGCAGGTGCTGCAGGCGCGTTCGCCCATGCCCTCGAACGAGCGATTGAACAGCGCTTCGCCGCGCCGCGCGGAGTCGGAGGCGTTGTCGTTGAGTCTGCCGTCTGGCTGCAGGTAGGGTGCCGGCAGCCAGTCGAACTCGAGCATGTAGGCGACCAGCGCATCGAGTATCAACGGTGTGGGCTCCTCGCCGGCGAACTCGTTGACCACGACGTTGCGGGTGAAGTCACGCAGGCTCGCGAAGCGGCCGTCGCGGCCATAGGGGGCGGTGAAGCGGAGGCCTCGCAAGCTGGGGATGTCGAGGGGGTCGGCGCGGCGATCGTTAAAGCGCGGGTTGAAGTAGTGACCGTCGACGTCGGCGTTGCCGGGGCGCGTGCTGATGCCGGGAATGAAGAACCGTTGGTTGATATCGCTGCGGTTGTGGCAGCGCGAGCACGATAGTCCGAGGCTCACCGCGGGCTGGCCGAATATCTGCGGCGAGTCGAACAACATGTCCCCATAGGCAACCAAGAACAGGTCCTTCTCGTCGACGCCGTGCTGCTCGAAGTTCAGCACCAGGCGAGGTAGGGGATCCTGATCGTTGAGGTCGGTGGCGGGCGGTAACCAAGGTGCCACCGGCATCATCGAGGCGCGCCCAGCCGCTGGGACCGGATTGAAGTTGCTCATGCTCGGCCCGCCGGAGTCCTCATAGTTGGCGGTGAGGTAACTATCGATGGTTGCGGTGGCGGCGGCGAAACGCTCCCTGTCGGCCATCTTGACGCCACGCTTCTCGACCCCGCTCGTGCCCACCGTCGTGGTCAGCTCGAGCCACGCACGGCCCAGCTCCCGAGCGCCCCGCGGATCGGTGGCACGGACGAATCGGTCGAACGCCCGGTACATCTGGTTGGCCTGGTGCACTTCCTCGACGGCTGCCCCCGGTGTGTCGAGTCTGGCTAGGGCGCGCCGTAAGTGCAGGCGCACGAGCTGAGCCATCGCCCGCGTCGCAGAAGTCGACAACCGCTCTGCATCGCGCGCTGCGATGGCGTTGCGGATCGTCGTCGCGTGGTCGGTCCCGTCGAGCTCCGCCGCCAGGACGATGCCGTCATAGACCGAGGTGAGCTGCCAACCGTCTTCACGCACACCCTCGAATTCAGCACTGATCAGCGCCCAGTCCACCGGCTGCAACTTCAGGTAGAACATGCTGCGCAGATAGGCGGCCGGGACCGGGTGCCAGGGTTCCTCGCGGATGATGTGGGAGCGCCCGGCCAATGGCAGGAGAAAGAGTGCTCCTAGAACGACCGTCAACAACAATGGCAGGCGATGGCCGCGACGGGTCGTTGCCAGGGGGGCGATGGAGGCCCAGGAGTGCATTACTTCCTCGCTACCGGCGGATGGCGTTTCCGCCGCCTGCCGGAAGTCTTTGTCGCGGTCGTCCATCCCTTAGCGCTTCTGGAGCGGTAATTCAGACGAAAAGTTAGGTGAAACTAAACCTTAGCTTAGCGGAACCTAATCCACTTGGCGAGCTGTTTTCCTCGCGCCGCGCTCAACCGGTGCGGGAAGCTCAACCGGCGGTTCTACTCTTTCACTGGCACCGTATAGTTGAGCGGAAGACGACCGCCGTCGGGGTATACCGTTTGCCCGGTGACATAGGAGGCGTAGTCGCTAGCAAGAAACACCGCCACGCTGGCGACCTCCTCCGGCTCGCCAACGCGACCCAGCGGCGTGCGCGACAGGATCGTTCGCCGTGTCTCCTCGTTCGTCATTACTTCCCCGAGCATGTCAGTCGCGATCGAGCCCGGACCGATGGCGTTGACGCGGATCCGGTGTGGCGCGAGCTCTATCGCCATGGCACGCGTCAGCTGTGCGATTCCGCCTTTCGACACCGAATAGGGGAGCTGATCGGGGATCGCCACTACCGCGTTGGTCGATGACATGTTGATGATCGCACCCTCGATGCCCTCGTCGACCATCTGACGCGCTACCAGCCTGCTGAGGAGAAATGTGCCGCGCAGGTTGACGGCAAGAACTCGGTCGAAGTCCTCGATCGAGGCGTCGAGGATGGAGCCGGCGACGATGATGCCGGCGCTGTTGAGCAGGATGTCGCATTGGCCGAAGCGTTCGGTGCACGCGTCGAGCAGCCGCTCGCACTGGTGTGGCTCACTCACGTCAGTTTTCACCGCCAGAGTTTGCGTGCCAGCGGTTGAGGCGATGTTTTCGGCAGTGACACGGCATGCGTCGTCAGCAATGTCAGCGAGCACGACGGCCGCGCCATGCTCTGCGAACGCCCTCGCGCAAGCCGCGCCGATGCCGCGCGCAGCACCGGTGACGATAGCGATCTTCCCGTTGAGGTTCATTGTCTTCCTTGTCGTCGGACTTGATGTGGGCTGCTCGGAGCGTACGGCGAACACTCGCACGATAAGGCACCGGAGGAACAGAGAACACACGTTGGTCGCCGGGTTCGAGCTGCGGCCTCTTCGCCCCTCGGTGGTGTGCTCTAAGAGATGGTCATCGGCAGCGCACCGCTTCTGTCGACTGGAGTTGCGGTCCTACCCAACTCGTCGGTAGGTGGGCAGTCAACCGGTCGTTGACATAGCGATGACACAATCGGTGCGAGGATGAACGTGCTCGATTCGGCGCGGCTCGGGCTCACTTCGATGCAGCATTGGTACGGCCTGCCGGAGGCGTTGTTCGAAGACCGCCGTATCCAGAATTTCCGCCTCGACTACAACTACAACGACGAGCAACATCGGTTCAGCGAAGCCGGAAGACTCTGGCAGCAGGCGGCGCCGCCGCACACGTCCCACTGGAACGCGGTGATGGATGAGCTGCTCGAGCTCGATTTCACGATGGTGCCGACCTTTGTTGCCTACGAAACGACGCGCGATTTCATGCGCATGGCGCGCGCCGAATGGCACGAGGAACATACGCAGCCTTCGCTGTGGCGGTTCTTCCTGCCCAATCGGGTTGTCCACGCCTCGTATTGGTTCTACTGGGGCACCGAAGAGGAGGTGGCGTGGAAGCGCAACTATCAGCTGTGGATGACGTTCATCAACGAGTACAAGAACCGCGGTGGTCGGGTAGCTATCGGCACCGATTCCGGTTACTCATACAATCTCTACGGGTTTTCGTTCGTGCGCGAGATGGAGCTCCTGCGTGAAGCAGGGTTCCATCCGCTGGAGGTGATCCGCGCCGCCACCCTAGAGGGTGCGCAAGCACTGGGGGTTGCCGACGAGGTCGGATCGATAGAGGTTGGCAAGATGGTTGATTTCGTTGTCGTGGAGGAGAATCCCCTGCAGAATTTGAAGGTTCTCTACGGCACAGGCGCTGTGAAGTTGCTCGACGACAACAGCGTTACCCGCGTCGGTGCGATCAAGTACACGATCAAGGACGGCGTCATGTTCGACGCGCCGGCTTTGCTCGCCGCTGTCCGCCAAATGGTGCGCGCGGCGAAGGACCGCGAGGGCTTCGAGATCACCCAACCGGGTAGGGGACCTTTCCAGTGATGCGCCCCCGGATCTCCGCGGCCACGAGCGGCGCATCTCGACGCAGGCCGGCGTTGCTGCTGACTGTGGCGATGGCCGCCTTCGGCTGCGGTGGACCATCAGTCGAGCCGCCGGCCGACCCGTTACCCGAGGCCGGTCCCGACAGCGCCGCGCCCATCAGCACGCCCCACCGGATCGTCTTCCAGTCGGGGCGTGGGGTCGAGATCGACGTCTGGGTGATGAACGCCGACGGCTCCGATGTGAGGAACGTGACGAACAACGGCGATTTCAACGACCGGCATCCAACCGCCTCGGCTGATGGGGCGCGCATCGCGTTCCGATCGGATCGCCAGGGCAACCCCGACGTTTTCGCCATGGATGCCGATGGGTCGAATCAGATCAACCTGACCTCCGACGCGGCGATGGATATCGACCCGTCGTTCTCGCCTGATGGATCGCGGATCGCGTTCGACACGGATCGCGACGGCGACATCGAGATCTACGTCATGAACGCCGACGGATCCAATCCCGCTCGGCTGACCGACAACGAGGTCGTCGACAGCCACCCGTTCTGGTCGCCTGGCGGCGAAGACATCGCCTTCTACTCGGACCGTGATAACCCCGGCGGCGAGGCGATGGATATCTACCTGATGGCAGCCGATGGAGCGAACGTCCGGCGGCTTACCGACCATCCGGCCGACGACCGGTATCCATCCTGGTCCCCCGACGGCAACCGCATCACCTTCAGCTCCGATCGAGACGGCAGCGGCGAGATCTACGTCATGAATTCGGACGGATCGGATGTCGTCCGGCTGACCACCAACGACGCCCCCGATTTCGCCCCGGCCTGGTCGCCGGATGGCGAGTGGATCGTGTTCGTTTCGGAACGGCACGGACTGAGCGAGATCTACGTGATCGCCGCGGACGGGACGCGCGAGACGCGCCTGACGAGCAACGATGCCGACGACAGCAATCCGCGCTGGCTAGCGGTCGGAGCGGTCGACCGCTAGCCAGCGATGGCGCGAGCGTGGCGGCCTGGTAGCTGGTTAGAGGCGCTTCTTGTTCTTGGGAACCACCGTCGTGCCTATGGCCCGACACACGAGGACGGGGTCGTTCAGCACATCCGCGGCCGAATCGCTTACATCTGGCCGAACGGCGATGACCTTGTGGGCTTCGAATTCACAACGTCGCGACGTGTTACCGACCTTGATGATGCGACCCTTGGCCTCGATGAAGTCGCCGCTGTAGACGGGGGCCAAGAACTCCACCTCATCGTAGCTACGAAACAGGCCCTCATCGCCGTCCTGTCGGATGGCGAGCTCGGTGATCAAATCGCCGAAGAGCTCGAGCATCCTGGCGCCGGCCACCAGGTTTCCACCGTAGTGAGCATCGCGGGCTGACATGCGCACGCGCAACACCGCCTCTTCCGACATCAGTCCTCTCCTTTTGTTTCCTTCGTAACGGCCAGGGCGTCCACAGCCACGGCGCGGCCACCCGTGATGATGACCGGATTGGCCTCGATCTCGAGTAGCCGATCCGTAAGATCAAATCCGATCCAGGAAAAGCGATCCGCAGCTCCAGCGAGCGCTTCCAGCTCCGACTCCGACAGATCGGCCGCAGCCTGAGGAGCGGTCCCAGGCCGGAAACCGAAGCCATGGGGCCAGAGGTAAGCTCAACGGCCAGCAGTCGCTCCACCATCAATCGGCAATGCCGCACCGGTAACGAACCTCGCCTCGTGCGAAGCCAGATAGAGCACCGCCTGGCTGATCTCGGCCGGCGTTCCGATGCGCTTCATCGGCGCATAGTCGATCATCCCCTGCTCTGCGGCGGCTGGGTCGTCCTTCTTGTCGATATGGTCGCGCCGGATCATGTCGGTATCGACATAACCCGGGCATACGCAATTGACCCGTACGTCTGGCGCGACCTCCAGAGCCATGGCGCGGGTCATGTTGACGACTCCGGCCTTTGACGCGCAGTACACGACGATCCCCGGCACCCCCATCAGGCCGGCATCCGAGGCGATGTTGACGATATTGCCATTGGACTCGCGCAACGCCGGTAATGCGGCACGACAGCAAAAGAACGTTCCCTTCAGGTTCACATCGACGTGAGCGTCCCACATGGCCTCGTCGCTGTCCTCGATGGGTCTACCAGACCCGATACCGGCGCTGTTTACCAGAATGTCGAGTCCACCGAAGGCGTCGTTCGCAGTCTCTACTACCGACTCGCAGCCGGGCACGGTTCCGATATCGCCGGGCGCTGCAATCAGGCCCGCGCCATCGTCCAGTTTTTCCATCGCAGCGCTCACCGATTGCGTTGTTCTGCCGTTGATGGCGACCCGCGCGCCGGCGTTGATAAAGGCTCTTGCAATTCCGAAGCCGATACCCCGACTGCCGCCCGTAACCAAGACCCGCTTGTCCGTGAAGTCCATGTCATTTCCTCTCGAGTTGCCTGAGACAGCGTCCGAGCAGCAAAGTCACGCGTGACAGTGCCGTCGCAGGCGCGCAGCGCTCAGTCGCCCTCCACGAAACTCCTTAGGCTAGTCAACAAATTGTCTTCCACTTCGATTTCGTTGCTATCAATGATGCGTGATCTAACTTGATCTCCACGCTCACCGGGAACCATGACTTCGTCGACTCCGTCAAGCCGCTTGGCTTGCTTTATTGCCTTGGTCATCTTGGTGGTCTCTTCTATGAAGCGCTCCATGCCGATCATGGCGTCGGGGTTGATCGCAATGACGACGTTGCCATCATGGTCGCTCTTATTCAGGAACTCCCCGCCAACTAGAGCGCCCCCTATGATTTGGACCATCAGCGCGAGGCCGGCGCCTTTGAAGCCCTTGTCAAAGGGTCTTATTGCCCCCTTCATGATGTCAGCAGGGTTCGTTGTTTCGTTTCCGTCTTTGTCATAGCCAAGTCCCTCGGCTACTTGGACTCCCTGCGTTTTCGCTTCTACTAAACCGAAAAAAGAGATTCCGGATGATGACATATCCAAGACAATAGGTTCATTTTCGGTCGGAACACCCCAGGCTATTGGGTTGGTACAAAACAAAGGTTCGTAGGAGCCACTGGGAGGCACCATCGCGCGGGGGTAGCTTGACATCACAATACCGACCAAACCCGCATCGGCAATGCGTCGCGACCAGTAGCCGATAGCTCCAGAGGACCCATCACCGGTATGTGTCCCGACAATCGCGATCCCCATTGCGTTAGCTTTTTCTATTGCCATGGTGACTGCTTGTTCCATGGCAATGGCTTCCATTGACAAATTGGCATTGATGATTGCAGTAGCCGGAGTGTCTTTCTCTATGGTTGGCGGCTGTGCCTTCTTGTGTTTGGGGATTCCGTCGCCAATCAGCTTGACGATGCCTTGATCATTGCCTCTCAGCTGAGCGTACATAAGCATGTCCAAGATGATGTGGGCTTCTGAGTCTGAGTAGCCATACTTGAGAATCGCTCGTTGGGACAAGTCTCTTAGTTCTTGGACTGAGAGCTTCATCATCACCTCGGTGGCGTATTAGTGGTGGTGCCGTGATCGCGTAGCGCTCTGAAGTCGGACTGTTCGCGAGACGGGGAGACTGGAAGCTCGGGGTCTGCCATCCGTGGCGCCCGCTTTGCATCGGCAGCGTATAGAGAGAATGTTGGTCGGTCCATCTCTCCGTCGTTTCTCAGGTACCCGAGCCCCTGGCGACTGGCGCTCACCGACTTCGCTTGCCGAGCGGCGTCGCACCGTTGCCGTTCTCTCCAGCTTGATGAGCCCTCGCATCGGGTCGTTCGTCGGAAGGCAGACGTGCGCCAGCTGGTTGCCCCAGACCACCACTGCGTCTCCTAGCGGAGCTCCTCGTAGAGATAGGCCAGAGCTCGGATGCCCTTCTCGATGTTCTCCCGGGGGAACCACTCGTTCGGCGCGTGCTCATTTGCCCCGGGCAGGGAAAAGCCGACGAGCAGTACCGGCGCACCCAAGACGCGCTCGAATTCAACGACGATGGGTATGCTGCCGCCCTCGCCGGCTAGCACGGGTGCCGCATCGAAGGCCTTCATCAATGCCGCCGTCGCGGGTCATTGCCTCGGTCAGGGTGGCGACGACGTACTCCTGGTCGCTTCTCGAGATGCTCAGCGAGCTCGGTAGTAGCAAAGAGCGCTCATAGATAACCTGGGCGTTTGGCGACCCCGTCTTGATCGCCTCAGGAAACGCTGGGCTCCGATCAAGTGGTTGCCAGAGCATGCGGGCCTCTACTCCGCGGTGGCGCATCGCCGCGACTACTTCAGCTAGTCGAGCGGCACCGATGACGCGTGCGAATCGGGCAACGTACATCCAGTGATTGCTGCCGGAGTCGGGCGACGGATTCGTGGGCTGGAATCTCGGATCCTCCCGAAGAAGCGCATCATACCGTTCCGCAGTGCGGCGCTTCAGGCGCAGAAGCTCGTCCAATCTTCCAAGTTGGGACCACCCGAGCGCGGCGTGGAGATTGGTCAACCGATAGTTGTAGGCGACCGTGTCATGGATCTGTCGGACTCCGTCAGATCTGGCTTGAGTAATGAGATGCCGCGCCGCCAGAGCGTGCTCAACGTGGCGCGTGATGATCGCTCCTCCCCCTCCAGAGGTGACGATCTTGTTGCCATTGAAGCTCAGAATCCCGAACTGGCCGAACGTGCCCACCGGCTGTGCTCTGTGGGACGAGCCAAGAGCTCCGGCAGCATCTTCGATCAATGGCAACTGGTGTGTTGATGCCAATCCGAGGAGCCTGCTGATGTCAGCTGCTCGCCCCAAGGTGTGGACCGCGACTACACCAGCGACGCGTCGCCCGCTGGTGCGATCAACGAGGCGGCCATCGTCGCCACGCACGCAGCGCGCCAGGAACTGAGCCACGCGATCGACATCCATGCACCCCGAGTCATCAACGTCCACAAAGCATGGAATCCCACCCACGTAGGACACCGCATTGGCCGTCGCGACGAAGGTGAGGGAGGGGAGCACGACGATCTCGCCAGAGCAGACGCCGGCAAGTCGCAGGGCGACGTGAAGCGCGGCTGTGCCAGTGGTTGTGGCGACGACTTGCGCCGATGCTATCCCGAGCTTCTCTGCCAGCCTTGCCTCGAAGCGGTCAACGTAGTCGCCCCCAACCGAGGGCCAGCCGCTCGAAAGGCACTGCTGCACGGCCGCCGCGTCCTCTGGTGTCAACTTCGGCTCGCCCAGCGGGGTCAGAGTCATGGTGCGGCTCCGGGTTCGCGGGGGTAGAGAGATCCGGGATGTCATCGCGGTGCTCAATCGCACCACCAGCGGCTAGTCCCTCACGCGGTCCACGAACGAGTCTCCCGTGAACATTCGAACGACTTCGCCGTTCTCTTCGAGGAATCGGACCTGTTCGCCGATGACGCCGTCGCCCCCCGGCGCGGTATAGCGAAAGACGCCGTCGCCGAGCGGCTCGAGTCGGATCGGATTGTCGACGTTCCGCCCGCTCGGCCTGATGATCACGAGGCGCTCATTCAACAGCACCACCTGCGACTCGCTGCCTCCCGGCCTCCGGTACAGACCCGCGAACCGTGCCCAGGACGGGTCCCAGGCAACCGCATCGGGCGCCGTCTTCGTCGCCTGGGCAACCGCGGAACCCACCGTGTTCATGAGTTGCTCGGCGATCTGGCTCGGGTTCGAGTCGTTCGTATTGGTCAGCACGATCACCCCCACCCGCGAGTCAAGCTGGATCTTGGTGTTGGTCGTGTACCCCGGATATCCGCCTCCGTGCCCGACATACAGCGTGTCGTCCACTCTCTGTACCCAGAACGAAATGCCGTGTCCGTTGGTCCAGTCGTTCTCCAGGAACCGGACCCGGTGCATCTCCCTGAGCGACCCGGTGCTGAGAATCCGTTCACCGCTACGTTGCCCCTTGCGAAACTGCGCCGAGACGAACCTCGCCATGTCCTCGACCGTCGAGGTGAGTCCGGTCGCCGCCGCCATGCCACGCGCGTCGACGAACCCGATCGTCTCCCTCGACCCGTCGGGCAACCGCATGGTGTAGCCCGTGGCCAGGCCCTCGACGTTGCGGTCGACGCTGGACGAGGTCATTCCGAGCGGATCGAAGATATTGGTCTGCAGGTAGCCCGCCCACGTCTGGCCGCTCACCGCTTCCACCACCATTCCGGCGACCGTGAACGCCAGGTTGGAGTACTTGTAACGAACCTTGGGAGAGAAGGCGGCCTGGCGCTCGGGAATCAGGTCCCTGAGCTCTTCCTGGGTGGGGAACTCTCTCGTGGTCCAGTGGGATCCAGCTTCCCGCGGCAGCCCCGAGCTGTGGGTCAGCAGGTGTTCGATGGTGATCGGCGGGTCGCCCGGCTCGGCTGACCTGACGTGGAACCAGGGCAGGTGCTTGGCCACCGGGTCGTCGAGCTGGAGCTTGCCCTGCTCGCGTAGCTGCATGATTGCGATGGCGGTAAACAGCTTGCTGTGTGATGCCATCCGGAACTTGGTATCGGGCCTCATGGGCCGTCCGGTAGCGATGTCAGCAAAGCCGAAGCCCCTCGCCCACACCAACTCCTGGTCTGCGACGACACCCACCGCCACGCCGGGAAGCTCACGCCACCGCACCTGGCCATCCATCCAGGCGGAGAATAATCTGATCGCTCCCTTGACGTCAGGATCGTCTCCGGGATTCGCGGTCTGAGCATTCAGAGACGCCACTGTCAGTGGGAGCGTCAGCAGTACCACAGCCGACACCTTCACCATCGCCAAGCTGGATCTGAACATGATTCACCTAGTGTGGCTTCGAGACGAGGAGATTAGTTACAGGCCGCTACTGCTCCATGTGAGCCGGAACACTGTAGGACGGCCCAGGGACGAGATCCAGAAGAGAGAGCGACGATCCTACGTGCCAACTCGGCCGCAGACTGTGGTTGAAGCTGCGCCAAGTACCCTCCTTCGGCGCGAGCGTACCGGGTGACCGAGCAAACGATCGCCGCGCGGGCGCGGGCCGAGAAGAGCAAGCTCAAGAAGGTCATGGGGCCTCGCGACCTAGTGCTCTTTTATATCGCCTGCACCGCCTCCATGCGCGTCGCGGCCATATCGACCGAAAATGGCCCGAGCGTGGTGGTGCTCTGGGTGCTGGGCTTCGCCCTCTTCTATGTTCCACAGGCGTTCACCACGGTCGAGCTCACCGCCCGGTACCCCGACGAGGGCGGCATCTACATCTGGGTACAACGAGCCTTCGGAGACTTCCATGGCTTCATCACGGCTTGGTTCTACTGGGTGACGATCCTCGTCTACTTCCCCGCCGCGCTGATGTTCTCGGCCACCAACGCGGCGTTCGTCATCCCGCGGTGGTCGTATCTCGCCGAGCGTCCAGGATTCCTGATGGGGGCCTCGCTGGTCGGAGTCGGCATCGTCGTGGTGGTCAACGTCCTCGGTCTCGACGTCGCCAAGCGTCTCCACAACGCCAGCGGCTACCTGAACATAGGGGTGCCCGGGCTGATGGTCGTGGGGCTGGGCTTCCTCACATGGGTCAACTACGGCTCGGTCACTGAATTCTCGCTGAGCACCGTGACCCCCAGCTTCGGGGGGCTCTCCGATGTCATCCTGCTCGCGGCGGTCGCTTACGCGTTCGCCGGCCTCGAGGCGGCATCGGTGATGAGCGAGGAGGTGCAGGACCCCAAGCGCAACGTCCCCCGCGCCCTCGCCACCTCCGGTGTGATGGTGCTCGGCATATATATCCTGATCTCCTGGACGATTCTGACGGTGCTCCCAGCGGATCAGGTCACCGGCCTGACCGGGCTAGCCGACACCGCTCGGGTGGCCGGAGCGAGGCTGTTCGGCGCTACCATGGGCGGTGTGCTGGGCTCGCTGGTTGCCCTCTGCCTCAGCGTCGCGGCGTTCGGCACGGTCAGCCTCTGGATGGCGACCTGTGCGCGCCTGCCGTTCGCCGCCGGACTCGACGGCTACCTACCGAAAGCCTTTGGATCCCTGCACCCGAGGTACGCGACCCCGTACGTGTCGGTGATCACGCTCGGCATCGCCACGGCGGCATTGATCGTCCTCGGTACCATGGGAGGCACGGCGCAGCAGATCTATCGTATCTTCGTCAGTCTCGAGATCGTCGTCTACTTCATCCCGTACATGTACATGTTCGCGGCGCTGCTCGTCGTGCAGCGGCACCCGGCAGCGGAGGGCGTGCAGCGCGCGCCGTGGGCGCCCTACGGCGCCTACTTCGCCGGTTGTACGGGCTTCGTGGTTACCGCTGCGTCGCTGGTCTTCGCCCTTGTCCCGGGCGAGAGCGTCTCCGACCCGACGTTCTTCTACATCACCGTCTTCGGGACGCTGACGGTGCTGACGATCGTCGGGGTTGGCTTGTACGCCAACGGCAAGTTGCGGCGGCAGCGCCTGGAGGCCCGAGGCGACGAGGCGTCATCTACTGCTGCTGATCGCGAGGGTACGTGAAGCTCAGATCCGGATAGTCCGGCGGTGCCGGAACGGCGCGCGGGTCGTCGGCGATCTGCTGCAACAGATACTCGATGGCGGTGTCGAGCTGGGCGTCCTCACCGTTGAAGGTAGCGTGCGGCAGATTGATCACCTCGATGTCGGGCACCACGCCCCACTGCTCGATCAGCCACTCGCCCTCGGGGCCGTACACACCGCTCATCGGGGCCCGCGCCAGGCCGCCGTCGCTGAGACGATTCGACGACGACAGCCAGATCTCGCCGCCCCACGTGCGGGCACCAATCACCGGGCCCATACCCAGGCGTCGGAATCCCTCCGCAAAAGCCTCACCGTCCGAGGCGGTGTTCTCATCGACCAGTACCACCATGTGGCCGCGGAAGGCGTACTGCATGTTCCAGGTCGGCCGGCCGACCCGACTCTTCCAGTAAAACCAGGCCGGTCGCATCAGCTTCTCGAGGATGACGCTGTCGATGTTGCCGCCGCGGTTGCGGCGCACGTCGACAATCAAGCCCGGCCGATCGTGAACTGGGTAGAACTGCCGATACCACGCGTTGATGTCGCTGGGTCCCATGGCTCGCAGGTGCACGTAGCCGATCTGGCCGTTGGCCGCGTCTTCGACCTGCAGCCGCCGTGAGTACTCCCAGTCGGTGTAGCGCAGGCTCAGCTCGTTGGCGGTGGGCACGACGATGACATCCCGGCCATCCTCGGCAGCTCCAGATCGCACCCGCAGCAGCACTTGCTGACCCTGCTGGTTGCGGAGCAAGGCGCCGATGTGGCCCACAGACAGCGTCGCGACGCCGTTGACCGCTTGTACGACATCACCGTCGGCAATGCCCAGGTCGGGGTCCGCCAGGGGCGACAGCTCGTCCGGGTAGTCCGGGTCGCCCTGGTAGATGTGGTCGATGCGGTATCCGCCAGCGTCGGGGTCGCGCACCAGGCGAGCGCCGAGGCTGGCGACCGGTACGTCGTCCTCGCCCTCGCGGATGTCACCGCCGCGAACGCTTGTGTGCAACGCCGACAGCTCTCCGACTACGCGGCCGATCAGCTGGTTCAGCTCGGCGCGGGTGGTGACGCGCCCGACGAGCTCGAGGTATTTTTCCAGCACCACGTCCCAGGCAAGTCCGTGCATGCCCGGGTCGTAGAAGTAGTCGCGCTCGAGGCGCCACGCATCGATGAAGATCTGCCGCCAGTCGGCGGCGACATCGATCGAGAACGTCCACCCGCTGAGGTCCACCTGGTTGTCGGCAAGGCTGCTGCTCGCACTGCTCGGCTTGGCATCGATGACGTAGATATCGCTGTCACTCCGCACCATCAGCTTCTTGCCGTCGGCCGACATCTCATAGCCGCCGATCCCCGCGAGAACCTGCTCAGGCTCAGCATGGTCATTGTCGATGGCCATGCCCATCAGATGCGCGCGGGAGCTGCCGGCTTCGCGCGACCGCCAGAACAAGGCGTCTTTGGTCACCGACAGATCGGCGTAGTTGCCGGGCTCGACCGGCACTTCCTTGACCCGCCGTGAGATGCCGCCGAGGTCGACGGACATGGGGCCGTCGCTCGAGTCTCCAGGCGCGTCATCGCCGTCTGACGCGTCCGCCGTCGCCGGCTCCTCGGCCGCCTCGAGCGCACGGCTGATCTCGTCATCTGGTGTAAACGGCGAGCGCCGGCCGGCCTGTATGGAGATCTGGTAGATCTTCATCGTGCGGTCGAAGTACGGCTCGGGAGCACGTGGTCCCCAGGGGCTGCCGACTGACGTGCGCAGGTTGCGGTCGGACAGAAAGTACAACCAATCGCCGTCAGGGCTGAAGGCCGGGCTGACGCTGTTGACGCGGTCCGAGGTCAGCGCCGTCCGCGCCTCTGTCGCCACTTCGTACAGCCACAGCTGCGCGTAGGTATTCGTCGCGGTCTGTGCATAGACAAGCCAACCACTGTCGGGTGACCAGGCAACGTCGCGGACCCCTTCGCGGTTCGTCGATACCAGGCGCTGCTGGCCGCTGTCCACCTCGAGCAGCCACAGATCGCTACTGTTGTCGCGATACACGACCCAGGAGCCATCCGGCGACGGCGTGCCCTGGAAGCGCAGCACCGCACCGTCATCGCTGATCGGCGTCTCATCGCCTACGCCGTTGGCCGGGATGGTGGCGAATTCGAGCTCGCCGCTGGCGTCCGTGAGCCCGAGCAACGTGTCGCCATCGGGCATGAACACGACGTCGCGGTAGCGCACGCCTTCGCGGCGCGAGGCGCGAACCAGTCGACCCGAGCCGGCAGGCGCTACGAACACCCGGCCGCGCGAGGTCAGCACGACGCTCTCGCCTTCTGGGTGAATGTGGGCCGAGCTCAGGTAGTCCATCGGCGAGGCGACCCACCTTTCCCGCAACTGATCAAAGTCGGACGCGAGACTGATCGGCACCAGCCCATACGAGTCCGCGGCGATGTCGTAGGTCCAGATATCGGCGCCGGCCTGATAGGCGATGTGCCCTTCGGAGAGCGCTGCTTCCTTGACGTCCCAGCCACTGTGCTGCGTATGCTGCTGCAGATCGCCGCCCGCCGGGCTCATCGACCAGATGTTCATCGTGCCGTCGCGCGGCGTCACGAAGTACACGCGGCCGTTCCACCACATCGGCGTGTGGCTCTCGCCGTCGTAGTCGGCGGTGAGCGGCTCGGCCTCGACTGAGCCGGAAGCGTACTTCCAAATTTTGCGCGCGGTTCCGCCCGTGTAGCGCTTGGTGACGTTGCCGTGGAAGGCCGGGCGAACGAAGAAGAGGGTTGGGCCACCGTCGCCGTAGGCGGCCTCGCTGGCATCAGCCAGCGGCACGACGATGCGTGTATTGGTCGCTAGGTCGAGCTCGACCAACTGGCTCGTCGGTAACGTGGAGTAGCTAGCGGTCGTGTACACGAGCTCGCCGGACGGGGTCCAGCCGACGGGTATCGAGGCATCGGCCTCGTAGGTCTGCCGCTGCGGCAGTCCGCCCGCCAGCGGCATCGTGTACACCTCGGTGACGCCCTCGTAGTTGCCGCGGTAGGCGAGCGTACGCCCGTCCGGTGAGATTCTAGGGTGGCTCTCTTCCTCCGCGTGCGTGGTCAGCCGCTGCGCCAGCCCGCCGGTCGCGGCGACCTTCCACAGGTCCCCTTCGGCAGCGAACACCAGGGTGTCGCCATGCAGCGTCGGGTAGCGGTAGTAGCCCTGCCTGCCCTGCTGCGACCAGGCGGCGGACGAGAACATCAACACGGCAACAACTGCGAGAACGCGACGCATGGCGAGTCTCCTGGAGTTCGTGCTCAATGAGATCAGCTCATCGTATCGTCCTGTCGATCGTCGGTGAGCTCTCCGATGACCTTGCGTAGAACGTTGACTTGCCGGGCAATCTCCGACGACGATGAGCCGCCATGTGACCGACGGCGTTCCGCCGCATCGCGCGGTGAGCCGACGCGCGACACTACGTCGGCGAGCCCCGTATGGATGGCTTCGAGCTCATCCTCGGCCAGGTCGTCGAGCCCGCAGGCCTGGGTCTCGCAGCTGAGGACCAGCCGCGCGGCGATGCCGTGCGCGGTACGGAACGGCAGGCCGCCGCGGGTGAGGTCGTCGGCGACCTCTGTCGCCAGGCACGGGTCGCCGATGAGGTCGGCTTCGTAGCGCTCGCTGGCGATCGAGAGATCCCGCCACACTTCCGCCATGACGAGGACGCAGTCGATGGTCGTGTCGACGGTCGCGAACAGCGCCTCACGGTCCTGCTGCAGGTCGCGGTTGTATGCCAAGGGTTGAGAGCGGGGCAGGGCAAGCAGCGTCGTGCAGCAGCCGAGCACCGATGCCGACTTGCCGCGAATGAGCTCGGCAGCGTCGGGATTGCGCTTTTGCGGCATGATGCTCGACCCGGTGGAGTAGCCATCGCTGAGGCGCACGAAGGCGAACTCGGTCGAGCTCCACAGGACGAGTTCCTCGGCCATCCGCGAGAGGTTGCAGGACAGGATCGAACACGCTGCGGCGACCTCCTGAACATGGTCGCGCGCCGCCACCGAATCCATTGCGTTCTCTGTTGGCACTCTGAAGCCGAGGAGCTCGGCGGTGCGATGGCGATCGATAGGGAAGGAGGTGCCCGCCATGGCGCACGTCCCCAGCGGGCACTCGTCGAATCGATGCGCCGCATCGCGTAGTCGGCCGAGGTCGCGTGACAGGGGCCACGCATACGCGAGCAGATGGTGGCCGAAGAGGATCGGCTGACCGCGTTGTAAATGGGTGTATCCGGGCACAACGGTGGAGCCGTCGCTCTCGACCCGATCCAGGAGCACGCGCAACAGGCTGATCAGCGCACCATCGAGCCGTTGCAAACGCGTCTTGAGCCACAGGCGCAGGTCGGTGGCCACCTGATCGTTGCGCGAGCGAGCCGTGTGCAGCTTGCCTGCGACCTCACCGAGGATCTCTGACAGGCGCTCTTCGACGGCCATGTGCACGTCCTCGGATTCGTTGCCCGGCACCCAGGCCCCCGAGGCGAGGTCTTGGCGCACTCGTGCGAGCCCGTCGCACAGAGCGGCGGATTCCGCCTTCGAGATGATGCCGGTCTCGCCCAGCATCTGCGCATGCGCCGTCGAGCCCTGGATGTCCTCGTCGAGCATCTGCAGATCGAGCTGCAGCGATGACGAAAAGCGCTGCATGAGCTCGCCGAGCTGTCCGTCGAAGCGGTTCCTGAGCAGTGACATCATTCGCCCTCCGAGATTCGTCGCGCGCCCAGTGTGCGCAATCGCAGCGCGCGTAGCCGGATGAATCCTGTCGCATCGCTCTGGTCGTAGACGTCGTCGGCCTCGAAGGTCACGGTGGCGTGGTCGTAGAGCGTTCGGGTCGCCGATCGCCGCCCCTCGATGGTTGCGGCACCCTTGTATAGCTTCAGGCGTGCATCGCCGGTGACGCGCTCCTGTACGGAGTCCATGAATTGCTGCAACGCTTCGCGCTCGGGGCTGAACCAGAGGCCGTTGTAGACCATCTCGGCGTAGCGCGGCACGAGCTCGTCACGCAGGTGATGCACCTCGCGATCCAGGGTGATCGACTCGACGGCGCGATGGGCGTGCATCAGCAGCGTGACACCGGGAGTCTCATACACGCCACGGCTCTTCATACCCAGAAAGCGGTTTTCGACGACGTCCACCCGGCCGATGCCGTGGCGTCCTGCGATCTCGTTGGCACGCTCGAGCAGAGGCACCGGCGCGAGGCCCTCGCCGTTGATGGCGACAGGCACGCCTTGCTGGAAGGACACCTCGACGTACTCGGGCTCGTCGGGAGCATCCTCGGGGTCGGTGGTCATGCGGAACATGTCGCGTGGCGGTGCCGCCCATGGATCCTCGAGCACGCCACCCTCATAGGAGATGTGCATGAGGTTGGCGTCCATCGAGTATTCGGGCTTCGGCACTCCCGACAGGTCGATGCCGTGCTCCCGTGCGTAGTCCAACAGGTCGGAGCGCCCCTTGAAGCTCCACTCGCGCCATGGAGCGATGATCTTGATGTCCGGCTTCAGAGCGTAGGCTGCCATCTCGAAGCGGACCTGGTCGTTGCCCTTGCCGGTGGCCCCGTGCGCGATGGCCTCGGCGCCATGTTTCTCGGCCGCCCGTACCAGCCCCCGGCCGATCACTGGCCGCGCCAGCGCCGTGCCCATGAGGTAGTACCACTCGTAGACAGCGTTGGCGCGCAGCGCCGGAAAGACGCACTCGGTGACGAATTCCTCGCGGAGATCATCCACCTCGATAGCTGTCGCTCCGGTGCGCTCCGCCGCCAGGCGCGCATTGTCGACCTCCTCGCGACCCTGGCCGACGTCTCCCGTGTAGGCGATCACCTCGGCGTCGTAGTTCTCTTGGATCCAGCGCAGGATGACCGACGTATCGAGTCCTCCGGAATAAGCCAGCACAACCTTCATGTCAGATCTCCAGCATCGATTCGAGCTTGCGTGCCAACCGGCCGCCGGCGGTTGCCGACGAGGTGACGATGAACAAAGTGTCGTCGCCGGCCACCGTCCCGAGTGCTTCGGGCAGGCGGCCGCGATCACGGGCGTCGTCGAGCGCCACAGCCACGGCGTGGGCGCTGCCGGGTGGGGTGTGAACGACGACGATATTGGCCGAGCTACTGATCTCGTGAGCGAACTGTCGGAGTCGATCACCGAGCTCGTTGGCTTGGATCGGCGGTACGGCGAGCCGGTAGAGGACGTTGCCGTCCTCGAGGCTTTCCCGAACCGCTCCAATGGCAGCGAGGTCGCGCGATACGGTCGTTTGGCTTACCGCGTGGCCGCGGTCGGCGAGCATGCGGAGGATCGCCTCCTGGGAGGGGATCTCTCGGCGCTCGATCAGGCGGCGCAGGAGGAGCCGGCGGTGGGCAGCTTTGTTACGGGGGGGCACGAAGGATCAGGTCTCCAGTATTATGCGCATATGCGCATATAATGGGGACTCACGAGCAACTTGTCAACTTGCCGGAGATCCTGGCAGAGTGCGCCGATGGTCGTAGCCCAGTACGAGCAGGTAGATGATCAAAGGACGGGCCACAAATGTGGAACGACAGGCGTCTGTTAGATCTCTTCGAGATTGATCACCCCATACTTCAGGCGCCGATGGCGGGGGCCGCCAATTCAGAGCTCGTGGCCGAGGTCAGTGGTGCGGGCGCACTCGGGGGCTTCGGTGCTGCCGGCTCGTCGCCAGATGGCCTGAGGTCGACGATCCGAGAGATTCGCGCTCGTACCGATCGTCCGTTCAACATCAATCTCTTCAACGCATGCACCGAGGAGTACGATCAAGAATCGCGCCCAGGCCAGCGCCTCAGCGGGCTGCTCGAGACCTATCATGCGGAATTGAGTCTCGGACGCGTCCCCGACCCAGTCCCCCTGTTTGGCCCAGCCGTGGCACAGCTCGAAGTCCTGCTTGGTGAGGGAGCTCCGGTCATCAGTTTCCACTTCGGTGTCGATGCGCGAACCCTATCCAGGGCGCACGATGCAGGGCAAGGGTTCTCTGTTCGGCGACGACCGTGAACGAGGCAAGGTTGCTGGAAGAAGCGGGAGTGGATGCCATCATTGCCCAAGGCGCCGAGGCGGGCGGCCATCGAGGTACCTTCTAGGGTGACTATCAGCGGGCGCTTATCGGTACTCTTGCGCTAGTCCCTCGAGTTGTCGACGAGGTTTCGGTCCCGGTGATTGCGGCCGGAGGCATAATGGACGCGCGTGGCATTGTCGCGTCTCTCGCTTTGGGGGCCTCGGCGGTTCAGCTCGGGACCGCGTTTCTAGGGTGTCCAGAGGCCAGCGTGTCGAGTGTCTGGAGTGACGCCCTGCAGGCTGCGGAAGCAGAGACGACGACGGTGACCGAAGCTCTTTCGGGCAAGCCTGCGCGGGCCATTCGGAATCGGTATATCGACGAGCTCGAGGCTATTGACGAGCCACTTCTACCGTATCCGGCGCAGTATGCGGTCTCTCGGGAGTTCCGAAAGGAAGCCGTGAGCCGAGGCGATCCGAGCTTCGTTGCCATGTGGGCGGGTCAAGGTGTCGCCCTGATCAAGGGTCAGCCGGCGGCGGACCTCGTGCGCCACCTGGTCGCCGACTCGCGGGATCTCATCGATCGCCTCAGCGACACATGACCGGCGCCGTCCGGGGGCTGCGCCTCGCTTCTTCTATCCGCTGATCGCCGACGCCGTCAGGTTCGTTCCGCCCACGGATACTGGAACTCCGGACGGATGACATCGGTCAGCAGCTCTCCGACCGCGCGGTGTGCCTGATCGAAGGCCGCTTGCGTGAGGCAGACCGCGGCGGCGTCAGAGTTAGCGACGGTGATGCGCCCGAACCGTTTGCGTCCCTTTACCCACGGTGCCTCATCGTATGACCACTCCGGGTCGTAGAGATCGTTCGCCCCCCCGGCGTAGCCATGCGGCCAGCGGTTGACGGTGATGGCGGCGATGTCTCGCGCCGGGTCGAAGCCGCCGTCCCCGAGCACGCGGCTCAACAGATCTCTGACATTGCGCTCGTAGGTTTCGAACGTGGTGGTTTGCAGCTCCTGTCGCCCCGCCCGGAATTGATCCCGGGCGGTAAGCCCCGGTGCGATGGGCGAACGTATCAGGCGCAGGAACATCGGCTCGTCCGGCGTGCGGGCGCACTGGTAGTCACCCAGGCTGACGCCCCAGTCCAGGCTGATCGACTCGTAGTATGAGCCCGGGCAGTGAACGCCCGAGACACCGAGCTTTTCAAAGGCCTTCCAGTTTCGCACCACGACATTGCTGTAGACGAACGGGCGCCTCACCGCCATGTGCAGTGCCTCTTTCTGCTCGTCCGGCAGCTCCGGGCAGAGATACGGGATCATCGAGTTGTTGCAAGCAAGCACGCAGGTCCCACCCCGCACTCGGTAGGCCTTGTTGTCGCGAACATAGGACACCTCTACTTTGTCTGCTGTTCGCTTGTCGCCCACGTGCTTCACGCCCACGACGGTGCTGTTGAGGCGGATACGGCTCTGACTTCCGGACTCGTCCAATGCGGCGTAGCGAACCGGGGTCGCCACCGAGTCCTCCATGGTGTGTCCCGGCAGCGCTTTCGGGATCAGCCAGCGGACGATGAGTCGTGCAACGCCGGCATTCCCGTCGGGGAAGTGGATGCCCTCCAGCGGGTTCTCCTCCTCACCCAGCCAGTTACTGTCGGGCCGCTCGAGCCCGAGACCGTCAAGTCCGGGAAACAAGCCGGAGCGCAGCGCTCCCCAGGCGCTATAGGAATCGATACCGGCGGCGCCGTTCGGGTCGCCCTGCCGGAGAAAGTAGGGAATGACGCCCGGGTCCACTTCCGCGACGTTCAGAAGATAGTCCTGATAGCTGATCTTGCGCAGCCGCTGGATCTTCTCTTCCTTGGTCAAACCCGGAAGATAGTCGCGGGTGTCCTCGTGGAGCCTGACGATATCCCGCTGCACCGCTTGCGAGAGCGGCGTCTTGGCGAGGAACTCCGCCCAGGTCTGTGTGCTGGTTACGGGGCTGCCGTCTTCCGAACTCCCCGGCTCACCGACGGCGAGTCGATCGACGCCGAACGTCTCCTCGTCGAAGAACACGCCGCGTTGCAGACCCATCCTGCCGTAGAGGGCGCGGTCGAAGTCCGGCAGCATGCGGAAACGCTCGACGTTGAGCCCGATGTCGTCGAGCAACGCCTTGCCTTCCGGCGTGTAGGCCCCGGTGATATAGACGGCGCCGCCGTGACCTATCACCTGACGGTCGCCGACCCAGAACTCGTTTCGCTTGGCGTGCCCCCCGAAGTCGTCGTGGTTGTCTAGAACCAGGACCTTGGACTCCGGCAAGGCCTTGCGGAAGTAGTATGCTGCCGCCAGCCCGCTGAGCCCGCCACCGACGACGATCAGATCGTAGATCTCGCCGGTCTCCTCGGCTCGATCCCAGGTCTTGCCGGTGCGCATCTCATGGGCGGCCTCGAAGGAACCCTCGTGGCTGCCACGCAGTCCGGTCAACCCCGGCGGGTAGTAGTCGGATGAGCTCTGTGGCAGCGCCGCTGCCTGGGATAGGTCTCCCTTGGCAGTCTTGCTTGGCGTCCTGGCCGCCGAAGTAGCTCCGGAGAACGCCGTGCCACCGATCGCTACACTGGCGCCGTTCAAGAAATCGCGTCGCGTGATGTCGCGATCCATCCCGAGCTCTCGATCCGTCTTTTCCATCGCTGCTTTCCTCAAGACGCCTGATCACGTCTGCGGCGGGCCGACCGGCCCCGACATCTAAGCCTCTAACGCGTACCGATTGTTGGGTGGGGGGCTACCGTTCGAAGACGACCTCTCCGCCTAGGATGGTGGCGTCCACAGAGACGTCGAACAATTCCTCGCCGCGCAGGGTCGTCGGATCCGCTGACAACACGGCGAAATCGCCCAGCTTGCCAACTGCGATCGAGCCCTTGTCCTGTTCCTCGAAGCCGGCACGCGCCCCCCAGATGGTGTGCATCCGGAGGGCGTTTTCGAAGCTCAACTCTTCGCCGGGCGGCGTGCCCCCACCGGCCTCCGGTGGAGTCATCAAAGATGCGATCACGCCCAGCGGGCTAAAGACCGGCACTGTTCCGGTAGCATCCGACACCGCCACCGGACGGACGTTCTCCTCGACCAGCGTCCGGTATCTCGGCACTCTGCGCGGTTCGGCTCGCAGCTCGGTGGCCCGTTGTTGCTGCGGTGTGATCACCGGAATCAGCCCCAGCGTCGCCAGACGCTGGATGCGATCGAGGTCTTCGACGTCGCCACCGTGTTCGAGCCGATGGCGCATCGGAGTCGGATCCCGGGCCAGCGCCGCCTCGACCGCCGCCTCTGCCGCCTGGTGCCCGCTGTCCGTGACGACGTGCATCATCAGCTGGACTCCGGCAGCGTGAGCCCTGAAGACAAACGCGTCGAGCTCATCCTGGGTCCACTTGAAGTCGGTGAAGCTGCGCCCGAGCCCGTCGCTCCCGGCACCGTCGACAAAGATCTTGACGCCACCGAAGCGAAACATGTCGGTGCCGAAGCCCGATTCGAGCCCCATCGCCAGAAAGTCATCCAGCGAGAACAAATGCGGCAGATGGTAGTAGGCGCGGAAACGGATCGGCAGCTCGCCCGTTGCCTGTACGGCCTGGTCGGCGCGCAGATCGGTGCCCGCCAGCGGCAACGTGTGGATCGAGGTGATCCCTTTGGAGACGAACAGGTCCATGGCGTGCGCCCGGATCGAGGCTTCGACCTCGTCGAGTGTGTGGGGTGGTGGCATCGGCCAGATCTCGGTGGCGATCCCCGTCGGAACGCCCGACGCATCGCGGTGCACCATCGCGCCGCGCGGCACGTTGTCATCGTTGGCCCAGAGATCGAGCTCCTTGAGGCCACGGGTGTTGACCATGGCGACGTGAAACCCGGCATAGAGGATCAGCGGGTGATCCTCGGTTACCGCGTCCAGCTCCTGGCGTAGCGGCAGACGGCCCTCCTCGACACGATCGGCCATGGCGAAGCCGCCACGTCCGATGATCCACCGTCCCGCCGGGCTCTCGGCCGCCTTCGCTCGAAGGGCGTCCTTGATCTGCCGCAAGCTCGTGAAGGGTGGTGTGTGACAGGCGACGTGATACGAGTTGGCGTTGCAGGCCATCTCGAAGTGGACATGTGCATCGACAAACCCGGGCACCACCCCGCGACCCGCGGCATCGAAGACCGGTGCGTTCCCGGCCGCCGATCGCACCTCGTCGTTGCTGCCGACCAGTGCGATCCGGCCGCCCCTCACCAAAACGGCCTGCGCCTGCGGCTGGTCGGGCTCCAGGGTCACCAGGCGGGCGTTGACCAGCGCCAGGTCGCGCTGCCACCGTCCCCCGGCCCGAGCCGCGGCGGCTGTTGATCCCCGTGGCCCGGTGGGGGCACAGGCGGTGGGTATGACGGCACCGATACCGGCCGCGGTGCCGGCTTGGAGGAACTCACGTCGTTTCACGATGCACCTCTCAGCCCCAGTTCTTTCTTGCGCCAAGGAAACAGCGCCAACACTAGGGCGCGCGGGTCGACTTGTCTACGGGAGCGCGGTCGTCAGGACGTCATCTAGCAGGGTGCGAGCTCTCACCCCAGCACAGCGGATGCGATACGCTCGATTCAGCTCCTCCCGGAGCACCACGAGCATCCAGTCGTAGGCTGGACCTGGGTTCGGAGTTCGATCCTTCAGTGAGCTGCGTGGTCATTGGATATTGTAATCGAGCGTAGGGAGATCAGCATGGCAGAGAGCATCGAACATTGGATTGGCGGCTCACTCGAGGGCGGCGAGTCAGATCGCTCCGGCGCGGTGTTCAACCCTGCCACCGGGGAAGAGCGCGCCCGTGTAGCTTTTGCGAGTGCCGCCGACGTTGACCGGGCCGTATTGGTAGCCGCCACAGCATTCTCCGACTGGCGCCGCACCTCGCTCACCAAGCGAACAGGGATTCTGTTCCGCTTCCGCAACCTGCTCGAAGAGGCCACTGACGAGCTCGCGGCGATCATCGCCGGCGAGCACGGCAAGACCAAGCCGGACGCTAGCGGAGAGATCCAACGCGGGCTCGAGACCGTGGATTTCGCGTGCGGGATTTCGCAGCTGCTCAAAGGGGACAACTCGCAACAGGTTTCAAGGGGAGTGGATCTCACGTCGGTGCGCGAGCCGATCGGTGTCGTGGCCTGCATCACGCCCTTCAATTTCCCGGCGATGGTGCCGTTGTGGATGACGCCGATTGCCATCGCGTGTGGAAACACCGTGATCCTGAAGCCGTCCGAAAAGGACCCGTCCGCGTCGAACAAGCTCGCCCAACTCTGGCAACAGGCAGGTCTCCCCGACGGAGTGTTCAACGTGGTGCACGGCGACCGCGTTGCTGTGGAGCGCCTGATCGAGCATCCTGACGTTGCCGCTCTCAGCTTCGTTGGCTCGACACCGGTTGCTAGAGCGATCTACGAAGGCGGTGCGCAGCACGGCAAACGTGTACAGGCACTCGGTGGTGCCAAGAACCATATGCTGGTTCTCCCGGACGCGGATCTCGATCTTGCGGCGGACGCTGCGGTCTCGGCCGGCTACGGCTCGGCGGGTGAACGCTGCATGGCGATTTCAGTCGTTGTCACCGTGGGCGACGTTGCTGAACGGCTGGTGCCCAAGATCGAGGAACGCATTGCGAAGTTGCGTATCGGTGCGGCCGACAATGACGAGACAGAGATGGGGCCACTCATCACCAAGGAGCATCAGGAACGCGTGCTCTCATGCATCGACTCGGGCGTCGAGGAGGGAGCTGCCATCGTCGCGGACGGCCGCGGCCTGAGTGTTTCGGGTTGCGAAGGAGGGTTTTTCGTCGGCCCGACGCTGTTCGATCACGTCAAGCCTGGGATGCGGATCTATCGTGAGGAGATCTTCGGACCAGTGCTGGCGATCGTACGCACCGAGCACTTCACCGATGCCATCGAGCTCGTCAACAACAACGAGTTCGCCAACGGAACCGCGATCTTCACGAACGATGGCGGCGCTGCCCGGCGCTTCCAGCAGGAGATTCAGGTGGGCATGGTGGGCATCAACGTGCCGATACCCGTACCGATGGCCTATTACTCGTTCGGCGGGTGGAAGAGCTCACTGTTCGGCGCGTGTTCGATATACGGTCCGGAAGGCGTGCACTTCTACACACGCCCGAAGGTCGTGACGACTCGCTGGGCCGACCCGTCTCAGCGCGGCGTCGATCTGGGCTTCCCACGCTCCCACTAGAGCCGCGAGAAACGCTGGACAAGCCAATCGTGAGGATTCGATCATGGCAGCCGATGTGCCCAACAAGACCCGAGAGCTATACGACAAGTACCTGATCACCACGATGGTCCCTAGCTTCGAACCCATCGAAGTGGAAAGGGCCAAGGGTACCCGGGTCTTCGGCAGTGACGGAAAGGAATACCTGGACTGTTTCAGCGGTATCGCGGTAACCAATGCAGGCCACGGGCACCCCAAGGTCGTTGCGGCAGCCAAAGAGCAGATCGACCAGCTGGTGCACTGCTGTACGTACATTTACTACAACCCTCGTGCCGGGGAGCTCGCCCAACGCCTCGCCGAGATCAGCCCGGGCCGGCTGCAGAAGAGCTTCCTCGGCAGCAGCGGCGCTGAGGCCATCGAGGGCGCCATGCGGCTGTCCAAGCACTACACGGGGAAAACGGAAGTGATCGCGCTCACTCAGAGCTTTCACGGCCGCACCAACGCCACTCTTTCGATCACCGGCAACAGCGGCCGAAAGCAAGGCGGCGGACCCTACCTGTCGGGTATCACTTTCGCCCCCACGCCCCATTTCTATCGCTGCCCGTTCGGCTCGAAGACCGAAGAGGAGTGTGGCGAAAGGGCCGCAAGCTTCCTGGCTGATGTGATCAAGTATCACACCGCGGGAGACGTCGCGGCGTTCGTGGCCGAGCCCATTCTTGGCGAAGGAGGGATGATCACTCCGCCGTCGAACTACTTCCGGCTGGTCAAGGAGATCCTCGACGCTAACGACATCCTGTTCATCTGTGACGAGGTCCAATCTGGCTTCGGTCGCACCGGGCAGATGTTCGCCATCGAGCACTACGGCGTAGAGCCGGAAATCATGTGCATGGCCAAGGGAATCGCAGACGGCCTGCCGCTGGGTGCGTTCATCGCGACACCTGAGATCGGCGATGCGTTTACGGTCGGGAGTCACCTGTCGACGTTCGGCGGCAACCCGGTCAGCTGCGCCGCTGCGCTGGCCAATATCGACGTCATGTTCGACGAAAAGCTCGTGCAGAACGCCGCCTCGCGCGGGGCTCAGTTGCGCGCCGGCCTGGAGCAGATCCAGGCCAACAATCCCATGCTCGGCGACGTCCGCGGCAAGGGCTTGATGATCGGCGTTGAGCTCGTCGAGGACGCGGACAAGACACCCGCGAGCGCGCAAGCCGTCGAGGTGCGAACTCTCTGCCGCGAAGCGGGCCTCCTCGTCGGTGTTGGTGGCTCGCTGGCGAACGTCGTGAGAGTCCAGCCCGCCCTGATCATCAGCGAGGAGGAGTGCGAGAGGGTACTGGAAACTCTCGAGCAGGCGTTCGCCGAAACCGCAAGGCGGATGTAACTTCGTCAGCTTCTACGCCTACGACGCCATCGCCGCCGGCATCGACATGCTCGATGCCCTGCACCCACAGACGATCCTGGCGTACGGCATAAACGGTCGCGACCTGCCCGTTCGGCATGGAGCGCCGGTGCGCCTGCGGGTGGAAACGCAGATGGGCTCCAAGAGCATGAAGTTCCTCCCGCGGATCGTCGTCACTGACCACTTTGACGATCTGGGCAGCCGCGGACCGCTGCAGAGCGGGTGGTCGTGGTACGCGGGGATCTGAGCGCGCTCGGGAAAACCGCTTCGGACACTTCCGACCGCGTGCACGGTGAGGCCGCTACGGTCCCTCGACAGCGTGCAACTCGATCCACAACTCCGCAATCTTGCCGTTTCCGATGCGCGTTAGGTCGATTCCCTCGTAAGTTGACTGCTCTCCAGACTCGCCGACCCCAATCAAGATCCAATGGAACGCCACCAAGTTTCCGTTCGCCACGACATTGTCGTGTTTGAAATCCATGCTCTTCGGAAAGGCCCTTTGATCTGACAGGGCGATTTGGCTTGCTTTCTCACGCCCTGAGGCATCGTTTGGCGACCCATAACGAACAACGGAGTCGGCCGCGAAGAGCTCATCGATCAATGCCAGATCGAGCGGAGCTGCCCGAGTCCATTTGACAGGCGCGTCGGCGCAGTGCTACTAAAGACCCGCGAATAGGCTTTGTTTACATTGGGTGATGGCTTTGTCCACAGGGACGGCGTTGCCTAGGAGGAGATGCAATGCGCTCCACGCTCGCCATCCTGACTCTTGCGATGCTGCTCATTCTTCCCACCCAGGCTCTGGCGCAGGGCGGCCAGTTGACCGGAGTCGTCGACGGAGAGGTTGTGGACGCGGATGGTGCGGGGCTGCCCGGTGCCACCGCCACCATCGAGGGAGAAAACCTCATCGAGG
>Ga0315339_1000350_pt1 | contig 62981 bp, 47 predicted proteins | sample ASW17metaG_FD_204514 | JGI IMG/M metagenome (GOLD analysis project Ga0315339, IMG submission 204514) | Ammonia-oxidizing marine archaeal communities from Pacific Ocean, United States - ASW #17 | ecosystem: Environmental > Aquatic > Marine > Oceanic | place: USA: California | collected 2016-12-05 | reverse complement strand
TCCAATAGACAGCTCTCAATCCACCAATAATCAGATACAGTACTGCTACTGCCAGTAAGATAGCTGTTCCTAGTTGAAATGGAATATGACCACCTGAAGCAATCGAGAGAATATAGCCAAGACCCAATGCTTGGACCTGAATATGGAGAATGGTAAAAAGCACTGATACCAGGGCAACCACAACCCGAACAATCTCGCTTTCGTAAAAATCGGCTAGCATATCTGCCGGCGTGATATATCCGAAACGTTTACCTAGTGCCCAAATTCTGGGTCCCAGTATATAAATTAAAGCTCCTGTAATAATTCCCCAAGAACCGGCTGCCCAGAAACCCACACCATGGGTATAAAAAAATCCACCAGAACCTAAAAAAGCAAAAGCGGAATAGAAAGTTGATACTAGTGTCAGATACAGAACAACAAACCCAGCTTGACGACCGTAGAGAAGAAAATCCTCCAGGTCTATCTCCAGCTTTCGGTTGGCTATTAATCCTAAAATTAAGGTGAAGATTAAGTAGGAGAAAATTAGACTTGTAGCTACTACCCATGGCTCCATCGAGATACTTCCTAACAACAATCTTTTAGGCCAAGATTAAATATGGGAAAATCACTTAACAACATTAGGTATATTTTATGTCAACACAGGAAGCAAGTAATCAAAAATCAACCTCCTTTCAGCAACGTTTATTTGCTAGATTCATGGCGAGTGAAGATGCGAAGAGCCATGAATTATATAAAAACAAGAAGGTCGAGTTGTTTAGTCAACTTACGGGCACAATATTAGAGATTGGTCCAGGGACGGGAGTAAATTTACAATTTTTAAAACGCGATAATAAATGGATTGGAATCGAGCCAAATATTGCCATGTATCCCTATCTCATGAAAGAAGCTAATCGACTGGGAATAGAGGTTCAGATTTATAGGGACTTGGAAGAAGACATACAAATTCAAAAGCGAGGAGTTGATGCCGTTATCAGCACTTTGGTTCTTTGCTCAGTTTCTAGCGTACCGGAAGTCTTAAAGAAAGTATTACGAATTCTCAAACCGGGAGGTAAATTTGTGTTTATAGAACATGTGGCAGATAAGCCAAATACCCTTCGATATTGGATCCAAAAAGGACTTCCTTATACTCCGTGGAGGTATTTTTCAGATGGTTGTAATCCGGGAAGGGATATAGGGAGTGAAATTAATACTGCCGGTTTTAGCCTAGTAAATTGTCAGGTATATCATCAGGAGGGGGAGGGAATTATTAGGTCGCTTACTCGTCCACATATTTGTGGAGTGGCTATCAAGTAGTGTTAGGAAAAGAATTGTCGATAACGATTCTAGAGCAGTGAAAGGATCGATTGCACTTCTTTTGTGCAATTTGTGGAAAACCCTTTCAGGATTAAGTCTCTTGGTTTCTGTCCACATTTTTTCCACACTTTCTGTGGATAGTCAGTTTCTTAATTCGTCTGTGAGGAGCCGTGAAGATATAAATGTTTTTTTATAGGAAGTATCGTTTCAGTATTATCCATTAGCCTTAAGAGATTAACTCGGAGATAATTAGTTGCTGGTATGTAAAAGGAAGTGCGTTAACGGGAGGTTTCTATGACTAAGACAATAGCGCGAGTTATGCCTATTTTTTTATTATTTTTTGTGGGTTGTGAAAAAGACAAATATGAAAGTGAATCTGTGGGGGTAACGGATCAAGAAAGTGGTTCGGTGATTAAGAAAGGATATGTTGAAATTCCAGAAGGACAAATGCATTATCGAACCATAGGAAATGGTCCGGTGGTGATGTTACTTCATCAAGTGGTGCGTTCCTCTGATGAATATCGCAGAGTCATGCCATTATTGGCAGAGAAATACAAAGTTATTGCTGTGGATGTTTTAGGTTTTGGTGAATCAGTCAAACCCCCCAGGCCATACTCTATTCCCGATCATGGTAAAAGCTTAATTAGTTTTCTGGATGCTATGGGAATTGAGAGGGTTAGTCTTGTCGGACATCATACTGGTGCCAAGTTAGCAGTTGAGTTAGCAGCTACTCATCCGGAGAGGGTAGACAAAATGGTACTGTCAGCTCTTCCTTACGGCTATATCATGAAGGAAGATGATCCTATGCCAGAGGTTTTTCGACCTATGGAAGTCAAAGAAGATGGATCTCATCTAGATAGGATTTGGGACGAACAGTCAGATACTAGTGATGATAAACAAGCCTCTCTAGATGTTCGTTATGAAATTACTTTAGAGTATTTAAAAGCTGGTCCTCGAGGTGAAGAGGGGCATTATTCAGCGAAGCATTACAGTCGTTTGATAGACGAGAGACTAAGAAAAATTCCCGATTCCATTAAGTCTTCAACATTGTTGCTCTGCGGTCGAGAAGATAAGTGGATAGAAGGGTTAGATGCTTTGAAAAAACTAATGCCTCAAAGTCCCATCTTTATTATTGAAGGAGTTGGAACGAGTACAGATATGATCAGAAGGAGCCCTCAAAAGTTTGCCCAAGCTATTCTTGATTTTTTAAGCCAGCCTTAGCTTTATAGGAGGAAATGCTATGGGAATAGACACGCTTACCACTTTTTTTATGTGGTGCACAATTATAAATGGTGGGCTTTATATTTCATGTGTAGCGCTGGTTATGTCTAGTCCGGATTTTGGGTATCGTATTCACAAAAAATTCTTTTCTATTTCCAGGGAAACTTTCGATATGGTTGTTTATGCCATTCTTGGTTTTTTTAAAATAATTTTTTTAGCATTTAATTTAGTGCCTTATGTGGCTCTATTGATAATTGGATGAGAAGAAGTAATATTTGATAAAGAATAAAAGATAGGTGGATTCTTGTTATTATCTTAACTGCACAAACCTTCCGTCCTATTCATGCCTGAATTTTTCTAAAAGTGAACCTTTTGTGTCCAAACCGCACCTAATAGAATATGTTGCGGAGGCCTGATTTGTTTCTTCCAATTCCTTTCGTTTTTAAAGATAACACGACGGCCTCCCGCAATACCTTTCGAATGTTTTGTAACTGCTTTTGTAAATGTGTAACCAACGTGATTTTAGTTAATTTGTATAAGATTAATATGGTTATTTTTTGGACGTCTTCTTAGAATTTGGAACAAAGGTTTCCACAAATAGCTATGTGACAACGACATCAATTTTTGTAACACCATTCCATTCGTATCCAGAAGGATTCCAGTTTATAGAACCATCCAGAGGTTGTTTTTGTCCGGTTGTATCAACTGCCCGTACCCAGATTTGGTGTTTGCCAGACAAAAATTTTAGTTGAGCATTCCAATGATGCCAAGCGAATGGGCCAGAAGAAAAGTCCAACTGGACTTGATCCCAAGTTTTCCCCTGATTTGTAGAAATTTCTAAAGCCTTTAGTTTGACTGAGCCATCATTCCAGGCTACTCCTCGAAGATTTAAGTTAGGTCCCTTAACTTGTTGATTGTTGGCAGGAAACCAAACTGTGCTATTGATTTTTTGACGCCAGGTAGGGCGGCTGTTTTCTAGTGTTCTAGGAGGGTTAGAGCCTAGTTCGACCTTGTTTTTGAAAGTTCGATATCTGTGTATATGATTGTAATTATCGCTTTCTTCAGTTTCAAAACGAAGACGAGTAAGCCATTTTATGTTCATGGTTCCATAATAACCGGGGATAATTAACCGCACCGGTCCACCATGTACTGCTGGGATAGGTTCTCCATTCATTTCGATAGCTAGGATAGCTTTGTCTAGCACATCATCTATAGGCATACTGTGTTCGAAATCAGCCGCTGTATTAGTGGGTGGAATATCTCGACCTTCTGCTGTTATAAATTCAGCTAATGGGTTTATTTCTAGTTTTAAATCTGATACTAAATTTTTCAGAGGAACTCCCTTCCAACGCAAATTCCCCATACCTCCTTTTCCCCATTGGGTCCCACTTGTCCTGAAAGTGTTTGCATAATAAGAACGTCCGTTGCCTGAGCATTGTAAAACCATTTCGATTTCTGTCTGTTTGTATTGCTTTAACTCTTTGCCTTGGATAATCGTCGAAGGGTTAATTAAGCCGTTCATTTCCACATCCCAGGTTTCAAGTGGAAGATGGTGCAACGAAAGAGCACCATCCCATATCTGGTTATTACGAACAAACAAGATTTGTTTGGGAGTTAAACGGTAGTTCTCAAGGAGTTTAAGGGGGGTTTCTAGAACCCCTGGATTCCAGTTGTGTACTATCATTTCGGAATTTTTCCCAATGGTTTTTTTAAAGATCTCAGGCTGTTGTGCCCGAGCGAATGACACAAACTTTGACACTATGCCGAATGTTAAAACCCCAGACCATTTTAAAAGGGATCTTCTGCTTAGACCGGAAGAAGATTTTGGATTAACGATTGGAGTATTAAAAAGTTTTTTTGTCACATTACTAATATGTTTTATGCAATTCATACTCACTATCCTATAGATTTTTTATGGATATCTGAAAGAGTTAATCCCATGTGCACCTTATTTATCATCACATTTCTTTGATATGGATTTGATTGTTTCCTTTTCCTCATCATCCATTGTTAGAGCCCAATATTTCTTGGTCGCCTCCCATAATTGGACATACTCACAATGAAAACTTTTGTTGGGGGGAAGCCAACGTGCAGGATCTTTATCTCCCTTGGCTCTATTGGTAGATGAAGAAACTGCTATGAGAGTGTTTTTGTAGGATAAGTCATTCGCGTATTTTTGCCGACGTTGTTGATCCCAGATGTTTCCTCCACTGCGATGTGCTTCGGATAAGGGAATAAAATGATCAATATCCAGATCACTTGGGCTAGTAAAAGTTTGCCCCGTGTAGGGATCAAACCATTTTCCTGAGATAACACGACAACCTTTAGAGTCTAGTTTGACAGGTATTAGACTTTCAGTAATCAATACTTCTTGACGAGTATTCTGGCAGTCTTTATCTATATCTTTCCATTTACCATAGAGGTTCCTTTTGTACGGAATATTTTGTGGAGTGGACATTACGAAGGTGCCAAATACGGCAGTGACCAGAAACACTGTTAGTAGTTGTTTCATGCTAGACTCCAATCTCAATTATTTGCAGAACGACAAGTGCCTGTAAAGATGTTCGTCTTGTTCATGAAGGAGTTCAAATCCTGCCCTGAATACACAAAAGAAGAATTAGATCGATCAATTGTGATTGTTTGTGTTGACGAACCTTTTATCTCAACTAACAGTACTCCAGTTGATGAAGGAAATAGGTAAAATGTTTCAGTTTCCTCCATTGTTTTATTGGGTTTGGTACCAGTAAATGCATAAACCTGAGCTTCCTTGTCTGCAAGTTTGATCGCCCACGTAGTTACTGCCCGTTGTTTTGCAACGTCGACTACTTCGGTTGTCTTCCCTGTGTAACCTGTTCGGAAACCTCCACTGACAACTCGTTCGCTAGTGCATAGAAAGGACGTTCCATCCAGTTTCGATCCTCGATACATTTTTTGGTGGCTATTATTAAAATAATGGCAAGGGTATTAAAAGATCTTTAAAAGATTCTAAAATGAAACCCATAGGGATCATAGACAAATACTGCGAAAAGGTCACATTTGGGGAACTATTGCCTTTTCAGTGGTTTTCAGTATAGGATCACAAAGTCTGTAAAGTACTGATAATAGAAGGGAAGGAATGGTGCGCCCGACAGGATTCGAACCTGTGACCTTTGGTTTCGTAGACCAACGCTCTATCCAGCTGAGCTACGAGCGCTCCAGCGGAGCAATCTACATGAATCATGCTCTCTTGTCGACTTAAGATCGTAGGTTAAAGGTTCTCTACTAACAAGTCATTTAGTCAGATTTTGGATTGTATTAGTTGGAAATTATTATTGTTTAACGAAGTGCTTGGAGTGAAAAGAGATAATAGTTAAAGGAGTTTAAAAATCGCCATGAATATAAAAAAGAGCCTATTTTTTTGTGCCAGTCTAGTTTTCTTAATCCCTGCTTTAGTAGCACAGTCTTCTGAGGTAGCTGCCAAATTAGGTTATCCAGAATTGATTTTACACAATGGAAAGATTGTGTTGATGGACGATACCTCTTTTGAGTCCAAAGTAGGGACTATTGTACAGGCATTGGCAGTCCGTGGAGACAGAGTTCTAGCAGTAGGTTCTAATAGCGAAATTAAAGTTTTAGCTGGTCCCTCTACAAAGTTGGTTAATCTAAATGGTCGTACTGTATTACCTAGTTTTATCTTGACGCACGAACATCCCACTGACTGGGCTTTTCAGGAACCAGAAGCTTTAAGGCAAGTGTTGGGGAGTGATGATAATGAAGTTATGATCATGCGTTGGTTAGATCCAGATTCTCCTAGTAAGCAATTCGAATTGTTTGATTCCATCTTTAGGGAAGCTGTAGCCAAGGCTAAGCCTGGTCAGTGGGTTTGGCTTAGTTTTAATTTCGGCCCCGAATATGAACACGCTTATGAGCTTCCGCGACGCTTCCCTCGTATTATTACCAAGGAACGTCTGGACCGTTTAGCTCCAAATAATCCAGTTAAAGTCAGAAACGGGTTTATTACTTCTGTTATTAACAGTCGAGCTATGGAAGAGCTTAAAAAAGTTTATCCTACTCTTCAGGATACAGTACAAGGAGGTCCTGCTAGCGAAGAGGAAATTCTCCAATTTGAGAAAACAGGACTGGCTTTTAGTCGTCCGGTAGAACCTGATCTAATATTTAAAGGGAAAACTGATTTGCTTGCAAAAGTGCTTAAGGCTGAAATGGAATTGTGGGCTGCTTGGGGAGTCACTACAGTAGCCTCAGCTCCTTATGCCATGAATAATTTTCAAGCACTTTCTTTGCTGGATAGAACTAAGCAAATGAACACTAGGTATGCTTGGGGATATAGGGGACCTGACTATCATGAGGAGACATTGCGTTATGTGTCTGGTTTGCTGGGTCATGGAACTGATCACTTGTGGAATATAGGAGCTTGGGGAGATTCAGCTATGCCCTGTACCACAATTGATGCTCCTGCCAAGATTAAAGATCGGGAATGGTGTTCGTTAGCTCCAGGGACTATTGGCAGAGAGGTTATGGATAGAATTATTCGTGTAGGTGGTCGAATTGCCACTATGCACAGTGATGGTGATAAGGACATAGACCACTTTATGGACTCCATCGAGCAAATGAGTGAGGAAGCGGGTTTTACATTAGAAGAAATTAGGGCTAAAAGACATGCTTTTGATCACAGTGCCAAGGCACCACGTCCCGACCAGTTACCCCGAATTAAAAAATTGGGAATGGTGGTCAGTATGTTGAATACGATGCTCTGGGAAAATAGGACAGGTTACGATACTTCGTTTTTTGTGCGAGATTACGGAGAGGAGTACGCTCATTGGGCAGTGCCTCGAAATAGTGTTACAAAAGCTGGAATAATGAATGGATTTGAAATTGATCGTCCATTACCCCACAAGATCTTTTTTTTCATACACAAAGGGATGACTCGTTATAACGATGCTTTTCGAAAGGTGTATGGTCCATCAGAAAGAACCGACAGGATTATTCAATTGAAAGCCTTGACTAGGTGGGGAGCGTATTATGTGCTAAGAGAAGACCTGCTGGGTTCGCTGGAGCCTGGTAAGTATGCTGATTTTATTGTATTGGATCGAGACTACCTTACTATTGCCGAAGATGATATTCCCAACATTCGTGTGCTTATGACTGTAGTGGGAGGCAAAGCTGTACATCTAGTTCCATCACTAGCTAATGAAATTAAAGCCGAGCCAGTTGGCCCTATTACTTGGAAGAGAAAACCTCTGGCAAAGTTTTTCCCTTAGATTTTTGGAAAGATTATTAAATGTTTACTACCTACTTAGTGTAGGTAGTAAAAACAAACCATAGCAGGAACGGATTCGTTATCTAGTACTGTGATTTCCGTGTCTTCAAAAAGTAATGGTTGTAAAGTTTTTTCCGGTGTACTCAAATCTTGAGCCTGGGCACTATTTTTCAAAATAAGACTGCCAGGATGTACGGTTTGGTCAAACGAAATATTCAGGTAAAACAGTAGGCCTTCAGGCAAAATCTGTTCCTTAGTCGCCAATAGTTTAATGTCTATGAAGGAACCTTCTGCTGTTTTATTTTTTTTGCGAATCTCCGCAGCTAATTCTATATCTACTGTTTCCAAAGAAGGAGCTTTTTCTAAATCAATAAATGACACTCCTTTTGGTAGATTAATTTCAAATTTTAAAAATTCAATTTCGGCTTTGCTTGATGGCATGAAATGAACAGGGAGAGTTGATGAACTGTCTGGGAAGGTCAGAACAGAACCCAGTGTGACTCGACTAGGTGAAGGATTCTCTATTTGGTTAAAGACAGTTTTAGTTTTTAAAATGCCACCATCGAAACGCGCTAGCATATGTGCAGCGTGGGAGTGAATGGCAAGTGACTTCTTCTGATGTTCTTCTGTGAGAGTATTATTTATTGCATAATCAGTCGGGAAGGGATTCCTGGGATGATTTGTTTGTAACCTAACCAAAAAATTCATTGTTTGTCGTTTAAGAAGAGCTTTTTCGGATTGTAAAAAAACCTTGTTCCCATGGTTTTTTAGAAGTAGAAGGGCGGTTTTTAGATGTTGTTGGGCAAGTAAAGTCCTGCCTTTCATTTCCGCTAGAATTGCTAGATTGTAAGAGGCAATGATACGCAGTCGTAGACTTCCTATTTTTACAGCTATCTGACTTCCTTGATCTAAAAGACTGCGTGCTTGTGAGACGTTTCCCATGTAAAGGGAAGGGATTGCCTGATTTATTAAAGCCGATGCGTGAAGGATGTGGTTCTGATTTTGTCGACTTAAATGAACGGCTTTTTTAAAGTAGTTTATTGCCTGTTCAAAACGTTCTAGATTTAGTGAGATCCATCCTAGGTTGTAAGCAAAAAGAGCGTTGTGAGGATTATTGCCTATTTGCCATGCAGCTTGTTCTTGTTCTAGTGCTTTTTTCAGGTTGCCCTGCTGAAAATAGGCATAGGCTAAATTATTGAATAGTAAGCCTGTAGTTTTTTGGTCTCCTATTTTTTGGTGAATAGTTAGTGCTTTTTTTAAAATTGGAATTGCCTGTTGATAATTTTCTGTGTTTAAAAGTTGTAAGCCTTTAATTCTAAGATGCCATCCAGAGATTATGGTCCGATAAATTTTCTTGCCGCCGTTTTTAAAATGAAGGTCAGCCAGGTTCCAGGCTGTTTCTACCTGAGGTATAACGTTATTAATGAGTAATTGATTTACTCGAAGAAAGGGGCTAGGAGAAGAAGGTGTAGGCCAAGTAGAGTTTTCAGATAGAGAGTAGGCTAGATAAGCGGGACGCAGAGCTTTTTGGAATGCGGAGTCAATTGAGTTAATTTTTATTTTTAAATTAGCTTTGAAATGTGGATTGATTTTCTGCCCGGCAGGAATAAATGAGACACTTCCTAGGAGGAGAAGAATCAGACAGGTTTTTAAAAAAATAGGTGGGCGGATATGCTTCATAAAGTCTCCGTTATTGTCCACCAAAATTGAGAGGGAGTTTACGAAGCTTTGTGCTTGATGTCAATAGAGATAAGTGGGATCAGATATAATAGGGGTGTGTGATTATAAAAAGAAATTTGTGTCTGTTGAAGCGATTAAAGAACACTAGAAAGAGGTTATGAAGTTTAGAGTTTCTTTGGCGCAGATAAATCCTCGAAGTGGCGATATTGCGGCTAATACCCGTAAAATCTTGCATGGAATCGAGGTGGCAAAATTGCAGCAATGCGATCTCGTGGTTTTTCCAGAGATGTGTCTTACTGGATATTGTCTGGATGAAAAGCTTCTGATTAATCAGGAGTTTCTGAATAAAAATAAAGCAACTCTGATGGAGGAAATACTTCCTGCTACTCAGGATATTGCTGCAATTGTGGGCTTTATAGATTTTGACAAACAGCGCATTGGTCCCGATCAGCGTCTAATTCGTTATAATTCTGCCGCAGTAGCTCAAAATGGAGAATTACTTCAAATTGTCCACAAACGTCTGTTACCTGCCTATCGCTATTTTGATGACAAACGATACTTTGCTGAAGGGGATGAAGTAGAACCTGTTTCAATTCAGACATGTGAGGGTGCAATTTCAATAGGGGTTTTGATTTGTGAGGATCTTTGGGATGAGAAGTATGAATTGAAACCATGTGAGATTTATAGAGAAAAAGGGGTTGATTGTTTTTTTGCAATTAATGCAAGTCCTTTTGTGGGGTGTAGTCCTGGAAGTAATGATGGGAAGAGGTTTGTACGTGAACGGTTTTTAGAACAGCAGACCCGAAATTACGGAATTCCTATTGTCTATGTTAATACGGTGGGTATTGGTGATAATGGGAAAAATATAATTCCTTTTGATGGTATGAGTTTGGCTTACGATCGGACAGGGCAACGAGTGGCCACTTTAGCCCAGTTTGTTGAGGATCAACAGACTATCTGTTTTGAAAAGGGCCGAGCGCAATTAATTTCAAAACCCCCTTTTAATAGAGAAGATGAAATTTATCAAGCCCTTGTAATGAGTGTCGGTGATTATTATGAGAAAGTTGGCATTTTTAAAAATGTCCTAGAAACTATATCCGGTGGAATTGATTCGGCACTAGGAACAGCTATTGCTTTTGATGCAGTTGGACCGGATCTACTGAGTGTGTACAATCTTCCTTCTAAGCATAACTCTCAAAAAACTCAAAAACTTGCTCATCAGTTAGCAGAGAATTTAAAGCTTGAGTGTAATGTTATTCCAATTCAAAAGATTGTAGATCGAGTAACCAAAGATTTTGAGTGCTATTTTCGGCCAATTCAACTTTCAGAGACAAAAGAAAATATTCAATCGAGAATCCGAGGGTTAATCATGATGGCGGAGTCTAATGATCGGGAAGCTCTCCTGTTAACTAATGGGAATGCCACGGAAATTGCTTTGGGATATGCAACTCTTTACGGCGATATGGCAGGAGGACTTTCAGTGATTGGTGATTTGTCTAAGCCTGATGTTTATCGGCTGGCCCGATGGGTAAATGAAAAACATGGATGTGCGATCATCCCAGAAGAAATTTTTGAAATTCCAGCTTCTGCTGAGCTAAAACCAAATCAGACAGATCCTTTTGATTACTCGGTTGTAGGGCCAATAGTTTCTGACTATGTTGAAAAGGGATTAAGTCCAAGAGATCTAATTGAACAGTTTGAATCTAAAACCCTTGATGAAGAGCAGTATATGTATAACGAACAAAATATTTATGAAAAGTACCAAGCGACTGAATTTAAAGAATTGGTCGTAGATTTATTCCATAGATTAAATAATTCGGTCTACAAAAGGTTGCAAGGAGCTCCTATTATTGTCGTTTCTGGTCGAGCTTTTGGGTTTGATTTAAGAGAAACAATTATTAATGGTTGGCAGAACGATTCGTGACTTCTATTTGGTATAGAGTGGCACCTATTGATGTTGTGGTTCCGGGAGCTAACTGAGTTTATTGGTGAGGTTTTTTCGCTAGTAAATGCAAGTTACCTCAACTGTCAGGACTTCTCTGCAATTTTTGCATTTGACAGTTTCAGGAATTTCCGCAAAGCGAGGGATTGTTTCCCAAATTTCAAGATGGTCGGAGCGTATTTCCTCCTCGTTTTCTAGTTGAATCTCTGGTCGGCGACGTATCTGTTGTACATTAAACCTATAAATTCCTGAAAATTCACAGTTATAACAAGTTAGCTTCTTGAAGGCAGTTGTCAGTTCGACTTGACGAAAACGGTCTTCGAAGAGGATCTCGTTAGTTTCAGAATGAGTTGTGTTTTTAAACATATTGATTTTTTAGTAAGCAGATTGGATGTTACTTACTCTGTTTATTGTATCTTACATAAAGTTGAAATCGCTAGTAATCAGGTGTTGGTGTTAATCAGTAAATAAGTTTTTCATGTTTATATAATTTTTTTATCGAAATAAATAAATGGGCTATTTGGGTTTAGTTTTTTTTACTATCAAAAGTTAAAAAGCCTCTTTTGTTGACACCCCCCCTATATTTTCCGTAGAATTCGTTCTGGTTCTTCTGGACCTGAGATGTTTTTGACATCTTATTGTTCTTTGACAATTTAAAAAGATTAATACAAATCAAAGAAGCAAATGGGCAACTACAAGTTTAGAATTTTTTGTGCATCAAAGAATTCTAGGTCAAGCTACTAAGGGTTTACGGTGGATGCCTAGGTGCGGAGAGGCGATGAAGGACGTGGCAAGCTGCGAAAAGCCTCGGGGAGCTGCAAGTAAGCGAAGATCCGGGGATTTCCGAATGGGGAAACCCGGTCTCGAGAAATCGGGATCATCCGTATCTGAATACATAGGATGCGGAAGCGAACTCGGGGAAGTGAACCATCTCAGTACCCGAAGGAAGAGAAAGAAAATTCGATTTCCTCAGTAGCGGCGAGCGAACGGGAAACAGCCCAAACCCAGATGTCCTCCTAGAGGCTTCTGGGGGTTGTGGGACTTAGCATTAACCTCTGCAAGTTAGTCGAAACACGCTGGAAAGCTGTTCCGAAGAAGGTGAGAGACCTGTAGGCGAAAACTGAAAGAGGGGGCTGAGTATCCCGAGTACCACGGGACACGAGAAACCCTGTGGGAATCTGCGAGGACCATCTCGCAAGGCTAAATACTCCTCCGCGACCGATAGTGAACCAGTACCGTGAGGGAAAGGTGAAAAGTACTCCTGCAAGGAGAGTGAAATAGTACCTGAAACCGTTTACCTACAAGCAGTCGGAGCCTGGCCTTCGGGCAGGGTGACGGCGTGCCTTTTGCATAATGAGCCGGCTAGTTACTGTAGGCAGCAAGGTTAATCCAAAAATGAGGAGGAGCCGAAGGGAAACCGAGTCTTAATAGGGCGATTTAGTTGTCTGTAGTAGACGCGAAGCTGAGTGATCTATCCTTGGCCAGGGTGAAGGCAGGGTAACACCTGTTGGAGGCCCGAACCAGTGTTGGTTGAAAACAACTTGGATGAGCTGAGGATAGGGGTGAAAGGCTAATCAAACTCAGTGATAGCTCGTACTCGCCGAAATAGCTTTAGGGCTAGCCTCGGGTGTTCCGTTCCGGAGGTAGAGCACTGGATGGACTAGGGATCTTCATCGATTACCGAATCCAACTAAACTCCGAATGCCGGAAACGAAGAGCCCGGGAGTCAGACTGTGGGGGCTAAGCTCCATAGTCGAGAGGGAAACAGCCCAGACCGCCAGCTAAGGTCCCTAAGTGTTTGCTAAGTGGGAAAGGAAGTAGAAACGTAGAGACAACCAGGAGGTTGGCTTAGAAGCAGCCATTCCTTTAAAGAAAGCGTAACAGCTCACTGGTCAAGCGGTTCCGCACCGACAATGTAACGGGGCTAAGCAAATCACCGAAGCTGCGGGTCATCGTGGGTTTCCACGGTGGCGGTAGGTGAGCATTGCCTGGGCAGCGAAGCAGTTCTGTAAGGAATTGTGGAGCGCAGGCAAGAGACTCTGCCGGCATAAGTAGCGATAAAACTTGTGAAAATCAAGTTCGCCGAAAGTCTAAGGTTTCCTGGGGAAGGTCGATCCGCCCAGGGTTAGTCGGTTCCTAAGGCGAGGCCGAAAGGCGTAGTCGATGGGAAATAGGTCAATATTCCTATACCACCGTAATTCGTTATGAGCGATGGGGGGACGCAGAGGGATAGGCGGTCCGGGTGATGGAAGTCCCGGTCTAAGCGTGTAGACAGGTCGCGCAGGTAAATCCACGTGACTATATGTTGAGGCGTGATGGGGAGTCCCGTATGGGACGCAAACCCGCTGATTCCGCACTGCCTGGAAAAGCCTCTAGCCAGAATGAAGGTGACCGTACCGCAAACCGACACAGGTAGACGAGGAGAGAATCCTAAGGCGCTTGAGAGAACTCTTGCTAAGGAACTCGGCAAATTGCCACCGTAACTTCGGGAGAAGGTGGGCCCTTGTTAGTGAAATCCCTTGCGGATGGAGCTGAAAAGGGTTGCAGAAACCAGGCCTAGGCGACTGTTTACTAAAAACACAGGACTCTGCAAAGTCGTGAAGACGACGTATAGGGTCTGACGCCTGCCCGGTGCTGGAAGGTTAAAGGGAGGTGTTAGCTCTTTCGGGAGCGAAGCTCTGATCTGAAGCCCCAGTGAACGGCGGCCGTAACTATAACGGTCCTAAGGTAGCGAAATTCCTTGTCGGGTAAGTTCCGACCTGCACGAATGGCGTAACGATCTAGGCGCTGTCTTGGCAAGAGACTCAGCGAATTTGTAGTACCGGTGAAGATGCCGGTTGCCCGCGACAAGACGGAAAGACCCCGTGCACCTTTACTATAACCTAGCCTTGGTGTCCGATGCGTGATGTGCAGCATAGGTGGGAGGCTGTGAAATTTGGTCGTCAGATCGAATGGAGCCAACAGTGAGATACCACCCTTCTCGTATTGAGCATCTAACCTTGCTCCCTGAATCGGGAGGAGGGACCAGGCTAGGCGGGTAGTTTGACTGGGGCGGTCGCCTCCTAAAGAGTAACGGAGGCGCGCAAAGGTGGGCTCAGGCTGTTTGGAAATCAGCCGTAGAGTGTAAAGGCATAAGCCCGCTTGACTGCGAGACATACACGTCGAGCAGAGACGAAAGTCGGCCTTAGTGATCCGGTGGTCCCGCATGGAAGGGCCATCGCTCAACGGATAAAAGGTACGCCGGGGATAACAGGCTGATCTTGGCCAAGAGTTCACATCGACGCCAAGGTTTGGCACCTCGATGTCGGCTCATCGCATCCTGGAGCTGAAGAAGGTTCCAAGGGTTAGGCTGTTCGCCTATTAAAGCGGTACGTGAGCTGGGTTTAGAACGTCGTGAGACAGTTCGGTCCCTATCTGTCGTGGGCGTAGGAGATTTGAGAGGGCCTGACCCTAGTACGAGAGGACCGGGTTGGACGCACCTCTGATGCACCGGTTGTTCCGCCAGGAGCACCGCCGGGTAGTCACGTGCGGTTAAGATAAACGCTGAATGCATCTAAGCGTGAAACTTGCCTCAAGATAAGATCTCCCGCCAAGTAATTGGCCTGAAGACCCCTCGGAGACGACGAGGTTGATAGGCAGGGTGTGGAAGTCCGGTAACGGATGTAGCTAACCTGTACTAATCGGTCGTGAGGCTTGACCTAGAATTTTTTGTTGCACATTGATTTTTTGAATTTTCCGGCGATTTTAGCGGAGGGGCCACACCTGTTCCCATACCGAACACAGAAGTTAAGCCTTCCAGCGCCGATGATACTGCACGGGTGACTGTGTGGGAAAGTAGGTCGTCGCCGGATTTATCATTAGACCCCTGTTTTTAAAAAAGCAGGGGTCTTTTAGTTTGTGTCAGATCCGTTTAAACCCATGCAATATTTCTTCGATTCCTACACGGAGAATAATTGGCCTACCGTGGGGACAAGTGAAGGGGTTTTGGCAGAGAAAAAGTTCATCAAGTAGCCACTGTAATTTTTCTTGTGTTAAAGGAGTATTTATTTTGATAGCAGCTCGGCAAGAAAGACTAATGGCGATTTTTTCTCGTAGGCGTTTAACTAAGGCCCCTTTATCGGTTAATTCTTGTTGGGTTGTATCCCATCCTTCTAAGATTTCTTGAATTAAAGCATCGGCATCGCAGTCTTTAGCAAATGCGGGAACTCCCTTAACTACAATAGATTGTCTGCCGAATTGCTCAGTCTCGAAACCATTAGCATTAAAGTGATCTAATATTTCTATAAGTACTGGTTTTTGTTGGACATTTAATTCAAAGATTACAGGAACCAATAGCCGTTGAGTCGGTTCCTTTTCAGGTGATTCCATTGATGATATAGCTTGATCATAGAGAATTCTTTCGTGGGCAACATGTTGATCTACTAAAATCACCCCTTCTCGGTCTGCTGCTACTATGAAGCTTTCTACGAACTGGCCGAGGACAACTGGTAGTTGACTAATATAATCAGTTATTGGAATGTTATCGGAATGCGCTTGATGTGATGTGACAAAGGTATTGTTGGGAGTAATATCTTGGGAAGATTTAGAGGAAGGGTAATAAAAGTCTGTGAAATGGACGCCCGATTTTGAATGTCGGTCGAAATAGTTAGAGATATTCGAAGTGGTATTATTTTTTGCAAAAGTTGTGTTGATGCTATCTATCCTGTGGGCCTGGACTTCTTGAGCTTGTTGAAATAAATGTTCTTTTTGGTTCGATAATGCGTATTCAATTGCATGTTGGACTGCTCTATGCACAATACTAGAATTGTGAAATCGGATTTCTGTTTTAGCAGGATGGACGTTGACGTCAATTTCTTTCGGATTTACTTCGATGAAAAGAATAATAGTTGGATAGGATTTGGTTGGAATTAGGTCTTGATAAGCCATGCGAATGGCATGGGCTAAAACCTTATCTTTTACCATACGACGATTTACGTAGAGAAACTGACTAGAAGCATTGCTGCGTTGTTCGTGGGGCAGAGAGGTAAATCCGGATACGTGCACTCCTCCTTTTTCGTATTCTAGGGGAACTAAGTTTTTCAAAAATTTTTCCCCATGAATTTCATAGATTCTATCTTCTAAAGTGTCTGCAGTAGGTGCCTCGAATACAGTTTTTTTTCTATGGATAAACTTAAAGGCTACTTTCGGATAAGCTAGGGCGTATTGGGTGATTTGGCGAGTTAAATGCCTTAATTCGGTAGCATCGGTTTTAAGGAATTTTCGACGTGCTGGAACATTGAAGAAAAGATCCTCTACTAGAACTTCTGTGCCTTTTGGCCAGGCTATTTCATTAACCTTCTCTAGTGTTCCACCTTGGTATTTAATCTCGGTTCCCAAAGGCTCCTTCGATTGCGCTTTACTTTGATCTATTGTTTTTAGACAAAGTCGGGATATAGAAGCAATTGAGGGTAGGGCTTCTCCTCTAAAGCCTAAAGTTTGAATTTGATCTAAATCTTCAAGAGATTGAATTTTGCTGGTAGCATGATGTTGAAAGGCACGTTTTGCATTATCAGTGTCCATGCCGATTCCATCATCTCTTACTGATAATAGTCGTTTGCCGGCCTCTTCTGCCTCAATAACAATACGAGTGGCTTCCGCATCTAAAGCATTTTCTAGCAATTCCTTTACTACGGAAGATGGACGCTCAACTATTTCTCCAGCAGCGATCTGATGGGCTAAAATTTCTGGAAGAATTCTAATGTCTGCCACAAAACGGATTATAGTTAGGGACGATGACAGCTTTTTCAAACAAGATACTAACTTAGTTTTATCTTATAGAGAGTTTAAGAACCGAGACTCTATTGGTCTGCGTTGAAAGGAATGTGTAATTCTTGTAGTTGTTTTTCATCAACGGGAGAAGGAGATTCACACATCAAATCAAGGGCTCTAGTTGTTTTGGGAAATGCAATAACATCACGAATTGAATCTTCTCCTGCTAGTAGCATCATCAGCCTATCTAATCCTAGGGCAATACCTCCATGAGGTGGGGCTCCAAAAGAAAGAGCTTCCAGTAAAAAACCAAATTTTTCTTTAGCTTCTTTTGGATGTATGCCAAGTATATTAAAAACTTGTTCTTGTAATTTTTTTTGATGAATACGAATGGATCCTCCCCCAATTTCAGTGCCATTTAATACTATGTCATAGGCTAGTGCTCGAACCTTTTCAGGGGATTTTTCCAAAAGATGCACATCTTCTTCACAAGGTGAGGTGAAGGGGTGGTTGCTGGAGAAATACCGCTCTTCATCATCATCCCACTGAAAGAGGGGAAACTCATATATCCATAGAAAAGAGTACTGGTTGGAAGGTATTAACTGTTCCTTTTCAGCTAAAACAAGTCTTAAATTGCCTAGAGAAGTACTGATGTCTAATCCAGCAACCATAAGGAAAAGATCTCCTTCTTTGAGTCCTATTTCCTGTTTAATTTTCTCCAATTCACCTGAGGGGATTGTTTTTGGCAAAGAGCTTTTTAGGCCTTCTGAAGTTTCTTTTAACCAACTTAATTTTAAGTCTAATTGGGCAGAAAGATCGTCTATTTGCTTTCTTGAATAGTCAACTCCACCGGGGACTTTAATTCCTTTTATTTGACCACCTTCATCCAGAATTTTTTGAAAAACTTGAAAAGAAGTTTTCTGGAAATTTTTTGAAACATTAACTAGTTCCAGATCAAAACGAGTGTCAGGGCGATCAGTTCCATATCGTGAAATAGATTCTGCATAGGTTAGACGAGGAAAGGGTTTAGGTATCTCTATGTCAATTAGTTTGAAGACGTCAGCTAATAGCGACTCCACTAATTGAAAAATATCTTCCATATGTGGGTAAGCTAGTTCTATATCAACCTGAGTAAACTCAGGTTGTCGGTCGGCACGCAGATCTTCGTCACGGAAGCAGCGGGCAATTTGGAAGTATTTTTCAAAGCCAGAAATCATGAGTAACTGTTTGAAAAGCTGTGGTGATTGAGGGAGGGCGTAAAAATGATTATTATGCAGACGGCTAGGAACCAAATAATCACGGGCTCCTTCTGGGGTAGAACGCGTCAAAATAGGGGTTTCTATTTCCAGAAATTTTTGCTGATTGAGATATTTGCGTATTTCCCAAGTTGCTCGGTGTCGAAGGCGGATGTTTCGTTGAAGACGTTGTCTTCTTAGATCTAAAAAACGATATCGTAGACGAGTTTCTTGAGAAGCATTTACTTTTTCTGTGATAGGGAAGGGAGGTGTTTCAGAAGTATTCAACACCTCTATTTTGCTAGCCAGTATTTCAATTTGGCCAGAATTAAGTGCATTGTTAACTGTTTCTTTGCTACGCATTACCACTTTACCAGTTATAGCCAAAACGTATTCAGATCGGATTTCTTTGGTTTTTTCTAGTAAAAGCTTTTGGTCTGAATGAACTACAACTTGAACAATTCCTTCATGATCTCTTAGATCTAAAAAGAGGAGGCCGCCTAGGTCGCGGCGACGGTCAACCCATCCCATAACTGTTATGGATTTTTCTGCATAACTTTCGTCTACCAGCCCACAGTAAACGCTTCTCTTGAAATTTTCCAGTTGATCCATCTTGTATAGTTAGAATCAAAGATTTTAAAGTCCTTATTAAGACTATAAATCGAATCCTATTTCTCCTTGACGTGTTCTGCAATTGCTTCGAGTTTAACAGAGATTTCCGAGCCGTCAGACATTCGCTTAATAGAAAATGTTCCACTATCAATTTCATTTAAACCCACAACACAGACATAACGTGTTTTAAGACGATTTGCTAACCGCATCTGAGCTTTTAGACTTCGAGGTTCAAAATCTAGATAAGCAGATATTTGTTGGCTGCGTAGTTGTTGCACAATTTTCAAGCATTCCTCAAAAGATGGTTTGTCTAGATGTGCTAAAAAAATATCGGGTTGAGGTCTTTGGTAATCTTGTATAACTTTTTTTTCATCAGAAAGTAGTAAGGCAAGACGTTCTATTCCTAGAGCAAATCCAAAACCTTTTTCGTTAGGCCCTCCAAGAAGTTCGGATAGGCCGTCATATCGTCCTCCACCTAAAATGGCATTTTGTGTCGGGCCTATTCGTTCATCAACCATTTCAAAGGTTGTACGAATATAGTAATCAAGACCTCTAACTAGGCGGGGTTCTACACGATAGCTAATTTCATACAGATCTAGATAATGGCGAAACTCATCAAAGTGTTGACGACATTCATGGCAGAGGTAATCTAGAATTGATGGTAATTGTTCTATTAATGGCTGACAAGAAGGTGATTTGCAATCTAATACTCGTAGTGGATTAACATTACTGCGACGACGGCAGTCAGAGCAAAATTCAGAAAGATGATTATCAATTTCCTTCTTAAGTTGTTTTATGTAAGAAGGACGACATTGTGAGTCTCCCACAGAATTAATGAGTAGTTCTCCAGAGGTGAACCCCACTTCTTGAAGAAAGAGAGACAACATATCTATAACTTCTGCCTCGATAGCAGGATGATCAGATCCTAGAACTTCTGCACCAATTTGGTGAAATTGGCGATAACGTCCTTTTTGGGGACGTTCCCTGCGAAACATCGGACCAATATAGTAAAGCTTGTCGATCTGCCCGTCATGGAAAAGGCCATGTTGAAGATAAGCTCGTACTACTGGGGCAGTTCCTTCTGGACGAAGACTAAAGTTTTTTCCTTTGCTGTCAGCAATGGAATACATTTCCTTCTGTACAATGTCCGTTTCGGTTCCTATTGTGCGTGAAAACAGTTCGGTATTTTCAAGTATTGGAGTGCGCACCTCACCGTAGCCGTACAGCCTAAAAAGCCGGCGAGCAATTGTTTCAATTCTTTGCCAGCTCTCCACTGAGCCAGGTAAAATGTCCTGAGTTCCTCGTATCGATTTGATCAAGGTTTCTATTATAGAATTGTGGGACCGACAAGGGCAAAAAAGAGCTTATAAACCACCCTTATCGACCAATTAATGAGTAGGTCTACTTATTCTAGAAAATCTCCTAAGTTTCGGAATTTTTCTCGACGCATTTTCAGAAGTTTATTCTTATTCAAAGAAGTGAGTTCTTTTAAATTTCGAATTAGGTGATCCTTGAGAATAAGTGCAGCTTGATCCCAATCAGTATGAGCGCCTTCTTGAGGTTCGGGTACAATTTCGTCAATTACTCTGAAGCGTTGCATATCTCTAGCTGTTAGCTTAAGGCTATCAGCTGCCTGTTTAGTATGTTCTTGGTCTTTCCATAGAATAGCCGAACAGCTTTCTGGAGAAATTACTGAATAAATAGAATGTTGGAGCATGAGGATTCTATCACCTATCCCTATGGCAAGTGCTCCTCCGCTACCTCCTTCTCCTAAAATGGTTACAATAATAGGCACTTGTAGTTGTGACATTGTTCTTAAATTGTATGCAATTGCTTGAGCTTGGCCTCTTTTTTCAGCGCCCATTCCGGGGTATGCGCCTGGGGTGTCTATAAAGGTCATTATTGGGCGATTGAATTTTTCAGCCATTTTCATTAATCGGATAGCTTTGCGATATCCTTCTGGTTTAGCCATGCCATAGTTGCGATATAGGCGTTCTTTGGTGTTGCGTCCTTTTTGTTGGCCTATAACCATAACCGGATGTTTATCCAGAAGGGCCATTCCTCCGATCATAGCGGCATCTTCAGCATATCTCCGATCGCCATGTAGGGGATGAAATTTACTAAACATGCGTTTAATGTAGTCTAGGGTATAGGGGCGCTGTTCATGGCGGCAGAGCTTTACATGATCCCAAACAGGAGTTCTCTTTTTAAGCTGAACTTCTAGTTTAGAGATTCTTTCTTCAAGTTCGGCGATTTCGGTAGCTTCTTCTGGAGCTAGTAGTTCAACTTGCTCTCTTAGCAAAGCAAGTTCTTCAATAAGTTTATCCACTTTAGTTCCTAAATTTTTTTATTTTAAATTACCAGCTGTTTTTTGTGCACACAAACTCTTTACAGTAAAAACATAAGAAAAGAGAAGGTAATAGTGAATATTTCAAAACTGGCCGGATAAGTCATTCTCCAGTATACAACGCTACTGAATTTTCACCAAAGAGGTTTTCTACAGCTTTAACGAAAGAAGGAATAGGATCTATTAATAGGTTCTCTTCAGGAATGATAACAATTCTATGTTTTTGTTGTTCCAGGAGTTCGAACTCAAGTGGGCAAGTTCCAGGATGTTCAGTGAGTAAGGATTTGAGTTGAGAAATATGTTTTTCATTTAGGGAAGGTAGCGGAATTCGAATAGAAGTTTTGCTAACAGCTTCTTGCCAAAGAGAGTCTAGGTGAAAAATTTCAGAAACAATTATCTGAATATCTCCTCGGGCACTTACTTCACACCGTCCACGTAAAAGAATGGGAACATCATTTTCTAATAAATTTTTGTGATGTGCATAGATGTTAGACCAAGCCAAGGCCGTAACTGTTCCGGTCAAATCTTCTAGCTTGAACATAGCCCAGGAGTCACCCTTTTTGTTTACCTTTTTTTGGAAACCAGTTACTATGCCACCAATTGAAATTGTTTTTCCTGAAGTGGCCTCTCCCATATCTATGACATTGTATTGTGAGAATTTTTGGAGCTCAGACTCGTAGTCTTGGAGTGGATGTCCTGTAACATAATATCCGAGTGTTTCCCTTTCGTAGGCCCATTTTTGACGATCTGGCCATTCTCCTACATCAGGGATATCTTCCTCTTTGATGGGATTTAAATTATCTAAACTAAGAAAGAGATCTTTTTGACCACTTTTCCTATCTCTTTCAGCTTTCTGTCCGTGTTCAACAGCTCGGTCTAAAATGTTCATCAAAGATTTGCGATGATGTCCTAAGGAGTCAAAAGCTCCTGATTTAATCAGTGATTCAATAACGCGTTTATTAACGACACGCAGATCAACTTTTTCGGAGAACTCATATAGGTTCGAAAATCGCTCAATTTCTTTTCGGCAGGATAGCACTGAGTTGATTGCTGTTTCGCCAACATTTTGGATAGCAGCTAGACCAAACTTAATTTCATTAGAAGAACCGACGAAGTCTAATTGGCTTTCATTTATATCTGGAGGAGATACTGGAATATTCATTTTCTTGCAATCGTTAAGGTGTTTAACTATTTTGTCAGTATTGGACATCTCGCTGGTTAAAAGAGAAGCCATGAAGTGTACTGGATAATGAGCTTTTAAATAGGCTGTCTGGTAGGCAAGTAATGCGTATGCGGTAGAGTGACTTTTATTGAAGCCATATCCGGCAAATTGTTCCATTAGTGAAAAGATGCGCTTAGCTTTTGCAGATTGAATTTTATTAATTTCACATCCAGCAAGAAACTTTTTTTGCTGTCCTTTCATAACTTGTTTCTTTTTCTTGCCCATGGCTCGTCTAAGCAAATCAGCTTCTCCTAGAGAAAAACCTGCCAGTCTGCTGGCAATTTGCATGACTTGTTCTTGATAAACAATAACTCCATATGTCTCTTTTAAAATTTCCTCCAATTCAGGGACTTCATATTCAATATTTACTTTTCCATGACGACGTTTGATGAAGTCATCAATCATCCCTCCTTGGATAGGCCCGGGTCGGTAGAGAGCATTTAATGCAATTAAATCTTCAAAGCGACTGGGTTGTAGGCGATTTAAAATATCGCGCATTCCTGAAGATTCAAATTGAAATACTCCGCTAGTTTTTCCTTCGCAAAAAAGTGAAAACGTTTTGGAATCAGATAAATCCAATTCATCCATGTCCAAGGTAACACCGAGTTGACTCGTGATTTGAGAATGTGTTTGGTCTATAACTGTAAGAGTCTTCAGAGCCAGAAAATCCATTTTCAGCAAACCTAATCGTTCAAGGTCACTCATGGAATACTGAGTAGTAATTTCATCCTTGTTGCTTTTGTAAAGGGGAATCAATTCTATTAATGGTTGGGGAGCAATGACAACTCCGGCAGCGTGGGTAGAAGCGTGTCGAGCTAATCCTTCTAAACGGCTGGCTACGTCGATTAATTGCTTGTAGCGATCATTGCTTTCAGATAGTTGTTTGAGTTCTTGAACGCTGGAGAGAGCTTTTTTTAAGGTAGTGTCTGGACTCTGTGGTACCAAACGCGCAATTTTATCCACTTCCGCATAGGGAATGTTCATGCCGCGACCTACATCGCGAATTGATCCGCGAGCAGCCATAGTTCCAAATGTGATTATTTGACTTACATTGCTACGGCCGTATTTGTTTGTAACATAGTCAATGACCTCACCACGCCGAAGCATGCAGAAATCAATATCAATGTCTGGAGGAGTTATTCTTTCTGGATTTAAAAATCGTTCAAAAAGAAGGCCATATTGTAAAGGGTCTACGTTTGTAATTTGCATGGCATAAGAGACTAGGCTGCCTGCTGCTGAGCCACGACCCGGCCCCACCGGAATTTTATTTTCTCGTGCGTAACGCATGAAGTCCCAGACGATTAGGAAATATCCTGGAAAATCCATCTGCTTGATCATTTTAAGTTCGTCATCTAAGCGTTTTTGATACTCCTCAAGTGAGGATGCCAACAGTCCCTTGGATTCTTTTTCTTTGAGGTTGTATAGACGCTCTTCGAATCCGTCTCTAGCTACTTTTTCGAAATAGGTTTCTAAGGTGTATCCAGAAGGAACTTGAAAGTCAGGGACGATGTTTTTAGGTTCTCCTAGTTCAAAGGAACACTGGTCGGCAATTTCGAGAGTATTGGAAAGAGCTTCTGGAACATGAGAAAAGAGAGACTCCATTTCTTCCAAGCTTTTAAAATAGAACTCATCAGTTTTATAGGAAAGACGATTTTCATCTTGGAGAGTCTTTCCCGTTTGAACACAGAGTAGTACTTCGTGGGGGAAGGAATCTGCTCGGGTTGGGTAGTGGCAGTCATTGGTTGCTACCAATGGAAGATCCAATTCTCGACTTAGTTTCAACATTCCAGAATTAACTTTTTTTTGCTCTTCAATTCCATGATCTTGCATTTCCAAATAGAAGTGACCTGGACCTAAAATTTCACTTAGATGTCCTGCCGATTGCCGGGCCTCTTCGTAGCGGTCTTGAGCTAGATTCCACGCAACGCTACCTTTAAGACAAGCAGATAAACCGATTAAACCTTCTGAGTATTGTTCTAAAATTTCTAGATCAATTCGGGGACGGTAATAAAAACCTTCGAGATATCCCAATGAAACCAGTTTGACCAAGTTGTGATAGCCGATTGAATTGGTTGCGAGAAGAACAAGATGATTGCTTTGATCAGAGCGCCCATTTTTAGACTTACGGCCTTCACGGGCTACATATACTTCGCAACCAATAATAGGTTTTACTCCGTATTTTAACGCGGTATCGTGAAATTGAACTGCTCCAAAAAGATTTCCATGATCAGTCAAGGCCACAGCTGGCATCCCCATTTCTGAAGAGCAGCGGATTATGGTTTCAATTGGATTAGCTCCATCTAAGAGACTGTAGTGGCTGTGAAGATGAAGGTGGGCGAATTCAGTCATATTTTTAAATAATTATTCCCACTCGATAGTACTAGGTGGTTTAGAACTAATGTCGTAGACCACTCGGTTCACACCCTGAACTTGGTTTACGATTCGATTAGAAATGATCTTAAGCAATTCATAGGGTAGTTCAACCCAATCAGCAGTCATGCCATCTAAGCTGTGCACGGCCCGAATTGCTATCACGTTTTCATAAGTCCTTCCATCGCCCATGACTCCTACAGTTTTAATAGGAAGTAGCACTGCGAAAGATTGCCAGATGCTAACATATAAGCCTGCATTTTTTATTTCTTCCTCAACGATTTTATCTGCCTCTCTTAGTATTTTTAGACGTTTCTCGTTTACTTCTCCTAAGATCCTTACAGCAAGACCCGGACCAGGAAAAGGCTGGCGATGAATAAGTTCTTCTGGGGCACTAATTTCTGTACCTACTCGTCTAACTTCGTCTTTGAAAAGTTCTCGAAGAGGTTCTACTAGATTGAGGGACATTTTTTCTGGAAGACCTCCTACATTGTGGTGAGTTTTGATTACTGCTGAAGGTCCTTTAACTGAAACTGACTCGATAACGTCAGGATACAGTGTTCCCTGAACGAGATATTCTATTTTCCCGAGCTTTTTTGCCTCTTCTTCAAAAACTCGAATAAACTGTTCTCCTATAATTTTTCTTTTTAGTTCTGGATCCTCTACTCCTTGTAAATGTTCTAGAAAACGTTGTTGGGCATTTACACCTAAGACGTTGAGATTAAGTTCTTTTTGAAAAGTATTTAATACTTCAGTAAACTCATTTTTGCGAAGCAATCCGTTGTCTACAAAAACACATGTCAGCCGGTTTCCAATTGCTCGAGAAACTAATAGAGCAGCTATTGTAGAATCTACACCTCCAGATAGTCCGCACACTGCTTTGCCGTCTCCAATTTGCGATGAAATCTTTTTTATTGTTTCTTCAACAAAGGATTTCATCGACCAGTTTCCTTGGCAGCCACAGATAGGAAAAAGAAAGTTGGATAAAATTTCTTTTCCGAGGGGTGTGTGAACAACTTCAGGATGAAACTGTAGTCCATAAATTTTTTTAGCTAAATGCTGCATGGCTCCGGGAGCGGTGTCACTTTCAGCAATTACTTTGAAGTTGTTTGGAATTTGTTCAATGCGATCTCCGTGACTCATCCAAACATCTGTTGTTTGGGGAAGACCCTCTAGAAGAAGGCTTTTTTGCACTTTTTGCAATGGTGCTCTTCCATATTCACGGTAGTTTGAAGGTGCTACTACACCACCAAAATGATGTGCTAATAATTGCATTCCATAACAAATTCCAAGTAAGGGTCCGGGAAAATTATAGAGATTGGAATCAGGATGAGGAGAGTTTGAATCTGAAACCGATTGGGGTCCTCCTGACAAAATTATTCCTTTAGGATTGCGTGCTTCTATTTCTTCCCAAGAAAGATTGTAGGGGACGATTTCAGAGTAAACATTTGCCTCTCGAATTCGGCGGGCTATCAGCTGCGTGTACTGTGATCCGAAATCAAGAATAAGAATAGTCTCATGAGTCATAGAAATTGTGATCAATGAATTGTAAATGATAAATTTCGAACTACAAACATTTACTGAATTTTAGTTCTTAATTTATCTTTCACCACTCACAATGTTATGCCACGCAGTATAGCATGGGTTATCAGATGTACAGTGCTTGACTATCTTATTAGAAACCTTGACCATTAAAGTTATGGCATCTTTGCAAACGTTGCAGGCAATGCTCCTTGGGATTGTTCAAGGACTTACAGAATTTCTTCCTGTTAGTAGTTCGGCCCATCTACTTTTAATTCCCTGGGTGTTGGGATGGGAACCCATGGGGTTGACTTTTGATGTCATTCTCCACGGAGGAACTTTAATAGCTTTAGTTATCTATTTTCGTCACGAATGGTTGCAAATAATTCGACAGATATTTGTCTCTGAAAAAGAAGATAGGGACTACTCTTTGGCTATGCCTCTTATAATTGGTACGTTTCCAGCAACAATACTCGGACTATTTTTTGATGATCTTATAGAGAATCAGTTGCGGAACTCAGAGGTAATTGTGTTTACCCTGACTTTTTTTGGGCTAATGTTGTGGGTAGCTGATAAACGGGGATCACAGAAGAGAGGTCTTCGGGGTCTAACAGGGATGGATGGGCTGATTATTGGATTGGCACAGGCAATAGCGTTGGTGCCAGGTGTTAGTCGTTCTGGGATAACAATAACAGCAGCCCTATTTCTTGGAATATCCAGAGCGGATTCTGCGCGATTTTCTTTTTTACTTGGAACGCCAATTATTGCCGGTGCGACTATTTTAAAGCTTTATGACTTATTGCAAACGCAAGATATGGTAATGGCCTCTATTGTACCTCTTGCAGCTGGTGTATTATTTTCATCAATAAGCGGCTTCTTATGCATCAAATACTTTCTTTCATTTTTAAGAGCTCGTACTTATCTCGTCTTTGTCGGCTATCGTTTGGTGTTGGCTGTTTTTATATTGCTTTTGCTAGTACTCTAACTTTAAGCCAGGAACTGGAAAAACCACAGTTTCCAGCCCGGCAAAATTTAATCCTTAGACAATATTTTCGTACCCGATTTTCTGAAGCATATATTTCCCAGAGCCATGTAACATCTAGCCCTCCTATTTTTATTGAAAATTTTATAGATCGACAAATTGATAATTACATAACAGAGTTGGACAAAAGATTGAATGGTATAAAGTCCCAATCTGCTGGTTTAGAAGTGGCAGCGAAGGGGTTGATTTTTGGAGAAGAAGGGCCAAACTATTTGCAATTTCGGAAAATATGGAAAGAATCAATGAAAAGAATTCATGATGATGCTGGGGTGTTACACAGAATGATTAGTTATGTCTTGACAGGGTTAAAAAATAAAGGCGATGTGGAAATTGATACTGGCTTAGAGGCTAAAAAAATAGGGTTTAAGAAAGAACGTTTATATCTTCAAAAGGAAATAGTAAAAGCTGAGCAGAGAATTAGGAATTATTTTTTTGAACCCAATCACATCATACATTTGGAAGAGCTCAAGGGAGAAAATATGCTGATTCAACTGTATCGTATTCGGCAAATAACACAAAAACTAAAAGAAGTTTGGTGAAGTGGTATGGAATATTTTTACAAAATGGGGTTATAAGCTTATTTTTGAGAGTTCAGAAGATTTTTTTGACAATTTGCCCCCAAAAAGTAACTTGCAGAGGACGCTGTCTATGATAGCTTTCCAACTGGCTTCAATTACGTTTTTGGAAACACCAATTGTGCTCCATGATTGGAGGCCATCAGAAGAGCGAATAAGGACACGAACTTTAGCTCCAGTTCCGCTTTTGGCGTCTAAAACTCTTACCTTATAGTCGATCAGACGAAGATCTTCTATTTCAGGAAAGAAACGGGTTAAGGCTTTTTTAATTGCACAATCCAGTGCCTGGACGGGGCCGTTCCCATCAGATGAGGTGTGTTCGTCAACTCCATTTACACTTATTTTTACAGTGGCTTCACTAAGAAAATTTCCTTTTACATCTTGATCAACTAAGATTCTAAATCCTTTAAAATCGAACGGGTTTTTTCTGAGCTTTCCAAACTCGTGTACGAGTAGTTTTAAGCTTCCTTCGGCACCTTCAAATTGGTAACCTTCGTACTCCATCTCTTTAATTCGTTCAAGTACAGATTTTAAATCTAAGTCCTCGAGGGAAATGTCTCCAAATTCTTGGATTTTATACAGCAGATTGCTTCGGCCTGACAAATCTGAAACTAAAACTCTTCGGCTATTTCCCACGTCTTCTGGACGGACGTGTTCATAAGTTCTAGGATCCTTTAGAAGTGCACTTACGTGAAGGCCTCCTTTGTGAGCAAAAGAACTCCTGCCTACGAAGGGAAGGTTGTTAGGAATAGTTAAGTTAGCAACTTCGCTGATGAAGTAGGAAGTTGATCTTAAATTTTCTAAATTTTTTCGACCTATAGAATTTCTATTAAGTTTTAATTCCAGAATTGGAATAATTGAGCAGAGATTTGCATTACCTGCGCGTTCTCCATAGCCATTCATAGTTCCTTGGATCATAAGAGCTCCGGCCTGAATTGCTGCAATTGAGTTGGCTACCCCAAGTTCACAATCATTATGGGTGTGAATTCCTAGGTTGGGAAACTGGTTAGCCAATTTTCCTACCCATTCGGCTATGGTAGTTGGCAGATTTCCCCCGTTTGTATCACAAAGAACAATCCAGTCAGCTCCTGCTTCTGAAGATGTTCTAACGACTTCTGTGGCATATTCTGGATTGGCTTCGGCTCCATCGAAAAAATGTTCAGCATCAAAAATGACCTCTTTGTCTTGGTTTTTCAGATAGGCAATACTTTCCCGTATGATCTGGAGATTTTGCTCCATAGTAATGCCTAGAGCACGTTCTACATGAAAATCCCAAGCTTTGCCTACTAGTGTAACGCTTGGGGTTTCTGCTTGAATAAGTGCTTCAAGATTGGGGTCTTGGTCGACTGAATTTTTCCAATGACGCGTGCTACCAAAGGCCACAATCTTACTGTTTTCCCAGGAAAGGGTTTTTAGGCGTTCAAAAAATTCTGCATCTTTTGGATTTGAACCAGGCCATCCACCTTCGATGTAGTGAACGCCAAATTTATCTAGTCTTTGAGCAATCCTCACTTTATCCTCGACGCTCAAAGAGATGTTTTCTCCCTGAGTCCCATCGCGGAGTGTGCAATCATAAATTTGTACTGAGCTGCTCATGATTTTTCAGAATCAATTTTTTCTTTTGTCAGATTGTGATCGCATCATTTTACGTAGGCGACTGCCGACTTCTTCTACAAGCTGGGCTGCTTCTTCTTCGCGGTATTGCGTCATTTTGGGTAAGCCCTTTTCATTTTCTAGAATCCATTCTCGGGCAAAATCTCCTGATTGAACCCCCTTTAATACCTGCTTCATATTTTCGTCTATGCTTTCGTCCAAAACTTTCGATCCTCTAGCATAATCTCCATATTCAGCTGTATCGCTAACGGAATAGCGCATGTAGCTCAATCCACCCTCATAGATTAGATCGACAATTAATTTTAATTCGTGAAGACATTCAAAGTAAGCTATCTCTGGTTGATATCCCGCATCGACTAAAGTTTGAAAACCCTTTTTTATTAAAGTGCTTGCACCTCCGCACAAAACAGCTTGTTCTCCAAAAAGATCGGTTTCAGTTTCTTCCTTGAAAGTGGTTAGAATAACTCCAGTTCGAGTACAGCCTAAACCATGAGCGTAGGCCAGAGCGTTCTCCATTGCTTTGCCAGTATAGTCTTGATGAATTGCTAAAAGAGCTGGAACACCATCACCTTCCTGAAAGAGTTCACGTAATCGATGTCCGGGACTTTTAGGAGCAATCATTGAGACATCCACAAAGTCTGCTGGAGCAATTTGTTCAAAATGGATATTGAAACCGTGGGCAAACATTAGGGTATTGCCTTCCGAAAGATTAGGTCCAATGGACTCCTCATACAGTTTTGATTGGACGGTATCTGGAGCCAAAATCATTATTATGTCAGCCTTACTAGTAGCTTCAGAAACGTCTAAGACTTGTAGTCCGGCTTCTTCAGCTTTTTTTCTAGAGCCACTTTCTGGATGCAGGCCAACAACTACCTCAACTCCATTTTCTTTAAGGTTTAGAGCATGAGCATGGCCTTGGCTCCCGTATCCAATTATGGCAATAGTTTTATTATTTAAATTTTCCAGATGGGCGTCTTCCTCACCAAATACTCTAGCCATGATTTATTTCAACCTCCGATGTTAGTTCCATTTATTTAGATATTTAAGTTGTTTTTGTTTAACTGTTATGTGCAGATATTAAATTACTTATTTTCTTTGCGTCCTTGTTTTAAGATAAGTTCTCCTGTCCTGTGGATTTCCCTAATTCCATAATTTTTTGTACTTTCCAAGAAAGTGTCTATTTTTTCAGACTTTCCAGTCACTTCGAAAATACAGCTATTTTCACTTAGATCGATAATTTCGGCCTGGAAATCTTCAGCAAGATTGAGAACTTCCTTTCTGTTGTTTTTATTTACGGCTACTCTGATTAAACCCATTTCTCTTACCACGTGTTGAGAGGGGTCGTAGGGAATAACCTTGGCTACATCGATCAATTTATTCAGTTGTTTGACGACTTGTTCTAACCCACGCTCATCAGTTTTAGTGGTTAGAGTAATACGAGAGAGTGTTGAGTTTTCAGTCGGAGCCACGTTTAAACTCTCAATATTATATCCTCTCTGACTAAATAGTCCGACTATTCGCGCAAGGACTCCTGCTTTATTGTCTACTAGCAAGGAGACTACTTTGCCCATTTTACTGCTATCCTTTCCATTTTTTTCAGCACATTAAAATGCTGAGTTAATACCCCTAGATTGTTCCGATAAGAACACGATTTCCAAGATTTTGGAAGGATTTTCGGTTCTTTGCGGAGTTCTTGGGCTTAGCCTATTAAGCGGCCACGCTTCTCTGATAAGAACCGGAGGCAATATTACTGTTAATAATAACGAGGCTAATTTGGTCAGAATCAAAACCATAGCATGAAAAGTAAGGTGTTGTGTTGTAGGTCTTCAAATTTCTCATAAGTGCCTCTTATAACAGTAGTAAAAGGATAGAAATAAGTTGCCTTGCAAGTCAAGACCTAAAATTATTTGAGTTGTATTCGTGTATGATGAAAGTTATGAGCAGGGTCTCTATTTCCTTATTGCAAGAGGAGTACTCTCAAGTACGTCAGAAAATCTCCCAAAGTTTTTTGGGTGAAGTAAATGTTGCTTTAGCGCTGGAGCAGCTTACTCTAGTCACCGATCAATTAGTTCAGAAATTAGCAGAAAAATATTTGTCAGGGAGTTCGGTCTGCGTTTTAGCAGTTGGGGGGTTTGGAAGGGCTGAAATGTGCCCATTTTCAGATGTGGATCTCCTTTTTATCTATGAGGGATCTCAACAGAGCGAAAAAGCGATTAAGTCTGTACTTCATGATTTATGGGATCTCAAGTTAGATTTGGGACACCAGGTGTGGACTCTTAATGATTTACAAAAACAAAATTTTGGAAATTTCAGTTTATTACTTTCGATTTTAGACGGACGTTTTATCGCCGGACAAAAATCTTTAGGGGAGGAGCTTTTAGAGCAAATACTCCCTTTGTATGTACGGAAGCATAAAGCTGAAATTATTCAAAAATTAACGGAATTAACTTGGGAAAGGCACGAGTCCTTCGGTAATACATTATATCATTTGGAGCCCAACCTAAAGACCTCTCCAGGGAGCTTGCGAGATCACTTGGTGGGAACTTGGATTCTCCGTTTGGAGCCAAAGCAAAATGTATTTTCTTTATACAGTGAAGATGATGTTGTGGAAGCTCAGCGCTTCTTAATGAAACTCCGAATTTTACTGCATTGGTTTAGTGGTAAAAATCAAAATAAGCTGACCTATCGATTCCAAGATAAGTTTGCTGATTATCTTGAATACAAAACGACTAAAGATCGTTCAAAAGTCCAATCTTTCATGCAGGATTATTTTCTAAATGCTAGAACAATCTATCGTTTTTGCCAAAATAATATTAACTCCAAACAATCGACTTTTCCAGTCAAGACGCTAGATGTGGATTCAAGGAAAAAAATTGGAAGTGCGGTGCAGGTATTGAATGTTTTTCAACGCTCATTATTGGAGAAGCTCCCGCTGAATAATCAAACTCGTAATGCTGTTTTCAGAGCACTTCCTTCTTTTAAACGAACGTTATCAGGTGGAAAAATCAAAGGGTTTCTTAATGAAATTTTTAAGCCTCGTTCTGGTTTACATGACACCCTGTACGAGATGTACCAGCTTGGCGTTTTAGAAGTACTGTTTCCAGAATTAAAGAGCATCAAAGCTTTAATAATTAGAGACTTTTACCATAGGTATACGGTAGATGAGCACACTTTTTTAGCTATAAAAAACATTGAAGATCTATTGATGGCCCAAGATAATTCCGATATGCGTTTTAGAACTCTTTTGGAAGACACCCAAAATTCTAATTTACTTATATTGGCACTTCTTTTTCATGATGTTGGAAAAAGCAGGGCAGGGGAGCATGAAAAGGAAAGTGAGAGGATAGCCAATCAGGCTTTACTTCGATTCAAATATGAAGATCATGAAAGGGAAATTGTTCTTTTTTTAATTCGTTCTCATTTGAAAATGTCTAGCGTGGTTTTTCGTCGTGATCTTGAGGACAATCAAGTTATACAGGGATTTATTGAAGAAATTCCCAGCGTAGAACATTTACGCCTTTTGTGTTTATTGACTTTTGCAGATATCAAAGCAGTAGCTCCTGGCACTCTCAATGAGTGGAAAAAAGATCTGTTGTGGCAGTTATATGTCTCTTCTTATGAAAAATTAACTCTCGGTTTTGGAGAGGAGAGAATCCAGGAAGATGATATCGGAGAGAAATTATTGGCCAAACTTCCTGATGATTTAAAAAGAGATGAATTCGAAAGTTTTCTAGAAGGTTTTCCTCTTCGCTATCTGAACTCGACTTCTACTGATGTAATTTATCATCACTGTCAACTATCAACTCAGCTTAGTCAGGAAATACCGGTTCAGGTGCGTGTATCATCCCGGAAAACTCATTACGAATTGTGCGTTATTACTCCAGATCGCCGACAAATTTTTGCCAAAATTGTAGGGGTATTAGCATACTTTGACATGAGTGTTTTGCGTGGCTTTGGCTTTTCTAATAGTCAAGGCATTATTCTTGATCTTTTCCATTTTTCGAATCCACATGGTAGTTCTCAACTGAGTGCAGAAAGACAAAAGGAACTACGAGATTTTATAGTCGAAGCAATTGAGAGAAATCTGCCAGTTGGAAAACTTTTAGAGGGTAAAGAACAGAGTCCTATTTTCCATTCTTTATCACCTCATTTTAAACCAGAAATTTATTTTACAAACGATCAATCCGACAAGTACTCTATTATGGAGATTATTGCTCAAGATTCTATCGGGTTGCTTTATCGAATCGGTCATGAGATTGTGGCCCTGGACTGTGACATTGAGTTATTGCTAATCTCAACAGAAGGGAATAAGGCTATCGATGTCTTCTATCTTGCCTATCAAGGAGAGAAGCTTTCTTCTCAGTTTCAAGACCAGCTTTCAAAAAGGATTATTCAATCAATAGGGTAAAGTTATGAAGTTAATTGTAGCAATTGTTAGACCTAGTAAAGCTGAAGAAATCAAAGACGCTTTAAGTCAACTCAATATTGCAGGTATGACTCTGTCGGAGGTTCGTGGCCATGGTCGACAAAAGGGGCATACTGCCATTTATCGAGGCAAGGAGTATAGTGTTAGTTTGCTACCTAAAATGAAACTAGAAATAGTTATTCCTGATGATTTAGTGGAAGAGACAATTCGAGTTATTATTCAGACGGCTCGAACAGGTGAGATAGGAGATGGAAGGGTTTTTGTCTTGCCTGTGGAGGAAGGCTACAACATCCGTACTGGCGAAAAAGATGTGACATAGTTAGATTGTTGGCTGGCAGGAAATTAGTTGTCAGATTTAAAAAACTGTCTATATATTGTGCGTATTTGCTCTCTTGTAGATAAGTATTGTTCCAGTAGAATTTTTCCGGATTTAACATTTAAAAAATCAGCAAGCATGGCGTTGTCTGAGGGATCTTTTGAGATTTTGTTTGATGAGTTTTTTTGAAGCAGACGTTGAGTGGCTTCCAATGAGAAAAGGAACTTTTGCCCCTGACTCAAAATAGCACCAGCTGTTTTATCTAAATAACCTTTATCAACTAGTCGGGAACATGAATAGAGAGTATTTGCTCCTTTAATATTATTCTGTACCTGTAGATACTGAACAATGAATTGAATATCTGCTAGTCCCCCACGACCGACTTTGAAATTGTAGTGCTTTGAGTGGTTCTCTTTTCCAATTTCAGTTTCTTGGCGCATGCGAATATGATTTAGCGTTTTTATTTCTTCAACTGAAAAAGGTTTTCCCCAGATTAATGAGGTCAGATCTATGTTTTTGGAAAATCCTTCTAGAGTTCTTGATTTTACGTAAGCTAGACGTTCCCAAGGTTCAATGCGAGTTTTGAAATACTGCTCGAGACGTTGGTAGGAAATAGCTAGTGCTCCATATTTACCTTCGGGTCTCAATCGAAGGTCCAATTTGTAGCAATGTCCTAATTCAGCATGAAATTCTAAGTTGGTCTGGATCTTCTGTAAGAGCTTGGAGAAAGATTTCTCAGTGGCAGAGATTTTTTGTTGGTCAAAGACTAAAATTAAATCCAGGTCAGAGTGATAGGTTAATTCCTTTCCGCCGAGTTTCCCCAAAGCCAGAATGCTAAAATCCTGTGTAGATAATTTAGAGTTATTTTCGCATATAGTAGATGCAGTCCATCGTACGCACAAATCAGCTAATTCACTCAACCAAAGTCTTGATTGTAGAGGGCTGTGATGAAAAATATCCTGTAATCCGACTTTAAACTCTTCTCGTCTTTTGAAAAGATGTAGACCGTGAATAGAAGATTTGTTGGTGGATATTGCTAGTTCAACCGTTTTTTTCAGTTCGGTGTAAGAGATTTTAGGAGAGGGTAGATTGGAAATTGAGTCTAAGAGTTCTGGATTGCGAATTAAGATTTCCGATAAAAATTCACTTGAACTGAGGATCTGCAAAAGTCGATTACAAAATTTTTGATTTTCTATCATTTCGGAATAAAGATTAATTCGACTACCTAAGGATTCAGCAAATCTATCCAAATTGGCAAAAAGATGGCGAGGATGTTTCATGAGGGCAGTATGTTTTGTTAGTAGGGGAATTAAATTGGCTAGTAAGTTTCGGGTCCGTCTTGGGGAATATGGGAATGAAGGTGTTTGTCTAAGAAGGACAATTCCTTCATAAAATTCCTCAGCTTGATCTATTCCTTCTTTTTCAATTTTAGTAATAGCTTTTCTAGAGTCCATTTGAGAATCCAAAACTACTTCCTGTAGGCCAACTGGCTCTTCAGATTCAAAGAGAGAAGAGAAGAGTTGATTAACTGCTTGGCTGTGTGTTTTAAAATCGCGCAAAAATGCTTCTAGTGCGGTGTAGTTCACACCATCTTTTTTGGTATTTTGATACCCCATTCGACGAGCACACCTTGTCATTTCTAGTTTGTCAGCGGGTAAAGTGTGAGTCTGGAGATCAGCGACCAATTGAAGTTTGTGTTCCAAATTTCGCCAAAAGCGATAGGCATTTTCTAGGATTTTATAATCGTCTAGGGGGATGAAATCTTCCTCAAATAGTAAGCTAAGTCCCTTTAGGGTATTGGCACTACGAATAGAAGGTTGTTGGCCACCAGAAAGAAGTTGAAAGGCTTGAAGGAAAAATTCAATTTCTCTAATTCCCCCAAGGCCATGCTTGATGTCAGACCCCTTTTCATTATTTGTTATCTCTTTGTTAATCCTTTGTTTTAGCCATTTGATTTCTTCAACAGCCGCAGTATCGAGGTAACGTTTGTAAACAAAATTTTGAATCAGGTCCAAAAAAGCAGTTCCTAAATTAGCATCTCCTGCGACCCACCGGCACTTAATTAAAGCCAAACGGTCAAAGGTGTCAGCCCAAGTTTCATAGTATTGGCGACAGGCGTCTAAAGAGTAAGTGATTTCTCCGGATTGTCCCATAGGTCGAAGTCTTAAATCGATTCGGTAAAGACGTCCTTCTGGAGTGTGTTCAGCTAATCTTTGAGTATATTCACGTGCAAAACGAATCATATTGGTTTGATCTTTTTCGTGAGCATAGATATAAATTAAGTCTACATCTGAGCTGAAATTTAGTTCTTGTCCTCCTAGTTTTCCTAAAGCTAGGACTGCAAATCCAGAGTGAGATGGAAGTGTGTTTCGTGCCACAATTTCAAAGGTTGTTTTTAAGATAGCATCGGTTAGGTGGGATATTTGTCCGACTGTATCTTCTAGTGTTTTAGTTCGTAAGATGTCCTGTGCTCCAATGCGCAATAGCTCGCGTCTACGTAAGCGCCGAAGAGCATTGAGAGCATCTTCTTTTTCAATAAAAGGCCGTATTGTTTCTTGTGCTTGATGTAAGAAGTATTTAGGGTCTTCGGTTACTCCTGGGCCATTCCCCTCGTGAAGCCAATAAAAATATTCTGGATTTCTAAATAGAACCTGGGACAAAAAAGAAGAAGCCCCTAATACTTGAAGCAATAAGTGAAGGGCCGATGGGCTTTCTTCCAGGTAGGAAAATAAATGAAGTGTATTGGGAGTAGATTCAAAAAATGTTGTTAAGTGTAGTAGCGCGGTGTCAGGATCAACAGTTTGTGAGAGAGTGTTGAGTAAGAATGGTCCCCATTCGGCAAATTTTTTTTGCAGTCCAACCTTCTCAACGATACGTTGTAAATATTGATCAGCTTGATTTGTGTCTTGAAATCCGTGGCGTTCAAGTAACTTCTGAACTTCCTGGCTAGATAACTTTGAAGAGAGAAATAGATCGCGGGTCCGCATCCAAACGGCATTGTATCAGAAGGTGAATGATTGTGAGTGCAGTAGTTAGACAATATTGCACTCATTGTTTAATTCAGAACATCTTGATTTAAAAATTCCTTTAGTTGAAATAAAAAATCAATTCTTTAAATATCAAAGTAGAGAGCGAATTCATAAGGATGGGGGCGTAGTCTTAGCGCATCCACCTCATGCTCCCGTTTGTAATTAATCCAAGTTTCAATTACATCGGGGGTAAAGACATCTCCTTTTAGTAAAAAGTCGTGATCTTTTTCAAGTGCATCAAGAACATCCTCGAGGCTTCCTGGAGTGGATTTTACTTTTGAAAGATCTTCTGGGGCAAGATCGTACAAATCCTTGTCCATTGGGTCTGGTGGCATGATCTTATTGTGAATACCATCCAGTCCAGCCATCAACATAGCAGAGAAAGCTAGGTAGCCATTGGCAGACGGATCAGGAGGACGAAATTCAATCCGCTTCGCTTTTTCGCTACGAGAGTAGGCAGGAATTCTTACGCATGCACTTCGATTGCGTTGAGAATAAATAAGGTTAATAGGAGCCTCATAACCTGGCACTAATCGGCGATAAGAGTTGGTTGTGGGTGCAGCAAAGGCTAGTACTGCAGCAGCGTGTTTTAGCAAACCACCAATGTAATATATAGCGTTCTGGCTCAGATCGGCGTAGCCACCCTCTTCGTAAAATAAATTTTTACCATCTTTCCAAAGACTTTGGTGGACATGCATTCCAGAACCGTTGTCCATAAAAAGAGGTTTAGGCATTAGGGTCACAGTTTTGTTGTGGCGACGAGCGGTGTTTTTAACGATGTACTTAAATTTTAATAGATTATCCGCCATTGTTACTAACTTATCGAACCTTATGTCGATTTCGCATTGACCGCCAGTGGCTACTTCGTGATGATGTATTTCTACGGGGATGCCAGCTTCTTCTAAGAGGAGCGTCATTTCGGTTCTTAAGTCTTGTAAGCTGTCCATTGGAGGAACAGGGAAGTACCCTTGTTTGAAACGAGGTTTATATCCCAAGTTTGGATTTTCTTCGCGGCCTGTATTCCAGAACCCTTCAACTGAGTCAATAAAGTAGTACCCTTCGTTATGGCTTTGTCCGAAGCGGATATCATCTAGGACAAAGAACTCTGGTTCTGGTCCGAAGTAAGCTGTATCAGCTAGTCCAGTTGATATCAGATGATTTTCTGCTTTCCGGGCAATGTAGCGAGGGTCCCTGGAGTAGGGTTCTCCTGTTATAGGATCTGAAATATTACAGATCATATTAAGAGTGGGAACTTCAGTAAAAGGATCCAAAAAATAGGTTTCTGGGACTGGTAACATCAACATATCGCTTTCTTGGATTTGTTGAAATCCGCGGATGCTGGATCCATCAAAACCAAAGCCTTCTTCAAAACAATCTTCGTCTATTTGATGGGGAGTAACCGTGAAATGTTGCCACAATCCAGGAAGATCGCAAAAGCGTAGATCTATTGCCTTAATTTTTTGGTCTTTTATTAGTCCAATGACTTCCTTAGCATCCATAACTAAACTCCTAATTCAGCGGGTAAGTAGTTTCTAATTAAACTCTGCAAGTTTATAAGTATATACTGCCTAAAATTGAAAGATAAAATAGAATTAATAACAGCAATCGATCTAATTTTGTTATGCAACTTCCAAATTGCTGCTAAATTTTCATCTGTTAAAATTTCGCCAAGCTGACGCACATAACATTATAAGGCTATGTTAACTAGGGTTTGTTTCTAGGAAATAGTAGCTAATTAGGTGTTGAATTAAAAAATGTCCTTCTTGGATATGTCCTGTATGATCTGATGCTACATGAATGGAGTGAGTAGCCAGTTTTGCCAATTCTCCTCCATTTGCCCCTGTGATACCTACCGTAATGAGTTCGTTCTCATTTGACCACGCTACAGCTTCTAAAATATTAACTGAATTTCCACTACTACTGAAGGCGAGCAATAGATCACCAGTTTGTCCGTAGTTTTTTAGTTGCTCTACAAAAATTTGACTGTAGTCTAGATCATTGGCTAGAGATGTTAACCAGGAAATGTTATCAGTTAGAGAAAGGACTCTAAAGCGTTTGGGTTGTCCGAGAGACGCCTCTTTGCCAAGTTCACTTGCTAAATGTGTTGCTGTTGTGGCACTGCCACCATTTCCACATAAAAAAACCTGTCTTTCATGGTCTCTTGTCGATTGTAGCAATTCAATTAGAGAAACTATCTCTTTTTCAGAAATGTTTTGTAGAATTGACACGCTTTTTGCTATGTAAGCTTGAACGTAATCATTTAGGGCTTTTGATTGCCTGTATTTGTTCAATTTTTCTCCGTCAACTCTTATATCACAGCTATTAGTCAGACTAAAACTTATGTTGCTAAGGGTTTTGGTTTAAGAAATTTCAAATCGTTCTTATGAGATTTATCCTTGTATTTATCCTTTTAGCTGCGTAATCATTAGGAAGACCGTGTGTTCTGTGAGCTAATACGAGCAAAAAATAATATGGAGGCGGCTTTATGAGTACGATAGTTGCGGAAATGGAAAAAAGCTGGAATGAAAAAATCCTCTTTAGTTTCAGCGAATTCAAGGGAAAAAGCTATGCTAACATTCGTGTGCACTACGAAGATGATGATGGTGAGCTGCAGCCAACTAAAAAAGGCATTACTATCTCTTTGGATCGATTTTTGGAGTTTAAAGAGCATTTTCAAGCCTTAGAAGACTTTTTGAAGAGCGAAGGTCACCTGTAAACTAGCCCCCCTCCATAATTCTTAGAACAGAGAGCTGTTTTAGGGTAGTTCCGTGCAGAATTAATCCATTAAAAGGAAGGTTTGAGTGCATTATATAAGGAAGGTCGTATAAGAAATATTATGTTAAGTTTTATTTATTGAACAATCTGGGGTTACTTCTCTTTTGTCAAAGGAGTATAGGTGTATGTTTTGCAAATCATCAATATGTCCGAGAAGATCTAGGAAGATCAGAGAGAAGCATATAAAAGAGGGTTTTAGTTGGAAATATTAGAATGGAATGAGATCTAGATAGGCACAATTAAATACATAATGATTTTCATTATGTTATTTATCTTAAAGTATTTTAAATATTACAAAATAATTACATTTTGTATTCGCCAAGATCTTCTGGGCTGATATTTTCTAGCCATTTTTTGATGTCCTCAGAGTCAAGACCTTCTTTTTCTAAGGTTACATTACGGCTGTTGTTAATGACTTCTTCTGTTACATAGATTGGTGCATCGGTGCGTAAAGCAATAGCTATGGCATCGCTAGGACGGCAATCAATGGTGACTATATCACCATCCATATCAAGATGAATAAGGGCAAAAAACGTGTTTTCTTTTAGTTCAGTGACTACAATTTTCAAAACTTGGGCATTTAGATGCAAAAGCATGTTTTTGAACAGATCGTGAGTCATGGGGCGAGGAGTATCGATACGTTCTATTTGCAGTGCTATAGCATTAGCTTCAAAAACACCCACCCAAATGGGCAATAGAGTATTTTTTTGGACATCTTGCAAAATTACGATAGGAGAGCTGGCAATGGGATCCATCATCAGCCCCTTAATTTTAAATTCCCTTTCCTCCATAAGCCCTCCTAGGCACAGTTTTTGATGGATTTTTTGAATTTTCGACCAACAAGACTATTAGGACCTACTTTAGTTACTAGAATTTCAGCAAAAGTACCAGGTGGTAATATTTCTGGAAAATTCACAATTTTGTTGCTTGTTGTTCTGCCAAAGCTCTGCTTTCCATCTCGAGCTTTACCCTCTACTAGTATTTCAAACTGGTGTCCGATGTAACGTTCTCGGTGTATTTTTAATTGAAGATTTGTTTGCAACCTTTGGAGCATCATTAATCTTTTTGTTTTTTCTGCCTCAGGTACTTCGTTTGTCCAGGGAGCTGCTTCCGTATAAGGGCGTGCGGAATATTTAAAGGAAAACATAGATTCAAATTGAACCTTTTTAACAAGGCTGAGAGTTTGTTCAAAGTCAGCGTCTGTTTCTCCTGGGAAACCGACAATTACATCAGTAGAGAGGGCTATAGGGCGTTGTAAATTCTTAAACCTTTCTACTAATTTCAAAAAATGCTCTCTTGTATATTGGCGTCTCATTTTTTTAAGAATCGGGTCCGAACCAGATTGCACTGGCAAGTGAACCTGATTGCAAATAGTTTCTATTTCTCCTATTACAGAGATTGTGGAGTCATCGAATTCTCGGGGATGAGGAGAAGTAAATCGGACTCTGCGGATTCCCTTAATTTCAGCAACTTTAGCCAACAAATCAGCAAATTTGAAACTGTATTTTGCGGGATCTTTATAACTATTAACGGTCTGACCTAAAAGCAGAATCTCAACAAAGCCTTGGTCAGCGGCTTTTCTGACCTCTTCTAATATTGTTAGGGCTGGTCGATTGCGCTCTTTCCCTCTTGTATAAGGAACAATGCAAAAACTGCAATGTTTATTACAACCCTCTGTAATGGTGATGTTGGCTCGAAATTGACTTGCTCTAAGTACTGATGCAATTTCAACAGGTGCTGGATTATCCAAAAATTCAGTCGCTACTAGCTGTTTAATAGGTTTATTCTTTTTGTCTAAATTATCCAAGAGGTCAGGGAGAGCATGGTACATATGAGTGCCGACCACTAAGTCAACAAAAGGGGCTTTTTGTGTCATGTTTTGAGATTCTTGCTGGGCCACACATCCTACAACGCCAATAAAAAAATTAGGATCACTCCCTCTTTGTTTTCTTATTTCTCCAAGACGACTGTACACTTTATGGACAGCTTTTTCCCGAACACTGCACGTGTTGAGGATGAATAAATCGGCTTCTTCTAGACTGTGGACAGGCACCATGCCCCGATGAGACAACAACCCTGATATTTTTTCAGAATCGTGTTCGTTCATCTGGCAACCGAAAGTTTCTATTAAAAATCTTTTCATTATTGGCTTTCTTTGCAGAGCATTCTAACTAAATGAAGAAGACCCATACAAGAAGGCTGATATAGTAAGGGAATAATTCAAGCATCTATTCTCACTTGTTTAGTTGTAGTCTCACTTCTTTGAAGTAGTTCCCTAGCCTGTTTTCTAGATGTTTCAGTAACATTTTCTCCAGCCATCATGCGAGCAAGTTCTTCTATTTGATTTTTCCCTGTAAGGGTTGTGATTTGAATAATAGTTCTTTCATTGCTTTGCTGTTTGTTTACGTGTAGGTGGTGAGAGGCCCAACAAGCGATTTGAGGAAGATGAGTAACACAGAAAACTTGATGCTGATTGGATAAAAGTGAGAGTTTTTCGCCTACAGTAGATGCAACTCTACCTCCAATTCCTGTATCCACTTCGTCGAAAACTAATGTTTTGAGATAATTTTCAGGACTTACAATAGATTTTAGAGCCAAGATAATTCGAGAAAGTTCTCCTCCTGACGCAATTTTGGAAAGTGGTTTTGGAGATTCTCCGATATTTGGACTTAGCAAAAACTCAGCTTGATCAATTCCCTTTTCGCTGATTTCTTCTTCTGTGGAGTTTAGATCTACCTCAAATATAGTGTTTTCTAAATTTAAGTTAGCAAGTTCTTGACCAATACTTTTTGATAAATTCTTTATATCTTGATGTCTTTTATTAGAGAGGTTACGAGCTAACTGGAGATATTCGGCTTCTAATTTTTTCTGCAAGACCACGAGTTCTTCAGTTTTAGTGTTGTTTTCAGTTAATTCTATGATTTCTTCTTTGGTGCGGGAGGCGTATTCCAGGATATCCTCTACTGTTTCACCATACTTTCGCTTAGCCTTACTAATCTCCAGTAGTTGTTCCTCTAGTATATCCAAACGAGCCGGATTGAATTCTATGCTGTCAGCATAATCGCGCAGATTGTGGGAAATTTCCTCTATCTGGAAACGAATATCTTTCATCTTTTCAGCTGTTTTTTTGTAGGCTGTATCAGTATTTGCAAGTTTTTCAATATGTTTTTCAGCTTGATTCAAAAGAGTTGATAAAGAAATTTCTTGCTCATAAAGAAGTTGATATGCCTGTTGTGAAGCCTGCAATCGATGTTCTGAACTGTTGAGAAGTCGGCGTTCTTCTTCCAATTCCCTGTCCAATCCAGATCTAAGGTTTAGATTGTCAATTTCGGTGATTTGATAATTGAGGTTGTCCAATTTTTGCAACCGGTCTTTTTCATTGATATTTAAACTATGAAGTCCAGATCTAACAGTTTGTAATTTGTGAAATAACGAGCCCAGATGAGCAACAAGATTTTGATTTTCTCCAAAGGCATCCAAGAAGTCGAGTTGGTATTTGGGATGGAGAAGGAGTTGTTGGTCGTGCTGTCCATGGATGTCAGCTAAAAGAAGTCCTAGCTCTGAAAGTAGTTTCTGCGTGATCATTTTGCCATTCACAAAAATTTTATTGGAACCTGACAATGAAATTTCTCTACAAATAATTAATTCTTCATCTTCTAGAGGCGTATTGGTTTCTTCCAGAGCCTTGTGAATGGGGTGTTTGGAGCTTACCTTGAAAATACCTTCTACTCTGGCTTTTTCGAATCCTTCTCTAACCATTTCTTGAGATGCCCGTTCTCCTACTAGAAGCCCTACTGCATCAACCAAAATTGACTTACCTGATCCAGTTTCTCCAGTAATGAGATTAAATCCTTTTTGAAATTCGATTTCGAGATAGTCAATAAGCGCAAAGTTTTCTATTAAGAGGAATTTCAGCATGGCAATATGTTGATGAAGGATGAGTGGAATGTTTTCATAAGGAGTTTTGACAGGCCATTTAGATACCCTAAAGTAATAGCTGGATCCGATTTAGTAGTACCGACTGCTTGCCGGATAATGGTATATGAGCGATGGGTCGGTTACAATCAAGATCGCTTAAAATTTTGCTCACATGAACCTGGAGTGATAGAGATTGATGTTTGTGGTGGCTCAGGGAAATTTTGCAAGTTTTTGGTCGTTAATTCTAAGTAGCGGTCCTATAGCCCAATCAATACTAATAACACTGTTGTTTTTTTCTATTTTTTCTTGGTCTATCATTGTCCAAAAAATTCGTTTTTATAAGGAAGTTAATAGGGACTCGCAAGAGTTTTACGAACATTTCAGAAGAACTTCTAGTTTTTCTCAGCTGTATCAAGATTGTGAACAATTTAACCATTCGCCGTTGGCAGGAGTTTTTGTAAGTGGTTATGAAGAACTCAGTCGTCAGGTAGACGATTCTGCTAATTTACAAGAAAAAACAGATTCGACAGAGCCCTTAAAATTACTTCAAAATTTCAATGGTCTGCAAAGAACATTGGAAAAGGCAGCCCAGACTGAAATGACTACCTTGGAACACTCTCTTTCTTGGTTAGCTACAACCAGTTCTGTAACACCTTTTATTGGGTTGCTTGGAACTGTTATTGGCATTATCAATGCGTTTCAAGGATTGGGGGCAGGTGGGACAACTACCATTCAGGCTGTAGCTCCTGGAATTAGTGAAGCTTTGGTAGCAACTGCAGCAGGACTTTTTGCTGCTATCCCAGCGTTAATTGCATACAATTATTTTATTACTAGACTAAAAGTTTTTGGTGTTGAGATGGATGATTTTGTAGTTGATTTTCTAAATACCGTAGAGCGCAGTTTTATCAATAAGTAATACTTCAATATGGCTTTTTCTACTCTATCAAACTCTACGAGACCCTCTCTTTCTGAAATCAATGTTACTCCTCTGGTTGATGTTGTCTTAGTGTTACTAATTATCTTTATGGTTACTGCTCCAATTTTACAGACTGGCATAGAGGTAACTCTTCCCAAAACTAAAACAGTGGCTGCGGTGGATCCAGAACAGCGTGCTGTTGTGACCATCAGTCGTGATGAAATTCTTTTCTATCGTTCCAATAAAATTAATTTTAATGAACTTGGAGAATTGCTAGGTCGTGATATTGGTGATAGCAAGCAACCGGTTTTTCTTCAAGCCGATGAAGATGTTTCCTGGAAGACGATTGTTGCCGTGGTGGATGAGATTCGAGTTTCAGGTTATGAAAAAATCAACTTAGTAACCCGTCCCTATAGGCAAAGTCGTAAATAGGATAATTTGTGTCTAAACCAATTATTCAGTCCCACATTCACGAGTTCAGCTACCGAGGGCCAGTGGTGTTCTCTTTCGTTGGACATGTTCTTTTGCTGCTGTTTTTCCTTCTTACTGTAAACATCTTTCCTGCAGGTGAACCTCTTTTGATTGGTTCGGGTTTAGGAGGAGGTCAAGAAAAAGATTTTGTAACGGTTGGTCTTTCTTCAGAATTGAGTGGGGGTTCTGGAATGTATAAGCCATCTGTTACACCAAAACCTTCAGCTTCCCTACCAGCTACTTCTCGTAAAGGAACTCAAGAAACTAAATCAAAAAATGTTTTTGTTGAAAAAAAGAAGCGAAGATCTAGTTCTCGAACAGCACAAAAATTCAATAAGAAAACTAAACGAGTAGTTTCAGGAGCTATTCCACGCCAACCTGATTCGGGAAGCGGAGGAGTCGCTGGTTCTAGAGGTGTTTTGGGAGGTGGACAGGGTGTGATGATTGGTTCGGGTACAGGTGCAGGGGTGATGGATTCTTGGTATGCTCGCCAAGTAGAGCAAAGAATTGGCCAAAATTGGCTCAAAACCTCTTTAGGTAGACTCTCTCAGTCTGTACAGACCATTGTTAGTTTTGAGATTAGGGCCAATGGAGTTATCAAAAATGTCAAAGTCCAGAAAAATAGCGGTTTGGCTACAGTTGATTTAGCCGCTCAGAGGGCGGTAATGGCTAGTAGTCCCCTTCCCCCATTGCCGTATGAATTTCGGCATCGTCTAGTTAAGTTTACAGCCTATTTTCGATACCCTCCTAAATGAATATTAGAGGAATTACATGAAGTTACCAGTTTTTATTGTTTGTTCTCTATCCTGCTTGCTTGTTTTGGCGGAAGCACAACAGGCAGATGTGGCGATTTATCCGCGTCCGAGGGAGGATACTAAGTTGGCAGTAGCTGACTTCATCCCCTTAACGTTTGCTAGTCAAGATACACAGGCCACTTTGGAGGTATTTAACCAGGCACTTTGGAATGATTTGAAATTCTCGGCTTTTTTCCAAATGCCCTCTAAAAGTTTTTATCCTTTAAAGCCTCTTCGATTTCCAAGAGATGTGAGTTTTGAGAATTGGCAAGCGCCTACTTTGGATGTTGATTTTTTAATTTTTGGCAACCTGCAAGTAGATGGGACTCAAGTAACTGTGGAAGCGTACCTGTATGACGTTAAAACTCAACAGCAAGTTTTAGGAAAGCGTTACACGGTTTCTGAAAATAAGTTAATACGACGTGTTGTTCACGAGTTTGCAGATCAGGTTGTCTTTCAACTTTCTGCTGGGACAAGCAGAGGTATATCTAGATCTCAAATTGCATTCACTTCTCTCAAAGGGAATAGCAAGGAAATCTATGTTATGGATTATGACGGGTTCAATCAGCAGACAATAACTGCCAATGGTGGGTTGAATAAATTCCCTGAATGGTCTGCCGACAACTCTACCTTGGCTTTTGTGAGCAATTTACCTAATAAGAGTCGGTGGGAACTGTGGCTGCAAGGCTTAAAAGGGGGAAGAAATATTATTCCTGTTTCCACTTCATATGTTTCTTCTCCAGCATTTTCTCCAACTTCACAATCGATTGCATTTTCATCGCGATCTCCCAGTAAATCAGATCCAGATATTTATGTGACTGACTTGACGGGTAAGGGTTGGAGAAACTTAAGTAATCATCCAGGGATTGATACGTCTCCTACTTGGAGTCCTACCGGACATCAAATTGCTTTTGTTTCTGATCGCACTGGGACCCCTCAAATTTGGATGGTTGATGCAGATGGCTCTAATCTTCAGCGCTTAGTTACAGAAGGTGGGCACTGTGATAGTCCAAATTGGTCTCCTGATGGACGTTTTGTGGCATATTCTTGGCAAGCCCCCACCCGTTGGAAACATGATGTCTATGTTATTGAAGTAGCTAGTGGTAAAATTTTTCAATTAACTTCAGGCAATGGTAGTAATGAAAATCCCCATTGGTCTCCAGATGCTAGACATATTGCTTTCCAAAGTACTCGTACTGGTTCCAAGCAGATCTTTATAATGAATGCTGATGGTAAAAATGTTAAACAAATAACTGCATACGGTATAAATGGAAGCCCTGCTTGGTCGCGTTATATTAAGCTTGTAGAGCAAGAACAGGATACACAAAAAGAGGAGGAGTAAAACAAATGAAAAAAAACTGTAGAGTTCGAAAATTGAGTGTGGGGATTTCTTTTTGTTTGCTGTTTTTTGTGTCTGCATGCAGTAAGCGATCTGTTGAGATAACTCCTTCTTCTTCTCCATCTCAACAAACTAGGTCTGTATCTCTCCCTGACCCAGATCATCCTTCTCCTACTGTTGAAATTACAGCGTCACCAAGTACTATCAACATAGGAAGCCAAGCTACGTTGCGTTGGAAATCTACGGATTCTTCTAGTCTCATGATTGATTCTGGTGTTGGCAATATATCCGAAGTGGGTTCGCTGGTTATATCACCTCGAGAATCTACAACGTATACAGTAACAGCAAAAGGTCCTGGGGGAGAAGCTGTTTCAAGTACCCGAGTAACAGTTGTTGTTAATCCCGAACCTGTCATGGTGCAAACTGATATAGATAACCTTCAACAAGCTATTGATAGTGGGAAAATCCAACCTGTTTTTTTTGATTATGACAAGGCCACATTAACTCGTGAAGCAAAAGGTATACTTCAAGAAAATGCTCGTATTTTTCTCCAGTTCTCCAATGTGGAAATTGTTATTGAAGGACACTCTGATGAAAGAGGAACAGAGGAATATAACTTGGCGCTGGGAGATCGACGTGCAGAAATAGCTCGAAATTATTTGATTGAAATAGGTGGTGATGCCAATCAGCTGGAGAGCTTATCATTTGGAGAAGAACGTCCATTCTCATCTGGGCATGATGAGAGATCTTGGCGACTAAATAGGCGAGTTCACTTCACTATTCAGCGCTAGCTGTTTTGGCAAAGTTCTATTGTGTATGGAATTGTTAGATTTGACCCTATTGTTGCTTGAGAGTACACTTCGAGTCAGGGACGCGATGATGAAACGAATTGGTTTTATCTCAGGATTTTTTTATTTCTTTCTTTGTTTTTCCTTTTCAGGTATAGCGGGAACCAAAGAGGAAATTATTCGCCTACAAAGCGATATTTTACAGCTGCAAAATCAAATTAGGCTTGTTAAAAAGGGTGCAGATGAAAGTAATGCTATCCTGAAGTCGCTTCTTGAACAGTTAAACGACCAGATTGCTACTACAAATTTAACAATAGATAATTTAACAAAGGCCATTAGCACCCAGAAAACAGGTTTTTCTGATTCAGTTATAGAACTTCAGCAAGAGATTCAGGCCTTGAGTATTAAGTGGGACGACACCAATGCTCGAATTGCTTCAGTGCAAAGAGAACTTCAAGAAAATCAATTACAAGTTCAGTCTCTTCGTGAGATTCCCTCAGTTTCCCAAGGACAAAATATCCAACCTGACCAAGTATATAGTGCCGTATACAACGACTATTTAATGGGAAATTATGATTTAGCTGTCGCTGGGTTTCGGGATTTTCTCATTACTTACTCTGATAGTGAGTATTCGGATAATGCTTCCTTCTATTTGGGAGTTTGTTACTTTCAAAAAAGGCAGTATGAACCGGCCATTCAATCCTTTGATCAAGTTATCAAGTTGTATCCTAAAGGAGATAAAGCTGCTCCATCCTACTACAAAAAAGCTTTGGCTTTGGGAGAACTAAAGCAGGAATTAGAAGCAGCTGAGACGTTGAAAAGACTTGTTACCATTTTCCCTGAATCTCAAGAAGCGAAGATGGCAGCTCGAAAACTTGAATAGCCTTTATTTTTTTATAGCCATTCCTTAAATAGAGTTCCCTCAGATAATATTCTAATGAATGTTTAGCTAATTTTTCTTGCGCTTACCATTAATTAGAAAGGAATGTCATCTTCAGTAAGCCCACTGTCCATTTCTCCACCTTTAGATGCTTGCTCTGATGGGCTGGTATGACTAGATGCTTGCTCTGATGAGCTGGTATAACCTTCTTCTGAACGTGAACCCAACATCTGCATATCGGATACAACAATTTCAGTGGTGTAACGCTTGTTTCCATCTTTATCTTCCCACTCGCTGGTTTGGAGACGCCCTTCTATATAGACTTGCTTCCCTTTAGTTAGGTATTCGTTGCAAATTTCCGCAGTTCTACCCCAAGCTATAACTTTGTGCCATTCAGTTCTATCCTTTTTCTCTCCAGTACCTTTATCTGTCCATGACTCATTCGTTGCAACGGGAAAATTTACAACTTGAGTTCCTGATTTGGTCTGTCTCATTTCAGGATCACGACCCAGGTTTCCTACTAAAATTACTTTGTTTATTCCTCTACTCATGATGTTTGCCTCCGTTAACTTTCCATTACTATAGCGTTGGCCTCTGAAAACTATGACAAATAGTTCTATATAATTTAGATTAAAAACGAAAAGTTTGTTCTGAAGTCTGTTTTATTAGCTGAATTGTATTTTTGATACTGTTTCCTTCTCTGTAGAAAATGATTTCGATTTTCTCTCCAGGGCGTTTGTCTTCCAAAACAAGATCGAGTTCATCCCCTGAAGTTATTGGTTTCCCAGCTAAGGAGGTAATAACATCTCCACCAATTATTAAGGAGGTATTTCCATAAAGAACCCTCCTGTTACCTCCTCTAATTCCAGCTTTATATGCAGAGCTGTTTTCTTCTACTTGTTCGACTAGAAAGCCATTTTTAGGATCTAATTTGAGTAAATCAGATAATGTAGGGGTTAAGGATCTTCCCCTAACTCCAAACCATGGTCTCAAAACTCTTCCATGTTTTAGTAAATCCGGTAAAATTCTAGATAAAGTGTTCACGGGAATAGCAAATCCAATCCCTGCACTTTGTCCTGTCCGAGAGTAAATAGCTGTATTGATTCCTATTAATTCAGCACTTGTATTTAATAAAGGTCCTCCGCTATTCCCAGGATTGATAGCGGCATCTGTTTGGATCATTTGATCTATTAAGCCGTGATCTGTTTTTAACTTGCGCCCCAGTGATGAAATTATTCCAGTAGTTAAAGTGCGTTCTAATCCAAATGGGTTGCCAATTGCTAGGACCTTTTGGCCAACTTTAAGATCTTGGCTTTGTCCTTGTCGAATAGGAAATAAAATTTCTTCAGGGCAATCAATGCGTAAAATAGCAATGTCGTTTCGTGCATCAACACCCACTATTTTAGCTTTATGTTTGGATTTGTCGTATAGAGTGACTTCCAAACCGCTACTGTTTTTAATGACGTGGTGATTGGTGACTATGTGTCCCTTTTTATCAATTATTATTCCACTGCCAACTCCTTCACGGGGAACGACTTCAAAAAACCAGGTGTATTCCAATGTGGTACTAGTGACGTTAACTACGCCTTTGCTGAGCATTTCATATACTTGAATATTAATGGTTTCATCTTCAGTCAAAAGACGATCAAGGGGCTCGGAAATTGGTAGAGTTGGTTTAGCCTGAGTTGATATTGGCATGGGCCAGTTCAACAAAAATAAAATTATTCCGGAGGATATGATGCTACTAGTGAAAACTATTTTCCAAAAATCACGTTTAGTCATGTAAATAAGATATTTGAAGGTTGTTTGTGTCGATGATTTCTTTGTTATTTTGTTGTCGCATAATAGAGACTATTGAAAAGAAATTTATAGGTTCCTCGAGCCTGGGCTCGAAATTGGGTTCGGAAACCAATAAGTATAGCTCTGCCCTTGCCTATTGAAAATTCTGTCAAAGCGGTTCGATTGTAAAGATGCTTTTTTCCTGTCATCCAGCCACTTAAAAGAGGGTTTTCAGAATTGTACCGAACCAAATTAAGACCATTGTTTAATTGGAAAATTGGATCATTTTTAAAAAATATAGCTGCCTCATTTGGCATGCCATATCCAATAGGATGTCTGTTGTTGACATTTACTCGGAGCAGAGACCCAGGAATATAAAACTCTTCGGTAGAAAGATCTTGAGTTGCATTTTTAATTCCAGTTTCCCAGTAGGTTAAAGGGATTTGAGCTGACTTTCCCAGAAAAAGTAATGTTCCCCCGGATTCGGCAAAATTTTTAAGTTGTTTTAATCCTTTTTCCCCAATTCCACCTTGGTATAATTCAGGATAGGGTTCCTTCAATCCTTCCATAATTTCAAGAGGATCCTGATGAGGAATGACAATAATATCGTGATATGACAGATTGTTATTTTGAATAGCTTGGTTATTTAGAGAATCGTACGGAAATTCAAAGCGTTCAAGAATCCATCTTGTCCATCCCTCATCTATTGCTTCAGCGTATCCTTGGTAAAGCCCTATTTTGGGCAGATGAATTTTCTGCCAAGCTAGTTGCGGGCGTTTTTTGATTTTTAGTACAGAAATTGGAATATCTTTGAGTAGGTTTCCAGTATCAATTTGTGACTGTGACACTCTGGATACTAAAGTTCCTGTTGGGAATTGTTGATTGTCAACAGCAAAACCATTAGGAGCCCAATAAACAGGAGAGTTCTGTTTGAGTAAACGATTGGTCAAACGGGCAAATGCATTATTAGAATGCGAAAAAACCCAATAGTTCCCTTCTCCTTTTAGACGATTGAAGGAAGGTGGAATCTTTTGATTTTGTTTCAGTTCTACATCGAATGGTGTATTAGTTTGATAAATTTCAACCCCCATTTGAATGCCTAGGGTTTGGGCGGTGACATCGTAGGGTATCCGCAAATGCTTACTGCCATATTCTTGTATCTTAGGATAGTCTTGAATTTCTAACATTGTTTTAGCAAACGAACTATAGGGCTGTTGCATTAAAACTACCCAACTTCCAGCGGGAAACTGCTGTCGTCCCTCTGTTCCAAAAGGGGGAGAAACCCAAGTAGAAGAACTTGTGTTAAAGGATTCTGAAGCAATGTGAATTTCGACTGATCCAATTGTTAAAACTTCGAGGATGTCAGATACATTTTGGATATTTTTTTGATCTGAAGGAATTATAAATGCGTAGGGATGAGATTGTTTGATAGCGTTAAAACCTACTTGATAAAAATCGTTTAACCATGATCTTCTGTAGCGAGCGGCATTCAGCAAAGTAGTCATTACACAAATTTTTTCGTAGTCAATAACATCACGCTGACGCCAGAATCCACCCTTCCAAGGAACAGGATAATTCCAGCGAGAGGTTTGCACATTGTAGTTTCTTCCAGATGTAAGATTTTCTGGATGAATATTTAAAGGAGTAGCTAATGCAGTTCCAGCTGCCTCAAGCAGAATTCTAATTCCACCGTGGTAGTTAGGATAGGCGCGTGCTGGGGTATATGCATCATAAATAGCATTAGTTACTACCCCTTGTTTCCCCGCTGTTATCAGAGATGAAAATAGAGCTCCTCCTAATTTTACTATTCCAGCTTGAAGAATTGGATCAACATTTGGATCAATGGGATCTATATATGGAGGAACAAACATCCGGGCTCCGTGAGGACCCATTTGATGAACATCAACTACTATTTGAGGATGCCAGATGTTATGAATTTTCTGAACAACTAAGCGAGTCTCTTTTTGGGTAAACATGAACCAGTCACGATTATTATCATGGCCTGTATAGGGGTGGTATAGCCACGGAGGGGCAGTTCCTTCTGCTGGTGTTCCTAATGTTTGTTGGTACCAATCGTCTACGATATCAACTCCATCAGGATTAACTGATGGAACTAGCAAGAGAATAACATTTTGAAGAATTTCAGAAGTCTGACTATCTTCAGATGAGGCTAAATCATAAGCTAGTTCCATTGACATTTGAGTGGAGGCTACTTCTTTTGAGTGAATGGAACACGTGACTAGGACAACTGTTTTTCCTTCGTCTAGAAATTGATCAGGGACGCCATTGATTTGTCTTGGATCAGCTAGTATTTGTTGAATTTTTTTATACCGTTCTAAATGAAGAAGGTTTTCTGGGGAAGAAATCATGACTAGGATAAAGTCCTTGTCCTGAGTGGTTTTTCCAAGCTTTTCAACAAGGACACGGTCACTATGTTGTTCCAGTTGATGGAAATAATCAGTAACTTGTTGCCAACTGACTAATTTTTGATCGGATCCTATTGGAAAACCTAGGAACTGCTCCGGAGATGTTTGAGCTTGTACGATGGTAAACAGGCTTAACGCAATAGTTATTCCCAAAAATATCTTTTTCATTTTTGTTTCTTTGGTTCTCTAATAAGCTGATAGAGAATACCACTGCTAATTAATGTCATTATGGCTGACATTATAGTAACTGCTCCATATCCAATGGTTGAGTATAAAATTCCTCCTGCAAAGACAGCTGCAGAAATTCCTAATTGTGAACAAGAGTTTCTCAGGGCCAAGAAAGCCCCGCGCTGATTTGTTTGAACTAGTTCTGTTTGGAGTGTTTGCAATGCTGTTTGGCGAAATCCAACACAAAGGCTTATGAGTAAGAATGTTAGTATTAATGAAATTCCCCACGGTAATTGAACCAGTAGCAACAAAGGAACAATTAATGCAGTGTTAGAAACTAAGAAGACATTTCGTTTGGTGAATTTATCACTAAGCCAGCCAGCCAGCGGGCTTGCTATAATTGCTCCTATTCCAGCACTTAAAAATATCCAGGAAATTTCAAATGGTTTTAGATCAAAAGTTTGATCTAAATAGCTAGATATAAAAGTCATTACAGCTAGGGTTCCCCCAGAAATACAAAAGGAAACTGCCACGGCAGCAGCAGTTTCACGTCGCAAAAAAAACTGCAGGTAAACTGAAAAATAATTCTTTAAATTGATGGAGGAGGAAGAAGAAGAGATGTGAGTTTCTTTGGGAAAAAATATCAAAGAACAACAAAGAAACACGAAGGCTAATGTTGCGGAGAGAAGAAAAGGACTTTTCCAAGACCATGTTTGTGCCACCCAAGCTCCTATGGGGACTCCCAATACTAGGGCAGCAAAATAAGAACTTAGTATTATTCCCATCACTCTTCCTCTTTGCTCATAGGGAAAAAAGTCTCCCACAAAGCTGATGGAACAAGTGGATAGAAGTCCAGCTGTTAATCCTGCTAGACCTCGAAGCCAAAAGAGTTGAAGGTAGTTTTTTGAAAAATAAGTTGTCAGAGCTATTAGAAAAAAAATTGCCAATCCAAGACGGATAAATATAACTCTTCCAAAACGATCTGATAAAGGCCCCAAGAGAAGATTGAAGAGTGCAGCTGAGAGGGCATAAAAACTAAAAAGCCAACCTAGATTCTCTACAGATGTTTCCAACTCTCGTCCCAGTGTGGGCAGCAAAGGAATTAGCATCTGATAGTCAGCAGTGACTAAGAATAAAACTCCAAAAAGAGGGACAATGATGAGAATATTTTTTTGAATGGAGGCCATTCTATTTCAGCTTGTCTGTGTTGTAGTTTTTAAGATAATCGATATTAATCCGATATATTCAAAATAACTAATGACCGAAGTTTTCATAATGTATTAAGTTCAGCGTCGGAAGGGCGAATATAATTGGCTGCTAGGTTTGCTGCCGTTAACGTTTGACCCTTTCTAAAATAACTATGACCAACTAAACAGAGTTGTTCAATTATCTGGTTGTTTGTTGCCAATAGTTGAGCTTTAGGATGAATGGAGAGAATCATGTCTTCATAGAGTTGAACTCCGTCGCCTACGAATAAATTCTGTGAAGTTGGAATTGAAGCCAGCCATTCATTCGGAGGCAGTACTCGTTCGGGAGATTCAATATTTATTTCCGAGTGCTTTACTTGGTAGACAGCTCCATAAATTTGTTTTCTACCAGCGTCTATTATAGGTGCAATGTAGGAGCTGAGATTAGAAAATCGATAAGCGAGTGCAGCTAGTGTAGATATTCCCACAACTGGAATATCGAGAGGTTGACAAAAGGCTTTGACCGTAGATAATCCAATTCTAATGCCAGTAAAAGATCCAGGACCTACCGAGGCTACTACGCAACCTATGTCATTTATTTTCAGGTCATGGTTGGTGAGGAGAAAATCAACTGCCGAAATGATTTTTTCAGAATAACATCGAGGTGTTTGGATGGTTTTTATGCCTAGTAATTCTGTTCCTCGGCTTAGAGCAACTCCCCCACTATTGGTTGCTGTATCAACGGATAAAATGTACATAGAATTGCCACTCTTTCTCGGTCATAAACTGATCGTAAAAAGGTAGTTCTTTATTTCATACCATCTTGTTAAAGTAAAGCCGCATGAAAGACGCTACTCCGATGATGCGACAGTACCACGAAATCAAGCGGCAACATCCGGACACGTTGTTGTTTTTTCGTCTCGGTGATTTTTATGAAATGTTTTATGATGATGCAGTTTTAGCTAGCCGAGAACTTGAAATAACTCTTACCTCTCGCAATACAGATGCTGGGGGTTCTCCAATTCCTATGTGTGGGGTTCCTCATCATTCCGTCCAAACTTATCTAGGTCGTCTCATTAACAGGGGACATCGGGTGGCATTGTGTGAACAGGTGGAGAATGCAAAACCAGGAAAAGGAATTGTGCGACGTGAAGTGACTAGAATTGTCACTCCCGGTACTGTTATTGAGGAAGGTGCACTGGATTCCAAGGAGAATAATTTCATAGCTAGTTTTTCAATAAAAGATGATTGTATAGGCTTATCTTTTTTAGATTTATCAACTGGAGAATTTTATCTGTCTGAATTTTCAGGGAATCAAGCCTGGGAGCAAACTCGACAGGAGTTGATGCGTTTTCAGCCACGTGAGCTTGTCATATCCGAATCATCTCAGCCAAATCTTTCTGAAGAACTATCACACGATCTTAAATTAAGTATGGTTCAGACTCCTCAGGCAGACTGGATATTTGAGCAAGAATATTCGAGAAATATTCTCCTTGAGCATTTCAATGTAGCTACTTTAGAGGGATTTGGTTTAAGTGGAAAGCAGGCCTCCATTGCTGCTGCTGGCAGTTTATTAGCGTATATTCGAAACACTCAAAGATGTCCTCTAAATCACATAAGCGAACTTGTAGTTTTACAACCTGCAGACTACTTAATATTGGATGAATCAACTCTCAAAAATCTTGAAATTGCGGTTGGATTAGATGGAAATAAAAGAGGGACGTTATTAGCAACACTAGATTGCACCAGAACTGGTATGGGAGCACGTTTATTGCGAAGTTGGATGATTCGGCCCAGCTTGAATTTGATTGAAATTGAAGAGCGACTTAATGCTGTTCAGGAATTGCATGATTCGGCCATAAGGATGGGGCAATTGAATGAGGCGCTGGCTCCAATTCAGGATCTTGAACGTTTGCTTGGTCGAGTTATTTTGGAAACAGCCAATGCTCGTGATCTAGTTGCTTTGCGGCAATCTTTAAAGCAACTACCCAAAATTAATAATCGACTGAAAAATCACACCAGCAAACTGCTGTGTCCCTTATCAGATTTGTTAGAAGATGTAGTCAAGTTATTACAGGATGCTATTGCTGATAATCCTCCTGTAGGGATAGGTGATGGGGGAATCATTCAAGAGAAATTTTCTTCGGAACTGGATGAGTTGCGTGAAATAGTCCATTCCGGGAAAACATTTATAGCGCGTTTGGAATCTGAAGAACGTGAAAAGACCGGTATTTCTTCTCTCAAGGTAAAATACAATAAGGTTTTTGGATACTTTATTGAAGTAACCAAAACTCATTTAAAATCAGTTCCCGATCATTATGAAAGAAAACAAACCTTAGTATCATCAGAACGTTTTATTACTCCTGAATTAAAAGACTACGAGGAGAAAGTACTCACAGCCGAAGATCGTATATTCGAACTTGAGAAGCAATTGTTTTTGGAGGTAAGGCAACAAGTAGGTCAAGAGGCTTCTCGTATTCAACAAACTGCACACATGGTTGCTCGATTGGATGTTTTATTGTCATTGGCTGAGACTGCCAAGCGATATCGATATGTTCGGCCTTGCTTAGACGAAAGCGAGCAATTGCATATTAAGGGAGGACGTCATCCAGTTGTTGAATTGCAGAGTAGCAATCCTTTTGTAGCCAATGATTTAAATTGTGATGCTGCCAATGATCAATTGCTAATTTTGACCGGACCTAACATGGGAGGCAAATCAACCTATCTTAGACAAAATGCCCTTATTGTTATTTTGGCTCAGATGGGCTCGTTTGTGCCAGCTGATAAGGCCCTTATTGGTTTGGTTGATCGAATCTTTACTCGGGTCGGGGCTAGTGACAACTTGGCTCAAGGGCGATCAACCTTTATGGTTGAGATGATTGAGACAGCTAATATTCTCAATACGGCCACAACGCGAAGCTTTGTTTTATTAGATGAAGTTGGGAGAGGTACGGCAACCTTTGACGGTCTATCTATTGCGTGGTCAATTGCAGAGTACCTGATTAAAGAAAACTCTCGAAAGGCCCGGACCCTTTTTGCCACTCACTATCAAGAACTTACAAAGTTGGAATCTTTATACGAAGGAGTTAAAAATTACCGTGTTAATCTGCAGGAATCAGGGGACGATATTATTTTTTTACACAAAGTTTCTGAGGGATCTGCCAGTAGAAGTTATGGTATCGAGGTAGCTAGATTGGCTGGATTGCCGGCCTCAGTGGTTCAACGAGCTCGTCAAATTCTTTCTCGACTTGAAAATAAAGAACTCAATTTACTCGGCCGTAGTCAGGTCGTTTCTCAAGAGGTTATTGACGAATTACAGAAACCCCTGTTTTAAACCGTTACTATTAGGTGAATATGAAAGACAGGTTTAGACCTGTGAAGCTGGTCATTATTCGTTAATATGAATCCCAACCCTCTTTTTGTTTTTTTTCAATCTTCAATATTGAGGTATGGTTTTCTTCTTCTTCTCGCACTCCCCTTTTTCTGTTCTCTGACTGTGTCCTCTGTGTGGGATGCCAATGAAGCATTTTATGTTCAGACACCTCGTGAGATGGTGGAGCAAGATAATTGGTTAGTTCCACACTTTAATGGTGAGCCGAGATTAAATAAACCTCCATTAGCATATTGGTTGATTGCCACTTTTTATAAATACTTTACAGTCTCTATTTTTTGGGAACGGCTGGCTATGGCTGTGCTCTCCTATGGAACAGTTTTAGCTGTTTTTGTCCTTGGTAAAATTTTATATGAAGAGACCGTTGGTTTCTTGGCTGCAGGTATTTTTGCCACTACTTTTCGATTTTTAATTTTAGCTCGGCGTTTGCTTATTGATGTGCTAGTTCTCTTCTGTGTTGTTTGGGCTATCGTATTTTTTATTTTGTGGCTTCGAGGAAAAAACCCAAGGCATTTTATTTTTTGTTCTTTATTTTTTGGGTTGGGCTTTTTAAGTAAGGGTCCAGTGGCCCTGATACCTGTTATTTTCCTGGGTATTTTTTTATTAGTTACTGGTAAATTAAAAGAACTTCTTCAGGCTCCCTTTTTTACGGGGACGTCACTATTCTTATTACTAAGCTCATCTTGGTTCTTGTTGCTAGGCACCCAAATGGGCTGGTCGTTTGTTTCTGATTTTTTTCTACAAGAAAACATTGCTCGATTTAGCTCTGTTTCTTTTGGGCCACAAAGAGGGTTTTTCTTTTTTATACCTGTGTTTTTTGGTGATTTTTTTCCTTGGTCATTTCTTTTCCCGTTTGCATTGTTATGGGCTTTTCGACGAAGTAACGACAAGAAAGATAATGATTGGTTTATTCTTCTAGCATTATGGATAGGAGTTTATTTTTTCTTGTTTTCTATTTCTTATAACAAACAAGAATATTATATTTTGCCACTTTATCCGGCGGCTTCAATATGGATTGCCTATTACTTAAGTCGGGGTGGTTCTAATATCTTTCTCTCACTGTTAATCAGTGTATTTACTCTGATTTTTTCCGTGCTCATATTTTTCATAAGTTCTGTTTTATTTGAAGGGTTTGGACTCTGGATTCCTCTAGTATTTATTCCTATGGTTCTTTGGGCACTTTTTGTCAATCGTCCTTCAATAATGATTGCAGGGATTGTCCTTTTTTATAGCGCCTGCTTTATTAGATATCTGGAGCCTTTGGAGAAATACAAGCCGGTACAATTTTTTGCCCAAACCATAAACAGAACGATTGAGAGAGGGGAAAATATTCAAGCTGGCTATTTTGGATTGACGGCACCTAGCCTAACTTTTTATTTAGATAAACCAATCCTAGAAATCAATCGATTAGGAGAAGCTGTTCAGGTTGTACAGTCTCCACAGACAGTATATTTAATTGTTCCAGCCAGCCATTATCAGAGACTGGTACAGGCTGCTGGGATACCTTTGAGAATTGTAGAAGTGCGATCCAAGTTATATACTACGATGCGAACTTTGATCAGCGGATTTAAAGGAGGCCAGAGTGGCAACCTCCGTTCAGCCTGGATACGTCCCGTCTACCTCATTACAAACCGAAGCACTGATTGAGAATAATTTTGATCTCTCAATAGTCGTTCCAGTCTTTAATGAGGAAGAAAATCTTGTTTTGCTTTACCAAAAGCTTGCGCCAGTCTTAGACTCCTTGGAACTTAAGGCCGAAGTCATTTTTGTTGATGACGGCAGCTTAGATAGAAGTCCTGGAATTATTCAGAAATTAGCAGTCGATCATTCTGAGGTTCGAGCACTTATTTTTGCTAGAAATTTTGGCCAGACTGCTGCACTAGCTGCTGGATTTGAACATGCAAAAGGAGAAATTGTTATACCACTTGATGCTGATTTGCAAAATGATCCAGAGGATATACCCGTCATTCTTGAAAAACTAAGTCAAGGATATGATGTTGTTAGTTGCTGGAGAAAACACAGAAGAGACCCTTGGCTTAGTCGAGTACTTCCCTCTCGATTAGCTAATGCAATCATTAGCTGGATAAGCGGGGTTCATCTTCATGATTATGGATGCACATTAAAAGGGTATAGGCGAGATATACTTCAACATATTCGTCTATACGGGGAAATGCACCGTTTTATACCAATTTTTGCCAGTTGGGCTGGAGCTCGAGTTACTGAAATTCCGGTTAACCATCATCCTCGACTATATGGAAAATCAAAGTATGGTGTTTTAAGGGTAGTTAAGGTTTTGTTGGATTTGGTTACTATTAAATTTTTAGGTAGTTACTCAACAAAGCCTATGTATCTTTTCGGAGGAATAGGCTTTCTCTCTTTTGTTGTTGGGGTGTTGTTGAGTGCTATATCTTTGTATCAAAAATTTTTCTTTGCTGTGAAAGTTCACCGAAATCCTTTACTTATTTTTTCCATATTCTTTGCCATTGTAGGAGTACATTTTATTCTTTTTGGTTTAATAGCGGAGTTAGTGATTCGCACCTATCATGAGTCACAAAATAAACCTACATACCTTCTTAAATCTGAGAGTATTCTGAGTAATACGAAAAACGTTTCTAGAAGATAAATCTTCGTAAGAAAGATTCAACCTGTAAGAGTTTAGGAATGGTTTAGCCAGGGTTTTCTTTCAAAGTAACTCTTAGTGAGTTTGCGGACTGTTCCTGACAATAAAATTAATGCAATCAGATTAGGGAAAACAACAAGTCCCAATGCAATATCTCCCAAAGTCCAAACTGTCGATAGAGCAAAGATGGCTCCAAGAAAGTGCATAAAAACAAAAAGGATTTTGTAGGGCAGAACGGCTTTGATGCCGAAAAGATAATTTGCACACCTATCTCCATAGTAGCTCCAGGATATAGCTGTGGAGATGGCAAATAGCAATACCGATATAATAACAACGTAGTGTCCCCAGGAACCTAATGGTGAAAGTCCTTTTTGAAAAGCTAGTGCGGTCAAAGGAGCACCATTTTCTACTGCCAGGCCATAAAGTTGTTCGTAGGTTTGACCATCGGCCGTAACAGCTCTCCGTTTTTCAATTTCAATTACACCAGTAAAAGGTTGACTGTGATTGGGATCTAAAAAAAAATGATCTACAACCACATCATGCCAAGCAAGTTGAATGGCCGATGTAGTGTCAGGCTTTCCATTTAATACTTGGATTTTTGATACTGTTGTTTCAGGTGAAATTCTCTCCTGGAAAGTAATATCTCCAGAGGATAATTTTAGATGGGTGGGTACGGGTTCATTCCAAACTCCAGTAGTAAGGATGACAAGTCCTGTCATGGAGCAAATAACAATAGTATCAATGAAGGGTTCTAGTAGTGCGACAACTCCCTCTGATACCGGCTCATCAGTTTTTGCAGCCGAATGAGCAATTGGGGCGGAACCCATACCTCCCTCGTTGGAAAACAATCCACGACGAACTCCCCACATCATAGTGGTTACAAAAAGTCCTGCTCCAGTGCCAGCAACTCCAGCTGAAGGATTAAATGCTTCCTGTACGATAAGTAACAGTGTAGAAGGTAGTTGTTCATAATGAAAAAATAAAACAATTGTTGCAGCAGATATGTATATGGTTGCCATTAAAGGAGCTAAAATGCTGGTGACTCGACCTATGCGCGATATTCCTCCTACGATGACAAGAAAAACAATAGTTGAGGTGGCTAGGCCAGTAGTCCAAGCAGATATGCCAAACTCAGAGCCTAAAACATCAGCAACTGTATTAGCTTGAACTCCATTTCCGGTGAAAAAAGAAGTCAGAATGAGAGAGGTGGCAAAGAAAATGCTTAGCGGTTTCCCGGCCAATCCAAGACCCTGTTCAATATAGTACATGGGACCCCCGGAAACAGAGCCATAGCGTGCTTGTCCTTCATCCTTAGTGTTAAGCACACGGTGATGTTGGGCTAAAGTAACCTCAGTGTATTTGGTTGCCATGCCTAGAATGGCAGTTATCCACATCCAAAATAAGGCTCCAGGTCCACCGAAGTGAATAGCTATAGCAACACCAGCAATATTACCTATTCCAACAGTAGCTGATAGAGCCGTAGTTAGGGCTTGAAAGTGTGATACATCTCCAGGTTCAGTAGGATTATCGTATTTGCCCGATGTTACGGCAATACCATGTCCTAGCTTTCTAAATTGTAAAAAGCGAAGACGAATTGTAAGAAAAAAACCTGTTCCTAAAAGAGCAAGTACAATGATGGGTATGGATTCTCCCGCAATACTGGGTCCAAAACTCCATATGTAGTACTCTAGTGTACTTACTATTTGGTTGAAAGGTGACATTTTCAGATTCCTTTTATGAGCTAATAAGACAAAGGAAATGGCATTATAACCCGTGGGCTTGCTCAATGTTGAGTCTATTTTTTTTCTAAACTTCTACTTTGTCATGGAGGAATAAAAACGTTGTTTTGTGAATGTAATCAAAGACGTTTAATTATTGTCCTTTGCGGGGCACTAACAATTTTATGGACTTCTTACATCAGTGCAGAAAATTCTGAAAAAATAATTTCTAGTTCTGAAACTCAAACCTTAAAGGCCAAAGTAGCTCAAGCCACTCGCATGTTAGTCCGAGAAGGACTGCTTGCTTCTTCAGGACATGTTAGTGCTCGAATTCCAGGCACCAACAAAGTTCTAATTGGCC
>Ga0315339_1000349_pt1 | contig 63346 bp, 52 predicted proteins | sample ASW17metaG_FD_204514 | JGI IMG/M metagenome (GOLD analysis project Ga0315339, IMG submission 204514) | Ammonia-oxidizing marine archaeal communities from Pacific Ocean, United States - ASW #17 | ecosystem: Environmental > Aquatic > Marine > Oceanic | place: USA: California | collected 2016-12-05 | reverse complement strand
GGCGTTTCTTAGCGACCATCCCAACGTCACGCTCCACTTCACGCCGACTTACTTGTCCTGGCTCAATCAGGTCGAGTTGTGGTTTTCGAAGATCCAACGCGATGTCATCGCCCGCGGCGTCTTCACGTCAACCCAGGACTTAGCTCGCAAACTACGCCGCTACATCAACGCCTACTCGAAAGACGCCAAACCGTTCCGCTGGAAGTATTCGAAACCTTCACGCCGCATCCGCCATGGTAAAACTATCTCTGCGACAGTCCACTAGTCGAATGCCATAAAGCGGCCGATAGGGATAATAATGGGCCAGCCGCTGGAGACACCGCAACTTACCGTCGTTGACGGCAGAGCGCCTTCGCTTACAAATGAGCAGCGGGCGGCGGTGACGCTGCTGACGGGAGTCGTGCGTGGACTGTCGTCCGAACAGCTTTTCGTGTTGCTACGGCTAATCGAAGAGTTTCGCAAAGACGGCTGCCTCGAAGGCCTGCGCGATACGGACCTACCGCCGCTTCGGATCCTGGCCGAAGTCCTGAGCGGCTGGGACAGCGACGGGGTCTACGAGTTCGCGCGGGCCTGGACGAGTACGCTGGTCGCACGCAAAGACAGCTTCGACTGGTTGACGTCCGGTGCTGACGAGAAGGAGTATCACCGCGACCGAATTGCTGAAGAGATGGAGCGGCGCGGGGTTCGGCTGGGCTAGCGAGGGTGGCCCGTTATTTCATACCGAAACAATACAGCGCCTTTGATGTGCGCACGTAGAGTTTGTCGTCGACGATGGCCGGTGTTGCGTAACACTCGCTATCCATCTTGTTGGCCGCGAGAACTTCCCACTGTTTACCGTGGCGCAGCACGGAGATCATGCCCGGCTCGCTAGTCATGAAGACTTTGCCGTCGGCGGCGACGGGTGACGCGAAGTAGCGATCGAGCGCATCGGGCAAACGGCCTTGCTTTAGTACCTCGCCGGTACGCTTGTCGAGGCTGGTAACGATGCCGCCGTCTTTAACGAGGTAGATCACGTCGCCGTAGAGCAGCGGTGACGGCACATTCGGAAGCGTCTTGTAGTGCTGCCACTTGATGGCGGATGCGGTCATGTCGCCGCGGCCGCCGAGTTTGATGGCCTGCATGGAGTTGACGGATTTGCGTTTGGCGCGCCAGATTTCCCAATCGTCGTTCTCCATATGGTCGGTGCGGTCGAGGTCATAGGCGTACCAGTTGTTCTTCGCCCTCTCGCCGAAGAGCACCTCGGCCTCCTTCGCGGAGATACGGCCGTCACCATCGGTGTCGTGTTGGTCCACGATCTCTTCGAACGGCGGAACATCTTCCTGATTACCCAAGTCCGCCATGCCGGCCCAACCCAGCACGTAGATCGTGTCATCGTCCATCACGGGCGTGGGCTTCAATTGCCAAGTCAGGCTGCGGACCCACCAGACCTTCTCGCCGGTTTCGACGGACCGCGCCTGTAGCTCGAACGAGCCGGAGATGAGGAACTGCAGACCGCTGCCATCGCCTGGGTCCCATAAGACGGGTGTCGAATAGCCGCGATTGGCGATGGGGCGGTCGTGCTTCCAGGCGACTTTGCCACTCTTCTGGTCAACGGCGATGACAAACGAGCCGGTCTCCGAATCGCACACCATGATGACCTTGCCGCCCGCCAGGATGGGTGACGCTCCGATCCCGAACGGGTTATTGAAAGGGCCCAGCGGCGTGCGCCAGCGCTCGTTGCCGTCCGGCCCGTAGGAGATCAGGCCGAGGTCTTGGAAGAATACGAAGACGTTCTTGCCGTCGGTCGCGGCGGAAGGTGCCGCCGGCTTATTGGGATCGCGAAGCGGGCCCTCACGGTCCCGCATAGCTTCGCGGCGCCACAACACGCGGCCTGTCGATCGGTCGAGTGCGATGGTGTAGAGACTTTCGCCTTCGGACCCCGTCAGGAAGATTGCGTCTTGACCGAAGACGGGTGACGAGTTCCCGTTGGGAAGGTCGGTCGTCCAGATGGCGTTCTCATCGGGACCGAAGGTCGTCGGTAAGCCCTTTGCGTCCGAAACACCTGAGCTATTGGCGCCTCGGAAGCCGTCCCAATCAGTGCCGCCAAGCGTCAAGACGGAGATCGAAGCGAAGAGCGCCGTTGGTAGAAGTAACTGAATCCGCATTGTGACCCAAGTTTAATCTACGGGCGGCGCGCGTGAAGGGCGCGGGATATTCATCAGCGACTGGCGGGTGATGGTGGACGATCTATTTGCGACGGTTTACAGAGCGCTGGGGATCGATTGGACGAAGGAGTACATGACACAGATCGGCCGGTCGTTGAAGATCGCGAATTCGATTGACGACACGACAGGCGCACTGGTTCACAAGTTGTTCTGAGGTCGCTCAAACCCTAGGGTGCTCCGGCCCGCCTGCACCGGAGTTGACCGTCGAGGGTTTGGCTCTAGTATCGAGCCCTGCATCTCGAACTACCCTCCGCAAGAGAGCCTCATCCCCTGCCAGAACGAAGCGATCACAATTCGCCGCGACAAAGTAGTTAAGATCGTTCAAAAAGCAAGCGTCGACTTCCCCTCCTGATACCGCTCCCCTCCCTCGACAAAATGAGAGACAAGCGTCAGTACTCAGAGGAAGGACGGTTATCGCTTCTGGAGTCAGCACTCCATAGTCCTGCCGGTCTAGATCGTGACCGGGCGGCGGAACAACGGTGAACGGGTTATCAGTTGTGATAAACGCAGCCCCTGGTGGTGCAAACAGAAAGTTCCAGTCCAGGCCAAGGAGCTTCGGCAGGAGCCCCAACCCCACTTCAAGCATCAGTCTTATCTTCCCCCTACGGCCGACCTGAATCTCATACGTGTCTTCCTGGATCATGCTGAAGACCTCACTGGCCGCCACGTCGCCCATGCTTTCGCCTGTTTCCTTCTCGAACCTACGCAGGTCCTCCTCCACCGCGCTGACAGTCGGCAAGCTGAACTTCGCATACCACCTGGAGAAGGTGTTGATCACCCCGTTAGCTTCCCGGTCAAAAGCAGGAATTCGGGTCCTCATGAGGGCCGCGAAGACAGCCAGAATCTCTCGTTCATCATCTTTCAGCTTGATATCGCGTTTCGTAATGCGTTCGATGATCGGTGCGGCTTTGCCTTCGATATCAATGGCCAACAGGCTTTCAATCCGGTCTGTTTTCTTCCCTTTAGACTTGACCGTATACCAGTTCTTGACCAACGCGGTGTTGATTGGCGGCTCAACACGAAACTCCTCGTTCAGACGATCAAAAACGTGAAGAAGACCCTGAGCATTGGTGAAGCCTTTCAGGTAGAACTGAGGAAGATAGTGGTGTCTCTGGGACCGTTTGACAGAGCTCATGTGCTTTCCTCGGGTACCGACGCCCCGAGTGAGCAACTGACTTTTCTGCCTGATTGTGGCGGGAGAGGGCAACAGCTGACGCGATGCTCCCCGATAAGAAACACCGTGGCTAACGACAGTGCAATAGCGGAGATGACCACGAGAATCGTGAGGAACGCCGGCCATCCCTAGTCCCTGATCACGGTGCCGGACAGGGGAGCAAAGACCATGGTGGCGCCATAGCCGAACGCATCGATTAGACCGATCAGCACCCCCGATCGGGCGCGCCCAAACTGAATTGAGAACACACTCATGGGAATGTAATAGGCAGGCGATACCGCTAGTCCGAAGATGAAGGTCGCGCCCACGGAGACACCCAACCCGGTCGACGAGCTCAACCGCAGTTCCGGCATGAAGCGAATCAAGGCAATGGATGCCAGCCCGACTGCCAGCAGGCCACCCAATAGACGTATCCGACCGGCCGACCGGCCGTGGTCAGCTTGTCGTAGAGCAGGCCTCCAGCCAGCACCGAGATGAATGACCCGGCCGGAAAGGCCGCGGAAGCCATACCTGCCGGTCCCGATTCGATGGCGAAGTTCTGCTGAAAATACAGAGGCAGGAAGCTGAGAAACTCCATTTGGATCGTCATCGCCATCATGGCCAAGCAGATCAGCTGGACGCGTCGATTATTCGCGAAGTGGATCAATGCCGCCCCCAGGGTCTTCTCCCAGGACAACAGCTCCAACCACGGCTCCCCGCCTTGCGTGGGTTCTGGATCAGACGGCGCCAAACCGACTTGGGCCGGGCTGTCCTTGAGCAAGATGAAGTTGAGTCCCACGATCAGCGCGGTGACCACCCCGGCCCCGTAGAATAGCCAGCGCCAGGGCAGATACACCAACAACCCGCCCAGGAACAAGCTGGAGACCACGCTGCCAGCCCGCGAACTGGTCGAAATGACACCCCATACCCGCCCATGCCTGGCAGCGTCGAACCAGGCGCCGATGATCTTGGCCATTGCAGGCCAACCGGCTGCCTTCGTCAGTTGGGCCGGAAAGTTCATTAGCATGAACAGGACGTGTGCTGAGGACACGCTGAACATCACGGTTGCCGCGCCCATCAGGGACATCGCGAGCAAAAACAGCCGGCGGCCGCCGAGGACGTCTGCTAATGCCCCATTGAGCAACTTTCCAGCAAGGGCGCCCGCAGCTCCCAACACAGTCGATCCGGGGCAAGGTCAACCATGCGACCTGCGACCATAGCTCGCCGATGCTCGCCGTGATTCCGAGCGTCTTGTCATTCCGTACTACTTATCACCGACGAGGGCGGGCGGAAGAATGGGCTTCGATTGGACGACGATAGGACGAAGTAGGGGTCTGTTGTAGGAGCCGCCCCGCCTCGGACACAAGTCGTTGGGGGTGCCCGCCAGCGCCTCGCGTAGGCTCGCAGCTCGGATACAGTGGATCCTAAAACACACGAAACAATTAAGTGTAGTGGAGACTGTCCCCCTCGCGCCGCCGAAATCCCGTTTTGACAAATGAACCCCATGCAAAGTGGGGAGCTGCGAATAGTGTGACGGAACCTCGCTCACGGCAGTTGCGTCCCAGTGTTCCCTCCTTACCGAATGACGAAATTCTGGAACTCCAGAAGGGTGGAAGGATGAAAGGCTGTTCAGTGCCGTTGTCAACATAGCGCTATTCTGTCATCACGGCGAGACACAGGGGTGCCGGGGGCTTCTTGTGGCGCTGTCGGCGGTTCCCCACTTTGTATGGGGTTCATTGCTCAAAATGAAATTTCTGGCGCGCCGTCGAGGTCTACGGCGGTACAATTTCCTCAGGTCAGGGACGGGCTAGTCCGGTCCCTCTACGCATCAACTGGAGGCGGAAATATGAGCACCGAGAAACTGAACCGTCGAGACGCCATCACCGCAGTTGGAGCAGGCCTAGCGTACGGCGCTCTTGGAGCCGCGTCCGCAATTAGTGCTGATCACGAGTCATCCGTTGTGAAGAGGCACCTCTATGTCACGAACAACGCGACGAGGGCTGTCGATGTATTCGATGTCAACGACGAGCATGCGCTTGTCCGTTCGTTTCTCATGGGCGGCGGCAAGGTGGGCGGGATCAGCGCCGACGCCGCAACCAATCGCATCTTCATTACCCAGCAAGACGAGAACACGGTCAAAGCCTACGACGTGCTGAGCGGCAAAGAACTGTGGGGCGTCAACGTCGATACGAAGTATGGGTATATCCAGCCCGACCGATGTTCCATCACTAACGACGGACACGCTCTTTACGTGCCTATCAAACAGAACGGCAGGTATTTAATCCTGGACACGTCGAGCGGAGAGCGCATCACTGAAATCGAACGGCCCGGTGCGCCCCATAACTCCTTTGCGGGCGAACAAGGCCGCTATATGTACTGCGCGGGCCGGAGTCATCACGACTTGTACTTGGCAGACCAGAAGACACACAAGATGGTCAAGAGGATCGGACCGTTCGCCTGGCCTGTCCGTCCGCTCGCGGTGGATATCGAAGAACGCTTCGTCTACGCGAACACCACTTACACGCAGGGTTTCAGCGTTGGGAACATTGAGACCGGAGAGTGCAGCGAAGTCTTGCTAAACCCTCCCTACGAGCGCACGAAGCATTGGATGACAGCACATGGCGGCATGCCGCATGGGGATCATCCGTTCAGTCACGGTATCGGAGTTCGACCCGTAACCCAGGAAGTTTGGTTCTTGGACGACCTTTGGGGTTACCTCAATGTCTTCGATACATCCAAGACCCCCGAGAAACCTCGGTTCATTGGCAGAGTGGAACTGTTTGATGACATTGAATCGGCTTGGAACAAAGACAGTGACAACCGGTGGGTAGCCTTCAGCATCGACGGCCGATATTGTTATCCATCTGATGGCTCAGTGGTGGATTGTATCGAAGGCAAGAAGACCTCGATGAAGATCTCGCCGAGCGAGAAGTTGGTCGAAGTCGAGTCCCGTGGCGAGCAGGCCGTCCGCAACAGTGGCCAAATGGGCGGCGTTTACGGCCCGGGCGTCTGATCCCTCCTCGAGTTCCATCGGGATTCCGGTCCGCAATGCCGTCACCTGTGGTCTGCCAAAACTTCGTATCCGATAGAAAAGAATATCGGCTCTGAATCCGACACTTGAGACCGCTCACGGCCTCTCGACGAACTCAGAACCCGAGCCAACGCAAAGCACTGGACGAAAAAATGTCATCGTTCATGACATCGGTTGTTCTCGTCAGCGATCCTGAAGGCGGTAGAATGGGACCGACGTGGTCGGCCAAACGATCTCGCATTACAAAGATCACCGAGAACTGGGCGAGCAGATCGTCGGCGTCGTAAGCTTTTCTGAGGGTGAGCGGAATGCGGTCTTCAGATGGGTGGCGCGAGCGATGACGACGCCCACACTATGGCAGTGGACGGCAGTAGCGCTGTTGCTTGCCGCGCAGGTGGAGGTATGGGCGCAGGATAGTAAAACGGCGCCTGCGGGACCTTCCCCAACCTTGAGCCAGCGTCAATTCCTTGATCGCCATTGCGGGACGTGCCATAACAAACGCCTGAAGACTGCCGGCCTGAATTTGGTTCAGGTCGACTTGTCCAGGCTTGGCTCTCAACCCGAACGGTGGGAAAAGGTCGTGCGCAAGCTGCACACGGGCGTCATGCCGCCTCCCGGCGCGCCGCGACCTTCCGAGGCAGATCGCCGTGCGATGTTAACGTGGCTGGAAACATCGCTCGATGCCGCGGCAGCCGCGAACTTAAATCCTGGCCGCACCGAAACGCTGCGACGCCTGAATCGAACCGAGTATCAGCACACGATCAGGGACCTACTGGCACTTGACATCGACGTCTCCTCTCTCCTGCCGGCCGATGAGAGCGGTCATGGCTTCGACAACGTCATCCTCGGTGATTTGTCGCCGACGCTGCTGAACCGCTACATCTCGGCCGCCCAGAAAATCAGCCGTCTGGCGGTCGGCAGCACGCAGTCGTTGCAGAGCGACATCATTCAGAACGCTCCCGATCTCACACAAGAAGGTCCCTTGCCTGGGATGCCGCTTGGCACACGCGGCGGCCTGTCGGCGCCCTACACGTTTCCTCAGGACGGTGAGTACGACATCCAGATCTTTCTCGCCCGTAATTTTACGGGTGTAGTCAGCGGACTGCGCGAGGACCGTCCACACGAGTTGCTGGTGCTACTCGACCGGGAACCGGTCAAGACGTTCACGATCCAGAAACCGGCAGACGGAGACGACACGCTGCTCGACAAGTATTTAAAAGTGCGTGTTAGCGGCAAGGCAGGACCGCACAACCTAGCCGTCACCTTTGTCCACGAGGGCTCATCGCTTGTCAATACGCTCCGGCAGCCGCCGGTGTCCCGCTATAACGACCGGCGGTATCCGCGTACGACGCCCGGCATCAATATGATTTCGGTGACCGGACCTTACGCGCCTCGCGGCCCCGGGGACACGCCGACCCGGCGCCGATTGTTCGTCTGCCGGCCGGCCGGGCCGAACGCGAGTCAAGAAGAGGAATGCGCTAGAGAGATTCTATCGACGCTGATGCGGCGCGCCTATCGGCGGCCGGTCGACGAGAGTGAAGTTGACCGGCCGATGGCCTTCTATCGCGAAGGCCGCGCCGAAGGCGATTTTGATGCCGGAATCGCCATGGCGCTGAGTGCTGTGCTCGCCAACCCGGAGTTCTTGTTGCGCGTGGAAAGCGACTCCGAGAGCGTACGGGCAAGCGGCGTCTACCGAGTCAGCGATCTTGAACTGGCATCGCGATTGTCGTTTTTCCTGTGGAGCAGCATCCCGGACGACGAGTTGCTCGACGCGGCCGTCCAGGGCAAGCTCAGTCAGGCGGGAGAGATCGAACAGCAGACGCGCAGGATGCTCGCTGATCGCCGCTCGTCAAGCCTCGCGACGAATTTCGCTGGACAGTGGCTGCGGCTGCGTAATATCGACGCGATCACTCCCAGTACGAGCATTTTTCGGGACTTCGACGACAATCTGCGGCAAGCTTTCCGCAAGGAAACCGAACTCTTCTTCGACAGCGTGGTGCGCGAGGACCGCAGTGTTCTCACTTTCATCAAGTCGGACTACACGTTCCTCAATGAACGCTTGGCAAAGCACTACGGAATCCCCCACGTTTACGGAAGCCGGTTCCGCCGCGTGCCCCTTACGCCCGAAAGCAGGCGCGGCGGTCTGTTGCGGCAGGGCAGCGTGCTGTCGGTCACCTCGTACGCAACCCGAACTTCGCCGGTGCTTCGCGGAGTGTTCGTGCTGCGCAACATCCTAGGCGCGCCGCCGCCCCCGCCCCCACCCAACGTCCCGACGCTCGACGAGAGCACGACGGCGGCTAACCTTCCGATGCGCGAGCGCCTGGCTGCACATCGCAGCAACGCCGCGTGCGCGAGCTGCCATCGCACGATTGATCCGGCCGGCTTCCCGCTGGAGAACTTCAACGCCGTAGGGCAATGGCGTGACTTCGGGGTAGACGGGCACAGCGTCGACGCATCGGGAACTTTGCCCGGAGCCGGGGCGTTCCAAGGAATCGACGGACTCGAAGACTCGCTGCTGGCCCGTCCGGAATTGTTTGCCACAACTCTGACGGAACAGCTTATGACGTTCGCGCTCGGACGAGGCATCGAATACTACGATGCGCCCGCCGTTCGCAAGATAGTGAGAGATGCGGAGAAGGACGACTACCGGTTCTCTTCGCTGATTCTTGGAATCGTGAAGAGCGTTCCATTTCAAATGCGCCGCGCCGAAGGGAATGGATCGTCCGTACTCCGTACGACTGCAAAGAACGAGTAAACGCTAAGTAGAGGAATGGCATGGAATTTCTGACAAAGAAGGCGATCCCCAGACGGACGTTGCTGAAAAGCGCGCAGGCGGCCCTAGCCCTGCCTCTACTCGATGCGATGATTCCCGCAGCCACGGCGTGGGCCGCGACGCCTGCAAAGCTGGTGCCCAGGCTCAGCTTCGTGTTTATTCCCATGGGATGCGATCATTCGCGATGGACCCCGCCCGGCCAGGAAAGCCTCGACGAACTCTCCCCCATCCTGACCCCGCTTGAGCCGGTCAAGGATCAGGTGACCGTCATCACGAATATGCGGCTGCAGAATGCCTATCCGGGGACGCATGACACCTCGAACGCCGCATTTCTGAGCGCGGCGCCCGCCAAACACACCGAGGGCTCGGACTACTATCTGGGCACGACCGTCGACCAGATCGCGGCTCGGGAGATCGGCCGTGATCAGCAATTGGCCTCGCTTGAACTCTCGATCGATCTGAACCCGCTCGCCGGCGTTTGCAACAACGGTTACGCCTGCGTCTATCAGAACTGCCTCTCATGGTCTTCTCCGACGACCCCGCTTCCTTCCGAGGCGCATCCGCGCGTCGTCTTCGAGCGTATGTTCGGCGAAGGAGGGGATGCGGCCGCGCGCCGCTCGTCTCTGAACAGACGCGAAAGCTTGCTCGACTCGTTCACCGGGAGCATCGCGAAGATCAAACAACGAGTGGGCCCCTCCGACCGCTTCCGCTTGGATCAGTATCTTGAGAGCGTCCGCCAGGTCGAACGTGAAATCGAGCGCGCCGAGCAAGCGGTAACCGAAAACAAGACGCCTGACCTCGATCGGCCGGTAGGCGTGCCCGCGGAGTTCGCCGACCATGCCAAGCTCATGTTCGACCTGCAGATTCTGGCCTTTCAGGCGGACATCACACGCATCGTCACTTTCCAACTCACCCGGGAACAGAGCAATCGGACGTATCCGGAGATCGGCGTACCGGATCCACATCATCCAACCAGTCATCACGGCAACGACCCGGAAAAGATCGCGAAAATCGCGAAGATCAACGAGTTCCACGTTTCGCTGTTCTCGGAGTTCCTCCAGCGAATGAAAGCCACTCCGGACGGCGACGGCTCGCTGCTCGATCATACGGTCATCCTGTACGGCAGTGGTATGGGCAACCCCAGTCTTCACGATCACGAAAATCTTCCGATTGTGGTGGCGGGCGGCGCGGCAACCGGCCTAAAGGGCGACCGGCACATTCGGTACACAGAGGGAACGAACTTGGCCAACCTGCATCTCACGCTACTCGACCGTGTTGGCGTCCATATGGATTCGTTCATGGACAGTACCGGAAAAGTTGAAGGCCTCTTCGAATTAACCGACGTAGCGTAAGGGGCACATTGATGCGCTGGCTAAGAATCGGTGGACTTATACTTCTGGAGCTCGGTCTCGCGGCTTCCGCTGTCGCGGCGTCGCTCGCTGACGCCGCCGAACAACGCGACCAGGCGAGCGTTCGCACGCTAATCGAGGCCGGCATCGAGGTGAACACGGCGCAGGTCGACGGGACTACGGCGCTGCACTGGGCCGCGTATCACGATGATGCGGAAATGGTTGCGTTGCTCGTACGAGCGGGCGCCGATGTGAACGCTGTGAACCGCTATGGCGTGCCGCCGCTGGTGGAGGCCTGCACGAATGGCAACGCAACAATCTTGAAGCTGCTGTTGGAGGCCGGAGCCGACGCAAACACAACGATGAAAGGCGGTGAGACCGTCCTCATGTTGGCGGCACGCTCCGGGAATGTTGAAGCGGTGAAAGCGCTGCTCGCGCGCGGCGCCGCCCCCAACGCGCGCGAACGGCTCGGCCAGACGGCCTTGATGTGGGCGGCGGCCGAAGGGCACGCTGCGGTCGTGCGCGCTCTGATTGAGGCCAGAGCCAATCTGAACGCGAGCATCGATTCGGGGTTTACGGCGTTCTCCTTTGCCGTCCGCGAGGGCCGTCTCGACGCCGTGTGGGAGTTTCTCGCGGCAGGCATCAATGTGAATGGGATGATGCAGGGTACAGACGGCCGGAGGCGATCACGGACCACAAGTCCGTTGCTTCTCGCCGTCCAGAACGCCCACTACGAACTCGCGATCGCACTGGTCGACGCGGGCGCCGATCCGAACGATGTGCGGACTGGCTTCACTCCTCTTCACATCATTCCCGGGGTGCGCAAGCCGGATTCGAGCGACGGCAGCGACGGCGCGCCGCCGAGGGGAGAGGGCGGACTATCGAGCGTCGACTTCGTGCGCGAAATTGTGAAGCGCGGCGCGAACGTCAATTTCCGCCTGCCCAAAGGCACACGGAAGTTGCCCGGCACGTCCTCGCAGATCGCGACGGAGGGAGCGACACTGCTTCTCTTTGCCGCCGATCGTTCCGACGTTCCGCTGATCCGCCTGCTCCTGGAGTTGGGCGCTGATCCCTTTCTGCCGAACCTCAACGACACCACGCCGCTGCTAGCCGCCGCCGGGGTCGGCACACAGGAGCCACAGGAGGAGGCGGGTGAGGAAAGCGAATGCCTGGCAGCGGTGAAGCTCTTCCTGGACCTCGGCGCTGACATCAACGAAGTGGACAACAATGGCGATACGGCCATGCATGGCGCCACGTACAGCATGTACCCGCTGGTCGTGAAGCTGCTGGCTGAGCGTGGAGCCGATCCGCAAGTCTGGAAGAACCCCAACAAATTTGGCCGGACGCCGCTATTTATCGCCGAGGGTCACAGCGGCCGGCTTCTGCGTCCCCATGGGCCGACGATCGACGCGATTACCAAGTTGATGCTCGCAGCGGGCATTTCGACAGAAGGCGAACGGCCGAAGATCATCGATATCTACCAGAAGAGGGTAGAGCCGCTCAAGCCTCCTGCATCGACGAAGTGACCTGCAAATCCGGCGGTGCTTCCGGCATCAACCGTCGGGGCGTCAACAGTTCTTTAGGACTGCCTTGGTGCACATTTCGGGGACATGGGGAACCAGAAGACGTGTAGCACCTTTCCCCGGGGGAGTTAGCTGCTTGTCACCGACCAACGCCCTGAAGGAGTCGTTTCCTGGTCGACGTATATCGGCGAGGGCTCGCTGAGATTCAACTTGACGCACACGCCGGAGCCGATGGCGATCTGGATTATTTTTGGCTTGGCGTTCGCGACGGTCCTGACGTTGGGAGTTGTTCCCGTTCTCTACACACTGTTCTTCCGTGTCAGGTTCAAGGGTTTCCAGTACTGAGTACGTCATTTCAGAAGCTCGCTAACATATTTCTCGATGAATGTGAATGACGGGGAGTGGAGGTACACCATTCTCCGCGTTGCAGACAAGGCCTCGATGTGGAGGCGATGGATCAACACCTTGCCGTTAGGGGGGCACTACGCTAGTTTTCGGCGAAGAGGTAGAATTGGACTCGAATGACCAGCTGCGCCATCAGCCACTACAAGATCACCGAACAGTTCGGTGAAGGCGGGAAGGGTGTCGTCTACAGGGCGGAGGACACCAATCTCAAACGTCCGGTAGCGGATCATATCGAAGCGTCGACGATCCGGCCCGCCAGGTCGACCAACAACGGAGAATTCAGTGAACGGACTCAAGCTCTGGTACGTACTCGCCTTCTGCATTAGTATTCTCGTAACACCCGCGGCCTACGCACAATCGAAGGTCAGCCTGACGCTCACCTATCCGGCCGGCAAGAGTCCTAACGTCTTTACCGAGGGCTGGGTGTTTGGCGCCAGGGCGATCGCCGATCCCGGAGGACCAACGGAGCGTGACGTTTCGAGCACAGTGCGTTGGACCGGCAGCGGGACCTTTCACCCGGCGGTGGGTAAGACCAGCCGGCCAATCTTTGCTGGCCCCGGTCCGAATTCCATCACACTCTCCGTCAACACAGTGAATTCGTTGCTGGGTGGCATGCCTCTGTACGCGGCGCTTGGCGATCTCGCCCATAGTCCGGCTGATGGCCATGGCCAAGTGGCAGGCCCATTTGCCGTGACTGGCCCCATTATCTCCGGAAGTCCGAACGTTACCATTCGTGGCCTGCCTGCTGCCAGAAAGGGGACGACGGGATACATGCTTCCTGCGACGGGCCCAATACCTTCAAGATCTCCGAAGGAGATCCCAATGTTCTCATCGACGACCGTCCAGCGGCGCGCATCGGCGATAAAACGCACCACTGCGGCGGCATCGGGAAGATTATCGGTCCGCTCGAAGCATACTACGTCGTGTTTCAGGTCACCGCCCCCGCAGTCAAAGAGGACAGGAAGCCACGGAAACGCACAGGTGAAAGCGATCAGGCTTGGCAGTCACTAAGAAAGCAAGTCTATCTGGGCATGACCTCTGCTGATTTCTATTTCAAGGAGAATGCGATTGAAAAAACGAGCTTTGTCGTTCGTATCTAGGATGAAGCCTTCGGCAGGTATCCCAAGGACAAATTCATTGAAGGTTCTCAGTGGGTGACGCAGGTGGACTACAGCGGCACCGATGCCGACGGGCAAGCATTCGATTTGAAGACTCCTGTCCTGCTCACGGTGAGGGGAAACTACACCTCCAAAGAGAACATGTACGGTTTTCATCCGGCACTGAAAGGCAAGAAAAACCTGCGGATCTTCGAGTTCAGCCAACGCTCTGGTCTTGTGAAGATGGAAGAAGGTCCAGCAAGAGCTATCCTCGGACCCATCACTCCTGAGTGGTCCGCCGTTCACAAACAAGAGTCCATTCGTGCCGCGAAAACCGTGCTCGCCAACTTTGACTGTTTCGTTGCGCACATTACCTACAGCGGCGCCGATTTACAGAAGATCAATACGTTTAGAGACTTCAGGGACAAGGTTCTTCAACAAACTGAGGCAGGTAGGCATCTGGTGCGGCTCTACTATGAGTATGGCTTTGACTATGCGGCACGGCTGAGGAACAAACCTGCATACATTCCAGCAGTTCGTGCGATTCTAGATCAGGTCGCCACTCATATTGAGGGATTGGACCTGGAGGATACTGAAACCATCGGGAACCTCAACCGAGCAATACTCTGGATCGATCGGGGAGCGTCACTCTTCTTCGAAGAGGGCGCGAGTGAAGGCCTAGGGCAGTTCTCGAGATTCGTGGTTCCCATCCTTTGGGAGAAATGACATCCGTGGCGGTTGCCCGATCCCGACCAGAAGACGTGTAGCAGCTTTCCCGGGGGAGTGAGCGTCCCGCAATCTTCCTATGCGCGCTGCGATATTCGAGCGAGCCTCTGAACGACGAACTAGACCCAAAGTGGACTCGACCCAAAGTGCCGCACTCGTTCGGCACGGCTCCATTCGGGTGCGTGGTCCTGTAGGCTAGAATCCCGTTGAGACCCAATCCACTTGCCCGAACGCAAATCGAATCGAAGAGAGTTTCTTGCCGCGACGTCCGCTCTGCTTGGATGCGGAGGGCCCGAGCGGTCCGAGAGTGAAGCACCCGGGTTCCTCTCAGCTCACCAGACCGTCCCCATCAGGCAAGCGCGGCGGGCCTGTCTGGAATGGTTTCGCAAAGGGCATGCCGGGATGTCATTCCAGTACGGCGTTTATAGCCAACTCGAGCCCGATCCGTGGGTACGTTTTCGCAGAGGCATTCCGGGGGCGCGGTACGACAGGCTGAGCGAAACCTTCGCGGCAAAGGCGTTCGACGCTGAAGCACTTGTTCGATTCGCGCAGGAATCCGGCGCTACGTACATTCGCTTCCCTACCCGGCTGTACGACGGCTTCAGCTTGTTCCGAACCAATGAGACATCGTTCACAAGCCTGAGCGCACCCGCCGACCGTGACCTCGTCGGCGAAATGACGGATGCCTGCCGCAAGGCCTCAATGGGTTTGTTCCTCGAATATGCCTACGGGCTCGATTGGCGGCACCCGTATTTCTACTCACCGGACTCGGTAGAACTTGACTGGCCCTATGCCGCGTCGCCCGGCGGGGACAGTTCGGAACGGAAATTCCAGCAGGACGAAGACTTCCTCGGATACATCAAGTACGCACACGTTCAGCTCAAGGAGATTCTCTACCGCTATGTGCCACTTGCCGGCATTGCGCTCACCCCGGTGATGGGCTACTATGCGCGGCCCCACCTCTTCCCACTGGAGACGACGTACGAAATCATCCACGAGGCACAGCCGCAGGTGCTACTGTCGTTCGAGCAAGGCGCGAACGGCGAGGAGGATTTCGTATCGTTGCGCGGTAGCTATGCCTCTGACCCACGCGGCGGCGGCCTTGAGAAGCAGGCCTGGTCGATGAACAAAGACAAACCGAACGAGAGTATTGTGCGCTGGGAGGAAGGCGAACTGGTGGTGCCGAATGGGGGGCGGAACTTTGTGCGGGAGATTCAACTCGGTCCGGATGGCGGTTTATCGTTCGGGCCAATGTAGCGACCCTTTCAGGGCCGCACCGAGTGCTTCGCGCGCGGACGCGCGGATTTTCCATCCGCGCCTCTGTCCCTTCTGGAGTGGCTGCTTGATCCGGGCCGCATCTTGCGGTACAACGTGGACTCAACATTGGGAATGCACTCAAGCTGGGTACGGAGGCCTACATGATCAGGGTTAGCGACTATTCGCTCAACTACTCGCGGGAAATTGCGGATGGGAAGCTCACAATCTTCAAGTTCCTGAAGCAGTGCCGCAAATATGATCTCGAAGCGGCCAGCCTGCACGTCCGCAACTTGGAGTCGGTCTCGACGAAGTATCTCAAGGATGTCCGCCGGGCCTATCTCGACAACGGGCTATCGATGTCGATGTTCACGGTCTCGACGAACTTCGGCAATCCGCGCGCCGGCGAAAGGGCGGAGCTCGAGAAGGCCTACCAGGCCATTGACGTGGGCATGTTCCTGGGAGCACCGATTATACGCGTGTTCGCGGGGTCACCCAAAGATGAAGCGGATCGCGAAGATGCCTTCAAGCGAGCTGTCGCCGGTTTGCGAAAAACCTGCGAGCAGGCGGCCGAGCAGGGCATGACCGTGGGTCTCCAGAACCACAATCACGGGGCATTGGCTCGAACCGGCGAAGAAACGCTGCGGTTCATTCGCGAAGTCAATCACCCGAACTTCACGATCCTGCTTGACACCGGGCAATTCGCCGGATCAGGCGGCGCCAGCGGCGAGTTACCGGAGAGCCTAAAGGGCACTGACTTCATGGAAAGCATCCGCATGTGCGCACCCCTCGCGCGTCACGTGCGCACCAAGTTTTACAGCCCTCGCGCCGACGGCTCGGAGCCCTACATCGACTATCCGAAGGTCTTTGATATTCTGCGCGGCGTTCACTACGGCGGCATCATCGATATCGTCTACGAACCCAGAAGCCATGGCGGCGATCCGATTGACCAAGCGATGCCGCGGATCATCAAATACCTGAAGAGCCTCGTACAGTGCGCAGCGTAGACAGCGGCACAGAAGAGGAGCCACCACCGTTTCTCGGAACCTGGGGACGCGTCTACGCCACCGTGCTCGCGCACTTGGCCTTCTGGATTGTTGTCTTCTATCTGTTCACCGTCCGCTTTGATTTGCCCTCATGAGAGGCGTTGACTGGGTTGTCCTCATCGTCTCGCTCGTAGCCATCATCGGTTACGGGTTGTATCGGGCACGGGGCAGCAACACGGTCGAATCGTACCTGCTCGCTGGGCGCACGATGCACTGGTGGGTGATCGGCTTGTCGATCATGGCCACGCAGGCCAGCGCCATCACGTTCATTGGGACCACCGGCCAGGGCTATGTCGACGGCCTACGCTTCGTGCAGTTTTATTTCGGGTTGCCGATCGCGATGGTCATCATCTCGGCAGTCGCCGTGCCGCTGTTCTTCCGGTCGAATGTCTACACCGCATATGAGTATCTCGAGAAGAGATTCGACTCGAAGACGCGCACGTTGGCGAGTCTGGTATTTCTTGTACAACGCGGGCTGGGCGTCGGGTTAGCGCTCTATGCGCCGGCGGTCGTGCTGTCTGTGATCATGGGCTGGCCCGAGCCCGTCACGATCGCGACCATGGGCATTTTGGTCGTGACCTATACCGTCATCGGCGGCATCAAGGCCGTGATGTGGACCGACGCGCAGCAGATGATGGTGATGTTCTCCGGCATCGTGGCGGCCTTCCTCGCCGCTGTTTGGGGACTACCATCCGACACTTCGTTTCTGGATGCAATCCACCTCGCCGGCATCACCGGAAAGATGCAAGCGGTCGATCTCAATTTCGACTGGGAAAACCGCTACAACCTTTGGTCGGGCCTGATCGGCGGCACGTTCCTGGCGCTCTCTTACTTCGGGACGGACCAGTCCCAGGTCCAGCGCTACCTGACCGGCAAGTCGATCAGGCACATGCGCATCAGCTTGCTCTTCAACGCAGTCGTAAAAGTGCCGCTGCAGTTTGTCATCCTACTGACGGGCGCGCTTGTGTTCGCCTTCTTCGTGTACGTCGAACCGCCACTGCTGTTCAACCCGATTGAGCGCGCCAAGATGGAAGAGCGGCAGGATGGGGCCTATCAGGCTGTCCAAAGCCGCTATCAAGCCGCTTGGTCGGCCCGGAGTGAAGCGGCTCGTCGTGTTACCGCTTCGCGGGAAGCGTCTGCCGAGAACGCCTTTGTCGTGGCCAATACTGAACTCGGCGTCATCCGTCAGGAAGCCATCGGCCTCGTCGAAGAATCGAACAACGGAGAAACCTACAACGACACGAACTACATCTTCCTGAATTTCGTGATCGGCTATCTGCCGGCTGGGCTCGTCGGGCTCGTCATGGCGGCGGTGTTCGCAGCGGCCATGTCGACCATCTCGGCGGAGTTGAATTCGCTGGCCACGGTGACGGTAATCGATCACTACCGCCGATATCTGTTTCGGAACCGGACCGACAAGCACTATCAGCGTGCGGCCAAGATTTCGACGGCGTTTTGGGGAGTGTACGCCACGGTGTTCGCAAGCTTCGGCGGCCAGCTCGGGTCGTTGATCGAGGCCGTGAACGTGGTCGGCTCGCTATTCTATGGATCGATGCTGGGCGTGTTCGTGCTGGCGTTCTCGCCGTGGCGCGTCAACGGCTTCGGTGCATTCTCTGGGATGATCGCCGGCCTCGCCGCGGTTGCGTGGACGGCTTCCTATACGGAAGTGACCTTCCTTTGGTACAACCTGATCGGATGCGTGATGACGGTGGCGGTCGGTCTTGCACTCGGACGCGGCGCCACAGCGGAGTCTTAAGCAGAAGGTGATCGAATGTCGACTCGACGGCAATTCCTGAAGACAGCGGCCGCGGGCGCGCTTGCGGCCCATTCCGCCGCGCAATCTCGGCGCAAGCCGAACGTGCTATTCATCTTCAGCGATCAGCATCGCGCCTGCTCGATGCCCGGCGAGCCGTTCAACGATGCCGATGCTCCGAACCTCGCAAGGCTGGCCCGAGAAGGCCTGACGGCACGCAACTGCATCTCGAACTATCCGGTCTGCTCACCCTACCGGGGGATTCTGCTCTCGGGTAGATGGCCTTACCAGACAGGGATCATCGACAATTCGCATCCGCTGAAAGAATCGGAGACATCGCTCGGAGAGGTCTTCCGGCGCAACGGCTACCGGACGGGCTATATCGGTAAGTGGCACCTCGATGCCCGCGGAGCCGAGGGGCGCGCTTGGCGACCACCGGGGTCAAGGCACGGATTCGATGAATGGCACGCCTGGTACAACACGAATCCACATTTCGACAAGTCGTACACCTTTGACTTGAAAACGCGCGAACGGTTGCAACCTGAGGGATACAACGCGACCCTCATGACGGACACCACGCTGGACTTCATCGAGCGCCACGGCGACGAGCCATGGATGCTCACGGTCGCGTGGAACCCGCCCCACCCGCCTTTTCTGGATGCTCCGCCGGATCTGATGAAACGCTACGAACCCGGTGGCCTCAAGCTGCGTCCGAACGCCGTTGAGACGGTCGGCCGTGCAGCGTATGGTCCGACCGACTGGCCGGTACGCGACAACCTACAGGGCTACAACGCTCACATCACCGCGATCGACCGCGAGATGGGCCGCATTCTCGACAAACTCGATGAAACCGGCCAGACGGAGAATACGATCGTCGTCTACACGTCGGACCACGGCGAGATGATGGGCTCGCAGGGCCGCACCGGTAAGAGACTGCCTTACGACGAGAGTTGCAAGGTGCCGTTTGTTGTTCGCTATCCCGGGGCTGTACCGGCCGGCGCGAGGACCGACGAGTTGCTCTCGGCGATTGATCTCTACCAGACGATGTGCGGCCTGGCGGGGCTCGACGCGCCGGTCCATTGCCAGGGCGAAGACCTTTCGTCTATCTTGCAGAGCGCGAAGAGAGCCGGCCCCGAACACACCTTCCTGATGCACATCGAGAAGGATCACGCCTCGGGAGGGCGCAATCACCCGGCACCGATCTTTCGCGGTATACGCACAAAACGCTACACCTATGCGGTTGGAGAGATCGGCCGCTGGTGCCTGTACGACAACCAGAACGATCCCTACCAGCAAAGCAATCTGGTGAGCAGAGAGCGGCACCGCGGCCTGATGCGTGATCTGGACGGAGTGATCGCCGACTATCTGACACGAGCCGAAGATCGCTTTCCGCTCGTCACGTTGCGGGCGCGCCGGGAGTTCTCGGGGGCGCGTACGTGGGTCAATATCTAGTTTGGAATTCCGCTCGGCTCTGGTTTAGACTAGCCACAGAGCCGGATTCGGATCAGGGGAGCACGATGGCCAACAACAGCAACCAACTCACTCGTAGAGAACTGGGCCGCAAGGCGGCACTCGCAGGCGGCGCGATGGCCGCTTCGTCACTCGTAGCGGCCGACGCGACGGGGACACTCGAGCGCCGGCAACTTGGCAAGACCGGCATCGAGGTCGGCATCCTCGGTATCGGAACGTCGCCCCTGGGCCAACCCGGTGTCACCCAGCAGGAAGTCAACCGCGTGATCGCGATGGCCGCCGATGAAGGCGTGAACTACCTCGACGCGGCGCCGATCTACGGCATGGCGGAGCGCCGTCTCGGCCCTGCGCTCAAGGGCAAACGCGACAAGTTTGTGCTGATCTCCAAGGTGGAAGCGACGTCAAAGCAGGACGCGACTTGGCAGATAAAAGAAAGCCTGCACAAGATGCAAACGGATTACCTCGACGTGGTTCATCTGCATAACGTCGGCCGCACAGACCGGTTCCCTGATCTCGATGTCTTGATGGGAGAAGACGGAGCGCTACAAGGTCTACGTGACGCCAAGAAGGAAGGGCTGATCCGGCACATTGGACTCACATGCCACCTACGGCCGACACGCGCGCTCCCGGTCATTGAGGGTGGCGAGATCGAACTCGTGATGTGCGCCGCGAACTTCGTCGACCGGCACACCTACAATTTCGAGGGCACGGTTTTCGCCGAAGCAGCCAAGCGCGGCATGGGCGTGGTCGCGATGAAGATCCTGGGCGGCACCGACGGTGACCACGCAAAGTTGTCGGCTGACGAGCACTACACCACCGCCGTTCGCTATGCCCTGGGGATCCCCGGCTTGTCCGTCGCAATCATGGGGATGAAGAATACCGCCGAGTTGCAGAAAGCCCTAGCGACCGTGCGCTCGTACAAGCCTCTCTCATCCGACGAACTCACCCAGCTCAACAACAAAGGCAAGATGCTCGCCAAGAGTAAAGACTGGGGCGAACTGCGAGGCCCCGTCGCCTGGGACGGCGATAAGCGCGCCTAGCCTACGTCTCGAGGATTACCGGTAGGACGAGCGGGCGGCTCGAGGTCTCGCGGCCGAGGTAACGGCGCAGGTCCGTGCGGACCTTCTCTTCCATCACGCCCCAGTCGGTCTTCTCTTCGTCCGTCGAGCCGGCCAGGGTGTTGATGACGACCTCGCGGGCTCCGTCGAGCAAGGATGAATCGTCCTCGCGGATAACGAAGCCGCGCGTCACGATCCCAGGGCCACTCTCGATCTCGCCGGTGCGCCGGTTCAGCGCGACGATCGGGATCACCACACCGAACTCCGACAGGTGCCGCCGGTCACGAATGACCATTTCCTCGACGATTTCGTCGCCCGTTCCCGAATCGATGCAAACGCCTCCCACCGGTACCGAGTCCTCGCGGCGAACGCCCGTATCGTCGATCTCAAGCACGTTTCCGCTTTGCAGCAAGAACGAATCTTCGAGGCCCAAGCCCCGCAGAGCCTCGGCCATGCGAATGTGCTGCGAAAGCTGCCGATACTCGCCGTGAACCGGCACGAAATACTTCGGACGCACGAGGTTGAGCATCAGCAGCAGATCCTGGCTGGCGGCGTGCCCCGAAACATGCAGCGGCGGATTCATCCCGCCATAGGACACTTCGGCCCCGCGCCGGTAAATGTGGTCGATCATCCGGAAAATGGCTTTCTCGTTGCCCGGAATCATACGCGTGCTCAGCGCGACCTGGTCCCCTTCTTGAATCTGTACGTGACGGTGCTTGCCGACGGATGCTCGTGACAGCGATGACATCGGCTCGCCCTGGCTGCCGGCGATGATGACCGTTCGCTGATGGCGCGGCAAGCGCTGCATATCGGCGGGACGCAACAACAGACCGTCGGGTATGCGCAGCAACCCCAGATCATGCGCAATCTCCGAGGACGTTTGCATGCTGCGGCCAATCAGAGACACCTTGCGACCCGCCTGCAGCGACAAGTCGAGAATCTGCTGGATGCGATGGGTCGACGAAGAGAAACAACTGATGAAGACCGTCCCGTCGCTGTGCTGCAGTAGGTCCTCCAAGCGAGGTCGAACCGTTCGTTCCGAGGGCGTATAACCGTCGACTTCGATATTCGTCGAGTCCGACAGCAACAGCAGGACGCCTTCTTTGCCATACTCCGCGAAACGGTGCAGGTCAAAAAGCCGGTTGTCGATGGGCGTGGGATCAATCTTGAAGTCGCCCGTGTAGATCACGACTCCCAGTGGCGTGCGCACGGCAATCGCAAAACAGTCGGCCGTGCTGTGCGTGACCTGAATGAACTCGACCTGGAAACATCCGAGCGTGGCGGTGTCGCCCGCACCCATCTCGTGGAAGGTCGGTTTTTCGTCCAACTCGTGCTCTTGCAAGCGGCGCTCGACAAGCGCCCGCGCCAGACGCGGGGCATAGATGGGAATGTTGAGTTCGGAGAGAACGTAGGGGACAGCGCCGATGTGATCCTCGTGACAGTGGGTCAACATCAAGCCGCGGACCTTGTCGCGGTTCTCAACCAGATAGCTGATATCGGGGACGACGATGTCTACCCCGAGCAGCTCACCACCGGGGAACATCATGCCGGCGTCAATAACGATGATGTCGTCGCCGCAGCGCAGGGCGAGCATGTTCATACCGAACTCGCCGAGTCCACCAAGAGGAACTACGTGTAGCTTTTGATCAGACAGGGAAAGGCCTCCGTGATGCGGCTCGTTGCAACTGCTTACGAGCGGCGGTTTTCATACCAAACGACGTTCTTGCTTTCCTGGCCGGCGATCAATAGATCGAGATCGCCGTCGCCGTCCATATCGACCAGACGGATATCGTACGCGGCCTGGTCTTCGTTGATGTGATGCGTGGTGAAGTTGCCCGCGCCGTCGTTCTCAAACCAGGCGGCGATAAAGCTGTCTTTCGCGCAAGTGGCGGCGTCCGTATCGCCATCGCCGTCAATGTCACCAAGCGCCAGACTGTGCGGACCTTCGAGAGAGGGGTTGATTTCCCGCAATTCGAACTCGGGCGCTTTGAACCACAAGACGCCTTTGCCGTGTCCGCGGGACGCGATGAAATCAGCCTTGTCGTCGCCGCTCAACTCCGCGATCAGGATATTCGTCGCGCCCTCCTGCTCGGTAGCGAGAACATGTTTCTTCCAGGGCTCGCTGCCATCCGCCGGCTGCTCCCACCAAGCGAACCAATTGCCACCTTCCGGGACCTTCGCGGCGGCGGAGATATCGGCCCTGCCGTCGCCGGTGACGTCGCCGACGCCCATGTAGTGGCTGAGCCCTGGCGCATCCTTGTCGGCGAAGACGTGGCGGATCCAGCGCTCGGCCTCGCGCGGCTTCTCGGGAATTTCGTACCACACGATCGATTCGGGATACGGCCCTTTGGCCTGCGCGCTGTTAGCAATCAGATCGAGCTTGCCGTCGCCGTTGACATCGCCGGTAATTAGGCCATGAGTGCCGTCGATTTCATCGTCCACAAGGTGATAGGGCCAAGGCGTCGTCATTGGGTCGTCAGGGCGTTCAAGCCAGAAGACAGGACCGGGGCTGTAAACACCGCCGATGTAGTCCGGGTCGCCGTCCGCGTCGACGTCAATCACCTCGCTATGGATCGCGGTCTTGCCCGGCTGTTCCGCACCAATCACAACCTTCTTCCAATCCGGCGCCACGTAGAGGCGGGTTTCGTTCTCCGCGTTGACGATCACATCCAGCTTGCCGTCGCCCGTAAAGTCGGCCGCGATCGCAGTCTGGTTCGCATAACCCTGCGCGACAACGTGCCTGGGCCATTCGGTCTTCCATGATGCATCGCCCACTTGGGCGTCCATCGGCTCGGAATCGGACGAGCCGCAACCGAGCGCGAGCAGCGTGAGACTAAGCAGAACTGATCCAACGAGGCGGTGGGTCATGACGTGTTTCCTCTAGGTTCCTTCGGCGAAATACCCAAGGCCTTCATCTTTCGATAGAGATGGCTTCGCTCCAAACCAAGGGCGGCAGCCGTCCGGGTTACATTGCCGCCCATGCCCTCAAGTGTCTTGAGGACGTACTCACGCTCGTAAGCCTTGCGAGCTTCTTCCAGCGATCCAAAGTCAGCCATCTTCGAGCGATCAAATGTAGTCGCGTTCCGCCGGGACGTAAGCGGCAAGTCGGACACCTCAATACGCGACCGCGGGTTCATGATAACGATTCGCTCCATGAGATTGCGCAGTTCCCGCACATTCCCCGGCCAGGAGTACTCCATCAGCGCCTGTTGCGCCGCATCGGTTAGTTTCTTCGGCTGCCGACCGTACTCGGAAGCAAACTCCCGAAGAAAATACCCGGCGAGCAACGGGATATCTTCCGCGCGCTCCCGCAGCGGTGGCACATGAAACGGAATCACGTTCAGCCGATAGAATAGGTCGTCACGAAAGTTGCCGCGCGTAATCTCGTTCTCAAGATTCTTGTTCGTGGCGGCGATCACGCGGACATCGACCTGTACCGTTCTCCCCGAGCCAACCGGTTCAAAGCGTTGCTCCTCAAGCACGCGTAGGACTTTGGCCTGCGTGTTCAAACTCATGTCGCCAACTTCGTCCAGGAAGAGCGTCCCGCCGTCCGCTTGTTGAAACTTGCCCGTCTTGTTCTCGTGGGCCCCCGTGAACGACCCCTTGACGTGACCGAACAACTCGCTTTCGATCAGCTCCTCGGGGATCGCCGCACAGTTCACCTCAACGAACGCGGCTTGCGCGCGCTGGCTTTGCGCGTGGATAGCCGAGGCAATCAACTCCTTGCCCGTTCCGCTCTCGCCATAGATCAGCACCCGCCCGTTGGTCGGCGCCATCAGCTCTAACTGCTGACGCAACGCCTTCATCGGGACGCTGTCGCCGATGATCTTGAACTTCGTCTTGACCTGGTCGCGCAGCGAAAGATTCTCGATCAGCAGCCGCCGATGATCGAGCGCATTCTTCACGCTGACGGTCACCTTCTCGAGCGACAGCGGTTTCTCAAGAAAGTCCAGCGCGCCGAGTTTCGTGGCGCGCACCGCGCTTTCGATCGTGCCGTGACCCGAGATCACAACGACCACGGGACGCCGGCTCGGGTCGAGTTGTTGGATGTGCTCCAGCGTTTCAAGCCCATCCATCACCGGCAGCCAGATATCAAGCAGGACGACGTGATAAGTCTTCTCGCTCAACAGCGAGAGACACGCCTCGCCGTTTTCGACGGCGATGGCTTCGTAACCCTCGTCTTCGAGAATATCGGTCAACGACTCCCGGATTCCCGGCTCGTCGTCAACGACTAGGACACGGCTTGGCTTCACCCGGCAACTCCGATCTCAGCCGCCACGCGACTCGCCGCCGTCGGCACTTCGACGATGAAGCGGCTTCCCGACGGGCGGTTCTCCTCGACGCGAATCGTCGCCTGGTGTTCGCTTAAGATGCGGCTGACGATCGCCAGGCCCAGTCCGGTGCCGCGCTTCTTAGTGGAAAAATACGGCAGGAACAGTTTCTCTTTGTCGTCGGCGGAAATACCCATCCCGGAATCAGCGACGACAAGCTCAACGGTATCCGGTACGGGCCCGAGCGCGCTGCCGATGTAGATCTTCTTGACCCAAGTCCCGCGCACGGCCTCCGCCGCGTTGTCGATGAGGTTGACGACCACGCGCTTGAACTGCTCGGGATCAATGAACACTTCGGGCAAGCCGTCCGTGAGATCACGGCGAATCACAACCTGGTCGAGCCGCCCTTGGAAGACATCTAACGCCTCTTCAATGACCGGGTTCAAGTCCGCGCGCTCGGGCTTGGCCTGCGGGAATCTGGCAAACTGCGAGAATTCGTCCACGAGCGCCCGCAGTGTCTCGACTTCGCGAACGATCGTTTCCGTACCCTTCTCGAAACGATCGCGCAGCTTCTGGCGTTCGGGAGAATCATCCAACCCGCCGTAGCGCTTGAGCAGTCGGCTCATACGCTCCGCCGAGAGCGCGATGGGCGTAAGCGGGTTCTTGATCTCGTGCGCGACGCGGCGGGCGACCTCGTTCCAGGCAGCCGATTTTTGGGCGCGGAGAAGTTCCGTCGTATCCTCGAGAACCACCACGAAGCTGGTGGACTCCGCCTCAACCTGCTCGTCTTTAGCCAGCGCGGAAACAGTCACCGTAAGGTGCCGAATCTGGCCGTCGCGCTCCACTTCGAGTTCACGCGTCGCCAAGCCGGTGCGGCGGGCGCGGTTCAACATATAGGTAAGATCCTGGAGGTCGTCGCCCGCGAAGAGTTCGGCGAGCCGTTGCGGCATGGCATCGGAGGGCAGCCCGAACATCCGCTGCAGCGACGAGTTCACCTTCAGTACTTCTCCGTCCGCCGCGACCGACATCACACCGGGTGTGATGCCTTCGAGGATCGCGTTGATAAATTTGCGGCGGGACTCGAGTTCCACGTTCGCCTGCGCCAAGTCTTCATTGCTCAGTTGGAGTTGCTGCGTCTTCGTCTCCAACTGCTGCGTCATGCTGTTGAACGACTCGACCAGCGCGCCAAGCTCGTCGCTGGCCTGCGCTTGGATTCGAAAGTCCAAGTGGCCACTCGAAATCTCGCCCGTTGCCTCGACCAAGGCTTCGATCGGGACGATGATTTGCTTCGACAGAAACAGCGCCAGCCACGTTGCCACGAATAGAACGAAGATCGCGATCAGCGAAAGCATTCCGAGATAGAAGTAGCGGAAATTGCGGTACTCGCTATTAATCGCCCGGTAAGCCTCGTACTCGCCCCGCATGAGCGCCAGCCGCTCCATGAACTCGCGCGGAAACTCCCACCCGACAACGACGCGGCCAACGTCGGTCGCTCCATCGCGGACTTGCGCGACCGAGTACAGATACTCGCGATGTACGATCGAGAAAACGCGGTCGTCGCTACCGTTGTCGTGGGACCGATCGAGCCGGCGCCATTCGACCGGGCCCTTGAAAAGCTCTCCTTCGTACACTTCCGCCAGAGGACGCCGCCCGGACGCCGGCACAAGCGCCACATAGTGCGCCCCCTCACCGTCGGCGGCACGCGCCAATCGTTCGCGGAGAGCCTCACCCACATTGCCGTCGGCAAAGGCGGCAATGGCCTCCGGCATCGCGGCGATGCGAAGCGCGTCGGCTTCAGACTTATCAGGCACGACCTCCTGCAGCAGTCCTTCGGCTTGTTCGAAGATCTCCTGCGTCGGCTGCCGAAACCATTTGTCCAGCGTGCGGTTGAGGAAGTTGAAGTTGAAGATGACCAGGCAAACCACCGGGACGATCGACAACACCAGGGCGCCGACGACCAGCTTGGTCTTGATGCGCGAGCCGAGGACGTTCCGCCGGGAGTCAACGTACAACTTCAGCAGACTGCGAAAGACGATGAAGCTCAGCGCCAGCAGGCCGATGACGACAAGCGTTGACGTGCCCCACAGCACGATCGTCTCGGTCGCACCGCCGGGCCGGAAGTCGCCGAAGTCGAGGGACGTCTGCCAGAACGTCGCGACCGCCAGGAGGACCAGCAGAACGATGGAAACGATCAGGGAGATACGCTGGCTTTTTCTTTCCAAAGGCACGATGCGTGCCGGCGCGAAGACACCGCCAGCCTAACTGGAAATGATGATAACAAAAGGACTTAAGCGCGGAAGTGCGACAAACAGGTTGGGAGCCGGGAGCCTCAGAGCAAGTGGTCCGGCGTGTAAGCCCGTTTACGGGCTGTGGTTTCAACTAGGCCAGGCGTTTTACGCCTGGTACGACGCAGCCTACAGGGTTTGCCAGGCCCCTTCCAGGGGCCTTAAACCGACAGGCTTGAGCCGTTTACCCCCAGCCCACCCGGCGACGTACTCACTCCTGCTCGCGGTCTTTGAACTCTTCGTACCAGTTTTGGACAACGCGGATCACAGGGTCGGGAGCTTCGCCTTCGTCTTCTACTGGCTCCACGAGAACAAAGCGCTCACCGTCGGGCGTGACGTCGTAGTTCAACTCGTGACCCTGTCCGAGGGCAAGGCCGCCCGATGAAAACAGGTTCTCGGGCACACCGAAACTCAGGGCCGAACTTCTATTTACAGACACGGCCATCAGTGAATCACCTTCCACATAAACAAGCTCCTTGCCATTCTTGCTCCACCGTGGCTGAGATCCTCCATTCTCGGACACGCGCTGCTGGTCGCGGCACTCCGGAAACGTACAAACGAATACCTCATCCCGCCCCGTGCGATTCGAGCGATAAGCTACAAGTCGGCCGTCCGGTGAGAGCTTCGGAATTCGCTCTCTTGCTGGGGTTTGCAGCAACGGGACTTCCTTGTACTGCGCGTTCTCTTGTCGTTCCAGATACCACAGGTTTCCTCCGGCAGCACCTACTTCCGTTCGGAAGAACAGCAGAATGCGTGCGTCCGCGGACCAGTCTGACGGCCATTGCCGGACTTCGGCGTTCTGCGCGATCACTGTCGGCTCATCGCTGCCGTCAGTGCGCTTGACGTAGATGGTACGGTCTCCCTCACGCCCTGAAGAGAACGCAAGTTCATCTCCCGATGGCGACCAAATTGAGAGAATATCCACGGCTGCGTCCGTCGTGAAGTTCGTCTTCACTGGCCGGGCGACCTCATGAATCCAGATGTCCTGGTTGCCGTTCTCGACACCCGTCACGGCGACCTTGCGTCCGTCCGGGGATAAGTGCGGATAGGTAATGCTCTCCTGTGGCTCCCCGATCGTGCCCAAAAGGCTTCCGCCCCGGTCACGCCAGACCAATTGCTCCCATTGCTTCTCGGGTGGCCCTTCGAGATAGACCATCGTTCCGTTGAGCGAGACAGTGGGGTCTCTGCCGTTCGCATCGATGGGAAACGGGTTGCCGGTCGCCCGCATCGATTCAATCGAGAAGGGGATCGCTCAAATACCCAATGAGGAACCTCCTGAATCCACGCTTTCATAGATGATGTGGCCGCTTGCATGGTAGAGCGGCAACCTTCCCTCGATAAGTGTTTCGCGTTCCCCGGTGGCCCGATCGAATGTGATCAATCGGCCGGCGACACTGCCCGAATCTTCGGCGTAAAGGAATTTGTCACTGCCGCTTTCAGGCGAAAAGAACACCGGGGCAATTGCGTGCATGCCCTCGTTCTCGGGTTCCAGCCACAACTCGGCATTTCCTCCCCTTGTGGATGCCTTATAGAGCTTGCGCCCTGGTCGGGTGAAGATGACAGATTCTCCGTCCGGCGTCTAGGTACTAGACCAGGCCGAGACGGGTTCCGCTAGGGTCACAATCGGTCCGCCGAATGCCGCCACCTTTTTGAGCGCCCTCGCAGACTTGAAGCTGACAAACTGGCTGTCGGGCGACCAGGCTAGCCTCGTCGTCTCAAAAGTCGTGGGCCCCACGATCGACCTCGGCTGGCCCTGACCCAGGTCCTGTACCCACAAGATGCGCTCGTCCTGTGTCCCAGTGAAATAGGCAACGTGTCGGCCGTTGGGAGAAATGGACGGCCACATGGGTGTGTCTTCGGTCGGCAATATGAATCGCCGCACAGGAGCCTCAACGACAGGAGCCGGGGAGGACAACAGGAGGAAACCGAAGACTAAGGCGAGAAGGAGGGCTAGCGCCGTAGTCCCTATAAGCAGGGTTTGCTTGCGAGTCTGAGCGCGCTCGATTTGTTCCGCTGAACTTTGCGGCAACACCCGAATCGCGACCGACCGGTGTAACTCGGTGTCTTCGGCCAGGTATTTGATCGAGTCATCGGCGCCCTTCACGTCCTCGATCACGCGGTACTTCACAAGCGGGTGCTCGGACACTTCCATTCCAGAATGTAGGGGCACAGCACGCTGTGCCCGTGTTCCAGCGCCTTGTTGAGACGGCGTGGGCACGGCATGCCGTGCCCCTACGGGTTGCGACAACACCGCCGGTATGATGGTCGACTTGCCGGACTTGAACTTCTAGCTCAGTGTCTCAAGATCCACGACCATGTCAGCGGTGCTTTGATATCGCCGGTCGGCATCCTTAGCGAGACACTTATTGACCAGGAGTTCGAGTTCCATCGGGACGCCCGTCCGCAGGGCAGTGATTGGCTCGAGCTCTTCATTCGTGATGGAGTACATCACCGCCTTGTCGTAGTGGCCCTTGAACGGCTGCTCCCCGACGACCATCTCGTAAATCACGACACCCAGCGACCAGATGTCCGAACGATGATCCAGGTCCACGCCGTAGGTCTGCTCGGGGGACATGTAGGTAACGGTCCCCATCGTCTCGTCGGTACGGGTAAGCTTCGAGCGGTCGGCTAGTTGCGCCAAGCCGAAGTCCATGATGGTGACAAGCCGCTTCGAGCCGGAGCCGGTGACCATCAAGTTGGCCGGTTTGATGTCGCGATGGACGATGCCCTTTTTCATGGGCGGCTTGTAGGCCTTGCGCAGTCTGGATGGCGACGTCGAGAGCGTCCTTCAGCTTCAGCGGACCGGCCTCGATTTTCTTGTCAAGACCTTCGCCTTCGAGGAAGGCCATCGCGATGAATGTCTTGCCCTCGAACTCGTCAATCTCGTGAACGGTACAGATGTTGGGGTGGTTCAGCGCGGCGGCGGCTTTGGCTTCGCGCTCGAAGCGTTTGCGAATTTCTTCGTCAGAGACCAGGTGGGCTGCCAGGAACTTCAGAGCGACGGGGCGGTCGAACTTCGTGTCCTCGGCTTTGTAGACGACACCCATCCCACCTTCACCGAGTTTCTCGGTGATCTTGTAGTGGGAGATGGTTTGACCGATCAATGACCCGTCCCTGACCTGAGGGAATTGTACCGCTATGGGCTAGATATTTGTTGGAGAAACGCGAGGTCGCACACAGCGCGACCCGGCACGGCAAAGCCGTGCGCCACGGCTTAGAGCGGGAAACGCCCGAGGCGGCCGCTGTTGCTGTTGTTGCTATTCGGGTCGGGTCCGTTGCCGATATCAGTCGGACGTCCTCGAACCGGATTGTCGAACGAAAGCTCGGCGTCCGTGAAGAAGAGGTCGCGGTCGAGCACCATGTCGAGTTGCGTACCGCGCTCAAGCGTAGCATCGGGGCCGCGCGTCAGCAGCACACTGGCGAGCCCGGCCGCCGCCCCCGCCGCCGCGCCAAGACCGATGCCCATCCCGGCATTGTTGGCCGCCGCGCCGGCAATCACGCCGATCGAAGCGCCGGCCGCGGTGGTTTGGGCCACCGTACCCGCATCCTCGCCCTTGCCGCCTGCGCTGTTGATCTTGCCTTCTTCGCGATCCAAACCTCCGGGCGAGCGGCCATCGAGTTGACCGATGCGGCCCGTGAAGTCACGCATCGTTCCGTTCGGCAGGATCATATGCTCAAACCGCAGGTACAGTTCGCCCTTGCCCTTCACGCGGCCCGGCCGCTTGGAACTGGTGATAGAGCCGGAGACATAGGTGCCGGGCGGGATCAGGATACGGCCGTCAACGACCACCGGATAGACGGACTCCAGGTAGATCTTGTCGCCCACGGCGGCGTGCTTGGTGCTGATGCTGTTGATCAGCGTGAGCGGGACTCGGGTGCCACGGGGCACCATCACCGAACCCTGCTCCACGGCCTCGCGAGTCTTCAGTGCCGGCGCAGGCTCTTCAGCCTTCACCGAGTTGGTGATCACCGGATCGGCCTGGGCGAAAGCCGCCACGCCCGTCGCTAGAATCATGATGATTGCGGTCAGAAAGCGGTTCATTTTCGTTATCCCCTGGTGACTCGATCTCGGCGTCGGACAGGCCGCGCACAAGACTCCCTATACTCTAAACCCGTTCGGCGGCCGGAAGGTTTCGTTTTTCTGCGTCCAAGCACGCACCACTGAGGTGCCAGCTATCGTCTATCGGCCTTATTTTATTAGGGTCCTCCGCGGGCTCTCGCCCGCGCGCGGATTTTCCATCCACGCCTCTTTCCCTTCTGGCGTGGGTAGCCTGGGTCGTCCGAACGGAGCCGGTGGGGATCGGTCATACTGAAAAATGGAGTGGGGCGGATCGTGCGAGGAGGCGGCAGCCACAGTAAACCCCAATCGAGCATACAAGTGAACGAGGACGCCATCATCGCCCCCTTCGCCGTCCCGTTTGTCCATCGGCTGCACTTTACCGAGAACGCATTCTCACCAGAAAACGGGGCATTGGATCAGGTTCTCCGCGAGGGCGGGTCGGAATCACCCCTGGCGGTGGCGTTCTTCGACCAAGGTGTCGCCGACGCTTGGCCGGACATCCAGGAATCGGCCGCGGAATACGCCAAGTCCCGTGATTGGAAGGCTTTTAGCTCCTGCTCGATCCAAGGGGGCGAGCAGTCGAAGAACGATCCTGCGATCCTGGAACGCATCCTTCAAACGATTCACGGTGCCGGTGTCGATCGGCAATCGTACGTCATCGCGGTCGGTGGCGGCGCCTTGCTTGATACCGTTGGGTACGCGGCGGCAATCGCGCATCGCGGCGTTCGGTTGGTGCGAGTCCCGACTACGACTCTCGCCCAGGCCGATTCGGGGGTCGGTATCAAGAACGGCGTCAACGCGTTTGGTAAGAAGAACTACCTCGGTGTGTTCAGGTCGCCCTGGGCGGTGGTCAACGATGAATCGTTGCTCTCAACTCTCTCCGATCGCGACTGGCGATGTGGTTTCGCCGAAGCGGTAAAGGTCGGCCTGATCAAGGATGCGTCGTTGTTTGAAACCATCGCGGCTCAGGCCTCTCAGATCAGCAAGCGGCAACTCGACGTCGCGATACCGGTGATTCGCAAGTCCGCCGAGTTGCACCTGCGCCATATCACGGAAGGCGGCGACCCCTTTGAGCTGGTTTCGGCCCGGCCCCTCGATTTCGGCCATTGGGCCGCGCACAAGCTCGAACAGATGACCCGGTTCCGCCTGCGGCACGGCGAGGCCGTCGCGATCGGGCTTGCATTGGACACGCTCTATTCCGTCGAAACCGGCCTATTGCCGGAAGCGGCCGGCCGGCGCGTTCTCGATTGTCTAGCCGGGCTCGGCTTTTCGCTGTACGACGAAGCGATGGCCGACACCACCGCTCTCCTGCGAGGGCTCGACGAGTTCCGCGAGCACCTCGGGGGCGAGCTCACCATCGCCATACTCACCGGCATCGGCGCAGCCATCGACATCCACGAGATGCCGCCCGACGCCGTGGTGCGGTCGATCGAGCGTCTCGCCGCACTCCGTTCGTAGGCCTCACCGGCCTGAAGTACACTGGTGTTGCTGAGGGATATCCCCATGAGTAACCAACCGCATACCTGCCAGATGACCCGTCAACAAGTCGTCGATCAGTACTTTCTCGAACATCGGGCCAAGATGATCGACATCGCCGCGTTCCTCGATCGGATCGAGCGCGCGCAGCCGACCCACGACGAGGAGGACTTCCGTGTGAGAGCGATGAAGGAAGCACTCGCCGTGTTAACTGACGGCGAAGGCGAGCGGGCACGACGAGTCCTCGACGCGCTGAGCGACCCGACGGTTGAACCGATCCCGAAGTCCCCGGGCAAGGGCGCGACCGGCGCCTATCGCGGCGCGATCTGAGATGGAGCAGTCAAGTTGAAGTACATCGATCCACACATCCACATGGTGTCCCGCACCACGGACGACTACCAGCGCATGGCCGAAGCCGGTTGCGTCGCCGTCACCGAACCGGCTTTCTGGGCCGGGTACGACCGTTCATCGGCGCAGGGTTTTCACGACTACTTCCGCGTGCTGACCAGTGTTGAACCCCAACGCGCCGCGCAGTACGGCATCGATCACTACACCTGGATCTGCATCAACCCCAAGGAAGCTGAAGACCTATCACTCGCGCGGGACGTCATCGAGATCATCCCGGAGTTTCTCGATAAGGAAACCACGCTGGGGGTCGGCGAGATCGGCCTCAACAAGAACACGCGCAACGAGTTGACGATCCTCGAAGAGCAAATCGGAATTGCCGACAAGCACAACCAGCTCATCCTTGTACACACACCGCACCTGGAGGACAAGCGCAAAGGCACCCGCATCACGCTCGACGCCATCAAGCGCAACGGCAACATCGACCCAGGCCGGGTGCTCATTGATCACGTCGAGGAGCACACCATTCGGATGGTGCTCGAAGAAGGCTTCTGGGCCGGCATGACCCTCTACCCCAATTCGAAATGTACGGTGCAGCGCGCCGTTGACCTCATCGAGACATACGGCACGGAACGCCTATGGGTGAACTCCGCCGGCGACTGGGGCCACAGCGACCCGATGACGGTGCCGAAGACCGCGATGGAGTTGAAACGGCGCGGCCACGGGCCTGAGGTTTTCAACAAAATCTCCTTCCGCAATCCGCTGACGTTCCTCGGCCAGTGCAAGAAATTCAAGGTCGACGATGCGTGACGTTCTCGGACCGGGAACGACCCTCGGCTATTGCACCAATGTTCACGCCGGGGCGAGCCTCACGGAAACCATCGCCAATCTCGAACGCTACGCCGTGGCCGTCAAGAAGCGTGTCAGCCCGACCGAGCCGATGGGCGTCGGCTTGTGGTTGTCCGCGAAGGCTGCCCGTGATTTACTTGCTGAAGCGGACGCGCTCACACGTTTCAAAGACTGGCTGGACGAGGCCGGGCTAGAGCCCTTCACACTGAACGGCTTCCCGCATGGCGGCTTTCACGGGCCCGAGGTCAAGTACCGAGTCTACGAACCCGACTGGCGCGACCCTGAACGCCTTCGCTACACGCTCGATCTGGCGCGCATCCTAGCGGCCCTTCGGCCCGAGGGCGCCGAAGGCAGCATCTCGACTTTACCCATCGGCTGGCGGGCATCAATCACCGCTGACTCGGCAGGCCCGGAGCAAGCCGCACGGCATCTGGGAGAGCTGGCGGAGCACTTGGACCGCATCGAGCAAGAGCAACACCGGGTCATCCACGTGGACCTGGAACCGGAGCCCGGCTGCTATCTCGACACCTCTTCCGATGTCGTGCAGTTCTTCGAGGACTACCTGCTACGAAACGGCGACAGTACCCGCATCCGCCGCCACCTGCGCGTCTGTCACGATATCTGCCACGCGGCGGTCATGTTCGAGGATGATGCCGACGCCATTGCGAACTACGAGAATGCCGGCATCCAAATCGGCAAAGTACAAATCTCGTCGGCCATTCGGATGGTAGGCGACCAACTCGACAAAGCGGACCGCCGACGCGCTCTGGACCAACTCAGGAGTTTTGCTGAGGATCGCTACCTGCATCAAACGATGATCCGTGACGGCGGTTTTTACGACGACCTGCCGGCGGCCCTCGACGAGCCCAGTGCGGATGACCTGCAACGCGAGTGGCGGGTCCACTTCCACGTCCCGCTCTATCTCGAACGCTTTGGGCTACTCGAAACGACGCAAGAGCGGATTGATACCTGTCTCGCCGCGCTCAAGAGCCACGAATCCGTTCGGCACTACGAGGCCGAAACTTACGCCTGGAGCGTGCTACCATCCGAGCTTCGCGTCGCCGATTTAGCCGAGGGAATCGCCAACGAGTTGACTTGGCTGCGCGAGCGCCAATTGGCACATTCCGCAACATGAGCGCCAGCGGTACAGAAACAGTTCGGGCCTACGCGGAGCTCTTCCGAATCTCCAACCTGCCTACGCTTGTCTCGAACACCGCTGTTGGCGCCGCGCTGGGCCGCGCGGGAGCGGACATCCCATTAGAGATCGGGGGGGCGTGTGCCGTGGCCATCCTGTTCTTGTATCTGGCGGGCGTCGCGAGCAATGACGCAATCGACGCGGACTGGGACGCCGCCGAACGGCCTGAGCGCCCGATTCCCTCGGGCCGGCTCTCTCGGGGACAAGCCTATCGAGCCGCCATCTCGGCGTTTGCGCTTGGCTTAGCGGTTCTCGCTTCGATCGGATTCACCGCCTTGGCGGTCGGCGTGGTGCTCGTCGCCGTCATCACTCTCTACAACGTGTTCCACAAGCGATTCGCCACAAGCATCGTGTTCGTGGGAGCCGCACGCGGTTTGGTCTATCTGACAGCCGCGACGGCCGTCGGCGGCGCACTTGATGCCCCCAAGCCGGTCTGGTTCGTGCTAACGATCACTGCCTACACGGTCGCCTTCACGCTCGTAGCGCGCTCGGAACACAAAGACAGAATCGACAGCGGCCGCTGGCTCGCGGCGGCCATCCCACTCATCGTCCTGATCCCCGGCGTGTGGATCACCGTGAATGAAGCCTTGGTCGCGGTTGGCGTTTCGGTGGTGGTCATTCTATGGCAGGCCCGAGCAGTCATGAGAGTCTTTCGCGCCCCCCCGGAAACGAAGGACGCGGTTCACATCTGGCTGAGTGGTTTTTGCTTAGTCGATGCTTTCTACCTCGGAGTGCTGGGCTATACGGGCCTGATCGCCGTTCCCTTGGCGTGCTTCGTTCTTACGCTGTTACTGCAGCGCCGCATCATGGGAACGTGAAGCGATGGCGCAACCCACCGCCGTCCTTCTCGTCGTCGGACTCAACCGGGGGCTACTGGAAGCCGCGTCCCGTCTCAAAGCATTCGCTGACAAGGGAACAGTCCGCACCGTAACCCCCGACCTTCCCGCCGTCACCTGCAGCGTGCAGTCGAGCATGCTCACCGGCCTGGCTCCCTCCGGACACGGCATCGTCGGGAACGGCTGGTACAACCGCGAGGCGGCGGAAGTCCAGTTCTGGAAGCAATCGAATCACCTGGTGCAGGGCGAGAAAGTATGGGAAGCGGCCAAGCAACGTGACGCCAGCGTCACGGTCGCGAACCTCTTTTGGTGGTTCAACATGTATTCCTCGGCGGACTACTCCGTGACGCCTCGCCCGATGTACAAGGCTGACGGCCGCAAGATTCCCGATTGCTACAGCGAGCCGCCGGGTCTCAGAGACCACCTTCAGGAACAGCTCGGCCCCTTCCCGCTGTTTCAGTTCTGGGGACCCGGCTCATCGATTGCGTCGAGCCGTTGGATCACGCAGGCCGCCCGGTTCGTCTTCGAACAGCATCGCCCCACACTCAACCTTGTCTACCTACCTCACCTGGACTACGCGTTGCAGAAACTTGGCCCGGCCGATCCCGGCATCCCCGCCGCCGTCCGTGAGATCGACGACGTTGCCGCTGATCTGATCGACTTCTACGAAGCGCAAGGCGTCCAGGTCATGATCGTCAGCGAGTACGGCATTGAAGAGGTGACCGCCGCTGTCAGGATCAACCGCGTCTTACGGGAGGCAGACGCCCTCCGAATCCGCGAGGAGCAAGGACGGGAACTCCTCGATCCCGGCGCATCCCGTGCTTTTGCCGTCGCCGACCATCAGGTCGCGCACGTCTATGTGAAGGAGCATAGCGACATCGAACGCTACCACGACCTGTGTAGCGACATCCCGGGCGTCGAGCAAGTGCTCGACCGGGCAGCGCAAACACGCATGGGCATCGGTCACAGCCGCGCCGGCGACCTCTTGCTCGTCGCGGAAAGCGGACGCTGGTTCAGCTACGACTACTGGCTCGACGATGCCCGTGCGCCCGACTTCGCCCGCACCGTCGACATCCATCGCAAGCCCGGATACGACCCGGTCGAGCTCTTCCTCGATCCCGCGATCACGCTTCCGAAACTCACACTAGGTTGGAAGCTACTCAAGCGGCGGATGGGATTTCGCACCCTGCTCGACGTCATTTCGCTCGACCCCGGTCTCGTTAAGGGCTCGCACGGCCGCGTCGAACAGCCGAGGGACCGCCGGCCCGTACTTATCACGAAAACAGAAACATCAAGCGGGCAGAAAGACGTTTCCGCGGCGGGTGTCCGAGATGTGATTCTCGAACACCTCTTCGGCGCCTAGCCAGTCGTCACAACAGCGCGGAATCCATTGTTGCGGCGTCAGGCGTTCGCTGGCTGTCGCGCTCGGCCGATGTGGAACTGCCCTGCAGGTACGCCGCGAGGCGGTCTCGCGATCCTTGAAAGAAGTCATCCGCGAGACGATGCAGAGCGGCCTCCAGCGCCGCCGCGCGGCTCAATGCCGGCCTGTATACATAGCTGCGCCCGCGCTTCTTCCTGCGAACCGCGCCTTTGCCGGCTAGCCGGTCGAGCAGAGTGAGAACGGTTGTGTAGGCAAGCTCACGCTCCGCCATCAGCGCATCACGAACATCCGCCACGGTGCCGCTGCCAAGCGTCCACAGCACTTTCAATGCTTCCAGCTCAAGTCGAGACGGGCTTTGCTTTCGGCTCAAACCTCCCGTTGTGGCGCCAGATGAAGGCATCGTTCGATCGTGATTACGAATCCTTCTTGTCGGCGCCCATCGCGTCTTTTAGCTTTTCACCGAAGAGACTGCGGGGCTCCGGGGAGCCACCGCCGGGACCATTGCTCTTCGCCGCTCCGGCGGAAACGGCGCGAGGTGGCCTCGTCGCGCCTGGATCTTCAGCTACCCCTTCCGCAAGGAAGACGTCCTTTTTGAGGAGCCGCCGCTCCAGCGACGGATTGTAACGAGTCCAACTCTCGCCGCCGAGGACTTCGTCCTCGGTCGAGGCCCGCATGCTTTCGAGTTTCGAATCGAGGTCGTCGATCTGGTGCAACAGCAGGGCCTCGGGAAACATCGGCAGCTTCGGAGAACCGAACTCATATTGGCCGTGATGGCTCAGGATCAGGTGCTCGATCAGCATCTTCAGCTTGGGCGGAAAGTCAGCAATCTCTGCGCACTTGCGGTCCAGAATGCGCAAGACGATAATGATGTGGCCGAGTAGCTGACCCTCATCGGTGTACCCAAACGTCCGCTTGTATTCCAGCTCGTAAATCTTGCCCAGGTCGTGCAACACGACGCCCGCCGTGACGAGATCGGAGTCAACGAAATCGTAGTTGGCCGCCGTCACCTTGGCGAGCCGCAGTAGCGACGTCACGTGCTCAAGCAGACCACCAATGAACGCATGATGCAGCGTCTTCGCGGCCGGCGCCCTCTTCATTCGCGTGGCAATCTCTTCGTCGTCCAGCAACTTCTCAAGTAGGCTCTTCAAGTGCGGATTGCCAACCGCGGCCACCGCGGCCGTGAGTTCGCCCCACATCTCGTCCATGTCCCGCTTGGTGTGGGGGAAGTACTGGCTGATGTCGACCTCTGACTCGTCGATGCGCCGCAGCCGGTGGATGGTCATCTGGGGGCGGTCGCGGTACATGCTTACCAGACCCTGCGCCTTGACGAAGTCGTCCTGGTCGAAAGTCTCGGCAATCTCCGAGATGCCGTCCCACATCTTGGCTTCGAGGCGTCCGGTGCGGTCCGCCAGAATCAACGAGAGATACGGCTCGCCGGACTTCTTGAGACGAACGTCCTTCTGGTGAACAAGGAAGTAGGAAGTCACCGACTCGTCGGGCTGGAGATCGGAGACGTATCGTGTCTTCACAGTCGGTTGGGAGTGATGCGGGGCATCCGCCGGAAAGGAGCCACCGAAGCGGGAACCACTTGCTCCATCGAACTACGGACGGATGAGGCCCTCATGCTTATAGGTTGTCCTGCTCATCGTCATCGTCATCGTCATCGTAATCGCCGCCGCCCGGAAGAGGAATCATCCACAACAGCTTCGGATTGACCTTCTTTTTGAGAAGCTCTTCCTTGGTGGTCGTGACGGGGGCCAGCTTGGCGGGATCGCTCCAGTCGGTCGTGACGCCGGCAACAGCGCCCGAATCCAAATAACCGGGTCGAATCTCGATATAGGCATCACGGCGTAGGTCGTTCAGGTATTCGCGAACCGCGGGGTTCCACAATGGCCCGGCGAGCCTACCGCGGACCTCGTCCTGCACCTCTTCAAACTCGGCTTGGCCTTCTCGGAACCGTTCATCCACTTTGAGAAGCAGGTAACCGTTGGGCACCTCGATGAGTTCGGTAATAAAACCAGTGTTCGCGTCGAAGACTTGGTCTTCAATCTCCTTGCGCAGCATGCCGCGCTCGAACACCCCCAATTCTCCGCGGCGCGCCTTCGTCTGCTCGTCGTCGGAGAACCTCGTCGCCATCTCAGCGAACGGCTCGCCCTGGTGAACGCGTTCGTGTACTTCCTTCGCCTTTGCCTCTGCCGCTTCGAACTCTTCGCCTGCCTTACCGTCCGTGGCGATCACAATCTGGCTCAGGCGCACGCTTTCCTTGTGGATGAACTGTTCCTTGTTCGCGTCGTAGTGCGCCCGCATATCCTCCGGCGAGATAACAACCCGCGGACCGACCTCTTGCTGCAGCACCGTGCTGGACATCACGTTGCGGCGCATCTGGTCCATCAAGTCTTCGAACGGCAAGCCAAAACGCTCGGCGGTCCACACCTCGAATTCCTCGATCGTCTTGAGGTCGTACTGCTCCATCACGGTATCCCGCTGGCGCAGAACCTGACTTTCGATGTCGTATTCGAGTTCGTTGCCCTTCTGCACGAGCAGCAATTCATCGATCAAGTTGCGCAGCGAGTCGCGCTCGGTTTCCCCGATTTGCTCGGCCTTCTGCCCCTCGGTCAGATCGGGATCCGCCGCCAACGTCAGTTTCAGTTCATCGATCGCGGTCTGGTACTGGGATCGAGTGAGGATATCACCGTTGACCTTGGCAACGATCTCTTCGAGGATCATGACATCAGCTGCGGCGGGGGCAGCGGCCAACAACAGGGCGCACAGGAAAAATGCGAGTTTATTGGACATAAGCGAAAATGAGGGCACTACTCGTCAGGCTTCTGAATACTGGCGGGCAACGGGCATCGGTTCAGACGCCGCCCGCACTCACTCTAATATCTTCGCATCTCGTGTGCCTAATGGGTTCAACATATTCACGAGCCCCTGGAGCGCCCGTAGCACGCTCAGCCGGGGGCCTGTGACAGCTCCGGCTCGCTCTCGAGTGTGCCGAGTAGACCGTCGACCTCCTTGAGCACCGTGGCGGCGCCTGGGCTTTGCGTTTCTTTTCGTCGCCACTCGAGCAGGCCGTCCGGGGAAAAGACCACGCCCGGCGTCTCGGCGACGAACCGCATCAGTCGAGTCCCATCGACACGTGCGTCCTCGCGGAAACGTAGCGTCCAACAGCCCCGTTTGCGTTCAATTGACTGTATCCGCATGTGTTCGGCGCGCGATTTGACGAGCGAGTAATCGGCCAGATTGCGCACCGGCTCGGGTAGAGATCCGTAGCGGTCGCGTAATTCCTCCAGCAGTTGCTCGCGATCTTCACCCGATCGAATTTCCGCCAGCCGCTTGTAAGCCTGCAGGCGCTGTGTTTCGTCAAGGATGTAGTCCGTCGGGATGTGTACGTCCAGTTGTAACTTGACGATCGTGCGAACCTCTTCCTCGACCTCTTCACCTTCGATCTTCCGCATGGCTTCTTCCAACAGACGGCAGTACGTTTCGAAGCCAACGGCCGCGATCTGCCCATGCTGCTCCGCACCCAGCAGGTTGCCGGCGCCGCGCAGTTCAAGATCGAGCGCGGCGATCTTGAAGCCCGACCCCAACTCGCTGAATTCGCGCAGTGCCGCCAGTCGTTTCCGAGCGGTCGATGAAATCTCGACGTCATCATCAACGAGCAGGTAAGCATACGCCCTGCGGTTCGAGCGGCCAACGCGGCCTCGCAATTGATAGAGTTCCGACAACCCGAATAAATCCGCGCGGTTGATGAGCATCGTGTTCGCAAGCGGAATATCGAGGCCGTTCTCAACGATCGTCGTCGACAGCAAGACATCGTACTCGTACCGCATGAACTTGAGAATGACGGTCTCAAGTTCCTTTGCCGACATCTGCCCGTGGCCGACGCCGATACGCGCCTGCGGGACGAGTTTCTGCAAGTGGGCCGCAATCTCCCAGATCGTTTCCACGCGGTTGTAGATGAAGTACACCTGGCCTTTGCGCGCCATCTCGCGCTCGACGGCGTCCCGAATGATCTGATCCGACGACGGCGCGACAACGGTCTGAATCGCGAGCCGGTCACGCGGCGGTGTCTGAATGATCGAAATGTCGCGCAGTCCCACGAGCGACATATGAAGCGTCCTCGGGATCGGGGTCGCCGTAAGCGTCAGGGCATCGACATTATTCGTGATCTGTTTCAAGCGCTCCTTGTGACGGACGCCGAATCGCTGCTCCTCATCGACGACGAGCAGGCCAAGGTCCGAAAAGACAACATCCTTCGACAGTAGACGGTGGGTGCCGATCAATACATCGACCTTGCCCGCCGCGAGCCGTTCGAGGATCTCCTTTTGTTGCTGCCGCGTCCGAAACCGCGTCAACATCTCGATCTCGATCGGAAATGATGCGAACCGCTGCGAGAACGTCTCGTAGTGCTGGAACGCGAGAACGGTTGTGGGCGCGAGAACAGCCACCTGTTTACCGTCGCCGAGCGCCTTGAAAATGGCCCGCATCGCCACTTCCGTCTTTCCGAACCCCACGTCGCCGCACACCAGCCGGTCCATCGGGCGATCGGACTCCATGTCATTCTTGATGTCTTTGATGGACTGAATCTGGTCGGGGGTTTCAGTGAACTCGAAAGCCTCCTCGAACTCACGCTGCCAATTGCTGTCCGGCGAGAACGCGAACCCGGAGGCCTTGCCGCGCGACGCATAGAGCTTGATCAGCTCGTCGGCCATATCGAGCAGCTTCGCTTTGACGCGGGCCCGCGTACGCGTCCAGGTCTGCCCGCCCATGCGGTCGAGGACCGGCGGCCGGCCACCCGCGCCGTGATACTTCTGGATCAAGTCGAGCCGTTGCAGCGGCAGGTAGAGCCGGGCGCGCTCGGCGTACTCGATCATCATCAAGTCTTCGCGCCGGCCGGAGTGCTCGACTTGCCGCAGCCCCACGAACCGGCCAATGCCGTGCTCGGCATGGACGATCAGATCGCCTTCTTTGAGATCCTGCAGGTCGGACAGGAATGTCGACCGGACCGACTTGCCCTTCTGAGGACGCGCAACGAGTTCGGAAGCCGCGAACAAATCCTCGTGGCCATAGAGAACCAGGTTGCTCTCCGGGAGCACCACACCGCGGCGAATCGGCGATTCCACCACCAAGACGTTCGCCACCGGGCCCGCTAGATAAGCCTTCTCTTCGAGATAAGGGCTGGCCGCCTTGGTAGGATCTTTGAGGCTGAGCTGATAACTCAGGCTGTTCTCGGTGAGAATGTCCGCCAGCCGCTCGACGTCCCCGGGTGAATGCCCCGCGATCAAAGACCGCCGCCCGCTGCTGACCTGCGCCTGGAGCTCACGGACAAAGTGCACGACGTTGCCCTGGAAACTCGGCGTCGGCTGCGTGGCCAGGTGTAGCCACTCCTCGTCGTCGGCCTCGACCCCGAGTTCCTCGACAATCATCTCGCCGCCCTGGTGGACCTGCTCGCCGAACTCTTCCAGCGTCAGGTAGAAGCTCCCGGGAGGCGGCCCGGTATCGCCCGCCGCTTCGTAGCTGTTTTCGAGCTTTTCCCACAAGTTTTCGCCATCAGCCCGGATCGCCGCCCGTTCCGACCAGATCACTAACGGGTTGTCGAACAGGTCCAGTATGGAGCCGGTTCGCGTGGCGGCCGTGAGTGCGCTGAACTCCCAGCCAAGCGGCAGGATCTCGGGATCCTCCTCCAAGCCGGGGTCCGCCTGCTCATCCCCAACTTGCGCCGTCGTCACCGGATACTCCGTCATCGGAAGCAGCAACGTTTGGTCCACTCGCTGGATCGATTTCTGGTTCTCCGCGTCAAACTGCCGAATCGACTCCACTTGGTCGCTCAGCATCTCGATCCGTATCGGATGGGGCGCTTCGGGGGAATAGACATCAATGATTCCGCCACGGAGCGAATACTGCCCGACCATCTCGACCGGGTCGCGCTTCTCGTAACCCACCGAGGCGAGCCCTTCCAGCAAGTCCTCAACGAAGAACTCCTCTCCGGTCTCAATCCGCCACGCCAGGTTCCGCAGAAAGTCTTTGCGCGGCACCTTCATCAGGGCGGAACGGATGGGAACCACCGCGATCGAAGCCGCTCCCTCGGCGATACGCCATAGTCCGATGCCGCGCCGTTCGCTCACCTCTGGGTGGGGCGACTGACCGTGGTACGGCAGCACTTCGTGCGCCGGCAGAATAAAGGGCGACCCGCGATGCTTCGAGAAATCGAGCAGGTCGTGAAAGGCCATCAGCGTCTCACACAGGGTCTCGGCGACGGAGTTGGACTCAACCAGCACGACCAGCGGCCGGTCGGTCAGCTTATAGAGCAGTAGCAGGTAGAGGGCTTTCGCCGTGGCGTTCAGCCCCGACAGCCTCAGCCGGCCGGGTGCTGGTTCACGGACGGCTTGCACCAGCGCCATGAAGGTGGGATGGCGCGCCGCTACATCGAAAAAATCGCGGAGGCTGGCGAGAATCAAGGGTTTCGATCGAGGATCGTCTGTACTAAGTCGGTCGTGGAATAACCGGGCTCGATCGGAATCGGAAACACGCGTCCCCCCGCCTCTTCGACAATTTCGCGGCCGGCGATCCAGTGGGACCAGTCCGACCCCTTGGTGAGGATGTCGGGCTGGAGTTGCTCAAGAAGCTCGCACGGTGTGTCTTCGTCGAAGACGGTGACCGCGTCCACAGCCGCCAGGGACCCCAGAATTGCGCCTCGCTGCACCGCCGGTAGAATAGGCCGAGAATCACCCTTGAGCCGACGAACGCTCTCATCCCCATTCACGGCGACAACCAGCACGTCGCCATGCGCTCGAGCCGCTTCGAATAGGCGAACGTGGCCCGGATGCAGCAGATCGAAGCAGCCGTTCGTGAAGACGACCGTCTGCCCGGCTTCCCGCCAGACGCGGCGCTTCTCGATCAGTTCCGTGCGTTGTAGTAAAGGGCCCACGACGAAGTGGTAATCAGTCTCGGCAGGAGAAACTCCGGGAAGAACTACCGGATAGAACCTATTGTACCGTTCATATCCAGACCGAGCGCCGCCAGGCCCCGCGGCAGACTCGGACTAGGGTCCACGCAAGGTGGATACCTGAAATCATCCGAGGAAAGTCCTCATGGTGGTGTGACCGTCGCTCTGCTAGAATTCCGGTAGCGACGGGCCAGACTATGGCTGGATCACCCACCACAGAACCGTTCACAGCCTCTCTGGCCGGGGGGCCCGCAACGCTTTTCCCCGCCGGCTCCGCAGACGCCGCTGGAACTCGGCGTCCCCTACAACATCCTCGTCGATCTGATGCTCAAGGTCACGATGCTCGAAGGTGTCACGAGCCTCGCCCGCCTGGGACAGATCATCAAGGTGAGTGGGCCCATCTGCGACACCATCTTCCAGCACCTGCGTAAAGAGCAGTTTGTGGAAGTCAAGGGCATGAAGGGCAACGACTACGAGTTCAGCCTTTCCGCCACCGGACGCAAGGTCGCCCAAGATTGTTATTCGATGAGCCAGTACGTCGGCCCGGTGCCGGTTCCGCTGGATTCATACAACGAAGCGGTGCGTCAACAGTCCGTCCACTACGACATCAGCCGGGAATACCTACAGAAGGTGTTCTACGACCTTGTCTTGCCGGACGAGATGCTTGACCAACTGGGTCCGGCGATTATTTCGAACTCGCAGATCTTCCTTTACGGCTCCACGGGCAACGGCAAGACCAGCATCGCCGAGCGGCTCGTCCGCATCTTCGACGACTCCGTCTACCTGCCGCACGCAATCGAGGTCCAGGGCCAGATCATCAATTTCTACGACTCCGTCGTCCACCAGCCGCTCGACCAGGAAGAAGGCATCGATACCCGCTGGGTCCGTTGCGAACGCCCGTGTATCGCCGTCGGCGGCGAGATGGTGCAGGAGATGCTTGAGCTGCGCTACGAGGAAACGCTGGGATACTACACCGCGCCGCTGCAGATGAAGGCCAACAACGGCCTGTTTATCGTCGATGATTTCGGTCGCCAGATGATCAACCCACGCGACTTGCTCAACCGCTGGATCGTGCCTCTGGACCGCGGTATCGACTTTCTGTCGCTGCGCACCGGCGTCAAGTTCCCCATCCCGTTCGAAACGATGGTCGTGTTCTCGACCAACCTCGACCCCCGGCAGTTGGCCGATGAAGCCTTCCTGCGCCGTATTCAGAACAAGGTCAAGGTCGAGACCATTACACCGGAAATCTTCGACAAGATTCTGCAACGAATCTGTGAGGCAGCGGACATCGAGTGGACGATGGAGGCCTCCGACTACATTCGGGCGCGCTGTTCAGCGGACGCCCGCAAGCCCGTCCTCCACGCCTGCTATCCACGCGACGTGGTCAAGATCCTCCAGGATATCGCAAAATACGAAAAACGCGAACCCACCCTCGAACCCGCGGATGTCGAGCGGGCTATCGAGCTCTACTTCGCCCGCTAGCCTACCGTTCGGGTAGCCGGCTACTCGCGCCCTTTGTCGCGCAGCAACTCCCGCAGCCGCTCGGCGATCCGTTTCTCGATCCCCCGCTCGGTCGGATGATAGTACCGCCGGCCCTTCAGCGATTCCGGAAGACACTCCATGTCGGTAATCGCGTCGTCGAACTGATGCGCGTGCTGATAGCCCTCGCCATAGCCCCATTCCTTCATCGCGCTTGTGGAGGCATTCCGAAGCTGCATCGGAACCGGCTCCGCCATTGTGTTCCGCACATCGTCCTTGACGCTCGCTAAGGCGCGATACACCGCATCGGACTTCGGTGACATCGCTAGATACACAGCCACCTGCGCCAACACCAAATCGCCCTCCGGCTCTCCGATCAACCGAAATGCTTTGAGAGCGGCAACGGCCTGCTCCAGCGCCCGCGGGTCGGCCATACCGATATCCTCAAACGCCATCCGCACCATCCGCCGCAGGATATAGATGCGGTCTTCCCCGCCTTCGAGCATCCGGGCCAGCCAGTAGAGCGCCGCATCCGGGTCGCTCGACCGCACCGACTTGTGCAGCGCCGAGACCAAGTTGAAGTGCTCTTCCCCTGACTTGTCGTAGCGGACAATCTTGCGTTCGAGTACGTCCGCCAACAGCTCTTCGGTGATCGTCCCGTTCGGGACCGACGCGACGGCGGTTTCGAGCGTCGTCAAAGCCGAACGAGCATCGCCGTTCGAAAATAGCGCAATCCGCTCCAGTAGATCATCGGTGACGGTGACTTCCGTATCTCCCAATCCACGCTCGGTCTCTTCCAGCGCCGCTCTGAGAATACGCACCAACTCCTCAGCCGTCAGCGCGCGCAGAATATGCACCTGACAACGCGAAAGCAACGCCGAGATCACTTCGAACGAGGGATTCTCCGTCGTCGCCCCGATCAGCGTGACGTCACCGCGCTCGACATAGGGAAGGAAGGCGTCCTGTTGCGCTTTGTTGAAGCGGTGAATCTCGTCGACGAAAACAATCGTCCGCATGCCGGACCGGTGCGCCCGCTGCGCATCGGCCATCACCTTCTTCACTTCTTTGATGCTGCTCTGCACAGCGCTGAAAGGAACAAATTGGCTGCGTCCGGCCCGCGCGATCACACGCGCCAGTGTCGTCTTGCCCACGCCCGGCGGCCCCCACAGAATCATCGAGCTAAGCTGGTCGCGCTCGATCTGCAAGCGCAGAGGTTTGCCCGGGCTCAGCAGGTGCTGCTGCCCCCGAAACTCGTCCAGCGTCCGCGGCCGCATTCGTTCGGCGAGCGGCCGTCCTGCGGTGTCTTCCTCGGGGGGCATGCTGGATTCGAAAAGACTCACCGCACCCCCTTGCTGTTGCGTCCTCCAGCCTTCGCGGCCCGCCGCCGCAAGGCGTCGTAGAGCACCACGGCGGCGGCGGCCGAAACATTAAGCGACTCTACCTCGCCCGTCGGGATCTGCAGTTCCTCCGACGCCTCCCGCAAGAGCGGACTGACCCCGTGAGCCTCCGAGCCCAGCACGATCACGCAACCGCGTTCAATGGGGGCTTGAGACAAGAGCATCCCTCCATGCGACGATGCCGTGAAACAGGCAAGCCCGCGCTTCTTCGCCTCACTGATCAACGCCTCGGGCTCCAAACCGCCGATGTGAGGAAGCCGAAACAGCGAGCCCGCCGAAGCCCGCAGCGTCTTGGGATTCGCCGCGTGCGCCGTCCCCTTTAGTAGAACAACACCCGTCGCGCCAAACGCCTCGGCGGTCCGCACGATCGTCCCGACATTTCCCGGGTCTTGGAGGCCGTCGAGGACAACCACCAACGGCGTACTTTTGAATAGATCACCCAGCGACCACTTCGGCGGCTCCACCAGCGCCAGCACACCCTGGCTCGTTTCCGTGCTCGCGATCTCTGAGAACAAATCGTCGCCGACCACGTTTAGCGCGACGTCGCCATGTCCGCGCAGCCTGACTTCGACGTCACGACGCCGCCGGGCCGAGGCGAGCACCTTACGGACCGTGAGCCGGCTCCGAAATGCCTCATCGAGCAAGTGTAACGACTCGGCGACCCACAGGCCATCCTTGGTCGTCGCGGACCGCGCCACCGCGCGGCGCACGTCCTTGATCAGCGGGTTGCCGGCGCTTTGTAACTCAGTAACAGGCCTAGCCAAGACGCACTCATCCTAACAAGGGCCTTGGGCGTAATAGAATCCAGAGGTAGCCGTGCTCCTCCCCGTAAACATTCACCGCCCCGAATGGTCACAGGTCCGAAAGGTCGCGGCGGTCATTCGACAAGGCACCGTCGTCGCAACACCGACTGACACCGTCTACGGGCTTGCCGCCAATCCCTTCAACCAGCGCGCCGTCGAGCGCATCTTCCGGCTCAAGCGCCGCCCGGAGACGAAACCGATCCTGCTTCTCATCGACGAATGGGCGCGCCTCGGTCCGATTGCCCGAATCATTCCCGATGCACTCCAACCGCTCGCCGAACGTTTCTGGCCGGGACCGTTGACCGTAATCGTTCCGGCGAACTCGTCCTTGCCGGACGTCGTGACGGCCGGTACGGGTAACGTCGCTGTGCGGTGCCCCGGATCACCCTTCATCCGCATGCTCAGCCGCGCGCTCCGGCTCCCCGTCACCGGCACGAGCGCGAATCTCTCCGGTCTTGCCCCAGCCATCACGCCGGACGAGGTCGTAAGGCAGTTCGGCGCAAGGCTCTGTTATGTTGTCGATGGCGGCCGGTCGGCGAGCCGGCAGGTATCGACGATTGTCGATCTCACCGGAAAGCCCCGCGTCGTCCGGGCCGGCGCGATACCGGCTCGAGCGTTGGAACCATATCTGCGATGACAGATGAGCACAAACCGAGCCGTCTTCGCCGCTGGGCTTTCTTTTTCCTGACTGTCGTCACGCTCGGCGCCACGTACTTCGGCAACGTCTACTACCAAGTCTCGCGGCAGGCTCAGATCGATGAAGCCCGGCCGGTCGACGTGATCGTTGTGCTCGGGGCGGCGCAGTATTGGGGCCGCCCGTCGCCAGTCCTGCGGGCACGGCTCGACCATGCGCTCGAACTCTATCGCCGCGATGTCGCGCCGCGCATCATCACGACCGGCGGCGTCGGTGAGGGCGCGTCGTTCTCCGAAAGCGAGGTCAGCCGCGAATACCTCTCCGAGCAAGGTGTACCCGCCGAATTCGTCACCGTCGAGACCGAAGGCAAATCCACCATCCAGAGTTCCTTGATCGTGGCTGAAATCATGGACCGCATGGAACTTCGCTCCTGCGTCGTCGTCAGCGACGATTACCACATCTTCCGCGTCAAGCGCGTATTCGAATCGCTTGGCATCGAAGTCTACGGCTCGCCCCGGCACGGCAAACAGATCGACCCCTGGCGCAAGCGTTGGTTCTACGCCCGTGAATCCCTCGGCTACATCCTCTGGCGCGTCGGGATACACATTTAACAGGTCTCCGAAAACGCGATTGATAGACTGCAATCAATGCGCTTCGATCTCCTCATCTTAGACCTCGACGGCACCCTGATCGACTCGAAACTCGATCTCGCCCTGGCCGTTAACGCCACCCGCACCAACACCGGCATGGACCCCATGGCTCACGAAATAATCTACTCCTACGTCGGCAACGGGGCCCCGATGTTGATCCAGCGCTCGCTCGGGCCCAGCGCTACCGAGCAACAAGCGGAAGAAGGATTGCTCTTCTTCTACCAGTACTACCGCGACCACATGCTCGACAACACATACCTCTATCCGGGAGTCCGTGAGGGGCTCGATCGGCTGCTCGAAGGTGGATCGCGGCTCGCGGTACTGACCAACAAGCCCGTACGATTCAGCGGAGAGATCATCGACCGGCTCGACCTCGGCACACATTTCGAGCGGATCTATGGCGGCAACAGCTTCGACACCAAGAAGCCCGACCCCTACGGCCTGAACCTATTGGTTTCCGAACTCGACACACCCAAGGACCGCGCTCTGATGGTCGGTGATAGCTGGGTCGACACCCTAACCGCCAGAAACGCCGGCATCACCTCGTGCGGCGTGACGTACGGCCTGCAACCTGAAACCTTCGAGGAACACCCTCCGGACATCCTCGTTGATCACTTCGACGCCGTAGTGGCCGCCGTCCTCGAAGCGCCCACGCTCGCCTAGCCTAATTTCCGACGTAGCGCGCATACAAACTCCGCGCCACCCCGGCGTCCTCCGTACCCTTGATGATCGCCCGCCCATCGAGAAAGATCGTCATCTGATACGGGTCCACCGCGAACCGAAGTGCGTACGGATTCACGCTCACCGTGCCCAGCGGCTCCAACGTGCGCGCAAGGCGCTCCAAGTCAATCGGCTTCTCACGCTCGTGAATCTGCACGGCGTTACGGCCACACAGCGATACCGGGCGGCGCTTCGACGATTCCAAGTGCTCGAACTTCCTATCCCCGCACACACTACACTCCGGGTCCCGCTCGCGGGACGACAACACTCGGTGGGTGTTCTTCCACACGTCCATTGAAAACAGCCGCGGTTCGACGCACTCTGCTCGCCCGGCGAGAATTTTCGTCGCATCCGCCACCTGCAGCGCCGCGATGATCGAGGTGACGGTATTGAGAATGCCCGCGGTGTCACACGTGGCCTGAGGACCGCCCGGAGGTTCAGGTAACAGACAAGCAAGACAAGCGCTTTCATCCGGAAGAACGGGCATGGTAACGCCGTAGCTACCCACGGCCGCCCCATAGATCCAGGGGACGCCGTTCTTCACCGCCCAATCATTGATCAGGTAGCGCAATTCGAAGTTGTCAGCTCCGTCAAGGATCACGTCAGCCCCACGCAGCAAGCTTTCGGCGTTTCGGGCCGTCAAGTCGGCGACGACCGGCTCTATCCGGATGCCTGAATTTACGGCGGACAAGTGACGAGCCGCCGCCACAGCTTTGGGCAAGACCTCGCGGGCATCCGCTTCGTCGAACAGCGATTGCCGCTGCAAGTTGCTGGGCTCGACGTAATCGCGGTCGATCACAACGAGCCGACCCACCCCGGCGCGCGCTAGGGCGTCGGCCTGAGCGGTCCCGAGCGCGCCACAGCCCGCAATCACAGCCGTCGATACGAGCAGACGTTCCTGGCCCTCTTCGCCGATCTCGGCGAAGAGAATCTGCCTCGAGTAGCGCTCTTTTTCGTATGATTCCAACAATGTCGTGTAACCGGCATCATGATCCTATCAGCCACCGCGTTCGTGCGATTTCATCCCGCACCCTGCAACGTGGACGTATTCGTGCCGTCATATAATTGACAGTGCTAGTGCGAGCCCTCCCGCCGATTGTTTTGCTGGCGGCCCTTCTGGCCGGGACGGCATACGCAAACGACTCCGCCGGACCACCAACCGTCGTCTCCGTAGACTTTGCACCGGTCGGCCAACCGCTGTTGGAAGACCACCTCAACAGCCTCGTCACCGTCAACATCGGCGAGCCTCTCAATCTCAGGCAAGTCCGCGAGAGTATTCAGAGGCTGTTCGCGACCGGGCGCTATCAACCCGACATTCAGGTCCACAGCGAAACCGTTCCCGGTGGCGTCGCCCTCACCTTCGTGGCGCAGCCGAGTTGGTTCGTCGGCGAGGTACAGATCGAAGGGGCCGAGGCACCCCCCACATCCCTACAGCTCATCAATGCCGCGCAGCTCGGCCTCGGCCAGCTTTACCTCAAGGAAGATGTCGGCTTCGCCATGCAGGAGATGAGACGCCTACTCGAAGACAACGGGTTCTTCGTAGTGGATATTGGGACAACGGAAGTCGATCATTCCGAGACGCAGCAGAAGGACATCACATTCACGGTCATGCCCGGTGAGCGCGCGACGATGGGCGCGATTTTTCTCACCGGACAGGAACCCGACGAAAAGGCGCTGCTACCGATCGAGGAGGTGCGCCGCATCGCCGGTTGGGCTCAGGGGAAACCGTTCACCCAACGTCGTCTCCAGCAAGGGGTCAGCCGCCTGCAGCGATATTTTCGGGACGAACGCTATTGGCAATCGACGATTCGTATGGCCGGCCGTGACTATGATGCCGATACAAACGAATGCAATCTTGTGGTGGACATCACCCGCGGTCCGCGAGTCTTGGTACGCGTCGAGGGTGCGGAAATCAGCGAAAAGAAACTGCGCCGTTACCTTCCGATCTACGAAGAAGGCGTGGTCGACGACGATCTACTGGCGGAGGGCGCCCGTAACCTGCGCGACTACCTGCAGTCGGAAGGCTACTTCCTTGCCTCTGTTTCGCCCGTCGTCGAACGTGAGCGGCAGGACGAAGTGTTGATCGTCTACGAGGTCGACCGCGGGCCCCGCATGGAACTCGTGCACGTCGCCATTTCCGGCAATCTGTTCTTCGATTTGGAGACGATCACCGAGCGTATGCTGGTTCAGCCCAAGAACATCGACGTGAGGCGAGGCCGCTTGACGGACAGCTTCTTGGCGCAGGACCGGCTCGTCATCCTAGACCTCTACCGGTCGAACGGCTTGCGCGATGCCGAAGTCGTTTGCCGCAAAGAGCCGGCCTACCAAGGCAACGAGGAACAGATGGCCGTCTTCTGCGACATTCGCGAGGGCGGCCCGACGCTCGTATCAGAACTATCGATCAACGGGATGGAGAAGCTCTCGTTGGATATGTTTGACTACCGCTTGGCGTCAGCGGCCGGCCAGCCGTTCAGTGAGGTCAGCGTTGCTACAGACCGCGATTTAATCCTGGCCGACTACTACGATTCCGGATATCACCAAGCGGAGTTTAGCTGGAAGCAGCTTCCAAATGACGACCCCAACCGCATCGAGTTGGAGTACGAGATTCACGAGGGCGAAACGCTCTGCTTCCGCGAGCCGATCGTCGCAGGTCTACGGCATACGCGCCCCAGCCTGGTCGACGAACAGGTGCGGATCGTCCCGGGTGAGCCGTTCTCGGCAAATGCCATATTCGAGACGCAACGCCGGTTATACGATCTCGGCGTATTCTCCAAGGTCGATGTGGGACTCCAGAATCCCAACGGCGAGGAGCCCTCAAAGAATGTCCTCATTCAGGTGGAAGAAGGTCGCCGTTGGACGGCTCACATTGGCGGCGGCGCTGAGTTTGCCCGCATCGGCGGCAATACCGCCGACGTGACCTCACCCGTCGGCAACGCCACCTTCGCCCCGCGCGTCACCTTCGAGGTAACCCGCCTGAATGTGCGCGGCACCGGCCACACCATGAGCTTGCGCACGCGTCTCTCCGAGCTTCAGCAACGGGCGCTGTTTATCTATGAGGCGCCGCGCTGGACGGGTTCGGAAAAGTGGGATATGACGATCAGCAGCCTGCTTGATACGTCACGAAACGTCCGTACGTATTCCGGGACGAGACTCGAAGGAGCGATCCAACTCCGTCACCGGTTGAGCAAACCCTCAACGGCGCTCTACCGCTTCACTTACCGGCGCACATCGATCGATGAGGAGACACTGCAGATCACGCCGCCGCTGATTCCCCTTACGTCGCAGCCCGTCCGTGTCGGACTGCTTTCGGGTACGTACATTCAAGACCGCCGCGACGATTCTACTGATTCGACAAAGGGGATCTTCAATACGGTCGACTTGAGTCTCGCGAGCGGAATCTGGGCGTCCGAACCCGACTTCGTCCGCTTTCTGGGCCGGAACAGCACCTATCACAAGCTCGGCGATACGCGCATCGTTCTGGCGAGGACTCTCCAACTCGGGTTGATGCTGCCAACGGGTGCCTTTCGAATCCTGGATCCGTTCAGTTCAACGTTGAGGGACTCGCAACCCGACCCCCGTATTCCGTTGTCGGAGCGGTTCTTCGCCGGTGGCCCTAGCTCGCACCGTGGATTCCCCGTAAACCAAGCGGGGCCACGCGACCCCACGACGGGGTTTCCCATCGGCGGCGGCGCGCAGTTCCTCAACAGTGTCGAGCTGCGTTTCCCGCTGCGGTGGGAGAATATGGGTGGCGTGTTGTTTCATGATGCCGGCAACGTCTACTCACGGCCGAGCGAGATCTCCTTCGGCACGACACAGACGCCTATAGTCAAAGACGGTGAAACGATCGGCTACGAGTTCGATTACATGGTGCACGCCGTCGGGCTAGGCGTCCGCTATAAGACGCCGATCGGCCCCATCCGTCTCGACGTGGCCTATAACATCAACCCACCGCAATTCATCGGTTTTGAAGGGACGCGGGACGACCTATTGCGAGGCGCGGGAACGATCACGCAGCAGCGCATCGGGCGCATCCAGTTCCACTTCTCGTTGGGGCAAACATTCTGATGAAGGTTGATCATATCGGCGTCTGGTGGCGTGCTTGGCCGGCGATTCCGGTCCTGGCCGCCCTTTCGCTCTCCATCGGCTCCGGTCAGCAGATTATTGACCGCACCGTGGCCGTCGTGGGCGACCGAGCCATCACGGCCAGCGAAGTCGAAGAGCAAATCGCGCTCGAGGAGCTTGACACTGATGGGCAGCCCGACCGTTCGCCGGAAAGCTACCGGGAGGTCGTTCAGCGACTTGTTCGGCTCCGGCTCGTGCAGCGTGAAATCGAACTGACCGGCTTTGTCGGTCCGACCGACGAACAAATCACCGAACAAATGGAGAACCTACGACGCGAGTTTGGCGGCGCGGCGCAGCTTCATCAGGCACTTGCAGACCATGACCTAACTGAGGCCGTTCTCGAAGGCTTCCTGCGGCAGCAGTTGGATTTCGCGCTCTTCGTCGACTTCCGTTTCCGAACCGGGCTCGTGATTCCGCCCGAAGAAGTGGAGGAGTACTACACATCCGAATATCGGCGGCGCCTGCTGGTGTCCTCAGCCCCTCCCCCGCTCGATCAGGTGTACGAGCTTCTGGAGTCCGAACTCGTCGAACGGAGGGTTGATCCACTGCTCAATGATTGGATCAACCGCATGCGGTCCCAGACCCGAATCACGATCGTGGAGCGGGAGCCGGCCGTCGCGGGAGCAAGTTCGCCATGAAAGGATTTCGCTCAAAGCTACGCCGTCTTGGCTGGAAGTTCTGGGTCGCCGCGCCCATCGTCCTTTTGATCGTGGTCGCTGCCTCGCTCTACGGACTGCTTTACACCCAGTGGTTCCAAAACCGGATTCGGCAGGAAGTGATCACCCGGATCGAAACGGTCACTGGCGCTAAGGCTTTCATCCGCGATCTCTACCTGCGACCGACGGCATTGCGGCTGCGCCTTGAGGGACTATCCGTCAGGAAGGATGATCTCTCCGAGCCCTTCCTGGAAGTTCCCGCCGCCGATCTGGACTTCAGTCTCGTATCGTTCTTCACCGCCGAGATCTCACTGGAGACGCTTGATCTCGATTCGCCCCATCTGCGCATCATCACCGCTGCCGACGGCTCGACGAACCTACCATCTTTCCCCGAGCAATCCACGGCAGGTGACGGTCTTCCCGAAGAGTTGTTCGAGATGGCGGTCGACCGCGTTAGCTTGGTGCGGGGCCGGCTGCAATGGAACGACCAGACCATACCCCTCTCCTTCGGAGGGGGTCGATTCCGCTTGGAAACCCGCTATCAAGCAATCCTGAGACGCTACGTGGCGAACGTTCGGCTCGGAGAATCGCACTTGAATCTACGTGACAAGCAACCGCTACTCTCGGAGGGCGAAGCCGAGCTGCATATCTATCCCGATCGCATCGTTGTGCCGAAGGTCCACTGGGCGAGCACCCGAACAACGGTTACCGGAGATATCGAAGTCACGTCCTTGAATCAACCCCAAGCCACCTTTCGCTATGAAGTCGATGTCCAGCTCAAGGAGTGGGCGTCGTGGTTCGGGCTGGCCCCTCTGGCTGGCGGCTCGGCTCGCGTACGGGGTGAGGGCCGATTCAAAAGCGCTACCGAAGAACTCGCCTATTCAGGCAACCTGGCCATCACCGATCTGCTGCCGCTGACGGATCAACTCGCTCTCCAACCCGTGTCGGCAACGGTCACTTACAAGGGCGATGCACAAACGCTCAACGTCCGCGACGTCGCGGCCGAGGCATTGGGAGGCACGTTGGCCGGTGAAGCACGCGTCGAGAACCTTAGTTCCGCCGCTCCTCGCTATTGGCTGGCGTTTGCCCTCGAAGGGTTCCCCCTCGAACCCCTCACCGCGGCGATCGCGCAACTTCCACCCGCTGTGCGGAATACTCCCTGGGCCAGCGCCCTAAGCGGGACGATCGAGGCCGAAGGCCGTAGCCTCAACGATCTTGAGGCGAAGGCGGATATCGACTTCACTCCGCCGGTCGCACCGCAGCCAAACCGCCTCCCTCTCGCCGGTGCCGTTGAACTCGACTACACGGGTACGACCCAAACTCTTACCATCAACAATCTCGATCTGGCCATGAACGATAGCCGTTTCCAGATGAGCGGTTCACTGCGCGAAGCCGGTCGTGCAAATCTCAAGGTCCAGGCCGACCTGGACGGCCTGGATCATCTCACGTATTGGCTCCGGCTGGCAGACGCCGACGACTTTCTCGACACCTTGAGCCTGTCCGGCTCGGCGCGGCTCGGCGGCCAGGTTACCGGCACACTCGCGGCGAACAACGTCCGCTTCCAAGGGAATTTCGATGTCCGGAAGTTCACTATCCACGAAGAACCATGGGAACGACTGCGTGGCGCCCTTGACATCTCGCCTGGAAGAATCCGCGTCCAGAAGGCACGGCTCGATCACGCGCAAGGCGGTGCCGACATCAACATCACCGCGAACTTAGCCGACGGCCCAACAGCCATCGTATCCTCAGTGAACGGCGAAGTGAGCGCCAAGAATCTACGCGTCGCTTCCCTGCTCCGCTCAGCCGCTCTCGATCAACCACTCACCGGCGTCGTCAATGCTGACGTAAGCTTCAACGGCCCCCCAGCGAACCTCCAAGGCGCCGCCCATATCGAACTCGTCGAGAGCACCGCCTGGGACTGGCGTCTTGACCGGGTCGTCGCGGACGCAACACTCACCGACGGCGACATCGTAATCAAGTCATTTCACGCCGAGCGCCAACACGCTAAGGTCGACGGCAGCGGCCAGGTCGATCAGGCTACCGGAGACTTCCGCTTCGCGGTTGAAGGAGCGGATTGGAATGTGCGGGACCTTGAGACTTTCAACGATGACCCACACCCGCCCTCGGGCGTCCTCGCATTCGACCTGAAGGGCCAGGGACGCCTCCCCAGCGGCGCCGATCTCTTCGACGACCTCTCCGTCTCGGGCTCGTTCGGCCTCGCGGAAATCAAGCTCGGCGTACAAGATGTTGGTGCCATCTCGGGCAAGCTCACGACCTCAGGACGCCGCGTCGATCTCAGCTGGGAAGGCGACATCCTCTCCGGCTCGGTCACCGGCCACGCCGAGTTTCGTCCCGACAAGAGCGGGCCATACAACGGCGAATGCACCGTCAAAGATGTAGATCTGGTGCTACTGGCGCGTCTGGCGGATTTCAGGTTGCAGCAAGCAACCGGCACGTTCGACAGCAAGTTCAAGTTCTCTGGAGAGGCGACCGACTCCGCCGCGTTTGTCGCCGAGGGCGAGGTAACCCGCTTCCAACTCACCCATTCGCAAATTCCCGGCGCGGCTCGCGGCTACGAAGTCTGGAATCCCTTCCCGATGCGTTGGAAGGTCGAAAACGACACGCTCGACATCGACGGCGTGCATCTAATCGGTGAAGGCACTAATGTCGTCGTGGACGGAATAATCGCCTTACAGGGCGACCTTGATCAGGCGGGCAATTCGATGGACGTCGCGGTCGAGGGCGAATTCAATCTAGCCGCCCTTGAGAGCTTTCGCCCCGGCCTCACAGCCCGTGGCCAGTCCGAGCTCGATGTGCGCATTCGCGGGACCGCCGCCAAGCCGTCGGTTCGTGGCCGCATGCAGATCCGAAACGCCACCCTACGCCATACCTCCTTCGCGAATGGCTTGAGCAAGCTCAACGGCCGCATCCGCTTCAACGAGGGCATGGTCCGCATCGAAGAACTGCGGGCCGAATCGGGCGGCGGCACGCTCGCGCTGGACGGCACCGTCGTGCGCGAAAACGATCGTTGGGACTATCGCCTCCAGGCTGACATCGATAGCATCCGTGTCCGCTATCCCGAGTCGCTCAGCAGCGTCATCAACGGCCGCCTCACGTACTCCGGCACCGATCTGAGAAGCCTGCTCAGCGGCGAAGTCGTCGTCAACCGCGTGACCATCGGGTCCGATCTCTCGTTGGGCAACGTCATCGCGTCACTTGCAGAGCCTACCCAGACCCCCGCCAGCAACCAAGTGCTGGTCAACATGGGGCTCAGCGTGCGGATCGCGTCGGTTCCCAATCTCCTGATCGAGACCGCGCTCATCCGAAACGTGCAGGCCAGCATGGACCTGCAACTCAGTGGAACCGCCGTCAGCCCCTCGCTTCTCGGCGACCTCAATTTCACCCAAGGCGAGCTGCTCTTCCAAGGGTCACGCTACACCATCAACCGCAGCGACATCAACTTCTACAATCCGTTTCGCGTGGAGCCGGTCGTCAACATCGAACTCGAAACGCGCATCCGCGATGTGGATATTGCCCTAATCATCTCGGGCCCGGCCAGTTTCCCGAACCTCAGCTATCGCTCCGATCCGCCGCTACGCACCGATCAACTCCTCGACCTGATCGCCCTCGCCCGGTCGCCGACAACGGACCCCGTGCTCGCCACGCAGCAGACCCCGCAGCAACAGTCGATGATCCAGAGTGGCCTTAACGCCGTCTTATCGCGCACCCTTACGGGGTCCAGCGTGGTCAGTGCCAGCCCGAACCGTGGATCGCAACGTTTACAGCGCTTCTTCGGCGTCAGCCGTCTCAAAGTCGATCCGCAAGCCGGCGGCGCCGAGTTCAACCCCGGTGCGCGCATCTCGACCGAGCAGCAGATCACCCCTAACCTGACCCTGCTCTATAGCTACGACCTTTCCGAAGCCCAGCAGCAAATCGTTCGCTTCGAGTGGGCGCCCACGCGGCAATGGTCCTTCATCATCACGCGCGATGAAAACGGTCTTGTCGGGGCGGATCTTCTCTTCAAGAAAAGGCTGCGTTGATCTGGCACAGTGGGAACGGTAGCCCCATGAAGCACATCATCGTCGGCACCGCGGGTCACATCGACCACGGCAAAACCGCCCTGGTCCGCGCGCTCACCGGCACCGATACCGACCGCCTTGCCGAAGAGAAACGACGCGGCATTACCATCGACATCGGCTTCGCTAACCTGCGCTTTGGCGACGACCTCAACCTCGGCTTCGTCGACGTGCCGGGCCACGAGCGCTTCGTCCGCAACATGCTCGCCGGCGCCGGCGGAATCGACCTGGTCCTGATGGTCATCGCCGCCGATGAACTCGCGATGCCCCAAACCCGCGAACACTTCGATATCTGCCGCCTGCTTCGCATTCAGCACGGCCTCGTCGCCCTCACCAAGGCGGACCTCGTTGACGCCGACACACTCGAAATCGCCCAGTTGGAATTGGACGACCTTTTCGCTGACTCCTTTCTTGCGGGAAAGCCTGTCATCCCCGTCAGCGCCAAGACCGGCGCGGGCCTCGATGACCTCCGCGACGCCCTGGCGCAAGCCGCCCGCCAAGCCCCCGGACGAAACGGCGACGGCCACTTCCGGCTTCCCATCGACCGTGTCTTCGTGCAACAGGGCTTCGGTACCGTCGTCACCGGCACCACCGTTTCGGGCGTCATGACCACCGACAGCGAAGTCCAGATTCACCCTCTCGACCGGCGCGTCCGCGTCCGGGGCATTCAGGCGCACAGCCAGTCCGCCGACAGCGTCGGGGCGGGCCAACGCACGGCGCTCAACCTCGCCGGCATCGAGGCCAACGAGCTGCGGCGCGGCATGGTCGCCACGTCCGTCGGCCCCTTTCGGCCCGTCACCAAGCTCGACGCCGTCGTCGAACTACTCCCCTCGGCCGACCCTCTCAAGCACGGCGCGCCCGTCCATTTCCATACCGGCACGGCGGAGACCGTCGCGCGGGTATCGCTGCCGGGCGGCGGCAAGCTGCCTCCCGGCGGCAAGGCATTCGCGCGCCTTCGTCTGGACCACCCCGTGCTGGCGCTCTACGGCGACCGCTTCATCCTGAGGCGATTCTCCCCGGTCATCACGATCGGCGGCGGCACGGTCCTCGACACCGAACCGCGTCCCGAGCGCGATGCGGAAGCGCACCAACGCCGGCTCACCGAGTTGCAGTCCGCCGACCCGCTCCGTGTCCTGCCCGTGCTGCTTGAGCGCGAACCCCACGGGATCGAGACCACCGCCATCATCCGCCGCACCGCTTGGACTGAAAACCGGATCAGCGAGGCCGCCGCAACCCTCTGTGACACCGGCGCGGCCCGGCGACTCGGTCCGGCGCGCTTGACCTCCGGCGAGGCCTACCGCAAAACCACGACGCAGGTAGCCACCTTCCTGGAAAGCTTCCACCGCGAAGACCCGCTCCAGCCCGGAGCCTCGAAAGAAGCACTCCGCGGCGGCTGCTTCGCCGGCGCCCCGGCGGACTTCGCCGACGTATTACTCACGGCACTCGAAGCGGCTGGCGAGATCGTGGTGGAAGGCGAGTTCGTGCGGCTCCCGAATCACTCCGTCGTTCTGGGCGATGAGGAAAGCAAGGCGCGCGAAACGATCATCGCCGAGTTCGAGAAAACCGGACTCAGCGTACCTGGGGTCAAAGACGTGCTGGCCCCCTTGCCGGTGGATGCCGCCCGTGCCCAGCGGATCTTGCAGGCCCTCGTGCGCGAACGAGTCCTCGTCAAGATCTCGAACGACCTGCTGCTTCATCACGCCGCCATCGACAACCTCAAACAGCTCCTGCGCGAAGAGCGTTCCCGGACTCCCCGCATCAACGTCTCCCGCTTCAAGGAGCTAGCTGAGATAAGCCGCAAATATGCCATCCCTCTGCTGGAGTTCCTCGACCGCCAACGGATCACAAGGCGCGACGGCAACGAACGCATAATCCTCTAGTCATCCCGCCGACATCCCACAACAGGGACAGAGGCGCGGGTGTAAACCTGCGCGTCCGCGGGCACAAGCCCGCGGAAAGGCCCCAACGGGCACAACAACCAACCTACGGAATGTGAAAAAATCGGGACTGTCACAAGGGCTGGCGAAAGACTCGCTGATTCGCAAAAACTTGACGGTAGCACGGCTGACTGTCCCAGCATTGTTTCACATCTTCCAGGGCCCGTTTCGGCCTGCTGCATCTTCGGGACGGCGTCTGGGACGGCGAACGAATCCTGCCAGACGGCTGGATCGACTTCATCACCACGCCCGCCCCCGCCGACGAGACCCTCAACTACGGCAGCATGTACTGGCTCGCCAGCGACATGGTCGTCATCCGCCTAGGCCCCAGCCCCGGCGGCCTAACCGAATACCTGGAACAGGTCCTGGTCGATATTCTGGCCTCGGTGGGTTCAACCTCGGGGGATTGACGGCGAATCTGACCGCGCCGGGTCTCTTCGGTCCCATGCTGTGATCTCACGAGACTCATCCGCATCCGATGAAGGTCGGACCCGTGAGATAACGCCAATTGCACCGGCGTCATCCCATCGGCTATCCTGGCCACACTGACTTCCGATCTGGCCGAAACGTGGACCAACGCCCTAAACGTTCTTTACATCAAGTCGCAAACTTCGGACAAAGCTCCACACGTGACGGCCCGCATCAGACCAGTGAGATAGCCCCATCTGGGAAACAGGCAAGCACTCTGAAGAACATGAATACTGCACCGCGACAGATCCAGACCCCTAAGCGGGGCAAAGAAAGCAAGCAGGGCCGAGTCGGTTGGTACAAGTACTACGCGAGTATCCTAGCTAGAAGAAAACTTGTGTCTCTATCCGTGGTTCCCCACATGCGCCGACGACTCCGAGAGCACCTTTACCTGCCAACAGTGCTGGGTGTGCTCGTCGTACTCGCGCCATCACTTACCGCGCAGCAACGAGACCTGGCCGCCTCAGCCTTCTTCTTGAAGAATATCCAGCCCGTCTTGGAGCAGAAGTGCTTCAACTGCCACAAGCCTGAGTCGAACGTATCGAAGCTTGATCTCACGACGCGGGCGGCGCTAATGGAGGGGGGCGACAACGGTCCGGCCGTTGTTCCTGGAAAACCCGCCCGCAGCCTGCTCTACCGGAGCATCACGCATCAATCTCAACCCTTCATGCCGATGGGCATGGAGCGTCTTCCGCAAGATGTCGTCGACAATTTCGCGGCATGGATCGAGGCCGGCGCGCACTACGCCGAAACCAGTACCACCGCGAATCGTAAGGACGAACGCTGGCTGAAGGGGCAGTAGCTTTTCAAGGACCACGTCCAGCCGCTTCTTGAAAGCACTTGCCTGAAGTGCCATTCGCCGGAAACCAAGGTCTCCGGTCTCGACATGTCGACGCGTGACGCACTGCTCGCCGGTGGCGAGAACGGCAAAGTCCTCGAGCCAGGCCAACCGGCCGACAGCAAGCTCTTCAAAGCTGTGGCTCATCTTGCCGAGCCCCACATGCCGTTCCGCTCGGAGAAGTTGCCGCAAGAGACCATCGACCGGCTCGGCGAGTGGATTGAAGCGGGCGCGCCGTTTGAGGGCTCGCTCACGGCCTCGTCGGGCGGGATTCGCAGCGCGCACTGGGCGTTTCAGCAGCCCCGACTCCCCGAAACGCCCGCGGTCAAGAATGACTCGTGGGTTGGCAATCCCATTGATGCCTTCGTCGCGGCCAAGCACGAAGAGAAAGGTCTGCAACCGGTTGCCGCCGCCGACAAGTGCACGTTGCTACGCCGCGTCTACCTCGACCTCGTCGGCTTGCCGCCTACGCAGGAAGAGATGCGGGCGTTCCTCGACGATAAGTCGCCCGATGCCTGCGACCACATTGTCGACAAACTGCTCGACAGCCCTCGCTACGGCGAGGCGAGCGTTGGGGCCGCCATTGGATGGACGTTTGGCGCTACAGCGATTGGTATGGATGGACCGAACAAAATCAAGTCCGCTACAGTCACCGCCACGTCTGGCGCTGGCGTGACTGGATCGTCGAGTCCATCAACAATGACAAGCCGTATGACCAGATGGTTGTCGAGATGCTCGCGGGTGACGAAGTGGCTCCCGGGGACGAGGAGACCGTTCGCGCCACCGGCTACCTTGCACGCAGTTGGTACAAGTTCAACCGCAACGTCTGGTTGCGGGAGACGGCGGAGTACACCGCCACATCGTTCCTCGGTCTCACACTGAAGTGCGCGCGCTGCCACGACCACAAGTACGACTGACCTGCCCCCTGAAAACGAATCCGAATCTTGAGGGAGAATCGACGGATTCGGGTGTGTGTAAGGAGGCAGGAAATGACGAGGAAGCGATACACGAGCGAACAGATTATCCACAAGCTGAGGGAAGCAGAAGTTGAATGGGCAGCGGGCAACAGCGTGCCGA
>Ga0315339_1000348_pt1 | contig 63689 bp, 62 predicted proteins | sample ASW17metaG_FD_204514 | JGI IMG/M metagenome (GOLD analysis project Ga0315339, IMG submission 204514) | Ammonia-oxidizing marine archaeal communities from Pacific Ocean, United States - ASW #17 | ecosystem: Environmental > Aquatic > Marine > Oceanic | place: USA: California | collected 2016-12-05 | reverse complement strand
AGTTTGTAAAAAAGTATTCCAATCATCAAAAGCAAGGACAGACTCTAAATTGTTTGCATTCAAAACTCTTAATTTAGATAGATCAATGGCAACTATATTCTTATAACCCAAATAACTTAGTAATGTGGCTACAGATAGGCCAATGCAGCCTAATCCCAATACTCCAATTTTTGATTCAGGTCTAAGATTTGAGCGATTGATAGCTCTTAAAGCAACAGCAAAGGGTTCAATCAAAGCCCCTATTTCAAAAGACATTTCATCAGGTAATTTAAAAATATTTTCATTTAAAACTGCATTTCTTACTAACAGAAAATTAGTCATTCCACCCTCTGAACCACCATTACCTATGCTGTTATGATTTCCCATAGGGTTAATTGCTATCCTGTCATTTAAATGAATATCTTTAATGTTAGGCCCTACTTCAATTACTACACCAGACATTTCATGGCCGAGGGGCATAGGTTTATCTTGAGGACCCATCAAGCCTCCTGATGATAAGTAACCCAAATCAGTTCCGCATATTCCACAGCATCTAATATCAACAATTAAGTCATCAGAACCAACTATTGGATAATCAATCAAATCTAATGACAATAGATCAGGACCATGAATATTAATTTGTTGAGACTTTTTAGACATTTAATTTATTTTTTGTTTCATCTATCTCGGCTTCTAACCATTTTACTATCCAGCGGTTTGAATTCTTTTTAGATTTTTTTAATAACTTAATATGTATGTCTAAATACATTTTTAATGCTTCTTTATCATCATCATTGGATGAAATAAATATCTCGCATAAATGTATAGCTTTTAAATACTCCGATGAAGCAATCAACTCTTCTATCCTTTTTAAAATCTCTTTTCTATCAATTAAATTATTTAATTCAGAAAAAATGCTTTGAGGTGAATAAGCAAATAATTCTGTTGTTGATTTATGTCTAAACCAACCTGTATATCCTTCATAAATAGAACGAATCACCCATTCAACGGTCCCATAACCTTCTCCAACTGATAATTTCTTTGGTAAAACAGTCGAGCTCATTAATTCATACATGTCTCTTCCGCTATTAATGCCTTCTATAGTTTTATTATGAATATAATCAACTGCATCATGTAAATTTTTGACCTCATCATAGATTAATTGCTGATCTTCGATGGGTTTAAAATGACCAGTAATCAAAATATCGGGTTTAAGTTCTAAGACTTTTTTACACATTTCTAGATATGGGATCGCAAATCTAATTCTATCTCCTCGAATAGTACAAAAATTTGGAATATGAGGAAATAAGGGTCCAAAAGAGTTACCTGAAAAAAGAATTTTATGCTGAGGTAGATAAATTAGAAGAGAGTCTAAAGTTTCTCCACCTGGAACTGAATAAAGCTCTATATTTAGCCCTCCTAATGAAAATTTATATTCATCTTTAAACAAAATATCGGGTTCAGCAACTGATTGAATATCTCTAAAGCCTATTTTTTCTGATCTAGAAATAGCATCATTCATGAGATCAATCATTTCACCAAAAAACTTATAAGCATTTAAAGCCCTTCCTCCCTGGGTTAATGCATCAAAGGATTGATGTTCTATAATATTCTCTTGAGCAATTAGAATTGCATCTGGGTTATATTCTTTGAAAAAACCTGAGCCTCCAACGTGATCAACATGACCTTGGGTATATATAATATATTTAATTTCATGTTTATTAACTTGATCAAAACAATACTTATGCACTGGAGCCTCTACTCCCAAGCCAGTATTTATTAAAATATTACCCTCACTGGTTTCAATTAAATAACTATTACTAGCTCCTTCTGATAAATAAATAAAATCATTTATACGAAAAGGTTTTGTCTGACTTGCTGGTTTTATGTCCAGAGAACCAGGTCTTTTATTAATAAGTAATGATCCCATATTCACATGTTATTATATTTATCCATGAGCAACATCTCATTTGATTATTCTAAAGCAAATATTCTTGTAACTGGCGGAACAAGCGGTATTGGCAAGGCTATCGCAGAAGCTTACTTAGCTTCAGGTGCCGGTGTCACAATTACTGGTACAAAGTCATCTCTAAAAGAATACCCAGACATTACGGATAAATTTTCATATATTCAATTAAATCTAGAAGATAAAAAAAGTATTGATAACATTAAAAATTCTATCAAAGAACTAGATATCCTTATTAACAATGGAGGTTTGGCTTTCCCAGATGGAAAAAGCGAAGATATTCCTGATATTTTTGATCGAGCAGTTTACATTCACTTAAATAGTTTTTACCGGCTATCAAATTTATTACAACCACTTTTAAAAAAATCTAATATTCAAGGTGGTGCATCCATCATCGGTATAGCTTCAATGTCGTCTTTCTTTGGTATGCCAATTGTTCCTGGCTATGGCGCTGGAAAAGGAGGATTGGTTCAATTAATAAAAACTTTATCAATGAAATGGGCTGATGATTCAATTCGTATTAATGCAATAGCAGCTGGGTTTATAAAAACTAGAATGACTGAACCAATAGTTAATTCTGAAGAGATGTCGAAAGACATTATTAATAGAATACCCCTGAAAAAATTTGGAGATCCTATCGATATTGCCAACGCAGTGTTATTTATGACATCCCCAGCAGCTAGTTACATTACAGGAGAAACTTTGAAGGTAGATGGAGGTTACTCAATATCATCCTGAAAATGTCAAAAAAAATCAAAATTAAGGATCTAAAGAACCCTAGTCTTACTGAATTTCAACAAGCAGCAAAAGATTATGGAGAAACTGTTAAATTAGAATTAACAGCTGAAGCTGTCATCAATAAAGCAAGTAATGATAGAGGACTAAAGCACTTTGGAAGTGAAGATTTTTTAGAAAGGCTGAATATCTTAATGCAATCAATTTCAAATGATAAGGGGTTGGCAGGAATTGGAAAATTAGGAATCTTTAATGACCAAGTTAGATATGCAGAAAATAGATTAAAGTTTGAAAAATTTAAAAAAGAATTCCCTCAGTATAAAAATGAGGTTATTACACAACCCATTATTATTATGGGTTTACCTCGATCAGGAACAACTCATCTACTTAATCTTATAGCATCAGACACACGGCTAAAATCTATACCATATTGGGAGAGTTTAAGACCATTTCCAGAAAATTTAAGAGACTTAAATCCTAATAATGATCCAAGAAAAGACTTAGCTTTCAAAGAATATAAAAATTTCTTGCAAACCATGCCCTTACTTAAATCAATGCATGATATGCATCCAAATCATATTCATGAAGAAATTGAACTCCAAGCTATGGATTTTTCAACTTATTTGCCTGAATGGTTAGCTTATGTTCCAGAATGGAGAGATTACTACTTAAAAAATGAACAAATCCATCATTACAAATATCTAAAGGATATTCTAAAAGCAATGCAGTTCATAAAAGGTCCTAAGAGATGGGTACTTAAATCCCCTCAACATTTAGAGCAAATAAATCCCTTAAGAAAAACTTTTCCAGATGCAACTTTTGTAATTACTTATAGAGATCCTTTATCAGTTGTATTATCAACAGCAACCATGCTTTCATATGGAGATAGACTGAGACGGTATAAAGTTGAGCCCAAAACTAATTTTAATTATTGGCATAATAGAATAAAAATACTCTTACAAAGGTTTACTAAAGATTATGAAGCAATTCCTTTGAAGCAAAGATGTGACGTCTTTTTTAATGATCTTATAAAAGACAATCTAGGAAGTATAAAGAATATATATTCAAAAAATTTCTTAGCATTAAATAATTTAGCTCGTGATGAAATGCAAGAATATATCGCTTTAAATAAAAGAGATAAGCATGGTCAGGTCATCTATAATTTAGAGGACTTTGAAGTTGACAAATCAGAGTTTTATAAATCTTTTGAATTTTATTTTAAAAAATTTAATGTATTCAAAGAGTTTAAATAAGAATGAATAGCTTCTTCATGTTTATGCATTTCTTCTTTCGATCAAATGATTTTTATTCTTTAGATACTTTAATCACAAACTTTTCTATTAAAGGGTCTATTTCTCCTGAGTGAGTGGAACTCATGTAATGATCCCCTCCATCTACCACATACAACTCAGCATCTTCTATTCTTCTAACAGTCTCTTCTGCATGATTTAAGACCACACTAATATCCTCATTTCCATGGATAACAAGGGTAGGAACTTTGATTTCCTCTAAAGGTAAAGAGAGGTTGGTGAACTGCTCATAATCATTTGTAAATCCATCTTTTCTCAAACTTAGAGGCCAAATTGACCAGATTAGGTTCTTTAAGTTTTCTATATTTTTAGAGTCTGAAAGAAGTCTTTCTCTGTTCTTTAAATTAGGCAACATAGAAGAGGCTAGATACTCATCACCCAAAAGAGACATTAATGACAGCTGGATCCATAAACCCAGATCCGAAGCTTCAATTAAGTCAGCATCAGTTTCACTATAATCTTCTGAATAACTAACTGCTTCAAAAGCTATTAAGCCCAATGTTCTTTCTGGATATCTTGCAGCAAATTCCATAGAAGAAGGTCCTCCACCAGATACTCCCATGACCACTACCTTATCAATATGCAATTCATCAATCAGTTCTTTGAAAGCTTCTGCTTGCTCAAAAGGAGTCTTTCCTATTGCAATAGATGTTCTTAAATATCCAGGTCTTGATGGAGTAAGTATTCTGAAAGTATCATTAGAATTAGCAGTCTGATCATACCCACCCGGAGTTCCATGTATAAAAAGTAACACAGGGCCATTTTTTCCTACAAGGGTATATTCGATCGGTCCTAAGTTAGTTTCAATTAACTTTGAGTTATTAGTGAGGTTATTTATAAAGGAATTTTGAAAATAAAAATAGTAAGAGAAGAAAGATATAACAATTGTTCCAATGAATAATATTATGATCTTCATGATCTAACTATACTGTCTAGATAGATTAATAAAAAGATGGTGGTCCCTTATAGGATTAGAGCCTACGGCTTTCAATCTTATTAAAAGGAGGTTTGGTACCCTAAATGAATAGACCAGTCTTTCTGCATCTGAAGTCCATTTAAGTCCTGTTCAAGGGGATATACCAACTCCAAACCTATCCTGTTAGCGTGGTTACTTTTTTTAAAATTTAATAACCTATTTAATCCTATTCCTATTTCAGATGATCTACCTCCATAATTAGAAGGATTGGAAGTCTGAACAGGAGCTGAAATTAATGAATCTCTACCACTAATTTTTTTTTCATTAAGATAAGAATATCTTAAGGATAAAGCTGTATTAAAAGAAAGGTCCTTTTGTATCCAGCTATTTATAGACAGACTATCACCAAAATTCCATTCCTTTTTGTTTATAACTTTTTTAATTTTAGTTTGAAGCCCATAAGTCCACTCTATAGCATTATTAATATAAGTTAAGCCAGATACGAATCTTGTCCCTTTATCCCCTGATTGCATAGAATAAGGTAGTACTATATTCATTCTTTTATTCATAGGATTTAAAACCTCACCTTTTTGATTATTTTTCCCTATAGATTTTATAAATCCTAGTTCAATTTGCCATCTGCTTTGGTTTGTTTCCTTCAGCTTAATTAATATTGAGGAAGAAAAATGGGAAAAGTTTGAAGAAGAGGTAGTAAAAGAACCTAATAATGAACGACATTCTGGTGGCGTAGGGTAAATCTTTATACAGGGCAAATCGGCTACAGGGCTATAGGTATTTAATAGCATATGATTATTAACGTAGTTCAACATTAACATTCCATTGACCCTATCATTAAAACCATACATTAACCCCATCATACTCATCTTCATTTCCATTTTTTTAGGGACTACACTTAGATTAGAGGGCATATTGCCCATTGCAAAAGGATTAGGAAGTGAAATAACCTCGTAATCAGAAAGTTCTACTCCTCTCTTATTGTTGTTTTGCATTTGCATATTCATAAATCTAAAAGAAAACATAAATTCGCCTTTTTTATGAAATCCACTCCCCATTATGGCTATAGGGGGATGATGGGAAGCTTTATGCATTACACTGTGTTTTTCCTTTGACATATGATGGGTATCTTCATGACTCATTTCCATTGCAGCAAAAGAATTGTCTGCAAGAAAAATTAATAATGCCCAAGACTGAAGTTTAAAAAACCATTTAGTATTTTTCACAGGTAGTTCCAATTAATCATAAATTAAACAGGGTTTGTTTTCCTAAATCCCAAGAAAAACAATGCAATTCCTGAAAGAGAGCTAATCAAAGCTAAAATAGAAAATACTTTTAGTAAAATGTTATCTATATTTTCTCTTTCTTGATAATCCATTATATGTAAACTCCATAAAAGATCCCATATCCTCCAAGAGTCTGATCTTATAGCTTTAACTTGTCCACTTAACGCATCTATATAAACATTTATGGCATCTTTAGATGAGGTTGTCACTTTAAATAAAGGAAGATCTCTTCCTCTATACTCGGAACCTTCTGTGGACTTAGATATAAAAGTTGCTTTTAATGGGGTCAACGAAGTTTGCGCTTCAACAACTAATTTAGCCTGTTCATTGGTCAGATACTCTAAATTGGTTCCATTTGAGTTTAGGTAATAATCACCAGCTTCATCTTCAACTTTTATTATCCACTCATCGAGTCTTTTAAGAATACTTAGATTTTTAGTATTAAAAGTATTTTTTATCTCATTAAGATTCAATTCAGAATTTTTAGGTTCAATTAGATATTGCTCCCCTCTAATCAACTCTATTTTATTAAAAGCAAAATAAATACCTGAGACTGTCCATAGCAACAATTGTATGGAGATTGCAAGGCTTAAATATTTATGAAAAGGGCGAACCAAGGCTTTCATTTATAATAATTCATTATTTTTTGTAGAAATATAAAGCAAAATCAAAATTTCTTTAACATTATATGTGTGATTCGATATTTTAAAGTATAAATATGTTTTTTAAGAAATAAGTGGTGCCCCCTGAAGGATTCGAACCTTCGACCAAATGATTAAGAGTCATCTGCTCTACCAACTGAGCTAAGGAGGCGCTATGATAGATTCTCTACAATAAAATATTAATTCTATACGAATGGTGGGATCTACAGAAAATAAAATTATAAATGAAGACATAGATCTAATTGTTGCATCAGACTTAGATTGGGATCAACTAAGGGATAAAACTATTCTAGTTACTGGTGGCGCAGGTTTTCTTGCTTCTTATATTATCAAATCCTTAATTAAGGCAAATGAAGTTAATAATTTAAGATTAAAGGTTATTTGCTTAGTAAGAAATCTTAATAATTTAGATCGGCTTAATCATCTAAGGGATAACTCTATTTTATCCATAATAAAGCATGATGTAACTAATCCAGATTTTAAGAGCCTCACCAGATCAGATTTTGTTATTCATAGTGCCAGTAATGCTAGTCCTAAATATTTCGGAGTAGATCCAGTAGGTACGTTACTAGCTAATAGTTTTGGAACTCAGAATATGCTTGATTACTCTTTAAAGAGTAAAGCTCATAAATTCTTATTTTTTAGCTCTTCAGAGGTGTATGGCGATCCAGTTAATAAGGTAGATCTTATCAAAGAAGTTGATTATGGCTATCTAGATCCCATGCAAGTAAGATCTTGTTATGCTGAAAGTAAAAGAGTTGGAGAAACTATGTGTTCCGCTTGGTCTAGCCAGCACGGACTTCACACTTCTGTGGTAAGACCATTCCATACTTATGGACCAAGTATGTTGTTAGATGATGGAAGAGTGTTCGCAGATCTCGTATCTAATGTACTTAATGAGAAGCAAATAACATTAAAGAGTGATGGGTCTTCAATAAGAGCATTTTGCTATGTTAGAGACTCTATTGAAGGGATTTTTAGGGTCTTATTTAATGGAAAAAATTCAGAAGCTTACAATGTTGGAAATCCTTCACAAGAAATTTCTATGAAGGACCTTGCTTTAACTCTTTGTCGAATATTCCCTGAGAAGAATCTAACTTTAGAATTTGACTTAGATTTAGATAACACAAAATACATTAAAAGCGAAGTTAACAGATCTTCTCCTGACATCACCAAAGTTAGATCATTGGGATGGAATCCTCAAGTAAATATTGAAGATGGATTTAAAAGGACTGTACTGTCATATGAATAAAGGAGAGATGTTTAATCCGAAAGTTACAGTAATAATATTTTCTTATAATCAAGTTGATTTTATAGATGAAGCTGTACAAAGTGTTCTTGATCAAACATACAAAAATTGGGAACTAATCATTTCAGATAATGGCTCTGATGATGGTACGCAAGAAAAACTTAAAAAATATAAAGGTATAGATAATATAAATCTAATGTTATACGAATCTAATGGAAGGATAACCATTAGATACAATGAAGCGATACAAAATGTAAGCGGAGAATATATTTCAGTTTTGTATGGAGATGATTACTATTTACCAGAGAAAATTGAAGAACAAATTGCATGTTTCAGTAATCTTTCTGATGAGTGGGGGGTAGTTCATGGGCCTGGTTTAACTTTAGACCAAGCAACTAATAAAAAAGTCTTCTGTGGATGTTCTAGAGCTCATGGCGAGAATTCATTGAAAGATATCTTATTAGATTTTTATTCTATTGGATTTATAAATCCAGTTTCACCTTTAGTACGCACGGAGTGTTATAGGAATTACCCTTCTTATGAAGATCTTTTTACTGAAGGAGAAAGTTTGTACTTGAAATTTGCACTTAAATACAATTATTTTTTTTTAGAGAAACCTTTGGTTGTTATGAGAGAGCACCAAACTAATGCAGGATGGTTTGGAAAAAGTAATATTGAGATTTTAGATGCATGTTTAGAAAGATTACCTAATTTTAAAGAATTTCCTCAGAACAGTTACAAACCTCTTAATAAGTTAAGGATTAGGAATTACGCTCAAGGTGCTTGGGAAAATGTAAGATTGAGTAACTCAATGGACTCTAGTTGGGCAAGATCAAGACTTTATAAGAGTCTTAAATTAGACTATTTTCAGATTTTAAGAATTAAATTTTTACTCTCTTTATTTTTTACTTTCTTACCTAATCCTCTTTTAAGAAAAATCAATCAATTAATCAATATTCTTTTGAAGAAAAAAACACAACCTTACTTTGATGAAAGACCTATTGAGTAATCTTTTGGAATATTTAAGTAAAATCTTTTGTTAGAGAAAGGGCTGTACTCTTTTGTATTTCCTTGGTACGAATATTGTAAGAAGGATGGTTTATACCGGCATAGAGGGAAGATCCTTGTTTAATATTCTCAATCATCTTCTTGGAGAACTCAAATCTTAAGAAATGTACAGCTGAAGTCTTTTTTTCATTAGATCTTTCCATATCTTCATCTGCAATAGCAAATATTCTTTCATTTGATCCTACTTGCATCCAGACTTTTTCTTCTACCCTGTGTATTTCTTTTAGTCCTTTACGTCTAATATTTTCTTCAGGAAATTCAATTAACATAGTCGCTTTTAAGTTTGTACCATTAGGTATAAGTGGATTGTAGGACTTCAATTCTTCTTCAACATCTTGAGCTTCAAATATTTTTTCTATTCTAAGTATTTCTTGGATTTGGTATTGGATTGTTTTTTGATTTTCAAACAACAAACTAACATTATCACCAATCTTTATTAGTCTTTCTTTTTTTAAAGCTATATTTTCGTCTCTAAGACTAGATCTTTTTTCGCTATACTCTTCTAAGCTTAAAAGGTCCTCTTTTTTTAAATTTGTCATATTTTTTATAGTCCGTAGGCTTTCTTTAAAAGAGATATAGGGCACGAACTATCTGGTTTACTTTCAGAAACATGTCTAATTTGTTTAGCAGCTAAAGGGCAGTCACTTGTAAGATAATCCGGTTCAGCCGCACCAACTTTCTTGGAGACTGGTTTTGCTATTTTTACTGAATTCTTATGAGTTTCTTTTTTAAGCTCTTATATTAGATAAGATCTGAATTCATAACTTTAGTCCATGCAACTATAAAATCTGACACAAACTTATCTTTTGAGTCATCAGACCCATAGACTTCAGCAATGGCTCTAAGTTGAGAATTTGATCCAAATGCTAAGTCAACTCGAGTTGCAGTTCTTACTTTTTCACCCGATGTACGGTCCGTTGCCTCGTATGAATTACTTCCCGTTGGATTCCATTCCACACCCATGTCAAGAAGGTTGACAAAGAAATCATTGGTCAACTTGCCTGGTGTTTCAGTAAAAATACCATGATTATCAGAACTTATTCCAAGGGCTCTCATACCACCTACAAGCACAGTCATTTCTGGTGCTGTCAAGCCAAGTAACTGAGCTTTATCCAGCAGCATTTCCTCAGCAGGAACTGATGACCCTTCTTTTTGAAAGTTACGAAAACCATCTGCTATTGGCTCAAGAGCCTCAAAAGATTCAATGTCAGTTTGCTCTTCGGTGGCATCACCTCTACCTGCTGTAAAAGGAACTTCAGCACCTGAGGCTTGCTCAATACCAACATTTCCAGCGAGGACAATAACATCTGCTATTGAAGCACCGGAGTCTGATGCAATAGCCTCGAGCACTCCCAACACTCGAGAAAGTTGTTCTGGTTTATTGGCTTCCCAATCTTTTTGTGGAGCTAGACAAATTCGGGCTCCATTAGCACCTCCTCGCAAATCAGAACCTCTATATGTTGATGCACTGGCCCAGGCAGTTTCTACCATTTCTTGAACGCTCAATCCACTTTTAGAGATGTTTGATTTAACTGCGCTCACATCATAGTCACTATTACCATTAGGAACAGGGTCTTGCCAAATTAGTTCTTCGTCAGGTACCTCTGGACCTAAATAACGAGAACGAGGTCCCATATCACGATGCAAGAGCTTAAACCATGCTCTAGCAAATGCATCAGCAAATTCCTCAGGGTTTTCGTGAAAACGTTTTGAGATCTCTCTATAGGCAGGATCTTCTCGCATCGATATATCTGCTGTCGTCATCATGGTTGGGACACGAACAGAAGAGTTCTCGGCGTCTGGCGCCTTATCCTCTTCTTTTTGGTCTATCGCGTGCCAAACAATTTTGCCTGCAGGTGTTTCCACCTTCTCCCATTCATAACCAAATAGTATGTCGAAGTACCCGTTGTCCCATTGTGTAGGATTAGTAGTCCAGGCTCCCTCAAAGCCGCTGGTAATGGTGTCACTACCCATACCTGATGCATGGTTGCTCAGCCAGCCAAAACCCATGTTTTCCAGTGGTGCTCCCTCAGGCTCAGCCTGCACATAGTCCTCGGCTCCGGCGCCATGCCCTTTACCAAAGGTGTGTCCACCAGCAACAAGAGCTACAGTTTCTTCGTCGTTCATGGCCATTCGCTTAAAAGTTTCTCGGATGTCTTTACCGCTCGCAAGTGGATCAGGATCGCCATCAGGCCCTTGTGGATTAACATAAATTAATCCCATTTGAACTGCTCCAAGAGGATTAGCTAGATCTCTTTCCCCAGAATATCGTTCATTTGCAAGCCATTCCTTTTCTACACCCCAATCAATATCTTCTTCTGGAGCCCAAATATCTGGACGACCGCCACCAAAACCAAAAGTTTTCCCTCCCATTGATTCAATAGCAACATTACCAGCAAGAATTAATAAATCTGCCCAACTAATTTTGTTACCATACTGTTGTTTAATCGGCCATAAAAGACGTCGCGCTTTATCTAAGTTGCCATTATCTGGCCAGCTATTAAGTGGCGCGAAGCGCTGATTTCCAGTTCCACCTCCACCTCTGCCATCACCAGTTCTATAGGTGCCTGCAGCATGCCAAGTCATTCTGATAAAGAAGGGGCCATAATGCCCATAATCAGCAGGCCACCAATCTTGAGAGTCTGTCATAAGATCATTGAGATCTTTTTTCAAAGCATCATAATCAAGTTTCTTGAATTCTTCTCGATAATCAAATCCCTCACTCATAGGATCAGTTTTTTGATCGTGTTGATGAAGAATTGCTAAATTTAACTGCTTTGGCCACCAATCTTGATTTGAAGTTCCTGAAGAACTGTTCGTGGTAAGTGCACCGTGCATTACGGGGCATTTGCTTTCGCTATCATTAGACATAATCGACTTTCTCCTTAACTGATTTTTTTTTGGAATGGTTCTAATATTATCTAAAAATCATAAAATGAACAATAACAAATCAAGCTATTTCTCTATAATTAATAATCATGAGTCCAACTAAAAAAAGCAGTAAAAGAATAGAAGCTACAACACAAGAGTTATTAACAAAGTTAGAAGATCAGGAAATAGATGTTGCTTTGATAGCTACAGAAGTCTCAAAAGGACTTCAAATGAAAGAAGAAAAATTGTTTATTGAACCTATATGGATTGCCCATCAAAGTGGCGACGATATGTATAATATTGATAATATTAGTAAAAAAGATATTACCAAATACTATAGAACTTCTATAGATCTACTATCTTGTATACAGATCTTGCAATACGATATAGCCGATCATTAGGGCTATACTAAATATAAAAACTAATCCTGCTACCATAATTCTTCTATTTCTATTAAAATTTCTACTACTTTAATACAAAAAATTACTAAATCGCTCTTTGCAAATGATGATAGAAATAATAATGATTCTTAATATCTTTATCATTATTCGGCAATTGTGAGAGAATGATTTAAATTTAGAACTCTATTTATTATGACAATAGCACTCTATCCAGGAACCTTTGATCCAATAACCTTAGGCCACGTTGATCTAGTAGAAAGGGCAGTAAACTTATTTGATGAAGTTGTAATAGCAGTTGCAACAAGTAAATCTAAGAAGCCAGCCTTTAGTTCAGAAGAAAGAATAGCTCAAATTAAACAAATTTTCAGTCACGAAAAGAAAGTGAGAGTAATTGGTTTTGATGGATTAGTTGTAGATCTTGCAAGAGACCAGAATTCAATGGTTTTAGTAAGGGGTCTGAGGGCTGTATCAGATTTTGAATATGAATTTCAGTTAGCCAATATGAATAGAGCTATGTTACCTGAACTTGAGACTATTTTTTTAACACCTAAAGCTAAGTATTCTTTTCTTTCTTCTACTTTGGTCAGAGAAATAGCTGAAATGGGAGGAGATGTTACCCCTTTTGTAGATCCTTTAATAAAAGAGGCTCTAACTCTGAGGTTTAAAAATTGAAAGCAGTAATATTGGCTGGAGGTCTTGGAACTAGAATCTCAGAAGAGACAGATGATAAGCCAAAACCTATGGTGCAGATAGGAAGTTTTCCAATTTTGTGGCACATAATGAAGCTTTATTCTCATTATGGGGTAAATGACTTTATTATATGTTGTGGCTATAAAGGCTATGTCATAAAAGATTACTTTTCTAATTATTTCCTTCAAAGATCTGATATCACTTTTAATTTGGAAGAAGATACTTTTACAGTGCATGAGAAATATTCTGAGCCATGGAAGGTGACTTGTGCTGACACAGGCGAAGATACAATGACAGGAGGACGCTTGAAGAGAATTTCTAAATATCTTAAGGATGAGAACTCATTTTGTATGACTTACGGTGACGGAGTTTCAGATGTTAATATTTCTAATTTGATTAAGTTTCATGATAGTCATGGTTTAAAGGCCACTGTGACTGCCGCAACTCCCCCAAGTAGATTTGGAGCTTTAATTCTAGAAGATAACTTTGTTAAATCATTTGAAGAAAAGCCTTCTGAAGATCAAGGAAAAGTGAATAGTGGTTTTTTTGTTTTATCAGCAGATGTTCTAGATCTAATAAAAGGTGACAAAACAATTTGGGAAAGAGAACCTTTAGAGAAACTAGTTGAAATGAAGCAATTAGCAGCTTATGTGCATGATGGTTTCTGGCAACCAATGGATACATTAAGGGATAAGACCTATTTACAGTCTCTCTGGGATCTGAAAGAAGCTCCATGGAAAGTATGGTGAGATTTCTTTATAAAATTATAAGGATATTCTCAACTTTTCTGATTATTAAATATAAATATGACTATAGATTTAACTTTTTGGAAAGATAAAAAGGTTTTTTTAACAGGACATACCGGATTTAAAGGGGGTTGGCTTTCAGTTATGTTGAATGCGTTGGGAGCTGAAGTAATGGGATTTTCGCTTCCCCCCCATGAACAAAGTTTTTTTAATAAGGCGGATGTTATTTCTTTTATAAATCACAAAGAGGGAGATATAAGAGATTACGAGTCTCTTTTAAATGCAGAAAGAGAATTTAATTCTGACATATTGATTCACATGGCTGCTCAGCCTTTAGTTATCAGATCTTATGAAGATCCTGTGGAGACTTTTTCAACAAATATAATGGGTACGGTAAATGTATTAGAGTTAATAAGATTTAGTTCTTCCATAAAGTGTGGTGTCATTATTACTACTGATAAGTGCTACGAAAATAGAAATTTAGAAAGGGGTTATAAAGAGTCAGATCCCATGGGAGGTTACGATCCTTATAGCTCAAGTAAAGGAGGTGCTGAGTTGGTTATAAACTCCTATCAAAGATCTTTTTTTTCTAAAGAAAATTATCAAATTAATCCTAAAGCAATAGGCTCAGTTAGAGCAGGCAATGTCATAGGTGGAGGTGATTATGCTGAGAATAGGTTAATACCTGATTTTATCAGAGCTAATCAGAATGACACTAAAGTAAGGATTAGGAACCCTGGGGCAACAAGACCATGGCAGCATGTATTAGAACCACTTTATGGATATCTTGTAGTAGCTCAAAAACTTTATAAAGAAGGTCCGTCTGAGTCAGATGCATGGAACTTTGGACCTCATGAGAAGGATATTAGGTCAGTATCTGAAGTGGCAGATATGTTTTGCTCTTCATGGGGAGGAGATATTGAATGGATTAAAGATCTATCATCTATTTATCATGAAACACAAAATCTAAGTTTAGACATAACTAAGGCTAAACAAACTTTAGGTTGGACCCCAAAATGGGATCTTGAGAAAACAATAGATAAAGTTGTAGAGTGGTATAAATATGATTTTAGTGGTGGAAATTGTTTAGAAATTTCTAGAAGTCAGATTCTTGAATATATTGATTTAAGATCTTAATTTGTTGAAAGCATGGAATGTTTTGATTACAGTGCTGCTCTTTCTTTAATATGAGAAAATTGAAAATAATTAGATTTAAGAAGTAAATTATGAAAGAAGAATTTCCTAGAGTACCTTATGGTTCTACTGTTCATGGAGAAGAAGAAATTGAAGCTGTTGTTAATGTTTTAAGAACTTCAACACAGATGGGACCAAAGGTTTCTATGTTTGAAGAAAAAATATCCACTTTATTTGAAAAAGATTATGGGGTAATGACAAACTCAGGTTCATCAGCTCTTTATTTGGCAATAGAATCTTTAGGCATTGAAAAGGGCTCAGAAGTTATAACTCCAGCTTTAACCTTTGCTACAACAGTTGCTTGTTTAGTTAAGAATGATCTTGTGCCTTCATTTGTAGATGTTAAAAAAGATACTTACTGTATTGATGAAGCTCAAATTGAGAAAGCTATTTCCACTAAAACTAAAGCTATTCTGGCTCCTGATTTATTAGGAAATTTATGTAATTGGAAAATTATTAAAGATATCGCTGATAAAAATAATTTACTTGTTCTTCACGATTCCGCAGACACTTTAGGTGCCACACTTGATGGTGAGTATCCCGGAAAGTATACAGATCTTTCGATTACAAGTTTTTATGGCTCTCATATTATTAATGGAGCAGGTAATGGTGGAATGCTTTGTACTTCAGATGAAGAAATTCTTAGAAAAACAAAACTCTTAAGATCCTGGGGAAGGGCTTCTTCTATTTTTCAAGATTCAGAATCTATAGAGAATAGATTTAAAGTAAATTTAGAAGGTATTCAATACGATGCTAAATTTGTTTTTGAGGAGTTAGGCTATCAACTTGAACCATCTGAAATAAGTGCGGCCTTTGGTTTAGTGCAACTAGGTAAGTTACAAAAAAATTTAGAAATTAGAAGAAAATATTTTGACCTTCACAATAAATTCTTCATGGATTATTCTGATTTATTTGTACTGCCTAACGAAGCACCTGGTGCTTACACAGGTTGGCTAGCTTACCCGCTTATAGTCAAAGAAAATAACTCTTTTAGCAGAACAGATCTTCAAATATTTTTAGAAGAAAGAAATATTCAAACCAGAGTTATATTTACAGGTAATATATTGAGACAACCAGGGTTTAATAATCTTAATTGTATAGGCAACCCTGATGATTTTGTAAATAGTGACTTCGTAATGAAGGGAGGAATTTTGCTTGCTTGTCATCACGGGTTAAACGAAGAATTAGTTGAACATGTTCACTCTAGTGTAAAACTATTTTTAGATCAGCAATAAAATTATTAATTTATTATGGTTAACTCTATTAATTGTCTTGATTTAAGAAAGACTGTCTTAGATATGGCTTACAATGGCTCCACAGTGCATATAGCTTGTGCTTTTTCTATTATTGAGATTTTAGCGGTAATTTATAGATCTCACTTGAGATATTCTTTTGAAAACCAGAACGATCCTAACAGAGATTTTCTAATATTGAGTAAAGGTCATGGAGTCATGGCTCAGTATGCATGTATGAAAGAATTAGGCTGGCTTAAAGATGAAGATATTAAGAATTATTTCTCTGATGGCACCATTCTAAAAGGATTATCAGATTCAAGAGTGCCAGGTCTTGAAGTTTCCTCTGGATCTCTTGGTCATGGATTATCAGTTGCTACAGGTATAGCTTATGGAGCTGCTTTAAATAAATCTGATCAAAAAATATATGTAATTATTGGAGATGGAGAAGCAAATGAAGGCCCTATATGGGAAGCTATTCAATTTGCAGCGCATCATCATTTATCAAATCTCATGGTAATAGTAGATAAGAATAACTTCCAAGCCATGGGTAAAACTGAAGATATTATTCGTCAAGATAAATTACATTCTCAAATTGAATCTTTTGATTTTGAAGTTCTGAGTATTAACGGTCATGATGAGTGTGCAGTTAATGACGCCATACAAGAGTTATGGAATTCTGATGAAAATAGACCTAAGGCAATAATTGCAAATACTATTAAGGGTAAAGGTATATCTTTTATGGAAGATTCAAATGATTGGCATTATGCTAGGCTTGATGATTCTTTGTATAAAAAAGCTCTCGCAGAAATAGAAGCATCGCGATGAGAGATACATTAGTGGCTTGTATAGAAAAACTAGCTGAAGAGGATAAAAAAGTTCTTTTACTAACTGGAGATCATGGTGGAGCTTTATGGGGAAACTTTAGAGAAAATTTTCCAGAGCAATATATTAATGTAGGAATTGCTGAACAAAATATGGTTGGGGTTGCAGCAGGGTTAAGTAGGCTTGGGTTTAGACCCTTTGTCTATGCTTTAAGTGCTTTCGTGCCAGTAAGAGTATTAGAGCAAATGAAATTAGATGTTTGTCATGATAATTTGCCAGTAGTTTTTTTAGGAGATGGAGCTGGATTTGTTTATAGCCATTTAGGCACTAGCCATCAATCTACAGAAGATATTGCAGTAACTAGAGTGATACCTAATCTTTCTATTTTTTCACCTGCTGATAAAGTAGAGATGAATAACAGCTTAAATTTAGCTTATACCTCCAAGAGTCCAGTTTATTTAAGAATAGGAAAATCAGATGTAGGAGATATACATGAAGATAATCTCTCTTTTAATTTAGGAGATTTAATCAATCTGAAAGAAGGCTCAGGAAAAATTCATTTCATAGCCACAGGCTCCATGGTAAAAAGTGCTATAGAACTAATTAAAGAATTTCCAGAGGCTGGTCTTTCCAGTGCACCAAGCCTTAAACCAATTAACTCTAACGAAATTATAAAGATTTGTAATAATAATGAAGTAGTCTTTACTCTTGAAGAACATTCTATTCTTGGAGGCTTAGGATCTATTGTTGCTGAAATATCTTCATTAGAGTCACCAGTTCATTTATGCAGGATTGGTGTGAATGATAGGTTCTCAGAATTATGTGGAACTTATCACTATTTACTAAAAGAGCATAAGCTAGATATTGATTCAATCAAGGGACAAATTACAAAATTCTTAAATAATAGAATTTAGACTCATTATTATTTCTGGCATTTTTTACAAAAGATACTAGACCTTTGTCCTATTCTTAATTCTTCTAATGGTAAAGAACATTGAAAGCAACTTTTTCCTTTGCGTCCATAAACCATCAATTCTTGCTTAAAGTATCCAGGTTTATTATTTCCTCCTAAAAAATTTCTTAATGTTGTCCCTCCTTGTTCAATGGACTTATGCAATAAATTTCTAATATTTAAGGTGAGATCTTCAAATTTAGATAAAGTAATGACACATGCTTTTTTGGATGGCTTTATTCCAGATAAGAATAATGCCTCATTTGCATATATATTCCCTATTCCAACAACTACTTTTGAATCCATTATAAAATTTTTTATTGGTACTTTTCTTTTTCTCGATTTTTTAAATAAATATTCAGCTGAAAATTCATTACCTAAGGGTTCAGGCCCTAGATTTCTTAAAAGAGGGTGAGATTCAGTAGATTGAGTCCATAAAAAAGAGCCAAAGCGTCTTGGGTCTGTATATCTTAGATAAGATTTATCACCAAAAACTATATCTATATGATCATGTTTATTTGGCTGGATTTCTTTATTAAAAATCCTCAAACATCCAGACATACCAAGATGAATTAATAAAAATCCTTCTTTACTTTCTATGATTAGATACTTCCCCCTTCTTTTTATTGATAAAAAGTAATTCCCAAGGAGTTTATTATTAAGTGTATTGATGGGTACAGGCCATCGGAGACTTTCTTGTCTAACGATTATTTTTTTGATCTTCTTTTGAAGTATGTATGGCTCGATGCCTCTTAAAGTTGTTTCTACTTCAGGAAGTTCAGGCACAATTTAATACATTTGTGCACTTATCATTTCGAGGTCTTTTGGACTTAAAGAGCCTACTGAAGCTTTTAGTCTTAGCATCGCTATAATGTATTCATATCGGGAGCCAGCATAATCTCTTTGAGATGAGTACAGTCTTTTTTGTGCATCTAACAGATCTACAATATTTCTAGTTCCAACTTCGTATCCTAGTTGTGTAGCTTCTAAAGCTGAAGTAGTTGAAGTTAAAGCTTGTTTTCTTGCCTTTACATTTGCCACCTGAGTTTGAACATTGAAATGGTTGGACCTAACTTCTTTAATGGTTGATCTTTCAGTATATAAAGCTTCTTCTTTACTTTTATCATATAGCGCATATGCCTTTCTTCTAGAAGCGCTAATAGCACCTCCACTAAAGAGAGGTAAAGTAACTTGAATAGCATAATTACGATTATCTGACTCTAAACCAGCCTGAGGATTAGGAATAAAACCTCCAAATTTACCTTGGTCACTAGTATTTTTGGTTACTCTACCTACAATATCAATATTAGGAAGATGGGCAGATCCTTTTGATCTTGCTGTATTTTTAGCAGCCTCTCTATTTAGCTTTGCAGCTTTTAGTTGGTAGTTATTTTGTAAGCCTATCTCTACCCACTTATCTCTTTCCAGAGGATTTGGTAATAATATTTCATAATCTTTAGATAAAGGTGAGAGTAAAGGGGTGGCGCCTCCTATTATTGCTGAAAGAGATTCTTTTGCATAATCTAATTGAGCTTCACTTGCTATTCTAGATACAATTGATAAATCATATGCAGCTTGAGTTTCATGCAGTTCAGTGACCGCAGCTAGCCCTACTTCAAATCTTTTTTTGGCTAAATCTTTTTGACGCTCTATAGCTTTCTCTTCTGCTTTTGCTGTATTTAAATTATCAATGGCATTTAAAACATTAAAATAACTTGTGGCAATTCTTATCATGCTTTCTTGTTGTTGATACGCAAAATTAGCAGCAGCTTGTTCCGATAGAGCTTTACCCTGTTTAAATTGAAACCATTTATCAAGTCTAAATAAAGGCTGAGATATTGATCCAACATAATTATTAGAGTTATATTCATCAAGTTTTTCTTCTTCTAATCTATACTCATTCCATGTAGTTGTTCCAGTTACTTGCAATGTAGGAAGAAGCCCTGAAATACCTAATGCCTTAGATTCTTTGTTAGCTCTATAAGTTGCTTCTGAACTCTTGAGTAATGGGTCATTTAGAAGAGCAAGTTCATATATATCCATAAGATGCTCAGCCCAGATAAAGCTTGAAGAAAAGATTAAGTAAATAGATAAGAGTAATTTCTTTTTAGATTCAATATGTCTATACATTTTTCTTCCTCAAGATTAGGTGTATTAGTAAAGTATAACACCTAGTGTATATCTATGCCTAATTTATAATAAAATCTATCTCTATAATATGATATTGTTAGGACTTATTATATTTAAAATAGGAATAAACTAAGTGGTAACTTCAATAAAAAAGACAAATATTCACCAAGTACCCTCAGGGGTTGACGAAGATACTTCTGACCCTATATCTGGCTCAAAGAAAATTTATGTTCAAGGAAGTCGCCCAGATATAAAGGTGGCTATGAGAGAGATTGACCAGACTGATACACTTACATCTGAAGGTTCAGAAGAAAACCCTTCTCTATTAGTTTATGACACATCAGGACCCTATACAGATCCAGATAAAAAAGTAGATCTCACCAAAGGGTTAGACCCTATTCGTCTGCCTTGGATAGAGAGAAGAGGCGATACAGAGTTATTACAGACTAGGTCCTCATCTTTTGCTAAAGATCAAGCAAATGATATAGATCTCCATAGGTTAACTTTTCCTAATATCCCTTACCCAAGGATAGCTAATAAGGGAGCTAATGTAACTCAAATGCATTATGCAAAGAAAGGAATTATAACTTCTGAAATGGAATATATAGCTATAAGAGAAAATCAGGGGTTAGCAGAAGCAAAAGATAAAGGGCTGCTAGTAGATAGACATCCAGGACAATCTTTTGGCTTACCAATTCCAGATGAGATTACACCAGAATTTGTTAGAGATGAAGTGGCAAAAGGTAGAGCAATTATTCCTTCTAATATAAATCATCCTGAATCTGAACCTATGATTATAGGAAGAAATTTTAAGATTAAAGTAAATGCGAATATTGGTAATTCAGCGGTGACTTCTTCTATAGAAGAAGAGGTGCATAAGATGACTTGGTCAACCAGGTGGGGAGGGGATACTGTCATGGACTTATCAACGGGAAAAAATATACACCAAACTCGAGAGTGGATTATTAGAAATTCTTGTGTGCCTATTGGAACAGTACCTATTTATCAAGCACTAGAAAAAGTTGGAGGAGTTGCAGAAGATTTGTCTTGGGCCATATATAGAGATACTTTAATAGAGCAAGCAGAACAGGGTGTAGATTATTTTACTATTCATGCAGGGGTTCTTTTAAGGTATATACCTTTATCTGCAAAAAGACTGACAGGGATTGTTTCGCGCGGAGGTTCCATACTTGCAAAATGGTGTTTATCTCATCATAAAGAGAATTTCTTATATACAAATTTTGAAGAAATATGTGAAATTATGAAAGCCTATGATGTTTCTTTTTCATTAGGTGATGGTCTTAGACCAGGCTCTATCTCTGATGCAAATGATGATGCTCAATTTGCTGAGCTCGAAACATTAGGAGAGCTAACAAAGATCGCTTGGAAGCATGATGTTCAGACAATGATAGAAGGTCCAGGGCATGTTTCTATGCAAATGATTAAAGAAAATATGGATAAGCAATTAGACATATGTGATGAGGCGCCATTCTATACATTAGGACCTCTTACAACCGATATAGCACCTGGATATGATCATATTACTTCAGCTATTGGAGCTGCCATGATAGGTTGGTATGGCTGTGCCATGCTTTGTTATGTGACTCCTAAAGAACATCTAGGGTTGCCTAATAAAGAAGATGTAAAAGAGGGGCTAATAGCTTATAGGATAGCAGCACATGCAGGAGATTTAGCTAAGGGTCATCCAGCTTCACAATTAAGGGATAATACTCTATCTAAAGCAAGATTCGAGTTTAGATGGGAAGATCAATTTAATCTTGGATTAGATCCAGATACAGCAAGATCTTATCACGATGAGACTTTGCCAAAGGATTCAGCAAAAGTAGCGCATTTTTGTTCAATGTGTGGTCCTAAGTTTTGTTCAATGAAAATAACTCAAGAAGTGAGAGAGTACGCAGCAAAAAATGAATCGATTATAATTGCTGAAAATAAAGAAGTAGAAAAGGGTCTAATAGATAAATCAAATGAATTTAAGACTAAAGGATCAAAGATCTATCAAGAAGTTTAATAATAAATAGAGGAAATATTATGACAATTAAAGTAGGAGATAAATTACCATCAGTAACATTAACAATTCTAGGAGATTCTGGTCCACAACCTGTCTCCATAGATGACCTATGTTCTGGAAAAAAAGTTGTTTTATTTGCAGTCCCAGGAGCTTTTACACCTACCTGCAGTATGCAACATGTTCCTGGTTTTGTAGATAAGGCATCTGCTTTTAAAGATAAGAATATTGATACCGTGGCTTGTATTTCCGTTAATGATCCTTTTGTTATGGGTGCTTGGGGTAAAGATAGATCTGTTGGCGATAGTGTAATGATGTTGGCAGATGGTAATGGTGAATTTACTGCAGCAATAGGTTTAGAGATGGATGGTTCAGGATTTGGTTTAGGTACAAGATCACAACGTTACGCAATGGTCATAGATGATGGAGTGGTGACTTTATTGAATGTAGAATCAGGTCCTGGTCTAGATGTGAGTTCGGCTGAAAGTATTTTAGCATCACTATAGATTGTGATAACCCCAGTCTACGACATAGGGCAGATCTGTGATCTAGATAGATGGGAATCTTTTCAGGAAGGGCAACCTCATGATCTTTTTAAGAGATTAAGGGAAGAAGCTCCAGTATATTGGCATGAGGAAAGTTTAGATTTTGAACCAGGATTTTGGGCTTTAACCAAACACCAAGATATTATTCAAGTTTCAAAAGATCCTTCTACTTTTTCTTCTGCTTTAGGAGGGCATTTAATGACTATGGGAGATCCTAAACAAGTTGATCCTTCAGCTGTAGCAGCAGTTATAGGTAACATGATAGGTATGGATCCTCCTGAGCATCAGGTTTATAGAAAGATGGTTTCACCTGGGTTTAGCCCTAAAATTATTAGAGATATGGAAGAGGGTATACGAAATAAATGTAGAAATTTAATATCAGAAGTTAAGGATAAAAAAGAATTTAACTTTGTAACAGAGATAGCAGAACAACTTCCCTTATGGGTTCTTTCAGAGATGATGGGTATCAAAGAAGCTGATAGAGCTAAGGTTAGAGATTTAGTTAATGAGTTGACGGACGCTTCTATCCAACAAGATCCTGAAAAACAAGCTCAAGTCTGGCTCAATTATATGGAACTTTTCAAAATGGGAAGAGATATGATTGAAGAAAGACGAAAGAATCCAACTGAAGATTTAATGAGTGTAGTAGCTAACTCAGAAGTAAAAGGAGAAGGTCTTCCACCAGAATTACTTGATGGATTTTTTTTATTAATGGTTATAGCTGGAAATGAAACAACACGCAATACTATCACTGGCGGTCTTATAGCGTTATCAGAAAACCCTGCTCAAAAAGAGAAGCTACTCAATGATTCTCTTTTATTTGCTAACGCAGCAGATGAAATGTTGAGATGGGTTAGTCCTGTTATTTACTTTAGAAGAACAGCAACAAAAGATACTCAAATTGGAGAGCAGTTAATATCTAAAGGAGATAAAGTAGTTATGTGGTATGGAGCAGCTAATAGAGATGAAGATATATTTGAAGAGGCCCATAAGTTTAAGGTAGATAGAAGGAATGCTAAACAGCACATTGCTTTTGGGGCTGGAGAACATCTTTGTTTAGGAAATCGTCTGGGCCATATGCAGATAAAGATCCTTTTTGAAGAATTACTTACAGCTTATCCAAATATTAAGGTTATTTCTGAACCAACTAGAATTCCCTCCAATTTTTTGGATAGTATTTCTCATTTGCAGGTACAAATATAGGAGATATATATGTTAACTAAAGCTGATGATTATCCCATTCATCAATTGTCTTTACCTGTTTCAGAAGTCGGAACAGAAAGGAATTTTTATGATAGATATTTTTTTAATGGTTATTCTAAAGATGGAAAAGTTTTTTTTGCTGTTGCGTTATGTGTTTATCCTAATTTAAATATTATGGATGGAGCATTTACTGTTTCTCATAATGGAACACAACATAATTGCCGTTCCTCAAGAATACTAAACCAAGAAAGGCTAGATACTAAGGTCGGATCTCTTGAAGTACAGGTTATAGAGCCTTTAAAAAAGTTAAGAGTTATTCTTAATGATAAAGAAGCTGGAATATCGGCAGATCTGAATTTTGAATCAAAGTTCGAAGCTATGCAGGAACCTAAAATGAACCTAACTAATGGTCCAAGAGTTGTGATGGATACAACTAGATTAACTCAACAAGGTTCTTGGAATGGAAGTATTGATATTAAAAAGGAAAAGATAAATTTTACAACTAAAGATAATTATGGGACACGTGATCGGTCTTGGGGAGTTAGGCCTGTGGGAGCTTATGATAGTCAGCCAGTTATGCCGTTTAAGATGCCACAATTTTACTGGTTATGGGCTCCATTACATTTTCCTGATTTTTCTACTCACACTTATTTTGTTGATGATGAGAAGGGAAAACTAGTGACAGGCCATTCAGTAGTTCAAGGTGCCGGATATACAGATATTGAGATTCTAACTAGTCCAGAGAAGCTAGTTGTTTATAAGCCCGGAACTAGAAGAATAAAGTCAGCAGAATTTCGGACTTCTAAAGATGATGGAACTGAAATAAAGATTGGAATTGAAACGTATAATTTAATTTTTATGTGTGGAATAGGTTATATGCATCCAGACTGGGGAGCTGGTCATTATAAGGGTGAGAATGAAACAACTTATGACACCTATGACTTAAGCGAAGATCCTCAAGATCCTCCTTTTCTGCATGTACAGGCATTTTGTAAAACTACTTATGAAAGCAAAAATAAAGTTGTAGAAGGAGTGGGAATCTTAGAACAATTATTACTAGGAGCTCATGAACCAAGTGGCTTTAAAGATTTATTAGATAGTCCCAATTAATATAGATGCAAACTTTTCAGGAAGATTTAGCTGATAAATTTGCAGTTTATTTTACAGGATTAAGAAAACAGCCTTTAGGCTGTAAATCTATACAAAGGATTTTTGGAGGGGCTTCTAGAGAAACTTATAGAATAATTCTTGAAGAAGATGATGGTGGAGAAGTCAACTTGATCCTTAGAATGATTCAAGAGAGTTCATTAATAGACACTAATCAAGAAGTGGAATACGAAGCATATTCCTTATTCCAAAATACTAATGTTCCAGTTCCAGAATTGATAAAGATGGAGCAATCATCTAAATATTTAGGAAAACCCTTCATAATTATGTCAGAAATAGAAGGGCAGGCAGCTAGTCCTTTTGATAAAGAATCTTATAAACCTTATCAGGAAGAAATAGGAGTACAGTTTTGGACTATACTTGCCAATATAACAAATTTTGATATATCTAAAATCAACTCTGATTCACATATATCGATGATTCAAGAAGATCAGAATTGGAAACAGCAATTAGATTATTGGGTGAAAGTTATAAGAGAAGACTCTATTGGTGTTGAGCCTATATTAGAAATGGCAATCAGGTATCTATATAAAAATAATCCTAAAGATTCTCATCAATTGGTATTAGTGCATGGAGATTATAGGAGCGGTAATTTTCTTTTTAAAGAAAATATAATTACTGGCATATTAGACTGGGAAATGACTCATTTAGGAGACCCCTTAGAAGATTTAGCTTGGGCTCTATCTTCAATTTGGTGTTGGGAAGAAAAAAATAGACCAGCATATCTCGTAGAGAGAAATAGCGCGTTAGATATTTGGGAAGATGCTACAGGTTTAACTATTGATGAAGATTCTCTTTTTTGGTGGGAGTTATTTTCTTGTGTAAAAGGATTGGCTATATGGATTTCAGCTGGTCATGAGTTTCAGAGTGGTAGAAATATAGATCCCATAAATTTATTTTCAGCATGGATGCCAGGAGATATTCATTCCCAGGCCATACTAGATTTAATGGAAACTCGGGTCAGTTACTTATGAAGCCGTCTATAGACCAAAGTTTAATTGTTCTCGCTCAAGAGCTTTCCGAGAGAGTAGCTCCTTTGATTGATAATGAATACGAATTATCTCGATTGAAAGCATGGAGTGCTTTGTTGCTTATTGCTTCTAGTATTAACGATGATTCAGCTGATTATTTACTTACAGAAAATAAGAAGATAGAGAATTTGATAGAAAAATATAGAATTTTTCTACAGGAAAATAAATTTTTTAAAATTTACAATTTGAATCTTAATAAGGAAGACACTAGCATCAAAATAAGTTCTTTAAAAAAGATAAATGAGAACTTGAGAACTTGCTTTACTGCAGCACATACTTTGTTTGAAGAGGAAGAAAATATTCAGGCCTTGAAAGATTCTTGGGAAGTTTTGTCAACAATGCAAATGAACCAAGGTGTTAATAGACTAGTACCTCTTCTACAAGTTAATAAAGATTAGAAAGAAAAGTTAATTATTTTAGCTAGTCCACTGGACTAAGGAAATAAAGCCCCATAATCCCATAGCTAGCGGAGTGAAATATAAAACTGGTAAAGCTGCATTCGAGACACCTTTAATTTTAGTTTTAATTTTCTGCATGATTTTTTATATTATTTTAAGATTAAACAAATTTTATTATATCATTATAATTTATACATTACTATAGTTTCTATGAATATATTGAAATAATCCTTTAAAAGGGCGAATATATTAAAATGAGTTTAGAAATATTTAGTAAAAAGTTCGTTGCTTTAGTGATACTTTCCCTAACGATAGGAGGGTTAACTTATGCTGAATCCACTGAAGTAGTTGGGGAAGATCTTAGAAATGCTCAGATGTTTATGAAGCTTTTAGGTGTTCAATCTTCACAAGAAAAAGATGTTCAGAAGATACTTTTAAAATCCATGAAGAAGAGGGCAAAAGCTTATAAAAAAATGAGGAGAGTAAATGGTCGTCCAGGTGAAGCCTTTGAAGATTTAAAAAAGATTCAAAAGAGAGAAAGAAAAAGATTAAAATCTATATTAAGTCCAACTCAATTATCTTTATATGATGGGCAAATAAAAAAGAATAGAGCAACATTCTTTGGTAAGTCTTCAAAAGCAGTTCCTGGTGTCATGGGTGGCCAAGGGGGTGGTTACCGAAACGAGGATAAGACAAGTGATTAATTTTCATTAATAATTAAATCCGCGATAGCAATTCCATTTTCACCTCTAACAGCATATAAAAGATAGAATTTCTAATTTTCTTTTAAATAGCAGGACCCCTAAGTTGATTGATAGGAATATTGATAGTAATTTCTTAATTTGTTATTGATCAACTCAGGTACTTTAATTAAAGAAGGCCCCTAAACATTTAAACCTATCTCATTAGAAAGATTAGGAGGTATTATTAAACCATTATCCCAGCGGTTAATTTTTATTTTCAATTTACTTTCCTCACTATAACAGGCTGATAGCATCGAAATTATTAAACACAGTAAAACTAATTTAATAAATTTAATATAATTCATTTGATTTTAATCAGAACTCATTCTTCTAGTTGTATAATAAACAAAAACCAAAATGGTTAAACAATATAACGCAGATTCCATTCAAGTTTTATCAGGCCTAGACCCAGTAAAAAAAAGACCTGGTATGTATACCGATACTTCTCGCCCTAACCATTTAATTCTGGAAGTAGTTGATAATTCTGTAGATGAAGCTTTGGCAGGACACGCTTCTGAAATTAACGTTGAAATACATAAAGACGGATCTATTTCAGTTTCAGATAATGGAAGAGGTATGCCAGTAGATATCCATCCTGAAGAAGGTGTACCAGGAATAGAGTTAATTTTTTGTAGATTACATGCTGGAGCTAAATTTTCAGATAAAGATTACTTATTTTCTGGTGGACTTCATGGTGTCGGAGTTTCTGTGGTCAATGCTTTGTCTTCTTGGCTTAAAGCAGAGGTTAGAAGAGATGGTGTGAAATATGCTATTAGTTTTAAAAATAGTGATAAATCGACCGAGTTACATGAGGTAGATAAAGTAGGTCAAAGAAATACAGGTACTATGGTCTCTTTTTTACCTAATCCTCAGTATTTTGACACAAAAAAGGTTTCTATCTCTCAATTAGTAGCTGCCTTGAGAGCCAAGGCAGTTCTTTCACCTGGTTTAACTATAAAATTTAAAGATGAAGAAAGTGGGCTAAAAAAAACTTGGTGTTATGTAGATGGCCTAAGTGCTTATCTAAGCACTCTTAATAAAGATTATACTTCCATACCAGTTGAACCATTTGAGGGAGATTTTTTGAATGATGAAGGAGGTCTTAGTTGGGCTTTACAATGGATAGAAGACAATGAAGAACCAGTGGCAGAAAGCTATGTGAATTTAATCCCCACTCTGCATGGTGGAACACATGTAAATGGATTAAAGAATGGATTGAATGAAGCATTAAAAGAATTTTGTGAATTTAGAAATTTAATTCCTAGAGGAGTAAGATTGACATCAGATGATGTTTGGAAAAATTGTAGTTATATTGTTTCTGGTAAATTGAAAGATGCTCAATTTACAGGTCAAACAAAAGAAAAGCTCACCTCAAAAGAATTTACAAGTTTTGTGCAAGGCATTATTAAAGATGCTTTTAGTTTATGGCTGAATCAACATACAGATGAAGCAGAAAAGATAGCCCTTTTGAGTATATCTAATGCTCAAGCTAGGCAGAAATCTTCAAAGAAAGCAGATAGGAAAAAAATTACTTCTGGACCATCTCTTCCAGGAAAATTATCAGATTGTACAAACCCAGATGTAGAAAAAGGAGAATTATTTCTTGTTGAAGGAGATTCTGCAGGTGGATCTGCAAAGCAAGCTAGAGATAGAACTTTTCAAGCAGTTATGCCTTTAGGCGGTAAAATTCTTAACACATGGGAAGTAGATACAGCTGATATTTTTAGCTCACAAGAAGTAAGTGATATAGCTATAGCTCTTGGAGTTGAACCTAAAAACTCTAATTTAGAGTCTCTAAGATATGGAAAAATTTGTATTTTAGCGGATGCTGATTCAGATGGTTTGCATATAGCAACTTTATTATGTGCTCTTTTCCTGAAACATTTTCAAGCCTTAGTTGAAAATGGTCATATTTATGTGGCCATGCCACCTTTATATAGAATTGACCAAGGCAAGGAGGTTAGATATGCTCTAGATGATTCTGAAAAGGAAGTTTTGGTGAATGAACTTAAAAATTCTAATAAGAAATCTAAGATTGAAATACAGAGATTTAAAGGCTTAGGTGAAATGAATCCTTCTCAACTAAGAGAAACAACAATGCGACCTGGTTCCAGGCGCTTAGTTCAATTGACTATGGAGCCTGGCGATAAAACGAATAAAATAATGGACATGCTATTGTCTAAGAAGAGAGCATCAGATCGAAAAAAATGGATAGAAAATAAAGGAAATTTAGCAAATGTCTGATTTAGAAAAAATAGCTTTAAGTGATTTCACAGAAAAGGCATATCTTGACTATTCTATGTACGTCATCCTGGATAGAGCTTTACCTAATATTGGAGATGGACTTAAACCAGTGCAACGAAGGATTGTCTATGCAATGTCGGAGCTTGGTCTAAAAGCTAGTGCAAAATATAAGAAGAGTGCGAGAACCATAGGAGAGGTAATAGGTAAATTTCATCCTCATGGTGATGCCGCAGTATATGAAGCAATGGTTTTACTGTCCCAATCTTTTACAACTAGATATCCTTTGATAGAAGGTCAGGGCAATTGGGGGTCTTTAGATGATCCAAAATCATTTGCAGCAATGAGGTATACCGAGTGCAGATTATCTTCTTTTACTCAAAGTTTACTGCAAGAATTAGGACAAGGCACAGCAGATTGGTCAGGTAATTTTGATGGAACTTTACTAGAACCAAAAATATTACCAGCCAGGTTACCTAATATTTTATTAAATGGTACAACTGGCATAGCTGTTGGCATGGCAACAGATATACCTCCACATAATATTTTGGAAGTGGTCAAAGCAGCTATTGGTTTATTAGAAAAATCTTCTATGTCCATTGAAGAGTTGTGTGAGCTAATACCTGCTCCAGATTTTCCCACAAATGCTGAAATAATTTCTACAAAAGCAGAGCTATTAGAAATGTATTCTACTGGACGTGGAAGTATTAAAATGAGATCAACATTCAAACCTGAGGATGGAGAAATAGTTATTGATACATTGCCACATCAAACTTCAAGTTCTAAAATTCTGGAGCAAATTGCAGCGCAAATAGAATCAAAAAAATTACCCATGATCGTAGATCTTAGAGATGAAAGTGATGAGGCAAATCCCGTGCGTATTGTTTTGGTTCCAAGATCTAACCGGGTCGATAAAAATGCTGTTATGAATCACTTATTTGCAACTACTGATTTACAAAAAAACTTTAGAGTAAATATGAATATCATAGGTCTTAATGGTAAGCCAAAAGTAATGGATTTAAAATCGTTGCTTAAGGAATGGTTAGCTTTTAGACAAAATACTGTAACAAGACGCCTTCAATACAGGTTGGATTGGGTGATGGATAGGTTGCATATCCTCGAAGGTCTTATGATAGCCTTCCTTAATCTAGATGAGGTCATTCATATAATTAGAACAAAAGATAACCCAAAAGCAGCCTTAAGGAAAAAATTTAAACTCAGTGACATTCAAGTAGATTCTATTTTAGAGATAAGACTTCGTCAGTTAGCTAAGTTAGAGGAAGAAAAGATAAGAATAGAAGAAGATTCACTGAAAGAGGAAAGGAAGAAATTAGAAAAAATATTAAATTCAAAAGCAAGGCTTAAAACTCTTGTAAAAAAAGAATTACAAGAAGATGCAGAATTATATGGTGATAAACGCAAGAGTCCTCTAGTAGAGCGTGGTGAAGCAGTTGCATTTAATGAAACTGAGCTTTTAACATCTGATCCGGTGACTATAGTTTTGTCTGAGAGGGGTTGGGTAAGAGTAGCTAAAGGACATGATATTGATGTTGAATCACTTAAATTTCGAGAAGGCGATGCTTTTCTTTCATGCGTAAAAGGTAGACTTAATCAGAATGCCATATTCATAGATTCCGAAGGAAAATCTTATACTTTACCTTCTCATACTTTACCTTCTGCAAGGGGTCAAGGAGAGCCTTTGTCAGGAACACTGAATATGTCTTCAGGTGCTTCATTTGCAGGAGTTTTGTCAGGAAAGGAAGATGCAAAAGCTATCTTAGCAAGTGACGCAGGTTATGGCTTTATTGCTGTTCTTGGAGATCTTCAAACTAAAAATAAATCAGGAAAATCTGCTTTAAGAATTAAAGAAGGTACCAAAGTTTTAAGTCCTCAAATGATAGATAATGCTAATGATTTGGTTGCAGCTATAAGTAATGAAGGAAGAATGCTCGTTTTTCCTATATCTGAGTTACCCGAACTTTCTAAAGGTAAAGGTAATAAGATTATAGGTATTTCAAAGAAGAAGTATTTATCAGGAGAAGAAAATTTATCATTCATAGCAGTTCTTGGAGAAGGAAGGGAATTGAAATTAAATAGTGGCAAGAGACATTTCACTATAAAGAATAAAGATCTACAGAATTTTATTGGACAAAGAGGTAGGAGAGGCAACATGCTACCAAAAGGGTTAAGAAATGTTGAATCAGTAGAAGTTATAACATTAAAGAAAGAGAAAGTTGGGGAGGAAGAGAAAGTTGACTAGTAAGACAACTTTATTAATATCAGGCTTAACTTTTCCTGAAGGTCCTAGGTGGCATGATAATAAACTTTATTTTTCTGATTTCTTTACTCATAAAGTAATGTCGGTTGATTTAGCAGGAAACCTTGAAACTATCGTAGAATTAAATGATCAACCTTCAGGCTTGGGATGGTTACCTGATGGCTCTCTTATGATTGTTTCGATGATCGAGAGAAAGCTTCTTCTATTTTCAGAAGGCAATCTTAGTGAATTAGCTGATTGTTCTAATTTAGCTTCATTTCACTGCAATGATATGGTCGTTGATGTTTCGGGTAATGCATATATAGGAAACTTTGGTTTTGATATGTCAGCTGGACAAGATTTGACAGCAACAAATATGATTTTAGTAAGACCTGGAGAGGAACCTTGTGTAGCTGCCGATGAACTTTTCTTTCCAAATGGAACAGTTATATCTCCTGATGCAAAGACATTAATTGTAGGAGAAACCTATGCTGCTCGTCTAACAGCATTTGATATCAATCCAGATGCTACTTTATCTAATAGGAGGGTCTGGGCTGATTTATCAAAAATAAGAAAAGATTATTTCCCAGTTCCAGATGGAATGTGCCTAGATGAAGAGGGAGCAATATGGGTTGCTTCTCCAACAACCAATGAGGTTATAAGGTTAAAAGAGGGAGGAGAAATACTTAATTCTGTAAAAGTTAAAAGCAATGCATATGCTTGCATGTTAGGCGGAGAGGATCGTAAAACTTTATTTATTTGTACTTCAAGTGGAACAGATGAAGATTCTTGTAAAGAAGATAAAGCGGGATGCATAGAAATCATAAAAGTTAATTCTCCAGGTGTAGGTAGTCCCTAGTTTCTATTATTTTTTATTTCCAGAGGAAATTAATCAAGAGGATATAAATGGAAGGCGCAGAGTTTGATGTAATCATATTAGGTTGCGGTGCAAGTGGAATGATTGCGGCTATAGCTGCTCATGAAAAAGGTTTAAAGGTAGGAATTTTTGAAAAAGAATCAGTCGTAGGCGGAACTGCAGCTATTTCAGGTGGGATAATTTGGGCTCCAATGAATACCCATATGAAAGATGCTGATATTTATGATAGCAAGGAAAATGCTCTGAATTATTTTATGTCTTTATCTCAAGGTGATATAGATCCCGAATTATTAAATGCTTTTATTGAAAATTGCTCTGAAGCTATTTCTTTTTTAGAAGAGACTACGCCAGCTTCTCTTTCAATATTATCAGGTTATCCAGATTATTATCTCGATAGACCAGGTTCTATTTCAGGAGGAGGGAGAGCTCTTGATAATGCTTTATTTAGTTTCTTAGAGTTAGGAGATTGGAAAACTAAAGTAAGAAGTAATGAGCCTTCTTTAGCTATGACACTTTCCGAAACTCCTTTAGGGGGTGGAACAGGTCTGATAGATCAAGAGGTTATGATCAAAAGACAAGAATCTGAAAGCCGTGGAATGGGTCAAGCATTGATAGGCGCTTTGTTGAAAGGTTGTTTAGATAGAGGCATAGAGCCATTTATAGAAGCTAAGGCATTGAAGTTAATAATAGATGGAGACTCTGTTATAGGGGCGGATATTGAAATTAATAAAGAAGTTCAAAAAATTAAAGCTTCAAGGGGGGTTATCATTGCTACTGGAGGTTTTGAATGGAATGAAGGTTTGGTTTCTGCTTTTCTTAGAGGTCCAATGACCCATCCAGCTTCACCTCCTTCTAACACTGGAGATGGATTAATAATGGCGCAAGAAGTTGGAGCTTCATTAGATAATATGACTAGCGCTTGGTGGACACCAGTGCTAGCTTTACCTGAAAGTTCTTGGGAAGATGGTAATCAAAGATCTTCGCCTGTATTAATGGAAAGAACTTTACCCCATTCAATTATAATTAATGATGAAGGCAATAGGTTTTGTAATGAGGCCACTAATTATTCTGCTTTAGCGGGAGCATTTCAAAGTTTTGACCCAAAATCTTATTCTTATAGTAATCTTCCAGCTTGGATAATTTTCGATTCATCTTATCGGTCAAATTATATAGTAGGTAATTCATTGCCAGGAACTAAAACTCCTGACTGGATGTTAGAAGATGATACTTTAGAGGGATTAGAAGAAAAAATTGGTATAGAAAAAGGAAATCTCTCTAATACGGTAAATAACTTTAATATCTATGTTGAAGGGGGAGAAGATTTAGATTTTTCACGAGGAAATAGTGAGTATGATTATTTTTATGGCGATCGTTCTTTAGAAGGCATTTCATCTACTTTAGGAAAGATAGAAGTAGGGCCTTTTTATGCAGTGGAATTAAAGATGGGGTGTTTAGGGACGAATGGAGGTCCTAAGACAAATAAATATGGTCAAGTTTTGTCAGTACGGGGAGATGAAATTCCAGGTTTATATGCTGTAGGAAATGCAATGGCTGGTGCCACAGGATCTGTCTATGCTGGGGCGGGAGGAACGTTAGGACCCGCACTGACATTTGGCTATATAGCAGGAATGCATTGTGCTGGAATAAATAAATGAAAGGAGGTTGAATAGTATGAGTGTATTAGAAAAATTTAGTCTTAAAGGTCAAGTTGCAGTTGTTACTGGAGCTGGAAAAGGCATAGGAAGAGGAATATCCTTATCTTTAGCAGAAGCGGGGGCAGATATAGCCATAGCATCTAGGAATGAAGTAGATCTAAATACTTTGGCTTTGGAAATAGAATCTTTAGGCAGAAAGGCTTTAGTTATTCCAACAGATGTAACCATCAAAGATCAGTTAAACCATTTAGCTTCTAGCACTATCCAGGAGTTAGGTGCTATTAATATATGGGTTAATAATGCGGGTGGACTTCCAGATGCAACACCTAGATATATGACAAGAACTTCCGAAGCTGAATTCGATGCGCAGATAGATCTAAATTTTAAAGCTGTCTGGAATGGCTGTGTAATTGCCGCTCAGAATATGTCAGAAGCAGGCGGTTCTATTATTAATATTTCTTCAGCAACATCTAAAAATATGGGACCTAATCCTAAGAATGGACCATATGGAGCTTCTAAATCTGCGGTAAACAGCATGACAGCTTCTTTTTCTCAAGAGTTAGCTCCAAAAATAAGAGTTAATGCTATTGCTCCTGGGCCAGTTCCAACTGACAATTTTAATGAATCGGTAGGAGTTCACTCAGAAGAAGAGACAAAAGCCCTAATGAGTATGATGAATCTTCCTTTAAAAAGACTTGGAACTCCAGAAGATATAGGAGCAGCCGTAGTATTTATGGCATCATCAGCATCAGATTGGATCACTGGCCAGTGTCTTTTTGTTGATGGGGGTATGTAGTTAGTTGTAATTTATATAATTATTTAAAGTATGGGTATCATTCCACTCCATCTTCAGCGGGATCGCCAGCTTCAGTATCGACGATATTTAATATAGATAGAATTTTTTCTTGGATTTCCTCAGTCAGAAGAGCTAATACTTCTGTAGAGGATAAATTTTCTTCAAGTTGTTCTATTTTAGAAGCGCCTAAAATTATAGTACTTACATTCTTATTTAAAAGACACCATGCTAGAGCAAGTTTGGTCATAGATACGTCTAGTTCATCTGCTATTTCCTTTAGTTTTTTTACTACATCTAGTCTGATTTTTCCTCTTTCTGACTCCATTACTCTCTTCTGCAGCCATTCATATCCTTTTAGAGTAGCTCTTGATCCTTGAGGGACTCCTTCAAGATATTTACCTGTTAAAACACCAGAAGCCAAAGGAGACCATATGGTAGTACCTAAGCCATAATCTTTATAAAGAGATTGATATTCTTCTTCAAACCTCTTTCTATCAAGCATATTATATTGGGGCTGTTCCATAGAAGGGGCTGATAAATGGTTCTTATGGGCAAAATCATAGGCTTCTTTAATTTGTTCAGCTGACCATTCAGATGTGCCCCAATAAAGAACTTTACCTTGAGTGATAAGGTTATGCATAGCCCAAACTGTTTCTTCAATAGGCGTTCTAGGATCAGGCCTATGACAGAAATATAAATCTAGGTAGTCAACTTGTAACCTTTCCATGGCTTGATGACAAGCTTCTGTTACGTGCTTTCTACTTAATCCCTTTTGAGTGGGAAGCGCACCAAAATTAGGTATTCTTCCGAACATAACTTTTGAAGAAACACAGTAACTGTCACGAGGTTTATTTAATTTTCTTAGTGCTTTACCCATAACTATTTCAGATTCACCAGCTTCATAAGCTTCAGCATTATCAAAAAAGTTAATACCCGCATCAAAGCAAATAGCAAACATTCTTTCTGCTAACCTCGTATCTACTTGATGATTAAAAGTTACCCATGAGCCAAACGATAGTTCAGAAAGTCTTAATCCTGATTTACCTAAATTTCTGTATTTCATTTATGTCTTCTTATTTTTTAATATAGTTTTAAGAAAAAAAAAGGAGCCAAGGCTCCTTTTTTTATTTTCTTTCTTTAGAAATTGTATCCTAAAGTAATACCCATGGTTCTAGGAGCATTTGTCATACCTTCAGTAAAATTAGTCTGAAAAGTAAAAGGTGTTCCAAAAGAGAAACCTGCACTATAAGGATTGGATAAGAAGGCCAACTCTTGCTCGTCTAAAAGGTTTTTTACCCAGATAGTTGCTTCAAACATACCATTATCTGAAGTATATCCAGTCAGTAGATTAACAGTATTTAGTTCGCCTATTTCTCCTCCAGGAACAAGTCTATCAGTCCGTTCTCCTGCCATAGACCAAATTAGTCTTGCAAAGTAATTTCCTGCGCTATAGTCAGCCCAAAAATTTACTGTATCTTCAGGTGCGCTCGAAGCATTTTGGCCCGCAATACTTCCTGTAGCTGTAAGCAGTCCAACGTATGTTGGATCATTTACAGGACCTATAGTGCCAGAATCATATTCCACAGTGACGCTCGCCAATGAACCACCCAACGTTAATGAATCGCTTACTACGTAAGCCCACTCCATTTCAAAACCTTCAGCAGTTGCATCTGCATTGAATGCAAGACCACCTTGCATATTGACCATGCTTTGAGTAGCTCTATCAAAGACAGTGATGTTATCTGCTTTACCTTGATAACCATCAAATTCAGTTTCAAAATAAGATGCATTTAACATAAGTTTTCCATCCATGAGTATGCTTTTAACACCTATTTCCATTAAATCACTCTCTTCATCTTGATAAACAAGCAACGATGGATCTAAGGCAGTAGGGGTTATAGTAAGACCACCAGGTCTAAAACCACTGTCTAAGCTGACGTAGACCATCACATCCTCATTGAGGTTGTGCATAATCTTAAAGCTTTCTGTAGTTGATTCATTTGAACCATAAGCATCTGCATCAGCTATGGCATCTAAAGTACACATTCCAAGCCCACACAAGTAAGCCATACCCATATTAGTGTAGAGTGTTGTGAGGTCAGTTGTTTGCTTTTTAAAGAAATCCATTTCTTGATCTCTAACCCCAACTTGGATAGCTGTAGAATCTGTAATATTAAACTTCACATTAGCGAAGAAAGCATTAGTTTGTCTAGCTAGAGGTATGATGGTGTCAACTTGAAAAAAAAGATGAGGGTAAGACGCACCCAATATATTAGCTTGAAAACCTGTAGTATCTACAGTAGCTAAAGTAAAGGTGTCCGTGTTATTAGTGTACGCTCCAACAACGTATTCAATTTTTCCACCAGGATCATTTGCAATACGAATTTCTCCATGTTTAGTTTCAGACGCTGTAGTTACTCGTTGATAATATCCCCCAGGGTAAAATTTACCAAAATCTCTATCAATAATAGTATCAGAGAGATTCTCTTTATCTGAACCAATTAAAGTTAAAGTATGACCAGCTAAGGAGTAATTTATAGTAAGTGTTGTTCTATCTAAATCATTTTCATCCATAGCTAATCCACTATGAATAGCAATTCCATCTTCCATACTTACAGTTCCAATGGGGCCTCCATAATATTGGCGATTATAGGAAGGTACTTTTATTCCAGCAGCTGCAGGTGAAAATTGAGATAAGAATCCTTTGGTTTGGGCAACTGCGCCTGGTGCAGATCCAGCTGATCCAGCTACGGGTCTTGGTTGGGTGTGAGAGATGTTAGCTTTTTCATAAACCAGTTGCATATCCAAGGCATCTGTTGGAGCAAATGTAAATGACAATCTTTGACTGTCAATTTTTTTATTCTCTCTTTGCCCTGTCGTTACATTAAAAATTTCATGCCCATCATGTTCATTGACTACTCCAGCAAATCTCATAGCAAGGCTACTGGTAAGAGGAATGTTTACGCCTGTTTTAATCAAAGTTCCACTATTATCTGCTATTGAAGTTTCAACATAACCACTCATTGCATCAGCAATTTCAGCTGACTTGGTATAGATATGAATAGCTCCTCCAGGAGAAGTAACACCTTGAAGCGTTCCTTGCGCACCTTTTAAAACTTCTATTCGCTCTATGTCATATAGTTCAAAGAAAGCTTCACCCGGTCTTACAGGTACTTCATTGACATAATTTTGTGCTAAGGCTACTCCTGACCAATCGGGGTCAGTAAAAAGACCTCTGATTGAGACTGCTTTGCGACGGGTATCGTACTCATTAAAGGTGGTTCCAGCAATAAGGCTACCTATTTCACTAAAATCGCGTATTTGGAAGTCTTCCATCACGCTAGCAGTTAGAGCATTAACAGTAGCAGGAACATCTTGAACGTTTTCAGATCTTTTTTGTGCAGTTACTACAATCTCTTCTAACTCTGCTGTATATAAAGAGCTTCCACTTATTAGTAAAACTAATATTAATATATGTTTAATTGAATTCATTTTTTCTCCCCAGTAAATTAAATACCTTTAATAAAAAAGGTTTTTTTAAAAATAATATCTTAATATTACACTTTTTCAAGAAATTGACCATTTTTTCATTTATTGGCATAAAACTGTCAATATGTTCAATTTTTAATCAACTTAGTTATATGCTAGTGATGGCATTTTTTTACAAACTTCATTAAATTCATTTATGGTTTTGGCTATGATCTTGTCTACAGATTCAATGTTATCTATTAGACCTACTGACTGACCAGCTAGAGCAGGAGCAGCATTCATATTTCCACCAAAATATAGATCTTTAATCTTAGCCATTGCTGACATTTCCATAAATCCAGCCTCATAAATTGGTTTTGTAAAATCAGTTTTTAAGGCTCTTATACATGGTTTGGATTTCTTGTTAAGAATCCAGGTCCCTTGTTCATCTGAATTGAGAATAAAATTTTTAAAATTATCGTGCACAGGACTTTCTTTCGAAGAAACAAATCTGGTGCCCATTTGAATGCCCTCAGCTCCAGCTGCAAAGGCTGCAGCCATACCTATTCCATTCACTATGCCTCCGGCAGCAATCATTGGAAGATCTGTATGTCTCCGAATAGACTGCAATAGAACACTGAGACCTACTTCTTCAGGATTTTTAAATCCTCCTCCTTCTGTGCCTTCTACCACAAGACCATCAACTCCTGCATTAGCGGCTTTCATTGCTCCAGCAAGGTTTGGTACTGCATGAAAAACATTGATACCCGCATCTTTTAAGACATGAATGTATTTTGAAGGATCACCTGCTGAAGTCGTGACAAACTTTATTTTTTGTTCTATAACAAGATCAACCATGCTTTCATCTTTTAAAAATAAGAGCGGTAGGTTGACCCCAAAAGGTTTGTCGGTCATTGTTGCCATTGCTTTAATTTCTGCTTTGCAGTTCTCAACCTCACCTGAAGAGGTTTCTATAACTCCAAAACCACCAGCATTTGAAACGGCAGACGCAAGTTGACTCCTAGCTATCCATCCCATAGGAGCTTGAATAATTGGATATTTACATCCTAGTATCTCTGTGACTCTATTCATAATTTAAGGCAGTACAATAATTCCTTCACCAGGATTTATATTCCCGCTAACAATTTCTTCGTATGTTTGAATAAATTGATCTAGACCATAGATCTCTTTGATTTTCATCCACTTAAGGCTTTGTTCTGCTCTGGCATTCATGAAAGTTGAAGTTTTTTTGTTATAACCCTCAGTTCCCCAATCATTATTTCTTTTTTGAATATGTGCAGGAGCAAAAAAGAATTCTGTTCTGTCTTGTAATTCTGCTTGTGCTAGAGCATCTTCTACTGAAGTTCCTTTATCCCAATGTGTCATGCCAACAGTTAGACATTTCAGCATGTTAACTCCTAGAGAACTCTGCAGAGTTGAAAGAATTTCTCTGTTGCCAGCCATGTCTACCATCACTGATTGGTTACTATTATTGATTTTTTCTAGTTCTTTATAAGAAATAACTTCATCGTAACAGTCTAGATTCTCTAGAAACTGAGTATTATTTGATGAAGTTAATCCCACTACTTTCGGAGTATCTTCTTTCTCAGCTAAACCTTGAGCCAGTCCTATAGCAGTTTTGCTGGATGCGCTTATGATAATTATTTGAGAAGCTCCTTCATACGATTGCTCTTCTAGCGCATCACACAAACAAAATGCAGTGATGTGCAAAGGGAACAGCAGAGCTCTGATGTTATCCATAGATCTATCATAATTTTCTTCACCATTAAGTCTTGTATAGTTGTTATAAACAGGAGGTAGATCTTTACGATGCTCTTTTCCATCCATAAAACTTTGATCAGAAACTTTAATTGGGCTCAAAACCAAATGATTGGCTGGAGGAAAGTAACCAAAAATCCTTTCGTCAACCTTAAGGTGTTCATTATTAGATTTAACAATTTCGGCAAAGCCCCACATTGGGATACATCCCCATTCATTATTAGAATCCTCTGAGGGAGGAAAAAATTGCCAGTAACCAATGGTGTCACCTGCAACACCATAAGTAACATTATTTGCTGTGAAAGAAAATTTTTCTATTTTGGCAAGAACTTCGCTTTCTCCAATATGATCGCCCTGTTCTTTTGAAACAATTCGGGTTTTGTTAAGGTCAGTTTTAAGAGTTTGTAATTCGTTCATATTTTTTTAGTTATTCTTTTGTCTTGTAGAAAGAAAAAACATTGCCAGTAAGATAATAGTTACATAAGGAGCTATAACATGACCGGGAGTTGGTCCATTAGAGTATTCCCCTGCAGCAATCAGATCTCCTGTCATTATGGGATATAAAAAAGTCCTGGTTCCCCATTCGAGAATCCAAAATAAATACATTAAAGGTATTAATGATCTGTAACGAAAGATCACAATCCAGCAAACCGCACAGAATATGAGCTGCGCCAATCCCCAAATAGAAAAGAACATATATATAAGTGGCATAGGATCTGGATCGCCGGTTAACACCTTCAAATTAGCTATGCCATGCATGCCATATTCTTCAAATAACATATGAATGATAGAGCGCCAAGTCATTAGGCATACAAAAACAATAAAGAACCACATCGCGATCTTGGCACCTTGATAGTTATTGTTAGCTTCTAATGGGAGGATTGTATTAAGCATAAATATCTTCACTATTTGTTTCAATATTCAGTTGACCTTCGAGCCCCGCAATTCTATGTTGAGCACTTTTTATGTAGTCAGGATTGGAAATCATTTCCAACATAGCTTTTCTGCTAGGGTACATAGCTATTGCCACTGAATCCCATAGATCTTCAACTTCTCCTAACATAAGTCTTGTTACTCTTCCTCCATAAATGCCTTTACCTCCTACTTTTTGTAGATGTTCAACCACTTCTCTTCCATAAATTGCGTAGGCTTCTGCACCAGTAAGATTAGTCTCCCTTTTATCTGGATATGAAGCTTTTTCTTTAAATTTTAAAAGATTGATCATAAAAATAGGCTCATCATAACCTTCTTCAAGAAAATCCTTCATTTGTTTTTCATTAGGCATCACTGCGTTTTTTACTATCATAATATTATTTCCTAATTAACTTGATTTATAAAATTTATGAGAATTTCAGATAATTCTTTAGGTCGGGTCCATTGGTAAAAATGTCCTCCTCCAATATGAGGTGCACTTTTAGCGTTAGGGCACATTTCTAAAACATCCTGTTCTATACCGTTTGTAACAGGATCGTCTCCTGCAAACACACTCAAGAAAGGTTTTTGCCATGTACCAAAAAAATCTCTCGCCTTTTTTTGCTCTTCTAAGGATTGATCAGGAATAATAGGTACATGGCTAGGCATAGCTCTCGGACCCATTTTGTAACTTGGGTCAGGGAATGGGGCATCGTAAGCTTTAGCTAAATCAGATTTAAAAGGCGATGAACCGCTAATGCTCAGCATAACGAAAATATAATTTAAAATGGTCGAAATAATTGAATTTTTACCCATTTGCTGTGACATCATAAAACCAGTTGGCAAGTCTACTGTATCCCAACAGAATTTTTGCCAATACATGAATTTCAATCCAGGATGTGTCTTTCCGCTGTCCATTTCTCTGACTTGTTTTGCCATAGAAAAAGGAGTCAATTTTAAGTTACTTTCTCTGAAGGCTTTTATTTCTTCAATAACTTCTTCTGGTGCTTCTGGGTTATAAGGCAGCCCAGTATTGCCCATTGAAACTTTTGTAAATCTTTCAGGTTCTCTAGCTACCATTCGGAGACCTATTAAGCCACCCCAATCTTGGCCAAAGAAAGTTAAGTCTTGGAAATTATTAGCAACAAGCCAATCAACCATCCAATCCACTTGGTTTTGATAGCTATAATCATCCCTAGAAGCTGGCTTGTCAGATTTTCCATATCCTGGAAGATCAGGCGCAATAACTCTAATTCCAGCTTGTGTTAAAAAAGGAATCATTTTTGAATACAAGTAACTCCATACTGGCTGACCATGCATAACCAAGAGGATAGGGCTATCTCTAGGCCCTTGATCAATGTGATGAATCCTTAAATCACTTCCATCTTCAGTTTTTATGGTGGTGTAATGAGGTTCAAATGGGTAGTTAACTAGATGCTTAAATCTGTCATCAGGGGTTCTAAGTATTTTCATTTTTCAATCTTTTATAATTATTGTAGGAGTAATTCGCAACCAGTGCCTTGAAAGACATTAGAAATTTTTTTTTGATCATCTTGATTAAGAGATTGGTACTCCTCAATAATCCATCTCAGACATTTACCTTGGTAATTAAAAGTTTGTTGATGCCATTGGCAATTGTCGATTTTTGCTTCCCACGTTTTATCTTTATTTTCTAAAGCTTTTGCATTTTCCAATAAGGCTGGCGCATAAACTCGTCCTATTTCTGAAAGTAATGCTTGAAGACTATCAGGTAGAGACCCTATTTCAAGCCAATCATTTTCTTTTGGATCTAGCCCACTTTGGTCTTCCATGGTATTTACCCAAGCAATAGTTCTTGGTGAAATTTCATGTGCTATTTTTCTTGAAGTTGGATCAAAACCTATTAATTGAGTTAATTGCCCATAAATCGCAAAATCTGAAGAACTAGGCCTATATCCTAATAAGAAGGGAAATGATGCAAAGTGCTTTTCCATGATACTTAGAAAGCGTTTATAACTAGATTCAATAATTGGGGCAGTAGTTTCATTAGAGCCCACGACCCATAATCGATCAATTTGTCTTGGTCCAATATAGTCTTTAAATTTTTTCCAAATTTCTTCAGTTAAAGTGACGTTATTGTTAAGTGGTAGAAGTTTAGCTGCATTTTCTGCATCTTCTTTGAGATGCCATCGATAATGAAACATGTATTTAGTAACCCACTCATCACCAAAATCTTCCAGCAAGAAGTTAATAAATTTTACTGCAGGATCATTAGGTATAACACTTCTTCCTGCCACTTCATTTTCTAGTCGTCTTATGATGGGTGTGGAGTCTGTAACTGCCTTTATATTGCCAGCTTCGTCTGGAAGCAAGAAAGTAGGCAATAAGCCTGGTGAAGGCTTTTCTATATTCATTTGATCCAATATATTATTGGGATCGCCCCAAATAATAGTATGAGGAATATGACGGTAACGTAATAGAGCTACCATTTTTCGGGTGTAGGGAGATGGAGGAGCACCTATTAGTTTTAAAGGTCTTGGAAGAGTCATAATTTTATACTAAACTATTGACATATATTATGTCAATATGACAAAGTGTTACTTATGACATTCCAAGATAATCAAGAAGAAAATATAGATGGTCGGTTACTAAGAAGTCAGCAGTCGCATCAAGTAATCTGTGATGCAATGTTGTCTTTAATCCAAGAAGGGATCCTTATACCTACCGCTCAACAAGTTGCAGATCGTGCTCAGGTAGCAATTCGAACTGTGTTTAGACGATTTAAAGATATGGAAAGTTTATTTGAGACAATTCATCAAAAAGAAGTTGTTAAACATAGAAGGTATTTTTTAGATTTTGATGAGAGTTTAAAACTGGACAAGCGACTTTCTCTTTTAATTAAAATGCATTCAAAGGTATATGAGGATATGAACTTTATGATCAAAGCTACTAAAGCTATGATGTGGCGTTATAAAGTACTAGAGACAAATTATAAGCAATCTCAATTAGATTTAAAAAAACATCTTCAATATTATCTACCAGAATTATTAAAGCAAGATGAAGAGTCTCAACAATTAATTGAATTAATTCTTTCATTTGAATCTTGGGAAAGACTAAGGGAGTTGCAGGGCATGAGTAAAAAAAAGGCTATCGAAGTTATAAGATTTCAAGTGGAAAAATTATTAGATTTAAAGACTCCATAATATTAAGTTAAGAAAATATGTTTATGAAAAAAATACTTATTACTTTAGGCCTAGTTATCATTGTCGGTTTTATTATCTCAAGAATTCCAGCAGTAGAAGATAGGATTGTTATAATGGGGGTAGCTAGTAATTCTGTTCAAACTAGCAGTTTACCGGAAGAGGATGCACTCACAGCGGTCGTTTGTGGATCACGATCCCCCATACCTAGTGAAGGAAGAGCAGAAGCGTGCGTTATGGTGAGGGCAGGAGAAAATATCTACCTTGTCGACACAGGAAATGGCAGCGCAGTGAACTTAAGGAAATGGAATATCCCCTTTAATAAGATAAAATCAGTCCTTTTTACGCATTTACATTCAGACCATATCTCTGATTTAGCAGATATCCACTTAGCGTCATGGATAGTGCAGAAAAGAACTAATAAATTAAAAGTTTATGGGCCCGAAGGCGTAGAGCTAGTTACTCAAGGGTTTGAATCTGCTTATGGACCAGATTATTTTTTTAGGAATTCACATCATGGAGATGAAATAGCTCCTTTAGATGTTGTTGGCTTTGACCCTCAAACTATAGATTTAAATAACCCAGTTATTGTTAATGAAGAAGGTCTGACGATTACTGCCTTTGAAGTACTCCATGATCCAGTTAAGCCAGCTCTAGGATATCGTTTTGATTATAAGGGCCGATCTTTGGTGGTCAGCGGAGATACTTCTTATAGCGAGAACATCATTAAATATTCAGAAGATGTTGATGTTCTTTTGCACGATGCACAGTCTAATTATTTGGTCAGGATGATTCAGTCTTTTGCTTTAAAGCAAGGAGCAACGATGAGAGCAAAAATTATGGATGATATTACTACTTATCATACAACCCCATTGGAAGCTGCTGAGATAGCCAATAAGGCTAATGCAAAACATCTTGTTTTTTACCATCTAACCCCTGCGCCTAGAAACACAATCATGGAAAGAATATTTCTCAGAGGAGTTAATGATGTTAGAGAGGATTGGACGCTTTCAAAAGATGGGACGATGATAGTTCTACCTATTGATAGTGATAAGATCAGTATAACTAGTATCGATTAATAATTAGAAAGAGCCTTATCAAGTCTGCTTAAACCTTCATGTATATCAGATGTTGAGATATTTAATGCGGGAGCAAGCCTTAACGTAGAAGGGCCAGCAGTAACAGCTATCAACCCTTCTTGATAGCAAGCATCTAAAAGATTATTGGCAGAATCAATTCTAGTGAGATCACACCCAATCCAAAGTCCAGCAGATCTAATATTAGTAAAACAATTATGTTTATTTGATAAGTTTTCTAATCCTTGAACTAATATTTCTTCTTTTTCTAAAACTCCAGCTAGCAGAGAAGGTTGTCTGATTAAATTTATAACTCTTTGAGCTACTGCGCATGCAATTGGATTTCCACCAAATGTACTGCCATGGGATCCTGGTTCAAGGCACTTAGCTATATGCGCTTTTGTTATTGTGGCTCCTATAGGAATCCCTCCACCTAAACCTTTAGCAGACGAAAGAATATCAGGCTCAATTCCATATTTCATGTAAGCAAAGAGATGACCTGTTCTTCCTACGCCACTTTGGATTTCATCAAAGATTAGAAGAGCACCTTGTTGGTTGCATAGTTCTTTTAAGCCTTTTAAGAACTCTTGATCAGCAAGTTTAATACCCGATTCTCCTTGTATTGGTTCTATAATTACCGCGGTTGTTTCTTTATCAATGGAATTTTTTGCTTCTTCTAGGTTATTAAACTCAACACATACAATTCCCTCAGGGATTGGACTAAAACCTTCTCTGTGTTTGTTTGATCCCCCTAAAGCAATATTAAGAAGACTCCTCCCATGAAAAGAATTTGTAAAAGATACAATCTTATTTCTTTTTTCTCCAATGGAATGTTGATATTTTCTAGCCAATTTAACAGCTACTTCGTTTGCTTCAGAACCAGAATTAGAAAAGAAGGCATTATCAGCAAACGTTAATTCGACCAATGTATTCGCAAGTTCGATAGTTGGTTTATTAACAAGATAATTACTTGTATGCCATAACAAAGAAGATTGTTCATGTAGAGCTTCAACTAATTCAGGATGAGCATGACCAAGTGAATTAACAGCAATTCCTCCTCCAAGATCAATATATTCTTTTCCATTTACATCCCATACTCTTGACCCTAATCCTCTTATAGGAATAAAATTTGCAGGGGAGTAATTAGGAAACATTCCTTCTTTATATTCTGACATAACCAAATTATTTAATTTATTCACTGTATTTAATGTGTATAAGTTTAATATTCTTTGATCATTCTATGTAACAATTATTTATGATTGATTTAAAAATAGATAAGAGAAAAAATATTTATACAATTCTTTTACAACCTAATCGATCTATTTCTTGGAAAAATAATCTTATTTTTTTTTCAATAATTTCATTTACTTGTTTAATGATAGCTATTTTATTTGCTATCGTTGGGGCGCCATATATTCTCCCATTTGCTGGATTAGAGATCCTATTAGTTGGTGGTTGTGTTTATTTAGTAGCCAATAAAGTTAAGAAAAATGAAATAATTATTTTAACTCCTCATAAATTAATTATCCATAGAGGAAGTTATAATAGACGGGAAGTTAAGGAGTATTTTCGTTTGTGGGCTCAAGTTGAAATAGAAAAACCTATTCATCCTTGGTACCCTCTTCACATTCTGATTGCTTCAAAGGGAGAAAAAGTGCCAATTGGAGATTTTCTAACTGAAGAAGAAAAATTTGAGTTGATAGAAAGGATGGAAGAAATTATTCTTCATTTTAGATCTTTGGAATTTAGTTAATCAGGATAGTAAATATTATAATTAGATCAATGAATACTGAAATATTACCAGAAGGCTACAAGAGGTTAGATATCATACAACCCCATATAGAAAAATTAGGTCCGGGTTACTACAAAAGAGATGAAGATGGAGCGTTTATTTTTGCATTCTATGTAAAACCTGAAAATTGTAATAAAGCTGGGTCAGCTCATGGAGGTATGCTAATGGCAATAGCTGATTACACTCTTGCTTCAACCATAATGGAACATAAAGGAAGCCAAGTTACTACTATTAGTTTTCACTCTGAGTTTATTACACCTGCATTGGTGGGTGATTTATTAGAAATAAAAGCTAATAGGACCAAACTAGGCTCATCATTAGGGTTTTCTGAAGGTAATATTAAAGTTGGAGATAAAGTTATAATGAATTTTGGTGGAGTAATAAAAAAATTAGATAAGAAATGAATAAAGATATAGATATAGTTATATATGGAGCTACAGGCTTTACTGGAAGGTTGTGTGCTAAGTATTTATCTGAGAATTATGATAGTAAGGAAGTGAAATGGGCTATAGCTGGAAGGAACTTAGAGAAACTTGAAGAACTTAATAAAGAACTAAGCTTGAATGTAGAAATCTTAATAGCTGACTCTGAAGATCAAGAAGCTTTGGATGTTATTACTGCAAGATCTAAAGTTATTCTATCTACCGCAGGTCCTTTTCATAGATATAGTTCTAAGTTAGTGGCCTCATGTGTAAAAAATAGAAGTCACTATACAGACATAACTGGAGAAAATTTTTGGGTTAAAGGATTAATAGATTTGCATCATGAGAATGCAGCAGAAAAAGGCATAAGGATTGTCCCGTCTTGTGGTTATGATTCTTTACCTTCAGATCTAGGAACCTTTTTTGCAGTGCAAAGAATGAATAAGCCTGTGAAACGAGTTGAATCTTTTCATACAGGGCAAGGAGGAGCTTCAGGAGGAACAATAGAAACAATGTTTTCTATGGGAGACTTAAAGTTAGGTAAAGAAATGCAAGATAAGTTTTTGCTTAATCCACCTAATTCTATTAGTGAAAGACAGAAAGAGCTGACCTCAGATAGTGTTGGAATTAGGAAGGATAAAGATATAAATTCTTGGTCGGGTCCATTTATTATGGCAATGGCTAATACAAGAGTGGTACGCAGAAGTGCAGCATTATTTTCAGAAAGGCAATTGGGTTATGGTAAAGATTTTACTTATGTAGAGAAAGCATTTTATAAGTCTCCGTTTAATGCAATTTTAGTTTCTATAACTACTCTACTTGCAGGAATAATCTTGTTTACTCCTTTGAGAAAATTATTAAGACCTTTATTTCCAAAACCTGGTCAAGGACCAAGTGAGGAGGTAATGCAGAACGGATTCTTTGATTGTTTATTATTAGTAGAGTCTGAAGATGGAGATAAGGCGGTTTATAGAATGCATGGCAAAGGGGATCCTGGGTATAGAGTCACTTCAAAGTTCGTATGTGAAAGTGCAATTGCATTAACAGGAGATCATAATAAGTTGCCTGGTGGAGAGGGGTATGGAGGAATATTGACACCAGCTTCAGCATTTGGAGAAGTTTTGGTTGAGAGACTTGTAAAATCTGGAATAACCTTTGAGGGACCTCTCACTATTAGTGACTAAATTTTAAAGTTAGGTAGTTCTTTCTTAATTAGTATTTTTTTTAGTCTAGCTCTAACTGGGATACCTTGTTTATATTTTGGATAGGCTTCACCTTGAATTAAAGGTAATAAATATTCTCGGCAAGCTTTGGTAATATTAAATCCATCTTTTGTAATATATTTTTTTGGCAATTTCTTCTCTTTATTTGCTATTTTATTTAATGGTGCTTTAGATATTTTCCATGTATATTTTTTACCTTTTCCTCTCACTATAATAGGCATGACTCCTGAATCACCATTTTCAGCGTATTTAACTGCATATTTTCCAACACTGTAAGCTTGTTCTAAATCTACAATAGAAGCGATATGTCTTGCGGATCTTTGGAGATAATCTGCAACAGCCCAATGAAATTTATATCCTAGTGAATCTTTAATTAGATTGGCCAAGAATGGTGCTACACCTCCAAGTTGCTTATGTCCAAATGCGTCTTTGGTTTTAGCCTCTGCAAGAAATTTACCGTTTTTATATTGAGCACCTTCAGAAGTTACTATTACACAATACCCTTCTTTATTTACTGTCTTCTTCACTGATTTAAGGAAGGTAGATTTATGGAATGGTATTTCTGGAAAAATAATTAAGTGAGGAGGATCTCCTTTTACTTGAGAAGCTAAACCTGAAGAAGCAGCTATCCATCCAGCATGCCTGCCCATGACTTCAAGTATAAAAACTTTCGTAGAGGTTTCTGCCATACTAGCAACATCCAGTCCTGCTTCTATTGTAGAAATTGCAACATATTTAGCTACCGAACCAAAGCCAGGAGAATTATCTGTATACGCTAGATCGTTATCAACAGTTTTAGGAATTCCTATGCATTGAACGAACCAGCCCAATTGAGCCGTGATTTCTGAAATTTTATTAACAGTGTCTTGAGAATCACCGCCGCCGTTATAGAAAAAGTATCCTATATTATGTTTTTTAAAGACCTCTACTAATCTAGAGTACTCGTTTTCTTGATCTTTAAATTCCTTAAGTTTATGTCTACAAGAGCCAAAAGCTCCACCTGGAGTATAGATTAGTTTATTTATTTCTTTTGAATTTTCTTTGCTAATATCGAAGAGTTCTTCTCTCAATACCCCAAGAATACCATTCTTCGCAGCGTAGATTTTATTTATCTTGTTTGACCTTAGCGCAGTTTCTATAACCCCGGCCGCTGTAGCATTGATTACTGAGGTTACTCCTCCTGATTGAGCGTAGATAGCATTTTTTTTATTCATTAATGCGCATGGTACTCAAAACTTGATTCAGTGTGAATGAAGAAGTTTAGTTATAATTAATTTAGTGAGTAAAGAAAAAATACATATTCTAGGAATTTGTGGAACTTTCATGGGAAGTTTAGCTCTATTGGCTAGAGAAAAAAATTACCAAGTAAGTGGTTGTGATGAGAATGTTTATCCGCCTATGTCAGAATTATTAATTAATCAGGGAGTGGATTTAATTGAAGGATATGATGTAAAAGATCTTCCTAAAGCAGATACTTATATCATAGGAAATGCTCTTTCTAGAGGAAATCCATTAGTTGAACATCTGCTTGATGGAAATAAAACAATTGTTTCTGGACCGGAATGGATTTCTAAAAATATACTCGCTGAAAGGAAAGTTTTAGCTATTTCTGGGACTCATGGTAAAACAACTGTCACATCAATATCGGCATGGATTTTAGATTATATGGAAATAGACGCTGGGTTCTTGATTGCCGGAAAACCAAAAAATTTTGAATTATCTGCACGAATCGGGAGTAACGAAATTTTTGTAATAGAGGCTGATGAATATGATACGGCTTTCTTTGATAAGAGAGCTAAATTTATTCATTATAAGCCAGAAGTTTTAGTAGTTAATAACATGGAATTTGACCATAGTGATATTTATCAAGATATTGAGTCTATTCAAACTCAGTTTCATCATTTGATACGGACTATTCCTTCCAAAGGAAAAATAATATTCCCAGATGACGATCCGAATATAGAAGGATCTTTATCAAAAGGGTGCTGGTCAAAAAAGATACCCTATGGTAATAAATTAACATCAGATTGGAAAATGAAAATAATTCAAGATGACTTCTCTGCTTTTGAGGTAATTCATGAAGGTATCTCAAATAAGGTTTCTTGGGACTTAATTGGAGAACATAATTCTCAAAATGCTATGGCATCTATTATTGCTTGCTATGAATTAGGTGTCAGAGTTGAAGATTCTTGTGAAGCTCTTTCTAATTTTAGAGGGGTTAGTAGAAGATTAGACTTAATTTATGAGGACAATAATGTAAAGATTTTTGATGACTTTGCTCATCATCCGACAGCTATTAAAAAGACTATAGCAGGTTTAAAATTCAAGTTTCCTAATTCTAGGATTCTAGCTCTTATTGAATTGCGTTCAAATACTATGAAAAGTGGTTTACATGATTTAGCTCTTAAGGAATCAACCTTGGATGCAGATAAAATATTTTGGAAGAGTAAAGACCAAGAACAAGAGAAGAAACTTATTAAGATAGATTCTACGAAATCTCATAGAATTAGGGACGATGATCAGTTTATTGATGAATTTATTAAGGAGCTAAAGCAGGGGGATGTAGTGGTATTAATGTCAAATGGTAATTTTTTATCTTTAGGGAAGAGAATAGTAAATAAACTAAAGTAACTTTGGTTATGTGTGGCAGGTATACTCTAAGAAATTATATTAAAGCTGAGGAGCAGTTCAATTGCGAGTTAAGTAGATCAAGAAATAATATAGCTCCTGGCCAAAATATTTTAACCATTACAGATGTAGCTCAATTTATTAAATGGGGATTTACACCTTATTGGGCAGATAAACCTTTCAATATAATTAATGCTAGATCAGAGACTTTTGACACTAAGCCTTCTTTTAAGAATGCTGGTAGATGTTTGATACCTTCAGATGGCTGGTATGAATGGAAAAAAGAAAGTGATAAAAAAGTTCCTTACTTTCATCATTTAGAGGATCAGGTATTTTGTTTTGCCGGTGTTTTTGGTGGTTTTAGAGGAGAAATGGGATGTGCAATCCTCACTATGGAAGCACCTGTAAATCTATATGATATTCATGAAAGAGCGCCTGTTATAATTGAAAAAGGAAGATATAAGGATTGGTTAGAAGGAAATTTAGATGATATATATTCATCTGTAGTTTATGAGAGAGTAAAATATTATCCTGTCTCAGATAGAGTAAATAACCCTCAGTTTGATGATAATGAATGTTTCAAAAAAGTAGATTAAGAGTAAAAAAATTATGTATTCCACGATGAAAGAAGTGAGAGAAGAAATAGATCTAATCGATAAAGAATTGGTTTTAATCTTGGCAAAAAGGCAGAAATGTATAGAGTCGGCTGCATTAATCAAGAATGACAAAAATAAAATTATTGATAAAGAAAGAATTGAAGATGTTATCGATAAAGTTAAGTCTTTCTCTGGAGAGTGCGGACTCTCTTTAGATATAGCAGAACCTCTTTGGCGAAAGTTAATATCTTTGTCTATTGATCATGAGTTCGAAGAGTTCTCTATAATATCAAATAATAACAATTAGATGATTAGACTAATTGGTATATTTAGTGCGTTTTTTTTTACGGCATGCACTCAGGAAGAATTATCCAACCCATTTGAGCTAGCAAAAAATAGTCTGATAATTGACACACATATAGATGCTCCGCATAAATTAAATCTACTTAATAAACAAGGTAAACAAATACATAATCTTGCTGATTTTACGGAAACTCAGTTTGATTATCCAAAGGCAATATCTGGTGGTTTGAACATTGCTTTCATGTCAATCTACTTACCTTCGGAGACACAAATAAATGGAACATCTTTCCAAGAAGCTAATCAACTGATTGATTTGATGGAAGATGTTGTTACTTTAAATCCTGAAAAGTTTATTTTAATTAAAGCAACTGAGAATTTAGATTCTTTGATTAATAGCCGAAGAATTGGGTTAGCTTTGGGCATGGAAAATGGAGCCCCCATTGGAGGTATCTTAGAAAGAGTAAAATTTTTTTATGATAGGGGCATTCGATACATAACTCTTACGCATTCTAAAGCTAATCATATTAGTGATTCTTCCTATGATCCTATTCATTTATGGAATGGTTTGAGTAGTTTTGGAAAAGAATTAATTATAGAGATGAATAAGGTAGGAATTATGGTAGATATTTCTCATGTTAGTGATGAAGCTTTTTTTCAGGCAATAGAAATAAGCGAGGTTCCCGTAATAGCAAGCCATTCATCTCTACGCTATTTTACACCAGACTTCGAAAGAAATATGAGCGATGCTATGTTAATAAAACTCGCAGAAAAGGGTGGTGTAGTTCAGATAAATTTTGGAAGTACTTTTATATTAGGGAAAGCAAGAGATTATTCTAATGAGATGAAAGCATATTTGATCGAAGAGTTGGGCGAAGGTTTTCTTTCTTATTCTATTGAAGATCAAAATGAAGTTAGAAAAAAATTTATAGAACTTAAAGGGCCTCCACCATTCGCTGAAGTTAGTGACGTATTAGATCATATAGATAGAGCTATAAAATTAGTAGGCGTAGATCATGTTGGTTTAGGATCAGATTTTGATGGAGTTGGTGATTCGCTGCCCGTAGGCTTAAAGGATGTTTCTATGTACCCAAATTTAATACAAGGTATGTTAGATAGAGGTTACTTAGAAAAAGACATAAGAAAAATATTGGGGGGTAATATAAAAAGAGTTTGGAGGTCTACAGAAGAGTATGCAAAAAATGCCGGATAAATTAATAGAAATACCTGTTTTCCCTTTGAATACAAATGTTCTTCCTGAAGGCCTTATGCCACTTCAAATCTTTGAGACTCGTTATATTGATATGGTTAAATTCTGCATGAAATCTAATTTAGGTTTTATAGTTCTTTTAGATGAATACAAGGTGATAGATGATAAATCTAATCCTAAGTTTTCAAATTTAGGCACTTATGTAGAGATTATTGATTTTGATAAATTAGATAATGGCCTTTTAGGTATTACTGTAAAAGGGAGATTTAGAACGAGGATACTAAATTCTTATATCCAAGCCGATGGCCTTCATATTGGGGATGTTGAAAAGCTCTCTGAAGAAAATTCTTCAGAATTACAAGATCAATTTAAAAATATTTGGCAGGTTTTAAAAGAAATTTCTGATCATCCAGAAATAAAAAAAATGAAAATAGAAATAGATTTTAGTTCCTCTTCAAGTGTTATTTACAACCTAGGGAGTCTTCTTCCTCTTTCTTCAGGCGATAAACAACAAATATTAGAAGCTTCATCTGATATAGAAAGATTGCAATTGCTTGATCAATTAATAGTTAAGTTTGGAGGTGGCTAAGATTCTATTCAGGATCTCCAAGCTTAAGAAGTTGTTTACCTTTATTTTTTCCTGTGTATAAACGTTGCAAGGTTTTAGGTGCATTTTCTAGTCCTTCTTGGATATCTTCTTTATAGATAATTTTTCCTTCATTTACCCAGCTTTTCATTTCTTCAATTGCCTCAGGATATTTTTCTAAAAAATCTGTGACTATGAAGCCTTCCATTTTTGCTCTCATAAAAATTAATGACATGTAATTAGTCGGGCCTGGAGGTAATGTTTTTTCATTATATCTAGAAATTGCTCCACATAAGACTATCCTAGCATTCAAGCAAAGTTTAGTTAGGGCTGCATCTAAAAAATCCCCTCCAACATTGTCAAAAACTACATTTACTCCTTTTGGGCAAACTTCTCTAATAGCATGACGCATGTTTGCTTCTTTATAATCTATAGCAGCATTAAAATTAACTTCTTCTGTTAACCATCTACATTTTTCTGCTCCTCCAGCAATTCCAATTACTTCACACTCTTTTATTTTAGCTATTTGTCCAGCTATAGAACCAGTCGATCCAGCTGCTCCGGAAATAAGTACAGTATCACCTGCAATTGGTTTACCAATTTCTAATAAACCAAAGTAAGCAGTCATTCCTGTTATGCCAAATATACTTAAAGGGGTCGTAATAGGAATATCTGATGGTACTTTTTTTGCTCTCAATAATCCTGTGCCATCTGTTATGGCATAGTCTTGCCAACCAAATGTTCCTTCTACGATATCGCCTTCTTTGAAACTAGAGTTTCTGGATTCAATAACCTGGGCTACAGAGCCTGCTCTCATAACTTCTCCTATTTGCACAGGAGGGACATAACTTTTTCTATCTTCCATCCAGCCTCTTTGTGCTGGATCAAAACTTAGGTATAGGTTTTTAACTAGAAACTCCCCATCTTGAATTTGTTTTATTTCTACTTCTTCTTTCCAAGTGAAGTTTTCTTCTCCCACCATACCATCTGGTCTCTTGGTCAAAACCCATTGTCTATTTTTTAAATTAGATCTTGTCATTTCTTTGTAATTTATAAATTATCCTTGTCGCCAATTTCCATGAAAACCATGAGGTATCCTATGAGGTAATTTTGCTTTGCCTATTGGACCATCAGAAACATTTTGAGCATCTAGGACCATCAAATCTGAGGTATTTTCAGCTCCATTATATGCAGTGGCAATTAGGTAACCTTCTCCTTCATTTGCTTCATTAGATTTTGGTACGAAGACAGGTTCTCCCACCGCATCTAAATTAGTTAAAGAATAAAACTCTTTTTTTCCAGTTTGGTGATCCATGTGGGCAATAGAATTAAGACTTATTTCTGGAGGATGATCTCCTATGCCTGCAGCATAATAACCATGCCTATAATTTTGCATAGCAAATCTTTCATCAAATCTAGGGAATTCTCCCATCTCATCATCTTTGTAAGATTTTTTGATGTTACTAGAGTTAGATTCTAAATCTATTTCCCATCTATTTAATCTTGCTTCGGCATTTTGTCTCTCTCCTTTTGAGCCATCTGCATGAGGGAATAAAGGAGGCTCTTCAAATTGCATTACGTCCGCTATAATTTTATTATCTTCAGTGAAAGCATTCATGGAATGAAACACAAAACAAGCATCATCTGTATACCACTTTATGTCTTCAACAGAACCATTTCTAGGCATTACTCCAATATGACTTCCTAAATCTGGGTCCCAAGCTATTGGTGGCTTGCCTTCCATAGCCCTTGTTAAATCCATAGTTAACGGAAATATGGGGAATATTACATGCTCAGCAGTTACCATAAAATCATGAACCATAGAAGAATAAGGTGCATCGAACTCTTCATATTTGATAAGTTCACCTTGTTTATTTACAACAAAGTAACTCATAGTTGCGCTAAAGATCTCTCCAACTGTATAGCTAAAGCCATGCATATCTCCAGTAATTGGATCTACTTTCGGGTGTGCTGTCAAAGGAGATTTTAGTTTACCGTCATAGGTGCAAGCACCTATTGATTCTAACGTCTTAGGGTCCAGTTCAAATGGAGCATGACCTTCTTCAAGAGCTAAAAGTTTTCCTGCATGATGAATAATACTAGTATTGGCAGTACCATCTTCATCTTCTGGATTCCACTCGGGGTCAGGCTCCATAGGGTTCATAAAGTTAATTAAAGATCTTCCAGCTAATCTTTCCTGTTTCCATTTTGAGGTTTTAGCCCATCTATTTTTATAAGAAATTTTTCCATTCTCAAAGTGAAAAGCGTGAATCATTCCGTCTCCAGCAAACCAGTGATATTCACCACCCATAGGAGGGAATTGAGGATCAGGTCCATTCCTGTAGTAGCTCCCAAATAAATCCTTAGGTATTTCTCCTTCTATAATTAAATCATTAAGATCTGATTCCATTCGTAATGGAGCAAAATTTCCCTGCAAGTTAGGATGGTCTGGATAAGTTTCAGTCATTAATATTTCTCCTAAGATAATAAAAAAACCATTAACCTTTAAGACTGTATTGTTGTCAAGTCAAATATTTTAAATCTCGACCAATTTAGTGTATAAATTTTTTGATAGTTAGCATTACCAAGATAAGAAAAATAATTCCTATTAGATATGGTAATAAAGTTAAGTTTTCAGTGATTGTTTTAGTGATATAGTATGGAGGAAGAATATAAAAACATGCCCAAGGTATACCTGATAAAAGATCTATAGCTATGAATCTTTGTTTTGACATGCTTAAGGTGCCTGCAAGTATAGGCAAAATTGGTCTAATAGGTCCTATGAATCTTCCAATGACAATGCTGTAAATTCCATATTTTTCAAAAAAAGATCTACCTTTAGATAAGGCTTCTGGGTAACTTGAAAATGGCCATATAGAATCTATTTTATTGCGGAAGAAGCTACCAATTAGGAAGCTTAGAATATCGGCACTGCAAGCTCCTATATAACCATAAATTAATATTTCAAAGGGATTAATATTATACAGATTTGCTAGGCCTGCTGCTGCAGCTAGTAAAATAACTCCAGGCATGAACAGTCCTAATCCAGCAAAAGATTCAAAGAAAGCAATAAAAAAAAATGAGAAACTAATCCAATTAGGATTTTGTTCAATCCATAATTTTAAGACTTCTGCATCAAACATTTTATAATTTTCTCTAATTAATTTAATTTATTCCTATAGAATATTTATATATGAACGATAGTAAAGATATTAATAGCTATATGAACACTTTGGGTTCAAAAGCAAAACAAGCAGCGAAAGTACTTTCACAAGTTTCATCTCAGAAAAAGAATGAAGCTTTAATAGCTTGTGCAGAAGTAATTTTAGGTCGTAAAAGAGAGATTATTGAAATAAACAGAATAGATTTAAGAAATGCTCAGGAAAAAGGGACCGGAGATGCCTTAATGGATAGACTTGATTTAAACGAAGATAGAGTAGATTCAATGATTTCAGGTATAAGACATGTGGCAACTTTAAAAGATCCTGTAGGAGAGATTGTAGAAATGGATCCTACTCCATCTGGGATAAGTGTAAGTAAAATGAGAGTACCTTTAGGTGTTGTAGGAATTATTTATGAATCAAGACCAAACGTTACAGCTGATGCAGCTGCTCTGTGCTTGAAATCTGGTAATTCAGTTATTCTAAGGGGTGGATCTGAAGCTATATTATCTAACCAGTTAATTTCTGATTGCCTTATTGAAGGTTTAGAAAATTCAGGCTTACCAGTTAACTGCATACAACTGGTACAAACAGTTGATAGAGAAGCCGTAAAAGTCCTCTTAGGAATGGATGAGTATTTAGATGTAATCATACCTAGAGGGGGTAAAGATCTTGTGAAACTAATCTCTGAAGCAGCTAAAGTTCCGGTTATCAAGCATTTAGATGGGATTTGCCACGTTTACATAGATTCAGATGCTGATTTAAAGAAAGCTGTAGGTATTGCAATTAATGCAAAGACCTATAGATATGGAATATGTGGAGCTATGGAAACTTTACTTGTATCAAAGGAAGTAGCTTCTGACGTTTTACCAAAGCTTAAAGAGAGCTTTGATGAAATGAAGGTAGAATTGAAAGGCTGTTCAGAAACCAGAGAATTGATTAAGATCAATTCAGCGAAGGACGAAGATTGGATAACTGAATACTTATCTCCGGTATTATCTATTAAAATCGTAGAAGATATCCAAGTAGCAATAAATCATATTAATGAATTTGGATCAGGTCATACAGACTCTATAGTTACGGAGAATATAGAAAAGGCTCAAAGGTTTTGTAATCAAGTTGATTCAAGTTCAGTTATGCATAACTTACCAACTTGTTGGGCAGATGGTTTCGAGTATGGTTTAGGGGCTGAAGTAGGTATTTCCACAGATAAAATTCACGCTCGAGGGCCAGTTGGTTTAGAAGGTCTAACTTCTCAAAAGTTTATTGTTAGAGGAAATGCCGAACTCAGAGGAAGTTAAAAAAAAGTTAGTAGGTATATTTGGCGGATCATTTGATCCCATCCATAATGGTCATACCGAAGTAATTTTATATTTACTTAAAAATCTTCCTTTTGAAAAAATAGTAGTTTTACCTTGCGGATATCCTTCACATAGACAAGTAGTTAGTTCCCCAGAAGATAGATTTTCAATGACAGCAATGGCCTTTAAGAAAGAACATAGAGTTGATGTAGATGATAGGGAAATTAAACGCAAAGGTTTAACTTATTCAATTGATACTCTGCGTGAATTAAAGCAAGATTTAGGTAATCACACTTCTTTAGTCTGGATTATGGGTCAAGATGTTTTCTCAACGTTACATAAATGGCATAAATGGCAGGAATTTATTAATGAAGTTCATCTCTTAGTAATGACAAGACCTAATTCTTTCTTCGACAACAAAAGAATTTCTAAATATTTACTAAACTCTAAAAAAACTCAAAACTTTGAAGATCTCTTGAATGTTGAGTATACAAAAATATTTCCTTACTCTGTAACTCCAGTAGATATATCTTCATCGCAAATAAGAGAAAATATTAAATTGGGATTAGATGTGAGTTCTATGGTTTTTAAAGAGGTATTTGATCATATAAACAAAGAAGGTTTATATTTAAAATAATGCATTCAATAAAACTTAAAAATCTTATTTTAGATACGTTGGAAGATAGTAAAGCTCTTGATCCAGTTGCAATAGATGTAAATAAATATGGAGTTTTTGCAGATTATATTGTCATATCATCTGGAACATCTAATAGGCATATACATTCAATATCTAATGCCATAATAAGATCTATAAAAGAAAAAAGTTTTTCGGTCTTAGGGGTTGAAGGAAAGAGTAGTGAAGATTGGGTTTTAGTTGATGCCGGAGATGTAGTTATTCATATTATGAATGAAGAGGCGCGAAAATTTTATGACCTAGAAGGCTTATGGGATATTGATTAAATGAATATTAATATAATCTCAGTATCTGGATCAAAATCTCCCTGGACAGTGTTAGCTTTTAAAGATTATGCCAAGAGATTTGATAGATCAATGGATGTTGATTGGATGACAGTACCGCCAAGTAATAGAGCTAATAAATTAAATAGTTCTGATAAAATTATTAAGGAAGAAGGTATTAAATTATTAGAAGCAACAAAAGGAAAAGGTTTGAATATAGCTTTAGATAAAGGTGGAATGAGATGGTCAACAAAAGATTTTTTTAAACAATATATTCAATGGCAGGAATCAAGTAAGGTCATTAATTTCCTAATTGGCGGGACAGATGGTCTATGTGAAGAAGTAATTAAGAAAGCTTATAAGGTATGGTCATTGTCGCCTATGACATTGCCTCATGGCATAGTTCCTATTCTCATTATTGAGCAAACTTATAGAGTTTGGTCTATTTCAAAGAACCATCCATATCATCGTTAATATTATGGATGAGATTTCTAATTTTGATCAAAAAAAGAAAAATTTTAGTCTTTATAAAAGGCGAGTGATTCTATTAAGTATTCCTTTCTTAGTGATGTTTCTTGTTTTTTTTCTTCAAATATTAAACCTAAGTGTTTTTAATAATTCTATTTATGCAACAGCTTCTGAAAATAATAGAATAATAAACATTCCTATATACTCTACTAGGGGATTAATAAGAGATGAGAATGAGAACTTAATTGTTGAGAATATTGTCCACCAAAAGTTAATTATAGTTCCTGAAAAAACTATAGATCTAGCTACTAGCTTATTAGAACTACAAGATTTATTAAGCATATCTGATGGAGACATATTATTTTTTAAAAGATCTTTATCTAAGAGGACATATAAATATGAACCTATCACTTTGGTTAGAAATTTATCACCTGAACAGGTAGCCAAATATTCTATTAATAAAGAAAGATGGCCATCAGTAAGAATAGAGGCCAATCTGGTAAGGCAAGCCTTAGATGGTCCTTTATATTCACACATTATAGGCTATATGGGTCAAGTAGATACTGATAATATTTCAGAATCAGGAGATTTTAAGTACAAACTTGATGCTTTAATAGGAAAAGCAGGAATTGAAAAATTCTATGAGAATATTTTAAGAGGTTCAGTAGGGTATAAAACAGTTGAAGCTGATGTTCATGGAGCTTTAGTAAGGCAATTAAGTAAAGTTGATCCTCTAAAAGCACCTGACTTATTTTTGAGTATTGATAAGGATTTACAATCTATAGCCAGAGAAAGCATGATAGGAAAAAGTGGAGCTGTTATAGCTATGGATCCAAAGTCAGGTTTCATTAAAGCTTTAGTTAGTTTTCCTGATTATGACCCAGTTACTTTTAACCAAGGTCAACAAGAATCTTTGAAGGCAATTATGCAAAATAAGAATTCTCCTCTTTTCAATAGGGCTGTTTCGGGTAAGTATCCACCTGCTTCTACAATAAAACCTTTTTTAGGATTATTAGGTTTAAATAAAAGTCTAATAGATTGGGGAACTTCAGTGGAAGATAATGGGGTTTTTCAAGTTAAAGAAGATGGAAGAGTTTTTAAAGGATGGAAAGAGGGCGGTCACGGAGAGGTTAATTTAACTAAAGCTATAACTGAATCATCAGATGTCTATTTTTATAACCTAGCTTTGAAGTTAAAAATAAATGAAATTTCAGATTTTTTAAAAAGTATAGGATTTAATTCAATTACAGGTATAGATTTAGACAATGAACAAACAGGTACAGTCCCTGATCAAAACTGGAAGTTAGGGCAGACCGGCTCTTCTTGGTATGTCGGAGATACAGTGAATATAGGAATTGGCCAGGGATATTTAACAGCAACACCTATTCAGTTAGTTGTTGCTGCATCAGCTTTAGCTAATAAAGGTAAGGCTTATAAGCCTAAATTAGTGAAGAGGATAGGATCAAATCAGGTTAAAAAAGAATTGCTTTATACAATAGAAACCTCAAAAGAAAATTGGACTAAAATGGAGGATGCTTTAATTTCTGTCATTAGCTCTTGGAATGGAACAGCTCATAATATTTATGAATTAGATGGTAATAGGATAGCTGGTAAGACAGGAACAGCTCAAACTAGTAGTTTGCAAGAGGAGGAAGAGTATTCCGTTATTAGAGCTGAAAGCTCAAGAAGAGATCATGCTTTATTTATAGGTTATGGTCCGATACCTGATCCTAGTCTTGCGATTGTAGTTATAGTTGAATACGGCGAGTCAGGAAGCGCTGTAGCAGCTCCTATAGCAAAAAAACTTTTTGATTCTTATTTTACTAAGAAATTATAATGGCTAGGTTAAGACCATTAGAACATACACTTAATACCCGTTTAGGAGAAGTACCTTATTCTAAGAAATTAAGCTCCATCTTAGTTGATATACCTCTAATATTATCTTTAATTGTAACTTTAGTCTTTGGCTTATTTATTTTATACAGCGCAAGCGGTCAATCTGATCTAATGATAACCCGACAGGGTATCTATGTAATTTTTGGAATTATTTTAATGATTTCCATTGCTCAATTGCAAGCAAAGACTTATCAAGATATGGCCACCCATTTAATTTGGGTAGCTATTTCATTGTTGGTAATAGTTTTAATCTTTCCTGCTGAGGGGTATAAAACTAATAGGTGGATTGATCTAGGATTCATAAGTTTTCAGCCATCAGAAATAGTTCGTTTGATGCTTCCTCTATCTATAGCTTCTTTTTTAACTAGAAAAAGAACGAGACTTTTATTAAAAGACTGGCTGATTGTAGTATTGGCTATTTTTGTATGCTCTTTTTTAGTAATAAAACAGCCTGATTTAGGGACATCTATAATTATTATTATAGCTGGATTTTTACCTGTATTTTTAGCAGGTTTTCCATTATTTTATTTATTTTCTTTTTTTCTAATATTTTTTTTAATGTCCCCTTTTTTATGGGGTGCTTTGAAGGAATATCAACAACAAAGAATAATCACTTTATTCAATCCAGATGTAGATCCGTTAGGTGCTGGTTGGAACATCTCACAATCTAAGACTGCCATTGGTTCAGGCGGGATATCAGGTAAGGGTTATTTAGAAGGAACTCAGAGTCAGCTAGATTTTATTCCGGAAAGTCATTCAGATTTTATCTTTGCAGTCTTAGGTGAAGAATTTGGCTTTATAGGCATATTATTTCTTATAATCTTGTATGCTTTTATTTTTTATAGAAGTTTAAAGATAGCATTAAATTCCAAATCTGAGTTTGGAAGGGTTCTGGTTGGTTCATTAACATTTATTTTTATGGTTTATGTTTTTATAAATATTTTGATGGTAGTTGGGATAATCCCAGTGGTTGGGGTACCATTGCCATTAATAAGCCAAGGAGGTACTTCAATGCTCATACATTTATTATCCTTTGGTTTTATTTTGTCAATAAAGAGAAGTAATTATGATATCAATTGAAGAATTTAAACTTAAACTAATTTCTAGTTTTATACTTCTTTTTTCTATTGTTCCTTTATATTCAGAGCCTCTATTCACCTCCAATCCAGAAGTAAAGACCTTTATTAATAAGATGGTTTCAGAACATAATTTCATGCAAGAAGAATTGCAATCCTTATTTAAATCGGGTCAATATCAGGAGAAAGTAATAAGAATTATGGATAGACAACCCGAAGGAACAATGACATGGAGTCAGTATAAAAAAATAATGATCAACCCAAGTCGAATAAATTTAGGAAAGGAATTCATTAAAAATTTTAAACAAGATCTAATTAGAGCAGAGGATATTTATGGAGTTCCAGCTGAAGTTATAGCAGCTATTATAGGAATAGAAACTAGGTTTGGTAAGAATACAGGTTCTACAAAAGTATTAGATTCATTATTAACCCTGTCATTCGAATATCCAAGGAGAGAGAAATTTTTTAAAACTCAACTTATGAATTTTTTATT